>JGI24751J29686_10000491_pt1 | contig 11642 bp, 12 predicted proteins | sample KBSSwiS6_FD_29686 | JGI IMG/M metagenome (IMG submission 29686)
GGCTTCGCGGTCGGCATCCACGGAATCGAGCCGCACCTCGCCCGCTTCAAGGCCGCGCACGACGACTATTCCGACATCCTGCTCAAGGCCCTGGCGGACCGCTTCGCCGAGGCCTTCGCCGAGCGCCTGCACCAGCACGTGCGCACAACGCTGTGGGCCTATGCCCCCGGCGAGCAGCTCACCAACGAGGCGCTGATCCGCGAGCAATACCGCGGCATCCGCCCGGCCCCCGGCTACCCCGCCTGCCCGGACCACTCGCTCAAGCCGATCCTGTTCGACCTGCTCAAGGCCCAGGACAACGCCGGGATCACCCTCACCGAGAGCCAGGCCATGCTGCCGACCAGCGCCGTCTCCGGCTTCTACTTCGCCCACCCCGAAAGCCAGTACTTCGGCGTCGCCCGCATCGGCCGCGACCAGCTGGAAGACTACGCCGCCCGGCGTGGGGTAGACCTGGCAACGGCGGAGCGGTGGCTCAGGCCGAACCTGGACTGACAGACTGGCTAGCTGGCCGTCGGCTTGGCCGAGCGGTCCTTGTTGCGCTTGTCCGCGATGTAGGGCTGCCCGTTAGGCGCTCGATCGATGACGAACAGACCTGTGTCCTCGCCGCGCAGCAGATTCCGATCGACTATCGGATTAATTCGCCGGGCCGTGGGTTTTCCTCCATTGCCCTAATCTGCCATAGGCTGATGCGTGAACGACCCGCGCCCCTTTGCCCCCTTCGACGAATCGTGGCTCGAAGGCCCTGACGAGGCGGAGGACGACTTCGCGCCGGGCACGACGGTCCGCTCCGCGCCCGCCCGTCCCGCGCTCCCCGCCTCCACCACCCCGGAGGAAGCCCTCCACGCCGTGTTCGGCTTCTCCGCCTTCCGCGGCGTGCAGGAACAGGTCGTGCGCCGGGTCCTTGCCGGCCAGTCGAGCCTTGCGGTGATGCCCACCGGCGCGGGCAAGTCGCTGACCTACCAGTTGCCGGCGACGATGCTGGAGGGCACCTGCGTGGTCGTTTCGCCGCTGATCGCGCTGATGCATGACCAGCTGCGCTCGGCGCGGGCCAACGGCATCCGCGCTGCAACGCTGACCAGCGCCGACATGGACCGCGAGGCGACGGTAGCCGCCTTCCGCGCCGGTGAGCTGGACCTGCTCTACGTGGCCCCGGAGCGCGCCAGCCAGCCGCATTTTCGCGAACTGCTGAGCCGGGCCCGGGTATCGCTTTTCGCGATCGACGAGGCGCACTGCGTTTCCGAATGGGGCCATGATTTTCGGCCGGACTACCGCCTGCTACGGCCCTTGCTGGATGAATTCCCCGACGTTCCCCGCCTCGCGCTCACCGCCACGGCCGATGCCCATACCCGGGCGGACATTCTCACCCAGCTTGGCATTCCCGATGACGGCCTGATCGTCGCCGGGTTCGACCGGCCCAATATCCGCTACACCATCACCGGGCGCGACCAGCCGGTGCAGCAGCTGAAGCGGCTGATGGCGGAGAACCCGGGGCCGGGCATCGTCTATGCGCAGACCCGCGCACAGGTGGAGCGGCTGGCCGAGCAGCTGCGCGCAATCGGCCGCCCAGTCCTGCCCTATCACGCCGGCCTCGCGCCGGAAGTGCGCGCGGGCAACCAGGCCGCCTTTGTCGCCAGCGAGGACATGGTGATGGTGGCGACGATCGCCTTCGGCATGGGGATCGACAAGCCCGACGTCCGCTTCGTCGCCCATGCCGGCCTGCCCAAGTCGATCGAGGCCTACTACCAGGAAACCGGCCGTGCCGGACGCGACGGGGATCCTTCCGTCGCGGTGATGCTGTGGGGGGCCGATGATTTCGTCCGCGCCCGCCAGCGGCTGTCGGAGGTGGACCGGTCGCGCCTGCCCAGCGAACGCGCGCGGCTCGATGCCCTGGCCGCGCTGGTCGAAACCGCCACCTGCCGCCGCGCGATCCTGCTGCGCCACTTCGGCGAGGATCCGCCCGCCACCTGCGGCAATTGCGACAATTGCCTTGATCCGCCGGGCGTGACCGAGGCGACTGTCACCGCGCAAAAGCTGCTCTCCGCAATCTACCGCACCGGGCAGAGCTTCGGCCTCGGCCATATCGAGAAGGTGCTGACCGGCGCCAGCGATGCCCGGGTGATCGAGCGCGGGCATGACCGGCTCTCGGTCTTCGGCATCGTCAATGCGGACGAGGCCCGGCTGATCCGCCCGATCGCCCGTGCGCTCCAGGCTCGGGGGGCGCTGCTCGCCACCGAGCACGGTGGGCTCATGCTCGGCGGGGATGCCAAGGCGATCCTGAAGGGCGAGGCCGGGGTGAGCGTCGTCGTGCCGCCCAAGAAGGAGCGCACGAGCCGCCGCCAGCGCGGCGGGACGGCGGGCGGTGCGGCGAACCCGGTCGGCGATCCGCTGTTCGATGCCCTCAAGGCCCTGCGCCGCGACCTGGCGCAGGAGGCCGGCGTGCCGCCCTATGTGGTGTTCCACGATTCGGTCCTGCGCGAGATGGCGTCGACCCGGCCCACCTCCCGCGCAGAACTGTCGGAGATCGGCGGGGTTGGCGCCCGCAAGCTCGTAGCCTACGGGGACGCCTTCCTCACGCTGATCAGGCAGTATTGACCGCCTTCTCCGTCCCGTCACGCGTGGCCCACAGCGACCACCCGATCCCAGCGCCGATCAGCCCGAAAGTGACCGCCAGGCTCAACACCGGCGGGAACTTGGCCCCGCCGAGCAGGAAATCGGAGACAAAGATCTTCGAGCCGATGAACACCAGCACCGCGGCAAGCGCATACTTCAGATGGTGGAACCGCTCGACCATCGCCGCCAGCGCGAAGTAGAGCGCGCGCAGACCCAGCACGGCCATGATGTTGCTGGTGTAGACGATGAAGGTGTCGGTGGTGATCGCGAAGATCGCCGGCACCGAGTCGACCGCGAAGACGAGGTCGGCGAGGTTGATCACCACCAGGGCGAGGAACAGCGGGGTGGCCGCCCGCACCATCTTGCCTGTGCGGGCATCGGGCACCTTCACCCAGAACTTCTCGCCATGGAGGTCCGGTGTCAGCCGCATATGGCGGCTAATCCAGGCGACTGCCTTGTTATTCGCCAGGTCCGGCGCATGGTCGCCCGTGCGCAGCATCTTCACGCCCGTGTAGATCAGGAAGGCGGCGAAGATGTAGAGCACCCAGTAGGCCTCGGCGACCAGCGCCGCGCCGGCCGCGATCATCGCGCCGCGCAGGACGATGACCCCGACGATGCCCCACAGCAGCGCCCGGTACTGGTACTTCGCCGGAATAGCGAAGAAGCTGAAGATCAGGGTGATGACGAAGATGTTGTCGATCGAGAGCGCCTTCTCGATGAAGAACCCGGTGTAGTACTTCATGCCGAGGTCCGCGCCCTTCTCTACCCAGACCCAGGCTCCGAAGGCGAGCGCCACGGTGATGTAGAAGGCGGAAAGCTTAAGCGATTCGCCCACGCCCATCTCGCGGTCCTCCTTGTGCAGGAGCCCTAGATCAAAGGCGGTGAGCAGGGCGACGAGGCCGAGGAAGGTTAGCCAGAACCAGGCCGGAGTGCCCAGCCAGTCGGCGGTCAGAAATTCCATGGAGCAGTTCCCCTGATGACAAGGGTCGGCGCGGAAGACCGATCGTCGCCGCGCCGACCGGCAGGTGTCAGCCGTGGGCCGGCTTGCGCCGCGACAGGTTCATCAGGCGGTCCTTGAGCTCCAGCTTGAGCTTCTTGAGCCGCATGATCTCCAGCGGATCAACCCAGCGCCGACGCTGCGCCATACGCAGCTCCTCATCGAGCCGCTGGTGACGTTCCAACAGGTGGAACAGACGATCGGACATGATAATGCTCCTCACGAAAGCAGTTGCTTCGATCGGATGTGCCGACGCCTGGCACCGGGGAGGAACGGGGGGGCAAGACCCAGGCCCTGGCATCGGCAACATCCGATGCGGTCCGACATCACGCAGCGCTTCTGCCCGAAGGCCAGACCGAATCCACGACAGGGGTTGAGCTGGGATCCGTAAAGCGCCGCGCCAGAGGGGCCCGGTCCGCGAAAACGATATTAAGATCGATGCGGTCTTTTATCAAGAGCCATCCGTCGGGCCCGTTAGCTTGCCCGAAATGACAGGGGTGTGAGACCCTGCTTCCGTCGGGTGGAAACGTCGGCGCGGACCTGAACTCCCGCACATCCAGCTTGCGCTGGGCGACAAGTCGCCACGCTCCAGGATCGTTGGACTTTGGCCAGCTTCACTTCCCCCGCATCAGGGAGGCCGATGCGCCCAATACCAAACCCGCCGCTCGATGGGCGAGGGATGCCGGAACTTGGTCGCTAGGCGACCTCGCTAGGATCAGGGCCCTGCGCCGCCTGACAAACCGACCCACCCCGGGACACTCCCATCACCCCCCTGCGCACCCGCGCCATTCCGCGCTAACCTCACATCCCATGCGCAACCTCACCCTCACCGCCGCCCTCACCCTGCTCGCCGCCGCGCCGCTCCTTGCGCAATCCAGCGGGCCCTATACCGTGGTAGAGACCGGCCGCAGCTTCGCCCGCCTGCAGGATGCGGTAAATGACATTGGCGACGGCATGGGCACGATCCGCGTTGCCGCGGGCGAGCATAGGGACTGCGCCGTGCAGGAACGCGGCGCCGTCGCCTATGTCGCCGCCACGCCGGGCGCGGCCACGTTCGATGGGGTCGCCTGCGAAGGCAAGGCCGCGCTGGTCCTGCGCGGACGCTCGGCGCGGGTGGAGGGACTGGTCTTCACCGGCATCCGCGTTTCTGACTACAACGGCGCGGGCATCCGGATCGAGCGCGGCAACCTTGCCGTAAGCCAGGCCTGGTTCCGCGACAGCCAGCAGGGCATCCTCTCCGCCGGCGATCCGGCGGGCACGATCACGGTCGACAAGAGCACCTTCACGCGCCTGGGCACCTGCGCCGGCGGCGGCGGCTGCGCCCATTCGATCTACGTGGGCGACTATGGCGCGCTCACCGTCACCCGCAGCCGGTTCGAGGCCGGGCGCGGGGGCCACTACCTCAAGTCTCGTGCCGCGCGGGTGACGATCCTCGACAATTCGTTCGACGATGCAGCCGGAAAGGCCACCAACTACCTGATCGACCTGCCCAACGGCGCGGTCGGGCGGATCAGCGGCAACTGGCTGGTCCAGGGCCGCGACAAGGAAAACCACTCGGCATTCATCGCAATTGCCGCCGAGGGCCGGGGCAACACGTCGACCGGCCTTGCCATCAGCGGCAATGTCGCCCGCCTCGCCCCCGGCGTGCCATGGCGCAGCGTGTTCGTGGCGGACTGGTCGGGCGATCCGCTCGCCATTGGCGCGAACCAGCTTGGCGAAGGGCTGACGAAGTTCGAGCGGCGCTGACCGGCCCGGCGGGGGTCCGTGGCCTAGCTGAAATCAGGTGCGTAGCTGACCACGCCGGCCGGCGCAGCCCCCGCCAGCACCAGCCGCTGGAAATAGGCGGCGGGCGGTCCGGGAAAGGTCAAGGCCGGATCGTAGCGGAAACCGAACCGCCCATAGTAGGCAGGGTCGCCAAGGACCACGCAGCCCGCCGCCCCGTTCCCGACCAGCCGCGCGAGGCCGGCGCGGACCAGCGCGGCCCCGACGCCGCGCCCTTGCCATTGCGGCGCTACGGAGACCGGCCCCAGCCCGAACCACCCTCGGACACCGTCGGTGATCCGCACCGGTGAAAAGGCAACGTGGCCGATAATCGAGCCAGCCTGCGCGACCAGCGACACGGCCAGATCCCCGCTCGCACGCAGCTTGTCGACTACTTCGGCCTCGGTCCCGCTGGCGTGAGCGGCCCGGGCAAAGGCTGCGGCCGTGACCCGCGCGATGGCCGGCGCATCTCCGGCCTCCTCGACGCGGACTGTCCACCCGCTCACTGCAGCAGGTGCCCGGTCCGGTCCCGCTTGGTCGCGAGGTAGCGTTCGTTGTGCGGGTTGGCGGGCAGCTGGTGCGCCACCCGCTCGGCCACCGTGACCCCGCAGGCGGCAAGCGCGGCCACCTTGGCGGGGTTGTTGGTCATCAGCCGGATCGCGTGGACGCCGAGCAGTTCCAGCATCCGCGCGGCGACGGGGAAATCGCGCGCTTCGGTCGGCAAGCCGAGCCGGTTGTTGGCCTCGACCGTGTCGAACCCCAGGTCCTGCAGTCGATAGGCCCGCAGTTTGTTGACAAGGCCAATGCCGCGACCTTCCTGCCTGAGGTAGAGCAGCACACCCCAGCCGCCGGAGCGCGCCTCCTCGGCCATGGCCTCCAGCGCGGCGTGGAGTTGCGGGCCGCAATCGCACTTGAGGCTGCCGAGGATATCGCCGGTCAGGCATTCCGAATGCAGCCGCACCAGCGGCGCGCGGTCGCCGTTCTGCTCGCCGATGACCAGCGCGACATGCTCGCGCAGGTCATCCGAGCTGCGGAAGGCGACGATCTCGGTGTCCTCGCAGGCGGCCACCGGCAGGCGGGCGCGGCTGGCGATGACCAGCGCCGCCGGTTCTTTCCAGGCCGCGAGATCGGCGGACGAAACCGTCTGGGCCTCGCCCAGTGGTTCGGGAGCGGCGAGAAAGGCCGGAAGGATGCCCGCCAGCCGCGCCAGTTCCATCGCCGTGCGGGCAGCCTCGGCATGATCGATATGCTCGGCGCGGAACGGGCCCTTCAGGGGAAAGCGCAGGTCCAGCGCCGGATCGGCAAGGGCGCGGGCGTGAACTAGATCGAAGGCTTCCGCGCCCCGGATCAGCACCGGCGCGTCGGGCGCGGCTGCCTCGCGCTGGTTGGCGAGCTTGAGCGTTACCGCGCGCGCCGCCGAAATCAGCATCCGGGGCGCGCTCACCCCGGGGCCAAAGCCCGTCTCCGCCGGAAGCAGGGAGAGCACACCGTCCACCATCACCGGCCAGCCATGGCGCAGCGCATCGAGCGCCAGCGCAAGGCGGCGGGTGGCGCTGGTGGTCACAGCGCGAATTCCGTTACGAGCGGCACGTGGTCGGAAGGCTGCTCCCACCGCCGGGTTTCCTCGATGAAGCGGTGGCCGGCCGACTGCGCGGCCAGTTCGGGCGAGGCCCACATGTGGTCGAGCCGGCGCCCACGGTCCTTCTCCTGCCAGTAGGTGCGGTACGACCACCAGGTCCAGTTCCGCTCGGGCGCGGAGATGTGCTTGCGGCCGAGATCGACCCAGCCGTGCGCATCGGCGAAGCGCTGGAGGGTTTCCACTTCCAGCGGGGTGTGGCTGACGACCTTGAGCAGGGCCTTGTGGTCGTAGACGTCGCATTCGAGCGGGGCGATGTTGAAATCGCCGACGATCAGCGTCGGCCGGTCGACGGCTTCCGCCCAGCGTGTCATGCGACCGAGGAAATCGAGCTTCTGACCGAATTTGGGATTGGCTTCGCGATCGGGAATGTCTCCGCCAGCGGGGATATAGACGTTCTCCAGCACCATGCCCTGCCCGGGGCCGAGCAGCTCCACGCCGATATGGCGCGCCTCGCCGTTATCCTGCCAGTCATACCGGGAAATCTCGCGCAGCGGGATGCGGCTGACCGTGGCGACGCCGTGATAGCCCTTCTGCCCATGGACCACCCGGTGCGTGTAGCCGGCGGCCTCGAACACCTCATGCGGGAACAGATGCTCGGCGCACTTGATCTCCTGCAGGCACAGCACATCGGGCTGCTCCTGCTGGAGAAAGCGCACGACCTGCTCGGCGCGCAGGCGGACGGAATTGATGTTCCAGGTGGCGATCGAGACCATGCGGCAGGCTTTAGGCATGCGCCGGGGATTTTGCCAGTGGCAAGGCGGGCCGATGGCCGGAGGGCGGAGCGCTGTCCGGCCCATGGATGCGGAACCACGTTCAGTATGGCGAGGATGAGAGGTTGCGCTGGGTGTCTGGGTCAGATCGTCGTCAGCCGGGAGCGAGAAATGGCCCCGAGAACCGGCGCGCAGCGACCTTGACGGTCGTGAGCCCGGAAGCGCAGAGGACGCCGTTTCGCAGCCCCGGCCGGCGGAGATATGGCCCAGACACAGGAAAACCCTCGTGCCGGGGGCAATGGCACGAGGGTTCCTTTTGCGTTCGTCACGCTGTGACAAGGAAGCGATGGGGAGGCATGGGCAACAGGGGGGAAACCCGCCTCGCGCCGCCTTGTCGAGAACCGTTATAGGCCCTTCGCATTGCTCCCAAGTGAACGAAAACTACAGGATTGTCGCGGTTTGTCGTTGCCTGGAGGCAGGCGAACGATGAACTGCCGGGTCTCAGCGACGACCCGTTTGGCGGGGGTCGACATAACGAAAGGAACTATCGGGGATGTCCATCCCGTAGCGCTGGTTCGCGAGGCGAATCGTCGTGCGCCGGTTCTGCGAATCGAGCGCCACCCAGGAGACCAGTTCGAGGCCGCCCGGCGCCCCCGCCCGGCGCGCGAAGATCAGTGTGATCACGCCATATTCGGGGTGCTTGCTGTCGCGCACCTCGATCGAGACGATGTTCGGGTCGGTCGACGGCTGGAGCGTACCGAACCGCTTCACGTCGCGCGTGGGGTCGAGCAGGGCGCCCAACGGGGAATTGCCGATCGGCCAGCGCTGGACCTGGCGCACCTCGTAATCGACCATGGTCAGCGCCTTGCCGTCACCCACGATCAGGAGGGGCACGCCGGGCTGATACTGGAAGCGGATCTTGCCCGGGCGCTTGATGGAGAGTTTGCCGGCGACGCGCTGGCCGTTGCGGTCGGTCTGCTGGAAATCCGCCTGCATGGTGGTGACGCCGCGCAGGGCGGCCACGGCCTGGTCGAGATCGTTGGCCGATTGCGCCGCCGCAGGCGAGGGCAGCGCGACCACGGCAACTGGGCCCAGCGCGAGTGAGGCCGACACGACAAGCGCCGCGGAAACCGCGGCGCGAGTGGCTTTGCGAAACTGTCCGATCAAGGTGCTCATGCCTCGCTGGTTGCAGAGAAGCATTGAACCGCCAGTGAACCTACCCGGTTCCGCGGAACCGGGCAGCCGATCACTTGATCTTGGCTTCCTTGAACTCGACGTGCTTGCGCGCGACCGGATCGTACTTCTTGAAGACGAACTTCTCGGTCGAGTTGCGCGGGTTCTTCTTGGTGACGTAGAAGAAGCCGGTGTCGGCGGTGGAGACCAGCCGGATCTTGACGGTTGCGGGCTTCGCCATGGCGACGCTTTCCTAAGCACAGGTGTTCAAAACGGATCGAGCGGCGCGATTGAGCGCCGCCCGGCAAGGTTGCGGCCTCTGCGGGGGAATCACCGGAAAGTCAAGGATGAGACTCGATCCCGTCCCGCCGCGCTTTCCTCCCCCCGCGATGGTGACGGGACCCCGCAGCCTGGGCGCGGAACGGCATGGCGCAGATGGGGCCGGGGGCGAGGGTGCGGTTCAGCGCGGCATGGGCGGCGAACTCCATCCAACTTCAACTAGACCGCGAGAGTCCGATATCATTCCCTCATCGAGGATCACCCCATGTAGGGCGGAATCGGCTTCACCCCGCGGAAGGTCTCCTTGCGCGGATTGCCCTTCAGCGGCTTCAGCTTCACCTCCTCCGGCGGGATCTCGCAATCGGGCAGGCGATCGAGCAGGTCGCGAATCACCGTCAGCCGCCCCCGCTTCTGGTCGTTGAAATCGACCAAGGTCCACGGCGCGTGGGCGGTATGCGTGGCGGCGAGCATGGCTTCGCGGGCCTTGGTGTAGGCCTCGTACTTGTCACGCGCGGCGAGGTCGACCGGCGAGAGCTTCCAGCGCTTGAGCGAATCCTCGCAGCGTTCGGCGAAGCGGTCTTCCTGCTCGGCCTGGTCGCAGGCGAGCCAGTACTTGAACAGCAGGATCCCATCGTCGACCAGTTGCCGCTCGAACTCGGGCGCCTGGCGCAGGAACCGCTCGACCTGTTCCTCAGTGGCAAAACCCATGACCTTCTCGACCCCCGCGCGGTTGTACCACGAGCGGTCAAACAGGACGATCTCGCTCGCCGCCGGCAGATGCGCGACATAGCGCTGGAAGTACCATTGCCCCGCCTCCTGCGGCGTTGGCTTGGTGAGCGCCACGACCCGGCACTGACGCGGGTTCAGGCGTTCGGCGATGGCGTGAATGGCGCCGCCTTTTCCCGCCGCATCGCGCCCTTCAAACAGGACCAGGATACGCGCCCCGGTATGTTCGGCCCAGCGGGCGGCGACCTCGAGTTCCTGCTGCAGCGGCTTCAGCAGATCGGCATATTCGCGACGCTTGAGTTTCGACATCAGTTGCCTCCCTGAAGCGTCATTCTGGCGCACACCCGCCCGAATACAAGGACGGCCGGCGGGCATGCGCTCCCACCGGCCGTCACAGACGCTGCTGGAGTGAGAATTACTCCGGCGTCGTGTCCTTCTTGTCGGCCTGATCTTCCATGCGGTCGGCCTTGGCATCGGCGCCTTCGCGCACGGCATCGGCCTTGGCGTCCAGCGTGCTCTCCGCCGCGCCGCCCATGGCACCGGCGGTGGCTTCGATCGAATCGGCGACGGCATCGCCCGACTCCCGTACAGCCTGGGCCTGATCCTCGGCGGCGTTCTCCGACTTACTGTCGCAAGCCGCGAGCCCGAGGCCCATGGCCGTCACAGCGGCGAACATCGTTCCCTTGAATAGCTTGTCTTTCATGGTCACCCCTTTCGGTTCAATAAAAGGGACGGCAGCGTTGTGCTACCGTCCCTTGCGTGCCGTCAGGCCATTCGCTTAGCGCATGGCCCCGCGACGGAACAGGTTCACGATGGCGAGGAGCACCACCGCGCCGATGAACGACACGAGCAGCGCGCTGGCGCTGAAGTCGCCCGACATGATGTTGCCGCCGCCGATCAGCGGGTTGAGGATGAAGCCGGCGAGCAGGGCGCCCACGATGCCGACCACCACGTTGAGGAAGACACCCTGGCTGGCGTCAGTACGCATCACGATACTGGCGAGCCAACCGAGGATGCCACCCACGATAATGAGAATTATAAGTCCCATGACGGAAATTCCTTGTGCTGCTATCTGCACAAAGAAACCGTGGGAAAGCAGTCGGTTCCCTGAGTCATCGTCATGCACGGAATGCCCATCCGGGCTTTCCTTTGCGGGACCTCAGCGTAGCATGAGGAATGCCCCCGCTGCGATCCCGGCAACGATGCGGTACCAGGCAAAGGGCGCAAAGCCCGCGCGGCTGACATAAGCGACGAAGGCCCGGATCACGCCGAGCGCCACGACGAACGACACAACGAAGCCGACGGCGATCTCGCTCCAGCCGACCGGCCCGGTTCCCGCGAGCAGGACATCCTGATTGTCGTAAAGTTCAAGGGCGGTGGCGCCCAGCATGGTGGGGACGGCGAGGAAAAAGCTGAATTCGGCTGCCGTGCGCCGCTCTATTCCCATAGCCAGCGCACCCATGATCGTCGCACCCGAACGGCTGACGCCGGGGATCATCGACACGCACTGGACCAACCCCACCCCCAGCGCCTGGCGCGCGGGCAACTGGCCGATGCCGGTGGGCGGACCGGGCCTGGCGTACCGTTCGATCACCAGAATGGCGATTCCTCCGATCACCAGCGCCCAGGGAACAACCATCGGGCTGCCGAGCATGACGTCGATATAGTCCTTGGCGGCGAGGCCCACTACTACCGAGGGAAGAAACGCCAGCAGGAGATTGCGCAGGAAGGCCAGGCTCATCGGCTC
>JGI24751J29686_10000493_pt1 | contig 11589 bp, 9 predicted proteins | sample KBSSwiS6_FD_29686 | JGI IMG/M metagenome (IMG submission 29686)
GGCCCGTCAATAAATAACTGCCTGTATAAATCCATACAAGAATTTTCAGATCAGCAGTCCTGTTATTCATCAAAATGAGAGTGCAGTAAAAAATAACCGGGAGATTACCCACTGCAGCCACCAGTTGTGGCAGGCCAAATTGTTTTTGTGCAAAAAAAAGTCCTGAGAAGAACCCAATAAGCAGGTTGCCTGATAAAAAAAGGAATGGCGAAACTGAAATAGCATTACCAAAGCCGGCTAAGAAACCAGGTATCGCAAGCATGAAAACAGAAAAGAGCAAAGCTGCTATCAACGCCCATGTAATGCTGAATGCAGCTGCATCAGTTGCNGTAATCTGTTCTTTTGATGAATAATACACAATCCCCGCTTCAAGACTGAAACTTGAAATCAAAACAAGAAATGAAAGATTATTTACGGCATAAAAGAAAGAACCACTATTCGTAGCACCTGCCACCCTCGCCACCAGTACGTTTACTAAAAAAACTGTACCTGAAAATAGCAATTTTGATATAAATCCTGACAACACATGTGGTTTTAAATTCATATAACAGATAACACCCATGCAGTGGGCGACCGAAGATAATTTTTTTATCCGGTTATATAGTAAGCACACCAGCTCTATTTGACACATGCATAAATGTGAGTTGCTTTATTTGCCCTGGATTGAAAAAACTAATTCATATCAAATACATTATGGCGATCTTGAACTTTAAATCCTTTGAAACATGGTTCCTATGCTATTGGCCAGATAATTACTCACACTTAAACTAGTTAATGTTTTTGAAAACATTTGTTTATGACTTTGAACCCACGATACTCTTTTTCTTTCATTGAGCTTTAAAAATAATCCTCCCGAACAGCCTGCAAAACGTAACGATATAATCATTTAAATTTGTTTATGGCAATCTTAAGAAAATTCAACACGAAAGCAACCTCTGTTATCGATACCGGTTTTGGTACCAATAGCGGAGACAGTGGTGGACGTTTTGTAAACCAGAATGGAAGACCCAACGTGGTAAAAAAGGGGATTTCTCTTTTTGAGCGATATAGCTGGTTTCACTCCATGCTTGATCTGCCCCGCTGGAAATTCCTTCTTTTTATCCTGCTGGCTTATATTGTTATCAATCTTTTGTTTGCTTTTATTTATATCGCAATCGGAATTGAATACCTGGGGGGTGTTAAACAAGATTCTTTCTTTCACAATTATCTTGAATCATTTTTCTTTAGCCTTCAAACCTACACTACGGTTGGGTATGGCCGGATAAGCCCGATCGGCTATTTGACCAGTTTTGTTGCAGCTTTCGAAGCGTTTCTTGGTTTGATGACCTTTGCATTGGCTACAGGTTTATTGTATGCCCGTTTTTCAAAACCTAACGCTTACCTCAAATTCAGTGCTATAGCTGTTATAGCACCCTATAAAAATACCAGTGGCCTTATGTTCCGGTTTGCCCCGTTTAAAAATAATTATCTTACCGACGCGGAAGTAAAAGTGTCACTGGCAATGAAACCCGAAGAAAATGGAAGCCTGACCAATCGTTTTTTTAATCTGAAACTTGAGCTATCTAAAATAAATGCGCTGGCATTAAGCTGGACCATTGTCCATGCTATTGATGAAGAAAGCCCTTTGTATGGTATGACGGAAGTTGATATTAAAAATACCTTTATGGAGGTGATGGTATTCGTAAAAGCCTTTGATGAAGCCTATTCAAATACGGTTGTAGCCCGGACATCTTACACAAATAACGAGATTGTTTATGGTGCTAAGTTCAAGATCATGTATCATCCGGATGAAAACGGGCGGGAGACAGTTTTGCAGCTCGATAAAATAAATGAGGTAGAGAAAAAAGAGTTACCCTCGCTGGCGATCGTGAATAGTGGTTAAATTATCCTGCCTTATCTGGATGAACGATTTGCGATTTACATAATAAATAACCAGCAACAGGATAATTGGAACAAAACTCAACAACTTCATCAGTAAAATACCGGTTATAAAACCCAGCAGGTAAAAGAAAAACATAATAAAGGCTCCCCCCAATAATTGCAGATCACTGACCGGGCTTACAATTTTAAAATGATAAAAACTGGGTTGCGAATATTTCAGCTCAATCGGTTTGGTAAAATGAAATCCGTCTGACACTACGATTTTTACAAGATCATTATCTGCTTCAATTAAAACAGGCTTATCATTCAGCAAAGGATAGATTTCCTTGTTGTTGACAATCACCTGTACTTTCAAAAAACTCAGGAGTACCTGGTTTGCCCTGCGGATCACTATAAAATTAGAAGCGGATATGTTATTACTGTTTTAGCGACTTCATGATCTCGATAAAGTCGGCAGCTACCAGGGACGCTCCTCCTACCAAACCACCATCTACATCTTTACAACTAAAAAGCTCCTTCGCATTATTCGCCTTTACGCTGCCGCCGTATAATATGGAAACGGTTTCAGCCAGTTCGGAATTGTATTGACGGGCAATAATTGATCGTAAATGTGCATGCATTTCCTGCGCCTGCTCCGTAGTAGCCGTTTTACCTGTACCAATTGCCCAAATAGGTTCATAAGCAATTATGAAGTTCTTCATTTTTTCTACCGGTAAATGGAACAAAGATTCTTCCAGTTGCCGGGTTACAAAATCATTTTGCGTCCCTGCTTCCCGAATACTTAAAGATTCACCACAACAAAAGATCGGCACAATATTATACTCAAGGCAAATATTCACTTTATCGGCAAGCATTGCATTGTTTTCAGCAAAATATTCACGGCGTTCACTATGTCCTAATACACAATAATTCACATTGATGGACCGAAGCATTTCTGCAGAGACCTCCCCCGTATAAGCCCCTGATTTTTTGTTGAAACAATTTTGAGCAGCTACAGCATATTGCTTCTGTTCTTCGATATCGCTTTTGGCCATAATTAAATAGGGATAAGGCACGGCAAAAATTGTCTGCTGATCCGGTTTCATCTCAATTTCAACATCAAGAATATCATCCAATAATTTTTCAGCCTGTTGGTAGGTAAGGTTCATTTTCCAATTCGCTGCTGCAATTTGTTTTCTCATATTATTACTTGTTGTTTGTTGCTGGATTCCGGATACTGGGTTCTCCGATTCGGGCACTCATCAGTATTGTTCAAAAACATGTTTCAAAATTTTCTTTTCATTTTCACTCAACTCAAGTCCTTTCATCTTTTTCCAATCATCAATGTCTAATAATGCTTTTTCAAATTCATAACGCTTCAGTCCATCGCTGCCCCATGAAAATGCCGGGATATATTTTGGTGTAAGCCCTGATCCAAATACATTACAGCAAACGCCAATGACTGTTCCTGTATTGATAGAGGTGTTGATGGCAGTATGTGTATAATCTCCCATCAAGACACCACATTTTTTTCCCGCATTTAATTCACCTTTCGGCGTCCATATTTTTACATCACTTGCATTATTCTTCAAATTGGAATTTGTAGTGCCCGCACCAAGATTACACCATTCGCCTATCACTGAGTCACCCAAATAGCCGTCATGGGCTTTATTGCTATATCCAAATACAACCGAATTTTTGATCTCACCGCCACAAACGGATGCAGGCCCGATCGTGACTGCTCCATAGATTTTCGACCCCATTTTTAAGCAAGCATGATCACCCAATGCAAACGGACCACGGATCAAACAACCGTCCATTACTTCGGCATTTTTACCGATATAAACCGGGCCTGTTGATGCATTGATCGTTGCATGCTTTACCACAGCACCTTTTTCAATAAATAGCTGTGAAGGATTAGTAATCCTATTGGTTTTAGAGATGACCTGGGATTGCTTTTTGCCTTTCAACAATAAAAAATCCCGGCGCAATGCCCAGTCATTTAATTGAAAGATGTCCCATGGGAATTGAATTGTTTTCACCTCACCTTCAAAGTCAACTGCACGAGTCATTTTTATCGTGTGCCTGCCCGTTATTTCTTTTTTGGTAAACCGAAATACAATGCCTGTATTTCCCTTTACTGAAATAAATTCACCATTCTTNAACTTTTTTATTGTTTGTACCAATTGTGGCGTTGGTAAAACATTGCCGTGTATCATGAAACAAGTATCATCATCAGCAATATCAGAAATATGAATACTCTGATCAAGATCCTTATAATCATCTTCCCTGCGATCAAAAGAAGGCATGCTAAGCATCCGCTCCCATTTCTCACGAATAGTGAGAATGCCGATACGGATATCCTGTATCTGCCGGGTAAGCGTAAAAGGATACAAGTCTTCCGGCTGACAAAATTCTTCTGTAAAAATGATCTTGTTCATTAACACCTTGATATTCTTCAAAAATAAGGAAAGAAAATTCTTGAACGGGACCACTGAATCGCTCGAATTGTTTATTAATGCGGAAACTCTTTTCAAAAAAACAAACCCCTTGAAGAGTCAAGGGGTTTAAAAGTATAGCCATGAAAAACAAACTCTTTGCTTAAGCTACCGAAGTAGCCGGACGCAGAGTTAGGTCTAAGCTAAGAAATTATTTTTTCTTTTAATATTTCTTTCCAAAGTTATTCACATCTAATGATCCTGATTATCTTTTCAACTCCTGAACTGAAGAGAAGGTGATCAATGCTCAAAAAATAAAAATTAGCTTGGCTAATCGTCATTATAGTCTATGGTTTTTTTGAAAATAAAAAACCCCCTGGAGATCCAGGAGGTCTTAAAGTATAGCCATGAAAAACAAAAGCTTTCTCCTGATCGGAGAGTCAATTATTTGATCAAGCTTTTTTAGAATATTTCTTTTTGAATTTATCAATACGACCAGCCGTATCCACCAGCATATTTTTACCGGTAAAAAAGGGATGAGAAGTATTCGAGATCTCAAGCTTTACCAGCGGGTATTCATTACCATCTTCCCATTTGATCGTTTCTTTTGAACCTGCCGTAGAGCGGCTTAAAAAAGTGTGACCATTACTCATATCTTTAAAAACCACCAACCGATATGCTTTTGGATGAATATCTTGTTTCATAAATCTTTGATTTTTAGGGCGTACGATTACAACCGTACAAATTATTAATTATTAAGCCGGCAAAGATAAAGCTGATAGTGCGGAGTGCCAAATGAAAATTAAGGAATGAGGCGGACATAAAAGACGAAAGCATCAGGTATTGTAATTATTCCAGCTTTCGCCTTCCTATTTACTCTTCCTAATGCTTTCCGGAGTAGCTTCCATCTTTTGAGGGACTTCCGCCTCTCCATACACTTAATTTTGTTTCCAAAACTTCGTGCAGTTGTAAAACGAATATAATATCCTGAAATACCCTTTTCCAAATTTTCTGTGTCCTTGTTAAGCACCGCTTTTCCACTATTCAATTCACAAAATACCTCCCAATTAAAACAGTTATCCACAATTCAGCTCCGCATGTTTACATATTGTAAAGGTATTTCGAGGCTGGCAGTGCGACATAGTTGGATTACTTCCTGCAGGTCGTCAATTTTTTTTCCCTGCACCCGCACCAGGTCATCATTTATGGACGCCTGCACCTTCAATCCTGAATCTTTGATCAGCTTGACTATTTTTTTAGCGTCGTCCTGGATGAGTCCATTTCTAACCTTAACCTCTTTTTTCCAAACCTTTCCGCTTTGAAAACCCTCCTTGCTAAAATCAAAAGCCATAGGATCGATACCTTGCTTATGAGCCCGGTTCATNAGCACATCGCAAAGCTGCCGCATCTTCATATCGTCTTCCGTTTCGATGTTAATCTTGAAGTCTTTTTTATCCAGGTTGATCACTACATGGGTCCCTTTAAAGTCAAACCGATTAGTTATCTCTTTAGTTGTAACATTAACCGCATTGTCCAACGCTTGTGTGTCTACTTTGCTTACAATATCAAATGAAGGCATAAGTATTATTTTATGTTCAGTCAAATGTAAGATTGTTTGCATAAAAAAACCCCTTCCTCGAAAGGAAGGGATTAACACACACATATACGAGACTAAAAACTTTTTATTGAGGTGTCCCCTGGCCTACCCTGTTTTGTTCATCCTGGGAACTTGCATTTCTGCGGCGCGGTTGATTTTGCTGACCATTNTTACCAAATCTCCAGGTAAAGCTCANTGTAGCTTGCCTTACATCGGGACGGGCAAGAAATCCTCCATCGATCAGTCCATATTTATTTCTTCCTTCAAATTGCTGCCATGCAAAAGGATCACGAACATTAAAACGTAATGTGCCTTTCCCTTTCATGATCTGCTTTTGCAATCCAATTGCTATTTGATATACCGGTTCCATTTTTGTCAGGCCAGCTAATGCTCTATGCCTGTAAAATCCACTCAGTTCAGCGCTAAATCCTTTTTTAAATGTAAAGTTGTTTGTAATGTTTACCGTGAAAGAAGTATAGGAAAAATCAATATAGAATGTATCATAAACACCTTTATAATGGTTATTATATACATTAGTAAATAGATTTGAATTCCACCATTTGGTTATTGCTATTGGTGCAGTAACAGAAATGCCAAGGTTAGTAAAGCTGGCTACATTATCAACCGTCAGGTACCGGATCTTACTATTAGGTTGTGGTTTCACGATTTGAGAAATAATATCATCCGTAGTATTAAAATTTAATGTCGTAATGAGTTTACCATTATAACTATGTGTCAGGTCAATATTATGCGTGTATTGCGGACGCAGATAAATATTCCCCTGTCGGTATGATAATGTATCAAGAAAATAAGTAAAGGGATTCAGATCCTGGTAATTGGGTCTTGTTATACGCCGGCCATAAGCAACCGTCAATGTATTTTTAGCATCCGCCTTATAACTAATAAATGCGGTAGGGAATAAATTTGTTGTATCTCTTTTGAATGTTTGTTTAGTTACCACCTGGTTGCCGTGCGCAATAGTGTTCTCAACTCTCAGACCTGCCTGCAATGTCCACTTTTTTATCTCACGACTATAATTAAGATAAGCTGCATTTATATTTTCATCGTAAATAAAATGATTAGAACGAATAACATCTTTTTCCCATTTATCACCAATCAGCCGCTGATAATCGACAAGATTATTATTTCTTACATAACTCGTTTTTATACCCGCTTCTATTTTTCCTGCTTTCAAAGGATAGGTGTAATCACTTTTGAAAGTATAAATATCAATATCAGCCGGCAAATGTCCTTTCAAAAAAGAATTCCCTGTTTTTTGCAAGCTGCTGTTATAATAGTCAGTTTGTAACAGCATATCTGAAACATTACTATAAATTACGTAATCAAAATCCGCTGTCAACTCTCTCCCTGTTGAATCGAATGTATGTTTCCAATTGAGATTAAGCGTTGCATTTTGAAATTTCAGATCGTTATCAATATAGGAGGCAAGCCTGCTCTCCAACTGCCCATTTGCATCTGTAAGATCTGCAATCGAGGTAGGTGTAGGATGACCCTTGAAAGTAAATCCGCTCACCACAATCCCAAATATGTCTTTTTTGTTAGCATACCAATCCAATCCTAATTTCACTGTGTGGTTATCATTTCCAAACTTGAAGCGTGTCTCGGTAAGATTATAGCCTGTAACGTTCATGTTCTCATCTAAAAATTTACTATCGAGACTTAAATAGTTTCTGCCCCGAAAAGTATTTGGGTTATAATTACCGAAAAAGTTGATCTTATTTTTTCTCCAGTTAAAATTGAAACTGTTTTGTGACTTTGGGATCATGTAAAAAGCCTTTTCCGGCTTGAAAAAACTGCTCGTTATTCCGACCATTACACTTCCGTTAAATCCATTGTTCTTTCCCTTTTTTGTTTTGATATTGATGATACCCGAATTCCCTGCCGCATCATATTTAGATGATGGATTGGTCATGATCTCAACCTGGTCCAATGCGGAAGCCGGCATATTGCGAAGCAGGTTGGCAAGGTCTGCGGCTGATAAAAAGGTTTGCTTCCCATCCATCATAACGATCACACCTTGTTTGCCCCTAAGACTGATGTTGCCATCATTATCTACTGTAATGCCAGGAGATTTTTCTAATACTTCCAGGGCAGTTGCCCCGGCGCTGGTTGGGGAAGCATCTACATTCACCACTGTTTTATCAATCTTTGTTTCTATAAATGGTTTTTTGCTGATCACGGTAACTGCTTCCATCCCTTTTGCTTCAGCAGATAACCTGACAGGATCAGCATTGAGGATAGAGTTGGATGAAGAAATTTCAAATGGCTGGCCAAGGCTTTTCTTATAACCAACGGAAGAAATTGAAAGCATAAATCTTCCTTCACTGATATTTTCAAATTCATATTTCCCTTGTTTATCAGTCACAGCAATTTTTACCAGAGCAGAATCTTTACTCCGAAGTAACGATACTGATACTGACTGCAATGGTTTTTGCAGATCATCGGTAACAACACCGGATATTTTACCAATTTTATTTTGCGAAAATGAACCTGCGCAGGACAATAAGGCTACACCAAGGGCTAATAAATTTCTCATAAGGGGCTATACTTTTATTAAATCGAATGGCTAAGACATAAAATTGCTGTAAAGTGATTATGAATGGAAATGAATTATGATAAGATTCGCAGTTCTTGTGTTAAAGGGCAAATACTGCTTACCTATACACAAGCGGTAAGAATCTTATTTAATAATAAGTGAATGTGAAAAACTGTTAAATAAAAACCCGTCCAAAGAAAAGGACGGGTTTGTTTCTGATAAGAAATCCGAACTAACTGCTGACAAACTTCACAAAGGTTTAATGCTTTATTATAATTCAATTTTAGTTATCGCCACCGGTCTTCACGCGGCTCTGCTCATCACCTGCTCCACCCGTTCTTCTTTTCTGTCCGCCTACTTTGCCTTTGCTAAAGCGATAGGTAAATCCAAGCGCCACTTGTCTTGAATCACGGTTCTGCTGAAAAGCTGCGTCAATATCACTGTATTTGATAGTACCACTGATCTTTTGTGAATGCAATACGTCACGAACACTCAGTCTTAAAGTACCTTTGCCTCTCATTATTTGCTTAGTAACGCCCATATTCATCATTCCGAAATTTTTTATTCTAAATACACCCTCGATCCCGCCTGTATTATAATAGCCACTTAATTCGCCATTCCATGTTTTACCCAGTTTGAACTGGTTTGAAATATTGGCCTGTCCCGTTGTTGCCGAAATATTTACATAGTCGCCATTAATAATACCCGCATACCTGTTATTATATACATTCATCCAAAGATTACCACTCCACCATTTTGTAATTTGTCCGCCGGCATTTATGGAAATACCATACTGCCTTTGCTTTGCTATATTGGCTTTTTTTACAAAAGTGACTGTATCACTCGCNATTTGCTCTAACACCTCGTTGATAATATCTGTAGTCCTTGTATAATTCAGTGTTGTAGTTAAAAATCCTTTATAGGTATGGCTCAATTCTATATTATGTGAGAACTGTGGCTGCAGGCTGGGATTACCTTTTTCAAACGTGTATCTGTCAAGAAATAAGATAAAAGGATTAAGATCTTCATAATCGGGACGATTGATACGCCTGCCATAATTCAAACCAAAATTGTTATTCTTATCAGCATTATACTGGAAAAATGCTGTAGGAAAGAGTTGTGTGTAATTACGTTTAAACTTCTCCCCTGTTGTTACCTGGTCTCCATTTGAGTTGGTATTCTCTAATCTTAAACCAAATTGACCATTGATCTTTTTACCAAACGGGCGACTGTAATTTACATAAACAGCATTTACATTTTCTTCATAAATAAAATGATTGCTCCGGCCATTATCACGAACATGAACGCCGTAATTGACACTGTCATAAACCGCATTATTATCTGTTCTTACAAAACTTGTTTTTATTCCTGCTTCAAACTTTGCTCCTTTTTTCAATGGATGTGTATAGTCCATTTTTGCTGAATAGATNTTGATATCCTGCGGAAGACTTCCCAATAATGTGTCTGCTTTGATAGTAGGCAGGCCCTGCTTGTCATAATAAGCATTGGTAAGATCCTGGGCATTCTTACTTGAATACGTAACATAATCTGCATCTATTGTTAACTCCTTGCCAGTAGAATCAAATGAATGACGAAAATTCAAATTCGTACTGAAATTATTCCATTTCCTGTCGTTACTGGTTTGAGCCAGGGTTTGCTTCAACAAATTCATATTCGGATCATAGATCAAAACATCACTTTTGTTACTAAATACACCGGGATTATAAAACCCTGTAAGTACCACTCCAAATGTTGTTTTTTTAGTTACAAAGTAGTCCATACCAAGCTTTGCGTTATAGGACTCACCCTGTTCCTTTATTCTTGATTCCTGTGTAAAAATTGATTTGATCTCTTTCACTTCAATAAACTTGCGTTGAATATCGAGATCCTGGAAATTCTTACGATTATTATATCCTAATGTAGTAAAGAGATTTACTTTGTTCTTTCTATAATTGAAATTGAAAGATTCATTCACTTTCGGATACCTGCCCTGGCTCCATGTAGAAGAAAGGTTTCCTGAATAACCAAACTGCTTGGTCTTTTTTGTTTTAATATTAATGATACCACTATTACCGGCTGCATCATATTTAGCAGGCGGGTTGGTCATTATTTCGATCTGGTCCAGTTGATTACTGCTTAACGACCGCAGGTAATTGGCGAGATCAGTGCCACCTAAATAAGTAGGACGGCCATCAATATATACTTGTACACCCTGCTTTCCTTTCAAACTAATATTACCGTCTTTATCAACAGAAATACCCGGTGATTTTTCTAACACTTCCAATGCGGATGTACCTACATTCGTAACAGCAGCTTCTACATTCACAATTGTTCTATCGATCTTTTGCTCAATTAATGGTTTACGTGCCGACACACTTACACCACTCAATTCTTTTGAAACGGGAACCAATTCGATAGTCTTTAACGCAACTAAAGAATTTGATTCATTGACGTCAAAAGCCGCAGAATACCCTTTTGAATGTCCAACAGCTGTAATAGACACGAGATATTTTCCTTCTGTCACATTCTCAAATACAAAGTTCCCTTCTTTATTGGCAACCGAAATTTTTGCAACAGATGAATCTTTTGCTCTTAATAAAGTGATTGTAGCCGATTCTATTGTTTTTGTATTACCATCGATGACTTTACCTGAAACTTTACCATTCTTTATTTGTGCATGACCGGCGATTGATAAGGTTACAAGAACTATTGATAAGGTTAAAATCTTTTTCATTTGATTGTGTGATTTATAAATATTACCTGTTATTGATTATTCCCAATTAAGATTATGAATACATCTGAGACGCATGATGATATTTGTATGTTACAGTTGCTTAAAAAAATCCCGTCCTGGTTTAAAGACGGGATCGTCTTTCATGGTTAGGTTTATATTAATTGAATGATTAGTTCCCCCCGCCAACACGATTCTGTTCATCACTCGAACTGCTTGCCCTTCTTTTAGGTCCGCCATTCATTTTCCCTTTGCTGAAACGATAAGTAAATCCGAAGTTCACCACACGACTATCCCTGTTTTCAGTAAATCTTGCATCAACATTGCCGTACTTACTCACACCCCTGAATCCTTGTGTATAAAATATATCACGTACATTCAGGCGAATCGTCGCTTTCTTTTTAAA
>JGI24751J29686_10000498_pt1 | contig 11521 bp, 10 predicted proteins | sample KBSSwiS6_FD_29686 | JGI IMG/M metagenome (IMG submission 29686)
TCCTTCAGCTCGCGGCACAGCCGGTACGCCTCGCGGAGATCCTTCACGGCGTCCTCGGCCCGGCCGGCGAGCCGTCGCGCGATGCCGCGCGACGTGAGCGCGCTCGCGAGCTCCCAGCGCGCGCCCAGCTCGCGGAACGCGTCGATCGAGCGATCCATGTGCGCCTCCGCATCCTCCAGCCGCATCATGTGGCGCATCGAGCCGCCGACCGCCTCGTGCGCCACCGCGAGCGAGAAGCGGTCTCCGCTCGTCTCGGCGACCGCCAGCGCCTCCGCCGCGAGCCGGAGCGACGACTCCTCGTCGCCCTCGTCGCTCTCGAGCGTCGAGAGGCCGACGAGCGACCGGGCCTCGGACCAGCGGTCGCCCTCGGGGTTCGCGCGCGCGGTATCGAGCGCTTCCTGGAACATCCCGCGTGCGGTGTCGATCTCCTGCCGGAAGTACGGGGCCCACGCGGCGACGAGCAGCGTCCGCGCCAGCGTCCACGGATCCCCGAGCCCGCGCGCCGCGTCGAGCGCGTCGTCGAGCAGCTCGGCCGCGCGCTTGGCGTCGCCCAGGATCGAGAGCTCGATGTCGCCGAGGAACCGCGAGGCTTGCGCCCGGACCGCGAGATCGCCGTCGCCGAGCTTCAGCGCGCGTTCGAGCACCGGGACCGCGGGCTCGAACTCGCCGAGCCAGTAGCGGATCTCGCCGAGGCTCGCGAGGATCCACGCTTCGCGGAGCCCCCACCCGCGTTCGGGGCCGGCGAGCTCCAGCGCGCGCCGGTAGTCCTCCTCGGCCGCCTTCATGTTCGGACCTTCGCGCGCGATGTCGCCGGCGTGAGCGAGCGCGTTGACCGCGCGTTCGGCGAGCGTCCGGTCGCGCGGGTTGAGGTCGAGCGCGGCGAGGGCCGCCTGCTCGAGGTGGAACGCGATCGCGCGCGGGCGCCGGGCCGCGGTCTCCGGGTTGCCCGAGAGCCCGTCGGCCACCAGCAGGTGCANGCGCTGGCGCTCGCGCTTGGGGAGGCTTTCGTACGCGACGTCGCGCACCATGCCGTGGCTGAAGCGCCAAAGCTCGGGCCGGTCGCCNTCGTGCTCGAGCAGCTCCTCCTCCTCGAGCTGTGCGAGCGCCTCGGNGTTCGGCTCGGCGACCAGGTCGAGCTCGCCGAGCGTGAACGAGGACCGGGCGAACACCGAGGCCTTACGGATCAGGTCCCGACCCTGCGNCGAGAGGTGGTCGATNCGGGCCGCGATCACGGCCTGCACGGTCGGCGGCAGCAGCGCCGGCGGCANCGGCCCGGTGTCGGCCGAAACCCCCTTCCCCTGGTGCAGCAGCATCCCGGTCGTCTCGATGATGAAGAACGGGTTCCCTCCGGCGTGCCGCGCGATCCGCTGGGCGTACGCCTCGTCGAGCCCCTCGCCCGCGTCCCGCGCGAGCTGCGTGGAGTCGTCGAGCGAGAGCGTCTCCATGTAGAGGTTGACCGAGTTGCCGCGGCCGCCGCCCCAACCGGGGTGGTCGTCCAACAGGGAGTACCGGGCGGCGCACACGACGAGCAGCGGGATGCCGTCGGCCTCGCGCACCAGCTCCTCGACGAGCTCGAGCATCGGCGTCTGCGCGGCCTGCAGGTCCTCGAGCACCACGACGACCGGTCCACGGCTCGCGAACCCGCGCAGGAGGGCGAGGAGGCCCGAACGGATCTCGGCGACGCGGTATCGCTTCTCGTCCCGGGCCTCGCCGCCGATGCCGAGCGCGATGCACAGCCGTTCGACGATCTGCCGCGCCTCATCGGGCGAGGTGCATTCGAGGACGAACTCCTCGAGCCGCGCCCTGAGCGCCTCCGGTGGCGCGTGCGCTGCCTCCCCCATCTCGTGCAGGAGGATCTGGGCGAGGGGTCCGAACATCACGTCCTCCTCGAAGGGACTGGCCCGGCCCTTCAGGACCCTCGTCTCCTCGGGCAGCCCCGCGACGAACTCGTCGGCGACACGGCTCTTGCCGATCCCCGCCTCCCCGAACAGCGTCACCAGGTGGCCGCGGCGCGTCTCGCGCGCGCCGTCGAAAGCGTCCTGCAGCAATCGCAGCTCGCGTTTGCGGTTCACGAGTGGGATCGTCTTGCGCCCCGAGCCGGGCTGTAGGGCCGCGACCGGCCANGCGCGCGCCTCGTCCTCGAACCCCTTCGCCTCGACCTCGCGCATCGGTCCGTACTGGACCTGCGACAGGGAGAGGAGGTAGCTGGTTTCGGAGACGAGCACGGTGCCCGGGTCGGCGGCCTGCTGCAGCCTCGCCGCCATGTTCACCGTGGCGCCGTAGAGCAGGCCCTGTTCGGACGCCTCGCTCCCGATCGCGACGGGACCCGTGTGGATGCCCACGCGGACCCGGAGCGGGACCGGCAGCCCGATCTCCTGTCCGAGACGACCGACCCGTTCGACCAGCTGGAGCCCGGCGCGCACCGCGCGGAGCGCGTCGTCGTCGTGCGTGTGCTGCAGGCCGAACACCCCGACGACGGCATCCCCGGCGAAGTTGTAGGCGCGGCCGCGGAGCGACTCGAGCTCCTCGGCGACCATGCGGTAGTAGCGGGTCAGGACCTCGCGGTAGCGCTCGGGATCGATCTGGCTCGAGATCTGGGTCGACCCCACCAGGTCGACGAAGATCACCGTGACGAACTTGCGCTCCTCCGGCGGCGGCGCCCCAACGGGGTAGCCGCAGTTCGGGCAGAAGCGAGCCTCATCCGGCAGGGGAAGCCCGCATCGTTCACACGTCAGGGTCGCCACGCGCAGAGTTTACGAGGGCGTGATGACGCCTCTCCGCGAGAGCGGCGACTACCCGCCGACCCGGAACCCCTCGATGTCGAGGACCGAGCCCGTCCGTTGGGTGTCGGGCCTGACGACGACCTCGACGCGTTCGCCGATCTCGAGCGGCTCCTCGCCCGGTTCGAGCACCCGATGGATCACCACCGCATCCGCACCGTCGAGCCGCACGGCTCCGATGGTTCGAGGGCTCTCCAGGGGCTCACCCTCGATCCCGACGAACACGATCGTGAACGACACGAGCTCGCCGCCGGGGCCGACCTCGGTGTCCGCCGCGAGCTCCGCGAAGCAGCGTTCGCAGAACAGTCGCGCGGGGACGTACGTGTACGAGCAATGCTCGCACCTCGAACCCAACAGGACGCCCCGATCCTTCAACGCCGTGAAGAACGCGTCGCCCGCGACGCCCGGGGTGTACCGGTGGCGGACGGGCATATCGCCGTCCCAACGCCGGATCTCCTCAGGCCGCGCGATCTTCTCGAGCATCAGCCGTCCGTCCTCGGCCTGAAGTACGCGATATCCAGGATCGAGCCCGTGCGTTCGCCGACCGGCTTCCACACGGCCTCCACCTTCATGCCGATCGTGACCTCGTCGGGCTTCACCTCGCCGAGGGTGTGGAGGAACCCGCCGTTCGAGCCGTCGATCGAGATCACCGCGGGGAGCTCGGGTTCGTCGAGCGGCTGCATGTCCCAGCGGACGTTGCAGATCGAGAACGTCTGCACGACGCCGGTGTTCTCGACCTGCACCCAGGCGTCGGTTCCGCGGAAATCGCGCTCGCAGAACATCCGCGGTGGCACGAGCACCCGATGGCAGACGCGGCACTCGCGGCCGAGGATCTTCCCTTCGCGGAGCCCATCGAGGAACCGGCCGATCGCGACCCCCGCGTCCCACGCGTACTTCGCGCCGATCTCGTCCTCGACGGCGCCCGTCGCCGAACGGAACTCGGCGTCCGAGAGCGACGTCGCCGGGGTCGCGGCTGGCGGGGTCGCGGCTGGCGGGGTCGCGGCTGGCGGGGTCGCGGCTGGCGGGGTCTCGAGCTGGGTGGCCGTGGTCGGCGGGCCGCCCTCGCGGCCCATCACGACGACCGTGCCGACCTGCATCAGGTCGCCCCAGGCCTGCGCGACGCCGCGTTCGGGCGTCCCTGGCACCTGGCGCGCGCCGGCCTCGCCGCGGAGCTGCCAGAACAGCTCGGCGAGCTTCATCAGGCCGGCCGCCGCGATCGGGTTGCCGACGCCGAGCAGGCCGCCGCTCGGACACGAGGGCAGGTCGCCCTTGCGGTCGAGGACGCCGTCGCGGGCCGCCTCGGGCGCCTTCCCCTTGTCGAACAGCAAGAGCCCCTCGAGGTGGTGCAACTCCTTGTAGTCGAACGGGTCATAGGGCTCGGCGACGTGGATCTGCTTGCGCGGCTCGGTCACGCCGGCCATCCCGTACGCCATGCGGGCGGCGTTCGCGACGTACTCGGGGAACACCAGGTCCCGGTTGGTCCAGTACGCGGTGTCGAGGTTCCACCCGACGCCCTGGATCCAGACGGGGTCGCTCGTGATCTGCTTGGCGGCCTCCTCGCTCGCGACGACGATCGCGACCGCGCCGTCGCTGATCGGCGAGACGTCCAGGCGCTGCACCGGCCACGCGAGCGTCTCTGAGGCGAGCACGTCCTCGATCGTGATGTCGGCCTGCCCGAGCAGCGCCGCCGGGTGGTCGGCCGCGTTCCGCTTGTTCTTCACGGCGACCGCCGCGATGTCGCGCTTGTCGATGCCGTGCACCGTCATGTAGCGGTTCATCTCGAGCGCGAAGATCCAGAGCAGGTTCGGCCCCAGGGGGCGTTCGAGGATGTTGTCGAAGATCGTGAGGAACGCGCCCTGTGGGTGCGGTTGGGTCGAGGACATCTTCTCCTCGGCCACGGCGAGCACGACGTCGGCCATCCCGCTCGCGACCGTGTAGTACGCCTGGATCGCGGTGAACACGCCGCTGCCGCCGCCCACGTACGTGCGCATGTAGGGCCGCCCGAACGCGCCCGCGCCGTCGGACAGGTACTCCCCCTTCATGTGCACGCCGTCGAACGCATCGGGCGCGCTCGTCAGACACACGGCGTCGATCCGGTCGAGCGGCAGCTCGCACGACGCGAGCGCCTCGCGCGAGGCCTCCCACGCGAGCTCCTTGCCGGTCTCCTGCGCGCGCCGGACGAACTTCGTCATCCCGGCGCCGACGACCGCGACCCGCCGCGCCATCAGATGACCCCGCCGGGGAACGCGTCGTCGGTCACGTACTCGATCAGCTGCATGGAGTTCCCGTCGGGGTCCGCGAACGACGCGTACCGCGCGATCCCCGGCACCTCGCCCAGGTGCTCCTCGAACACGACGCCCCGCTGCTCGAGCGCGGTCTTGGCGAGGTCGAGGTCGTCGACGCGGAACACCGCCGTGCCGCCGTGCTGCGTGGTCCCGCCGCGGGCGCCGTGGAGCCCGATCCGGATCGAGCCCGCGTCGAGCTCGGCCCACTCGTCGCCATGGCGGCTGTTGACGTCGAGACCGAGCCCATCGCGGTAGAAGACGACCGCCCGGTCCATGTCGGAGACCCAGAACCACACGTGGTCGACGCCGTCGAGCTTCATCCGCCGGCCCCCTCGTCGTTCGCGAGCACGACCACGGCGGCCGAGGTCGAGGGCGCGCTGCGCGCGGACTGCGCGACCGCGACGTACGCCTCGTCGACCTGGCGTTCGCCGGCCTCGGCGCGGAGCTGCTCGACGCACTCGAGCAGCCGGACGAGCCCGTTCGCCTCGAACAGGTTCCCCTGACCGAGCGAGCCGCCCGAGACGTTGACCGGCAGGTCGCCCCCGGGTTCGAGCTCGCCCGCCTCGAGCAGCTGCGCGAGCTCGGACGCCTCGCCGAACCCGAGCGCCTCGAGGTGGAGCAGCTCCTTGTAGGCGAAGGTGTCGTCCACCTCGGCCAGGTCGATCTCCTCCTGCGGGTCGGCGATCTCGGCCTGTCGGTACGCGGACTCGGCGGCCTTGGTCACCGGTTCGGTCTCGCCCCACGTCCGGCTCTCCAGCGACGGGCTGCCCGAGGACCAGCCCGCGCCGAGCAGCCACACGGGTCCCTCGGTCAGCTCTCGGGCGCGGTCCTCCGCCGCGAGGACGACAACCACGCAGCCGTCGGCCCGTTCGGCGACCTCGAGCGTCTTGAGCGGCCACGCGACCGGGCTCGAGCCGTCCACGTCGTCGGCGTCGAGGTCGGCCGGGTACGCCGCCCGCGGGTTGTCGAGCGCGTTGGAGCGGTTCTTGGCCGCGACCATCGAGCAGTGCTCCTCGGACAGGCCCGTGCGTTCGAGGAACGCGTTCATGTCGAGCCCCGCGACCGCCAGCGTCGGGAACCGGAGCGGGCGGTTCAGCACCGGGTCGAGCGCGAACGCCTCGATCGCGCCGAGCGTCCGCACGTCCGAGACCTTGCTGTGCGCCTCGACCGCCACGATCGACGCGAGGCCCGACCCGATCAGCATCATCCCCGTCGCCACGCCGAACAGCCCGTCCGCCGCCACGGTCTGCACCGGCCGCTGCGTCGCGCCGAGCTGGTCCGGAACGTACTCGTCGAAGATCGAGGTGCCCTCGAGGAAGTCCTCCGAGCAGCAGACGAACGAGTCGATCTCGGTCCGGGGATCCACGCCGGCGTCGTGGTAGGCGCGCGTCGCCGCCTCGAACATCAGCTCCTTGTAAGAGATCCCGGCGGTGACGGGCGCGAACCCCGCGTGTCCCACGCCGACGACGGCAACCTTCGGCTCCACGAACGCGATTGTCCCATCCGGGCCGCGAACCCCGCTCGCCCGCGATCGGGCGAAGGTGTCAGAGGTCCTCGAGCTCCCGGCGGAACTCGGCCTCCTCGTCGAACTCGCGCCGCTCCTCGCCGAGGAACATCAGGACGCAGCCCGCCCAGGCCACGGCCAGACCGAGCACGACGTTGAACAGCCCGCCGATCTCGAGGATCCCCAGGGTCATCACGACGTAGCCGACGGCCACCAGCGCGTACCCGACGATCTCGATCTTCGTCGCCGGTGGGGTCCTGGCTATCGATCGATCGAGTGTGTCCATGTGCGTCTCGCTCTGGGTGCCGGGGTTCGGATTCTACCCGCCGAGGATCCTTTTCTTCTGCGCCTGGAACTCGTCCTCCGTGAGCACGCCCTTGTTCCGCAGCTCGGCCAGGCGTTCGAGCTCACCGGTCGTGGACGCGGAGGCCGGCGGCATCGCCGGCGCGCTCACGCCCGAGGGGGGCGGGGCCGGTGCCGCGGACGCCGAGCCGCGCCCGGCACCTCGGTACATCCGGTCCTTGTTGAGCTCGCCCTGCTGGTAGATCGTCTTCTGGACGTGCTCGGGGTTGCGGATGTCGCCGAACACCTCTCGCCCGAACTCGCTCGCCGAGCTGATGATCAGGTCGCCGGCCCCGATCATGCGTTCGAACACGCCCTGGTGGAATCGGACGTCGTTGATCGCCTCGAGCGGGATCTCCATCGAGCGCTTGGCGATCCAGCCCTCGCGGTGGATCACCCGGTCCGAGGTCACGACGAAGTACGACGTCGCCCACGCGATGAACTTGCGGACCGGGAACCAGATCAGGACGAAGATCGCGACCCCCGTCGCGCCCCAGAACACGGCGTCGTGGCCGCTGCCGCTGTCGGGGCCGTTGGCGACCGCGAGGGACCACCCGACGATCACCAGGATCGTGACGACCGCCGGCATCACCAGGGCGATCCAGTGCGGCCGCAGCTCGAGGACCAGCTCCTCGTGCTCGATCAGGAGTTTGCGGGGGAACGGCATGGGCGAATCCTACTCCAGGTGCTCGACCGCCCCGAACCGCACGACCTCGTCGCCCGCCGGCGTTCGGACGACCAGGCCGCCGCGTTCGTCGACGTCTACGGCCTCACCCTCCACGTCCGCTCCGCCCCCCCTCGCGGCCCGGACGCGGGTGCCGAGCGTCGCGCACACCTCCCGGTACGCAGCGATCACGCCTCCGGCGAACGCGGGGTGCGCGGGCTCGTACCCGCGGACGAACGCGGACAGGAATGCCTCGAGCAGTTCGTCGTCCTCGGCCTCGACGGACCCGCCCTGGGGGATCTCGGGCGGCGCGGCGCCGAGGTTCACGCCGACGCCGATCACGACGTGCTCGAACCGGTCGCTCTCGACGCGCGACTCGGCCAGGATCCCCCCGGCCTTGCGACCGGCGATCAGGAGGTCGTTCGGCCACTTGCAGGCGGCGCGCTGGTCGGCGAGCTCGAAGCAGGCCCGCGCCATCGCGGTGCCCGCGAGCAGCGTGAGTAGGCCCCCCGAGTCCGGGTCGAGCTCGGGCCGAAGCACCACCGAGAACATCAGCGCCTGGCCCGGTTCGTCGTGCCACGTGCGCCCGAGGCGCCCCCGCCCTTCGGTCTGGTGTCCCGCGGCGACCAGGGTCCACTCGGGCGTGCCTGCGGCCGCCAGCTCGAGGGCCGTCGCCTGGGTCGAGGAAGTAACCTCCTCGAACCGCACGGGGGCACGCAGACCGACACGTTCGAGCGCTCGGACCAGGGCGTCTTCGGACAGCACGGACGATTGACTCCCGCTCGGGGGTACCCGATTGTTCGGTGGGTACCGGATTCCGCGGACCCTCGGGATGCCGACGGTCCGATCGAGCAAGCATGACGGAGCGGAGCGCGTGGCGAAACCTCGGATCCTGATCGCGAACCGCGGCGAGATCGCGGTCCGGATCATCCGCACGGTCCGAGAGCTCGGCTACACCTCGATCGCCGTCTACAGCGACGCAGACCGCGACGCCCTGCACGTCGAGATGGCCGACCAGGCCCACCGGATCGGCCCGGCGCTCGCCGCCGACTCCTACCTGTCGATCGGCGCGATCCTCGAGGCCGCCTCGCGCGCGAAGGCCACGATGATCCACCCCGGCTACGGGTTCCTGTCCGAACGCGCGCACTTCGCGGCCGCCGTGGCCGACTCGGGCTTCACCTTCATCGGTCCGCCCGCCGAGGCGATCGAGATGATGGGCGACAAGTCCGCCGCGCGCCGCGCCGCCGACCGCGTCGGCGTCCCCATCGTGCCGGGCACGCCCGAACCGGTCACGCTCGTCCAGGCCCCGGCCGAGGCCGAACGCATCGGGTTCCCCGTCCTGGTCAAGGCCGCGTTCGGCGGCGGGGGCAAGGGCATGCAGGTCGTGCGCAAGCCCGAGGAGCTCGAGAGCGCGCTCGCGCGCGCGACCCGTGAGGCGCAGGCGTACTTCGGTCGCCCCGAGGTGTTCCTCGAGCGGTACGTCGAACGCGCGCACCACGTCGAGGCGCAGGTGTTCGCGGACACCAGGGGCAACGTGTTCTTCCTGGGCGAACGCGACTGCTCGGTCCAGCGCCGCCACCAGAAGCTGATCGAGGAGACGCCATCTCCGGTGGTCGACGCCGACCTGCGCTCGCGGATCGGCGAGGCCGCGATGGCGCTCGCGAAGGAGGCGGGCTACGTGAACGCCGGCACCGTCGAGTGCATCGTCGACGAGGACGGCAGCTTCTACTTCCTCGAGATGAACACGCGGCTGCAGGTCGAGCACACCGTGACCGAGATGGTGACCGGGCTCGACCTGGTCGGGCTCCAGATCCGCGTCGCGCTCGGCGAGAAGCTCGACCTATCCGACGTGCAGGCGACGGGTCACGCGATCCAGTGCCGGATCAACGCCGAGGACCCCGCGCGCAACTTCCTGCCTGGACCGGGGCGCGTCACCGCGTACCGGGAGCCATCGGGTCCGTTCGTCCGCGTGGACTCCGGCGTCCGGGAGGGTCGGGAGATCCCTGCCGACTACGACTCGATGTTCGCCAAGGTCATCGTCTCGGCCGAGAGCCGTGGCCGCGCGATCGCGCGGATGGACCGCGCGCTGGCCGAGTACCAGGTCGAAGGGGTCCCGACGACGATCCCTCTCCACCGGTGGATCCTCGGCACCCGCGCGTTCCACAAGTCCACGCACTCCACGACGTGGCTCGAGAAGGCGCTCCGCGACGCCGAGCTCCCCGAGGGCGGCACACCCGCGCCGCCGCCGTCCGACACGCGCCAGCCGGTCCCGGCAGAGCTCTTGCTCGAGGTCGACGGGCGAAGGGTGCCGGTCCGCATCTTCGATCAGCGTCGCGACACCGCCCCGAAGGTCCCGTCGCGTCACTCCGCCCACGGCGGCGACCACGTCCACAGCGTGATCGCGGCGCCGATGCAGGGCACGATCCTGCGGGTGCTCGTCGAGCCCGGCCAGGAGATCCAGGCGGGCGACGTCGTGTGCATCCTCGAGGCGATGAAGATGGAGAACGCGATCCCGGCCCCGCGCGCTGGCGTCGTCACCGAGATCCCGGCGCAGGCCGGACAGAACGTCCAGCCCGGGGACCCCCTCGTCGAGCTCGACTGATCCTGCCGTGAACCGTCAGCGGGACCGCGGCGTAGACGAGGTCCTCGTCGAGATCAGCCCGGAGGGAGCGTTCGCGGGCCGGGTAGTCGCGGTCACGCTCCTCGTGTCGGCCGTCGCGATGATCGTCGTGTCGTGGGACGACATCTGGCGCGTATGTAACGCGGTGGTGGGACCGTGCGTCGAGCGATCGGCAGGCGCGATGATCCTCGTGCTGTGCTCGATCGGGGCGATCGCGGGGGCGATCGGCATCCTCGTGCGCATCCGTCGCCGACCGGTGGACCCCGAGGGGAGCTCGCGGTACGTGTGGGCATTGGGCGTCCTGGTCGCGATGGGGGGCATCTTCATCACCGGACGGATCCCGGCGTACACCTGCGCCCGGGGCCGGTTCGACGACGTCCTGGTCCTGTGCATGCATCCCCCGTCGACGTCGGACCCGACGAGCTGGCTGTACCTGAAGAGGGCGATCGTCGTTGGGGCGCTCGCCTTCGCGTTCGTGGTCTCGATCCGACCGAGGTTCGTCAAGGTCACCGCGCCGGTGTGCGTCGCGGTGTGGGCGGTCGGGTTCGGGTGGGTGCTCGCCGATACGATGGCGTAGACGGCCTCGCGGACCGACGCGCCGGCTACCCTTCGGGCAGGCCCCAGGCATCGCGCCCCGTGATCCGAACGCCGGCGTCGTGGATCTTGTACGACCGGTTGATCGAGATCAGGAGCGCGGTGAGCGTCTCGGCGATCCGGGCCTGGGTGAGATCGCCGGCGTCGACCCAGCGCAGGCGGGGGATGTCCTCGATCAGGCCGCCGACGACCGCCTTGGCCTCTTTGTCGGTACCGCACACGAGCACGTCGCTCTCCATCTCGTGCTCGAGGTCCTGCAGCGCCTCGCCCGAGATCGTGTGGAACGCCCCCACCATCCGGACGCCGGGATCGAGGATCGCCTTCGCCTGCTCGGCCGCCGACCCGTGCCACGGGCGTACGACGTGCCAGGCTCGGCCCCCCACGGCGGTCGCGAGCGGGCTCGTGCAGTCGACGACGATCGTGCCGGGCTCGATCGCCGCCTTGATCGAACGGTAGGTCTCGGCCTGTCCCTCGAAGGGCACCGTCACGATGACGACCCCCGCCGCGGCGGCGACCTCGTTGGTGGTCCCGTCGACGTTCGCGTCGCCGCCGAGGAGCTCGCGAGCCTTCTCGGCCGAGGCGGCTCCCTTGTCCTGAGACCGCGACCCGATCGTGACGTGGTGTCCGCCCCTCGCCAGACGCAGCGTTAGGCCGAACCCCTCGTCGCCGGTCCCACCGATGACCGAGATGTCCATGGCGGCAGAGCCTACCCTGCACCGCGATGGGCCAGAC
>JGI24751J29686_10000499_pt1 | contig 11510 bp, 8 predicted proteins | sample KBSSwiS6_FD_29686 | JGI IMG/M metagenome (IMG submission 29686)
TTACTACCTGCGGCTCGGCAAGCCACTCTGAGGCCGGTAAGATAGGCGAACGGAAAAAGGAACGGGATGTGCTAGAAGACAAGAAGATTCTGATCACCGGCCTCACCGGAAAGTTGGGCGGCACCATGGCCGACGCGCTGGTGCGCGACAACGAGCTGTGGGGCTACGCGCGCTACAGCCAGCCGGGCCAGCTTGAATACTGGCAGAACGCCGGGGTGAAGACCGTCGTCGGCGATTTTGCCCGGAACGAGCTCACCGGCCTGCCCGACGATTTCGATTACGTGATCCACGTCGCGGCCAACACCCGGCCGACCTCGGTCGAACAGGGCATGCAGGACAACAGCGACGGCGTCGGCATCCTGATGAACCATTGCCGCAAGGCCAGGGCCTTCCTCCACGTCTCCACCATCGGCGTGGCCGCCCAGAAGACCGACATGGGGCTTTTCCGCGAGGAAGACGATGTCGGCAACGCCTCATTGCCCTACTACACCGGCACCAAGCTTGCCGGCGAGGGCGTCGCTCGCGCCTTCTGCCGGGTTCTCGACCTGCCCACGATCATCTGCCGGATGTGCGTACAGTATGGGACCTATCAGGAGGGCGGTCTGCCCGGCCAAATCCTCAAGATGCTGCTCGCGGGCAAGACCATCCCGCTGCGCCGCGGCTGGGACCAGCGTAGCGCCCTTATCAGCAACGACGATGTCGTCCGCTTCATCGAGCCCACCCTGGCGGCGGCCTCGGTCCCGGCGACCACGATCAACTGGGGCGGCGATGTCAACGTGCCCCAGGAAGAGGTCATCACCTACCTCGCCGAACTCGCCGGGATCGAACCGAAGTGGGAGTATGTCGACGAGGGCGGCTGGCCGTCCTTCCCGATCGACCCGACCCGGCGGATCGCGGTCACCGGCCCGTGCCAGGTCGAATGGAAGGATGGCCTCAAACAGATGTACGATGCCCTGCACGAGCGCCTCCGTGCATCCAGTGCCCAGGGTTGAGGCCATGCGGCGGACCGGCCTGGCGAAGGCCCCTTACCCATGGCCCTGATTGCTCCCTGCGCCGAGGCGGCCGAGCGGCTGCGGACAGAGGGCGCGCGGCTGCCCGACAGGCAGCGCACCATGCTGGAAGAAGGCATCGCCCGTTCGCTTGGCCACCGGGCCGACCTCTACGCCGATCGCGAGCGCTACCCGGTGATCGCCCGGCAGGAGATCGCGGCTCCGCTGGTCGTCACCGGGATGCCGCGCTCGGGGACGACGCTGCTCCATGGCGTCCTCGCGCAGGACCCGCGCGGACGCAGTCCGCGCTGGTGGGAAACGGTCAGCTTCTCCCCGCCGGCCGGCCTCGACCCGGAGGCCGACGCGCGGCGCGTGGTCCTCACTCACCAGATCACCGAGTCGCTTGGAGACGAGTTCCTGTCGGTCCACCGCAAGGGTCCGTTCCTGCCGAACGAATGCTCGGCCACCTTCATGGACCTTTCGCTCCAGTCGCTGACGAACTTCGCCCTGTTCGGCACGGTCGACCATGCCAACTGGGTGGCGAGGGCGGCCGACATGGCTCCGGCATTCGCCACCCACCGCCACTGCCTGCAGCATCTCCAGGCCTTCCGGCCGGGTGACTGGTGGGTGCTGAAGTCGCCCGAATATCTCTATTGGGCCAACTGGCTCCTCGCCGAATATCCCGATGCCCAGGTCGTCGTCATCCACCGCGACCCGGCACAGGTGCTCCCATCGTGCGCCAGCATGTTCGCCTTCCTGCGGCGGCGCTCGGGGCTGGCGGTCGACCCGGTCGCCGTGGGGCGCGAAGTGCTCGATTTCTGGGGCGGCGGCCTGGAGCACATGATGGCCTTCCGCCGCCATAACCCCGCCACCACCCGGTTCATCGACGTGCGTCACCGCGACCTGTCGCGCGATCCGATCGGAACGATCCGCCGGATCTACAGCCACTTCGGCCGGGAACTCACCGCTGAGGCGGAGACGGCGATGGAGGCGTTCATGGCGCAGAACGGCATGGGCAAGCACGGCGGCCACCACTATACGCCCGAGGAATTCGGCATGTCCGCCGAAGGCCTGCGCGAGCGCTTTGCGGACTACATCGCGGCCTACCTGTGATCATGCTCCCGATGAGATCGCGGTGGGGCTTGATCGAGACCCGAGGGTTGATCCAGTCCGCGCTCCTCGGCGTCAGTTCCAGACGAAGGAGAGGACGTTGCCAAAGCCACTGTTTCACGGCAGCCGCATGCTCGGCAAGCGCGCCATCGTCACCGGTGCAGGAGCCGAGGGCGACGAGATCAGCATCGGCAAGGCCATCGCCATCGCAATCGCCAGCGAAGGTGCCGCCGTCGCCTGCGTCGATCTGTTGCAGGAACGAGCGGAGCGCACGGCTGAGGCGCTCCGCAGCGATGGCCACCAGGCCCATGCCGTTCGCGGCGATGTGTCGCGATCCGACGAGTGCGCGCGGATCGTCGCGGAAGCGGCCGAAAAGCTCGGCGGGATTGACACCCTGGTGAACAACGTCGGCATGGCCACCTCCGCCCACGAAGCGAACCTCGAGGACGAATACTGGGACCGCATCTTCGCGGTGAACCTCAAGTCAGCGGTCGCCATGAGCCGCAACGCCCTGCCCCACATGATCGCGGCCGGCGGCGGATCAATCACCAACATTACCTCCATTGCCGGCATCCGCGCCCATGGCACCTTCGCCTATGGCAGTTCCAAGGCGGCCATGGCGCAGCTTGCACGCGAGATTTCGGCTCGGCACGGGCGGCAGGGCATCCGCGGCAATTCCGTCGCGCCGGGTCATGTTCTCACCCCAATGGCGGCGAAGGTCATGGCGCCGAACGCCCGCACCATGCGGCGCAAGGTCGGCCTCCTCGGCGTCGAGGGTGACGCCTGGGACGTGGCGCAGGCGGTGCTGTTCCTCGCCAGCGACGAAGCCCGGTTCATCACCGGGGTCGAGCTCGCGGTCGATGGCGGAGTGATCGAAACGGGGCCGCTGTTCGGCCACGGCCTGATCATGGCCCCGGAATGAGCCGTGCGCAGTAAATGGCATTGCGTTTGTCTTCACGGCGTGGAAGCAGCGCGGGCAGTTCACGCGATTCAGAGTGCGGGAGTGGATAATGGCAGGCAAAGTGATCGTAATCACCGGCGCAAACGGCGGGCTGGGGCGCGCCCTGTCGCGGCGCTTCGCCAGCGATGGTGAATCGGTCGTCATGCTCGGGCGTAACCCGGAGAAGATCACCGCTGCCGCCGCCGACGTAGGCATGGGCGCCTGGGCCGTCCAATGCGAGATCGGCAATCCCGATTCCGTCCGAACGGCCTTCGCCACCATTGCCGAGCGGCATCCCACCATCGACGTGCTGATCAACAACGCCGGCTATTTCCAGCCGTTCATCCTCTCCGAAGCGACCGACCAGCAAATCATGGACGGTATCAACGGCAACCTGCTGGGGGCGATCCTGTGCTCGCGCTCGGCCATCCCGATGATGCCAAAGGGCGGCAAGATCATCCACGTGACCTCCGAATCGGTGACCTGGAACTACGCCATGCTGACGATCTACACCGCAGGTAAAACGGGGTTGGAACGGTTCTCCCGCGCGCTGCAAGAAGAACTGTGGGACGAGAAGACAGGCATCCGCAGCATCATCTTCCGCGCCGGGCAGATGTATGGCGACGGCATCTCAGGCGCCATGGACGAGGCGATCATCGGCAAGTTCATGGCGGCAAACGAGCGCCGCGGCATCCGCCCGCCGGACCGCGGGTATTCGAGCTACGATACCGTTGCAAAGATGATGCGCAGCGTGGTCGACATGCCCGACGACGTCACCATCGACGTCATCGCCTGCGCATCGGTCCACGCCGGGAACTGATCCCCCTCCCGTGCGGGCAGTGCCTCGAGACAATAGCGTGTCCTGCAAGTCGCCCGCTGCTCTCATCCGCCAGCCCAGGCCCGCCGCCCCGGTTGCGGACAGCGTTCATTGTGTGCAGCATGGTCGGCACCGATCACGGGGCCACGTCTTCTCCACATGAAAATCCACGACTTCCTCCCGCAGCAGCTCAATCTCGCGGCCCGGACGGCGCGCGCGCTCGAGGCCGCCGGGTATGATTGCGCCGCCGGCGGCGAAACCCGCCACGACGTGTTCCTGGGCATGGCCGCCGCCACGCAGACAACCTCGCGGATCGAACTGATGACCTCCATCGCGGTCGCCTTCGCCCGCAATCCGATGACCCTGGCGCAGATTGGGAGCGACCTCAACGCGGCCACGCAAGGGCGGTTCATCATGGGCCTCGGCACCCAGGTCGCCGCCCACGTGACGCGGCGCTTCTCGATGCCGTGGTCGCGCCCCGCCGCGCGCATGCGCGAGATGATCCGGGCAATGCACGCGATCTGGGACTGCTGGTTCGACGGCAGGCCGCTGCGCTTCGAGGGCGAATTCTACACGCACACGCTGATGACCCACTATTTCGTCCCGACGCCTTCCGAGCATGGCCGCCCCCGGGTGATGCTCGCGGCGGTCGGCCCCGGGATGACCCGGGTGGCGGCCGAAGTTGCGGACGGCGTACTGTGTCACGCGTTCACCACCCCGCGCTACCTCGTCGAGGAGACGATTCCGACGATCGAGACTGCCCTCGCCGCAGCGGGCCGCCAGCGCAGCGCCTTCGAGATCACCGCCCAGCTGTTCACCGTGATCGGCGACACCGACGAGGCCATCGCCCGCGGCATGGACGGCCTGCGCCGCGATCTCGCCTTTTACGGGTCGACCCCGGCGTATCGCCCGGTTCTGGAATGCCAAGGCTGGGGCGACCTGCAGGGCGAGCTGCATCGGCTCTCACGCGAGGGCCGGTGGGACGACATGGCCAGTCTCGTCACCGAAGAGATGGCCCGGACATTCGCGTTCGTCGGCACGGCGGAGCAGGTGGCAGATGCAATGATCATGACATTGGGAGGCAAGGTGGACCGCATGCAATTTCCCTCGCAAGGGCTCGAGCCGGACCGGCTCGGCGACATTCTAGCGCGCCTGCGCAAGGTACCGTCGGAGCAAGCGGCATGAGCGGCGGCGCAACGCCGGTGCTCAGCGTCGAAGAGCACGGCCGGGTCCGGCTCATCCGGCTGCAGCGCCCGGAGAAGCGCAATGCCATCAGCGCCGAACTGGCCCAGGCGCTGTGCGATGCCATCCGCGGGAATCAGGATGCGGGCTGCCTCGTCATCACCGGCGCCGATCCCGCCTTCTGTGCCGGACTCGACCTGCGCAACATCGGCTTGGAGACGCTCTCCGACCTCCCCCCGTACTGGGATGTCCTGGCGCAATCGGAAGTGCCGATGATCGCCGCGGTCAATGGCCCGGCGGTCGCCGGGGGCTTCGAGATCGCTCTCTCCTGCGATTTCATTATCGCCTCCGAGCGGGCGATGTTTGCCGACAGCCACGTGCGCCTGGGCATCTACCCCGGACCCGGGCTGGTCTACCTCCCGCGCCGGGTGGGCATGGCCTGGGCACGCGAAATCCAGATGACCGGCAATTTCGTCGACGCGCAGACGGCGCTGCGCATCGGCCTTGTCAACCATGTCGTCCCGCATGAGCAGGTGGTCGAGGTGGCCATGCGGCTGGCAGGCGACATTGCCGAGCAGGACAGCAAGATGATCCGGACCATGCGGCAGGATTACGCAACTACCGGGGCCTTGCCCGTCGCCGACGCGCTGCGCGTGCACGAAGAGTTCCGCGTCTCCGGCGGCTTCACCGGAAACACCGCGCAGGACCTCGAAACAAACCGCGAAGCGGTGATGAACCGCTCGAAGGCGGCCCGCAGCACTTAGGGAGAATCGGCCATGGATCAGTTGCCGCTCGCTGGCCTCAGGATCGTGGAACTCGCCGGAACGCAGGCTGCGGCCCTTGCCGTCCTGTTCCTGGCCGAGGCCGGCGCGGATGTGATCCGGGTCGAACCGCCCACCGGCGACCCGCTGCGCACCGCTGCTCCCGGCGCCTTCGCCGTCCATAACCGCTCCAAGCAATCACTCGCGCTCGATCTCGCCGAAGCCGCCGGACAAGAGGCGCTCGCCCGCCTGCTGGCCGGCGCCGACGTGCTGGTTCACCAGCATCAACCGGGCAGTTTCGGCGGTCTGCTCGGGCCGGATCGGCTGGCCGCCCGGTTCCCTCATCTGCTGGTCTCCACCATCGGCTCCTGGCCTGCCGGTCACCCGCGCTCGGCAATGCCGGTGGACGAGGCGCTCGTGCTTGCGGACGCCGGAGTGTTCGATGAACAGCCGCCGGTCGGGCGCGACGGCCCGGGCTTCGTCCGCTTCCGCCTCGGCGAAGGCGGCGCGGCCTACCTGGCCGCGATCGGCATCCTCGCGCGGCTGTTCCAAGCGGGCCGCGGCGCCGGTGGCCGCGCGAACACCAGCCTGATCCAGGGTGCGATGAGCTCGATGCTGATGCTGTGGTCCCGCGCCGAGCACAGCACGCCCGCCCTTGATCAGGGCCACAAGCGCGAGGTGAACGCGACGATCTTCCAGTGTGCCGACGGCAAATGGATGCACGTCATGTCCAACCCGGACACGGTCCCGGCCATGGCCGCGGGCCTGGCGACGATGGACGAAGCCGCCCGCACCAGGGCAGCACGCGACTACCCCGCATGGACCGCCGCCGTCCCCAATGCCGGCGCCAACGCCGTCATCTTTCGCACGAAACCGCTGGAATTCTGGCTGGAGGAACTGCGCGCCCACGACATCGCCGTCGAACCCTGCCTCGCGCTCGGCGAGCTCTATGGCAACGAGCAGGCCCGCTGCAATGGCTACGTGGTCGATGTCGATGATCCCGTGCTCGGCCCCACCGAACAGCCCGGCCCGCCCTTTGCCATCAAGCCCCCGGCCCGGGTCCGCAACTTCGCGCCGCGACTCGACGACGGGCGCGCAACCGCCGCCCAATGGTCCGCCCAGCCCCGCCCTGTCCCGGATGCATTGCACAGCGAAACAGCGGCGATGCCGCTCCCGCTCGCCGGCCTCAAGGTGCTGGACTTCGGCAGCTATCTCGCCGGCCCGCTCGCCCCGATGATCATGGGCGATCTCGGCGCCGAGGTGATCAAGCTGGAGATGACCACGGGCGACGCCATGCGGTTCGTGGAATGGGCGTTCAACGGATGCCAGCGCGGCAAGCGCAGCATCTCCCTCGATCTCAAGCATCCCGATGCCCGGCCCGTGCTCGAGCGACTGGTGCAGTGGGCCGACGTGGTTCACCACAACCTGCGCATGCCTGCCGCCCGCAAGCTGGGCATCGACTACGAGAGCCTAGCCCGGATTAACCCGGACATCGTCTACTGCCACGTCAGCTCCTATGGCCCCGTCGGCCCGCGCAAGGACTGGCCGGGCTTCGACCAGATGATGCAGTCGAGCTGCGGCTGGGAATACGAAGGTGCCGGCGCCGGCAACCGGCCGACATGGTTCCGCTTCGGCATGATGGACCATCACTGCGCCATGGCCTCACTCATCGCCACGCTACTCGGCCTCATCCAGCGAAAGGCAGACAGCAAGGGGCGCAGCGTTGCCGCTTCGCTGCTGGGGGCCGGCATGGTGTCGCTGCGGGAAACCGTGCGACTGCCGGACGGCTCGCTCACCCCCTATCCCCAGCTCGATCACGAGCAGCTTGGCACCTCGCCCGAGCGCCGGCTTCTCGCCTGCGCCGATGGCTGGATCATGGCCGTGACCGAAGCCGAGGGCGCGGCCGCCCGGCTGCGGCAGGCGCTTGGCGCGGCGACGATCGACGAAGTTGCCGCGCGTCTGGCCGCCATGCCTGCTGCCGAGGCCAAGGCCCTGGTCGAACAATGCGGCGGGCTGGCGGCCCTCGCGCGAGAAGACCAGCGGGTAGCCTTCCTTACCGATCCGGCCAACCTCGCCAGCGGCATCGCCACGGTCTGCACGCACCGGACCTACGGCCGGCTTGAGCAGGTCGGCACGCTCATCCACTTCGCCGACCCGCACCCGGTGCAGGGCCGTCCACCGCCGGGCCTCGGGGAGCATTCGCGCGAGATTGCCGCCGAACTCGGATTCGCCGCCGCTGCGATCGACGACCTTTTGGCGCGGCGGATTATGGTCGGCACCTGATCGGGCCAGCACCGAAGGCCCGACCACGCCTGAAATCACCGTAGCGATGTCTGCAGCGTGGTGCGAAATATCGGTGGACCCTGAAGTGGGGTGCAGCCAAGCTTGCCGCATCGATATCTCTGAAACACGCGCCCGTGGCGCCCAAACCACGACAGACCTTCAGGAACGCCCATGCTGACGCGCGATAACGCCCGCAATCAACCCGAAAAGCCCGCCCTGATCGTTGCCGAAACCGGAGCGGTGATCACCTGCGCGCAGCTCGAAAGCCGGGCCAACCGGGCGGCGCACGCGCTGCGGAACCTTGGCCTGGCAGCGGGCTCGCGGGTCGCGATCATGTGCGACAACCAGCCCGAGTTCATCGACCTTTACTGGGCCACCAACCGCGCCGGCCTCTCGCTCGTCCCCTTGGCGACCCGGCTGACTGCAGGCGAAGTCGCGGCAATTCTGGCAGACTGCGGGGCCTTGGCATTGCTCGTCGGCGAACCCTATGCCGCGATCGGGGCGGCCGTCGTCGCACGGCCGGAGCTGCAGGCAACACTGCGCCATGTCGTGGTGATCGGCAGGGGGCATGGTCTGACGGAGTGGCCCGTGCTGGTCGCGGGCCAGCCGGACAGCCCGATTGCCGATGAAACCCCCGGCGGGATGATGTTCTATTCGTCGGGCACCACGGGCAAGCCCAAGGGCATTTTCCGCCCCCCGCCAACGCCCGAGCAGGCCGCCAAGCCCTCGGTCATGCCCTTGGGTGAGCTGTTCCGGCTGAACGGGCAGACCGTCTACCTCTGCCCCGCCCCGCTCTATCACGCCTCGCCCATTTCCTTCTCCACCTCCATCCAGGCCATGGGCGGCACCACCGTGCTGATGCGCAAGTTCGACGCGGAAGCCTTCCTCGCCGCGGTCGAGCGGTTCGGCGTCACCGCCACGATGATGGTACCGACCATGTTCGTGCGCCTGCTCAAGCTGCCCGACGCGGTCCGGCTGCGGTACGACGTCTCCTCGCTCAATTCCGTCGTCCATGCCGCGGCGCCCTGCCCGGTCGGCGTGAAGCGGGCGATGATCGAGTGGTTGGGTCCGATCGTCGAGGAATTCTACGGCGGATCGGAAGGCAACGGCATGGTCGTCATCAGCAGCGCGGAATGGCTGCGCAAGCCCGGCTCGGTCGGGCGCGCCGCCGTGGGCAAGCTGCACATCTGTGACGAAGACGGCAACGAACTTCCCGCCGGCCAGGTTGGTACCGTCTATTTCAGTGGCGGGCCGAGCTTCGGCTATCACAACGATCCGGAGCGCACCGCGGCCGCCTACAATCCGCTCCATCCCGCAATGTCCACCCTCGGCGATATCGGTCATCTCGACGAGGACGGCTACCTGTTCCTGTCCGACCGGCGCAATTTCATGATCATCTCGGGCGGGGTGAACATCTATCCGCAGGAGGTCGAAAACCTGCTGATCGAGCATCCCAAGGTGGCCGACCTCGCGGTGTTCGGCATACCCAACGCCGATATGGGCGAGGAAGTGAAGGCCGTCGTCCAGCCGATCGACTGGAGCGAGGCCGGGCCCGAGCTCGAACGCGAACTGATCGACTGGTGCCGTGAGCGGCTGGCCCACCACAAGTGCCCGCGCTCGGTCGACTTCGATCAGGCCCTGCCCCGCGCTGACAACGGCAAGCTCTACAAGAACGAGCTCAAGCGGCGCTACTGGCCGGCATAGGTATCCGGCTGGCCAATGACGGCAATCGGCGCGTGACTGTACCCGCTCCGGGATCGGTGGTATCCAGCCTATCCGGGCTGGGGGAACGGGAATCAGTATGCCCTCGCGCACCCTGTCGGGTCTTGGCATGAGCAATTCGGGTTCAATTGCAACGGATGCGCTGGTGGACCGCAGGCTGCGCGGCTCGCGCACCCGTACCCGAATTCTCGAGACCGCGAGAACCCTCTTCGGCGCCCGGGGCGTTGCGCAGGTCACGGTCGAGGAAATCATGGTCACCGCCGGCCTGAGCCGGGCTACGTTCTACCTGCACTTCACCGGCAAGGCCTCTGTCATGGTTGCATTGCTCGAGGAGCAGGGCGTTACCTTGCTGGAGTTCTTCCGTGTGCTCGCCTCCGGGCCGCAGCCGAATCTCACCCGCGTCAGGAAATGGGTGCGGGTATTCGTGCGCATCATTCGGCGGAACGCGGATATGCTCAATGTCATCCAGCTCGGCGCAACGGACGAGCGGGTGCGCGCCGTTCTGGCGGATCACCGCAGTCGCGCCCTGGCCGCCCTGGGCGAGCGGTTTCCCGCCTTTGACTGTCGCCACGACGACCTACGCGAACGGTCCCGCCGCTTCACCCGCGCCGCCGTGTTTCTCGCCGGTCTCGTCGGAGGCGTCAGGCTGATCGCCCTGGAGCACCAGGTCGCAAACGAGGAGGCAGCGATCGATGCGGTCGCCGCGGAACTGCTCGCGTGTCTGCTGGAGCCGGCCTCCGGGTGATCGCCTGCCTTGCGGCTATTCCCGCGTCAGCAGGATGGCCCCGCCCGGAGCACCGCCCCCGGTCGAAACCACGGCCACCTGCGGATTGCCGCCAACCTGCCGCGCCCCGCCCTCGCCCCACAGCTGCACGCAAGCCTCGTGGATGAAACCGTAGCCCTGGAGCCGCCCCGCGGAGAGCTGGCCGCCGCTGGTGTTGAGCGGCAGTTCGCCATCGAGCGCGATGCGCTGGCCGCCCTCGATGAAGCGCCCGCCCTCGCCTACCGGGCAGAAGCCCAGCATCTCCAGCCAGGTCAGACAGTTGAAGGTGAAGCCGTCGTAAAGCTGGGCCACCCGCACGTCGGCGGGCTTGAGGTCGGTGCGCTCCCACATCGAACGGGCCGCGCCCTCGACCAGCACCTCGTGCTCGATGGTCGACTGGTCCCAGCTCGGCACCTCGGTCATCTGGCAGCCGACCGCCTCGAACCGCACCGGGTCCGGGCGGCGCAGATCGCGGCGCGTGTCGATGTGCGAGACGATGACGGCAATGGCGCCGTCGCACGGCGTGTCGCAGTCGTAGAGCCCGAATGGGGTCGAGATCATCCGGGCCGACAGGTAGTCGTCCAGTGTCAGCGGATCACGATAGATCGCCGCCTCGTTGAGCAGGGCGTTCTTGCGGGCATTGAGGGCAATCTGGCCAAGCTGCTCGCGCGTGGTCCCATACTGCTGGAAGTGGCGGTTGGCGTAGGCGCCGATCCAGTTGGCGGCCGACATGGCCCCGAACGGGAGCAGCCACTGCATATCGCCTTCGACCCGCTCCGAACCCCTTGCCGGAGCCACCTTGCCCTCCCGTGCCAGCGCCTGGTAGGTCGCCTCCCAGGTCGAGCGGAAGACCAGTACGTGCCGGCACAGGCCGGCGGCCACGGCCAGGGCCGCATTGACCACGGCCCCGCCATGACCGAATGTTTCCATGCCCGAGCCGAAC
>JGI24751J29686_10000501_pt1 | contig 11457 bp, 9 predicted proteins | sample KBSSwiS6_FD_29686 | JGI IMG/M metagenome (IMG submission 29686)
GTTGGCGAGACGTCCACCGCGAGGCGCGAGCCTGCCGCGCCGACGAAGTTCGTGGGAGCGGCAGGGGTGCCCAGCGTCAGCACGTCGTTGGTCTGCCCGTCCACCATGGTGATGGCCCCGGCATTGGTGAAGGTGGCCAGACCAGTGATGGCCGTGGTCCCGTTGGTCGCGCTCAGCATGCCGGTGTTGGTGAAGGTCGTCAGCCCAGCCAGCGAGACGCTGCCCGCGCCGAGCCCCAGCGCGCCGGCGTTGTTGAACACTTCAAGGCCGGTGAACGGGGTGCCCGCGGCCAATTGGAGCGCGCCGCCCGACCGGACATTGAGAGTATCGGTGCCGGTGCCAAAGTCGACCGTGCCAGAGGGACCGAAAGTGCCGCCGGACTGGATGTTGACCGTATCGTTGCCGCCGGTCAGGACAAGCCCGCCGCTGAGCCTGCCGCCCGACTGCACGTTCACCGTGGCCGGACCGCCCGTCGCACGCAGCGCCGCGCCGGTGCCGGTGGTGTTGATCGTTCCGGCGATGTTGACCGTGTTGGTCGTGGCCGCGGTCGAATCGATCGCGTCGAAGGCGCCCTGACCGGTGACAATCGCCCCCGCCGCGACATTGGTCGTGGCCGCGCCGCCCGAGACAATGCGGATTGCATCGCCGCCGGCAGAGGTGGTGGTGCCGCCATTGGCATTGACGACGACCGCACCGGTGCCGCTGGTAGTGGCCAGCACGCCGCCAGCCGAACCGTTGACGCCCACTTCGGTAATGGTCACCAAACCGTCGACGCCGCTGGCGTTGATGCCGAGGCCGCCACTGGCGACGATCGGGGCCGTGGCATTGACCGTGATCGGGGTAGCGCCGAGGCCGGTGGCGGTCACGCCGGTGGTCGCCGCCTGGACGCCCTTGACCGTGACATTGAGCGCCGCACTGGTGCCGCCGGAGGTGTCGGCAATGATGCCTTCGCCGCTGCTGACGACCTGGCCCACGTTGATAGTGAGGCCGTTCACCGCACGGCCTTCAACGCCGATCGCATCGTTCACACTGCCGCTGATGTCGGTGTCAGTCGCGGAGATGGTGGCGTTGGGCGCGGTGATGGTGACTGTCGTACCAGTCGCAAAGATGCCCGTGGCATCCTCCTGGGCACGGGCCGTGACATTGGCTCCGGCGGTGACTGTGGCCGTGCCGGACAGGGTGACGCCGTCATTGGTGCCAAGGGCCGCAAGGCCGGTGGCCGAGGTGGTGCCGTTGACGAGCACTGCGCCGGTCACGTTGACCGTCGCCGATCCGCCCCCGACGGCGGCGGCACCGGCCGCATCGCCGGTGTTGGTGACGGTGACCGTTCCGTTGACCGTGGTCGAGGCGGCTCCGGTCGGAGCCGAGGCCAGCGTGACGGCGCCTACCAGGCTGGCAGTGGGCAGGGCGCCGGTTGCCGAGAGGTTGCCGTTGACGGTGAGCGTGGCCGGGCCGGTCGAAGAGCCGACCAGAACCGCCCCGGCCAGCGGCGAGCCGAACAGCGTGAAGAACGGCGAGACGGCAAGGTTGGTGGCCGTGACCGCGCCGGTCGTGACGTTTGCCCCGGTGCCGCCGAAGCCGAGCAGCGACCAGCCTCCCGTGGTGTTGGCGCTGCCGACGACGGCCGCGAGGCTGCCGTTCGCAATGAGCGTCGCGCCAGGACCCGTTCCGGTGGTCACCAGATTGACAGCGCCGCCGGTCCCTGCGGTGATGGCGAGATCACCAGCCGACTGGGCGTCGAGGGCCAAGCTGTTGGTGGTATTGAGCGTCCCGTTGATGGCCAGCGACAGGGGGGCGACCGAAGTGACGACCAGGCCCTCGGTCACGGTTGGCGCGATGCCGAGGACGGCCGTGCCGTCGAGCGTGGTCGTGGCGCCGCCGTTGGTGCAAAGGACTGCCGTAACTGTTGCCGAGCAAACGCTCTGGGCCTGAGCCGGCGCGATAATCGCGAGCATGGAGCTTGCGGCCGCCAGGGCCGAAAGCGACAGGCAGTTGTGGTTGGCCATCGTCATATGGAATTATCTCCCTCATCGCCGGCGCACGGTTGGTTCCGCGTAACCGGCATGTTCAGTGTCGGCGGGCGCCGACCTATGCTGCGCTGATGGGCATCCCCCCACCGCAGCCGATAACCGCCCGACCTCACCCCGGTTCCGCCTGATCAAGGAAAAAATCTCGGTAATTCAACATTTTGTTGCAAACTTCTGCGTTTCAATCGATGTTGACTATTCTCGGTCAGCAGCACTCGCACCGTCCGGTCTGTGCTTGCGAGGGACGCGCCGATCAGGGAGTGCGGACCGCGCGCAAGGCCGGTGGGAATTGGCCCCCAGGCCTGCCCCCGCACTTGCCCGAAGCGCCCTTCGCGGGCATAGGCGCGCCATGCGCGGCCGCGGCGCCGCTCCCGATTCCACGAAAGGCTCGTCCATGAAGGTCCGCGTCCATGTCAGCCTCAAGAACGGCGTCCTCGATCCGCAGGGACGGGCGATCCACCATGCGATCGAGGGCCTCGGTTTCGGCGGCGTGAAGGACGTGCGCGCCGGCCGGCTGTTCGAGCTGGACGTTGACGAGAGCGTGTCCGATGCCCAGCTTGACGATATGGCCAGCAAGCTGCTCGCCAACATGGTGATCGAGAATTACCGCATCGAAAGGGTCGGCGCCTGATGGCCTTCCGCTCCGCCGTCATCACTTTCCCCGGCTCCAATTGCGACCGGGACATGGCCGTGGCGCTCGAACAGGTTTCGAGCACCGCCCCGCACCGCGTCTGGCATGGCGACAGCGATCTGCCGGACGGGCTGGACTTCATCGCGGTCCCCGGAGGGTTTTCTTACGGCGACTACCTGCGCTCCGGCGCCATGGCGGCGCGTTCGCCGATCATGCAGGCAGTGATCGCGGCCGCCGGCAAGGGCGTGCCGGTGCTCGGCGTGTGCAACGGCTTCCAGATCCTGACCGAGGCCGGCCTGCTCCCCGGCGCTCTGATGCGCAATGCCGGGATCCGCTTCGTCTGCAAGGAAGTGGCCCTCGAGGTGGAGAACAGCCAGAGCCTGTTCACCTCGGCCTATTCCGCCGGGCAGGTAATCCGCGTGCCCGTGGCGCACCATGACGGCAACTACTTCGCCGACGAAGCCACGCTCGACCGGCTGGAAGGCGAAGGCCGCGTGGCCTTCCGCTATGCCGAGATCTGCAACGGCTCGGCCCGCGACATTGCCGGCGTGCTCAACGAGGCCGGCAACGTGCTGGGCATGATGCCCCACCCGGAGCGGGCGATCGAGGCGGCCCACGGCAGCTCGGACGGGCGGGCGCTGTTCGAAAGCGCGATCAGGGGCCTGGTCGAAAGCGCTTGAGGAATCTTTCGGGGAGACTGCGGGGATGACCATCGAGGAACTGCTCGATCGCGAGGAAATCCGGCTCCTGCAGGCCCGGTACAACATCAACGGCGACCGCGGCCTGGTCGACGCGCTGGCGGAGACCTTCGCCGAGGATGGCGCCATCGACTTCAACGGTGAACGCACGACCGGCCGCGCCGCCATCGCCGCCCGGCTGGGATCGGGTGTGGGGCGGCCGGGCGGCACGACCGTCATGCGTCACCATCTCGGCCAGCAATGGCTGGAAATCGACGGGGACAGCGCCAAGGGCCGCACCTATTTCGCCATGCTCAACGATATCGGCGTGGATCATCACGGCGTCTACGTCGACACCATGGTGCGCACGCCCGAAGGCTGGCGCTTCGCCTTGCGCGAAGTGCGGATCGACTGGCAAACCCCGGAAACCCTCTCGCCACCGATGAACGTGCGCGGGCGCAAGCCGGCCGACTAAGGTCGCGGGGAGCCCTCGCCCCGGACCCGATCCGGGATGCCGCCGCGGGGTGGCCGATCCAGAGCGTGATCACCTTAGGTTGATGGGCCGTGATTGCCCGGAGCATCAACCTAAGATGATCACGCTTTAGGCCGCGCGCCCGGCCGCCGGGCGCTGCGCTTCCGGCAGGAACAGCGCGCGGGCGTCAGTGGCCGACATCGGGCGGCCGAAGAAGTAGCCCTGGATCTTGTCGCAGCCGAGCGACTTGACGACCTGGAGCTCGGTATCCGTCTCGACGCCTTCCGCGGTGGTGGTCACCCCGAGGCTTTCCGCCATGGCGACCACTGCGCGAATGATCGCAAGGCTTTCCGGATTCTTCTGCGCCGCGCCCTGGACGAAGGAGCGGTCGACCTTGATCGTGGAGAACCTGAGCTTGCGCAGGTAACCCAGGGAGGAATAGCCCGTTCCGAAGTCGTCCAGCGCAATCGAACAGCCCAGCGCCATGATCTGTTCCAGCGTCGTGCGCGCCGCCGTGGCGTCACGCAGGAAGATGGACTCGGTTACCTCGATTTCCAGCCGCGGGGCCGGCAGGCCGGTGACCGCGAGGGCCGAGACGACAGTCGTAGCGAACTGCGGGTCGAGCAACTGCTCGCCCGAAACGTTGACCGCCACCTTGATGTGGTTGGGCCAGCGCATGGCCTCGGCGCAGGCTTCGCGCAGGACCCATTCGCCGATCGGAACGATCAGGCGGGTGTCCTCGGCAAGCGGGATGAACTTGGCCGGGCTGACGGAGCCGTGCTCCTCGCTGTTCCAGCGCAGCAGGGCTTCGAAGGAGACGACGTTCTCGCTGTCGGCGCTGACGACCGGCTGGTAGTGCAGCAGCATTTCGTTGCGCTCGAGCGCGCGGCGCAGCGAGAATTCGAGCTTGCGGCGCTCCTCAGCATGGGCGTGGAGCGCGGGCTCGTAGGTGAAGTGCTTGCCGCCGCCGGCGTCCTTCGAGCGATAGAGCGCAAGGTCGGCGTTGCGCATCAGGGTTTCGACCGTGGCGCCATCGCGCGGGCCCACTGCGGAGCCGACGCTGGCGCCGACATAGAGCGTGTGGTGGTCCACCTCGTAGGGCATCGACAGGCGCTCGATCACCGCCTTGGCGACGAGGTCGACGCGGGCGAGATCGGAGGCGTCGCGGATGACGATGGCGAACTCGTCGCCACCCAGACGGCCGCACAGCTCGTTCTCGCTCATCAGCTCCTTGAGGCGCGATGAGACGCGGGCAAGCAGCTGGTCGCCCACGAGGTGACCGAGCGTGTCGTTGACCGCCTTGAACCGGTCGAGGTCGATCATCAGGAAGGCGCAGCGCGTGCGCCACTGCTCGGCATAGCGCATGGCCTCAGCCATGGCTTCGGTCAGCATCAGGCGGTTGGGCAGGCCGGTGAGCGTGTCATAGCGGGCGAGCTGGGCGATCTTGTCGGCGCTCTCGCGCTGCTCGGTGACGTCGGAACCGACGCCGCGGAAGCCCTCGTAGACGCCGTTCTCGTCGAGCTTGGGCGTGCCCGAGAGTTCCCACCAGCGCTGGCGGCCCTTGATGGTGACACGCACCAGGAGGTTGGAGAACGATTCGCGGCGCTTCAGGCGCTCGGCGAGGTCGTGCAAGGACGAGGGGAACTGGCCAGTTTCCCAGGCCTCGCCCGCGATCAGCTGGATGAACGACTTGCCCTCGATGTCCTCCGGGTCGAGCCCGAGGGCGAAGGCGAAACGCGGACTTACGGCGCGGACGCGACGCGAGGTGTCGATCTGCCACAGCCAGTCGGCCTCGCCTTCCTCGAACTCGCGCAGGAGGAGGGAGACGACCTCGCTCTTCTCGAGCATGCCCGCCTCGGCGACGCGGCTGGCGAGGAAAGTCCGCGCGCTTTCAATTGTGCCGACGGAGACGATGATCATGAACAGCGCGGCGATGATCGCAGTCTGCCACATGCCGGCGAGGCCGAACTGGAGAACCGACATGCCGCCGACGATGGCGGTGAACAGGATCGTACCGAGCGGCACCGCAGGGACCACCACGGCTGTGGCGGTCATAAGCATGGCGACGATGGTCCACAGCTGCAGCCGCACGTCAGGCGGGCCGTAGCGGGCGAAGAACAGGATCGGCACCGTCCACACCACGGCGACGATGGCCGAGCTGACGGTCTGGGTGTTTACCTCCTCGCGGCTCATTCGCCGCCGGTCGGCATTCTCGAGCGAGCGGTCGAAGCGGGCGCCGTAATAGAGCGCGCCGCACAAGGCCACGAACCAGCCGATCAGGACCAGCAGCATGATGTGGCCGAGAAAGATCTGTATCGCGGCGATGGCGGCGATGCCATGGGCGATGATTCGCGCCACAGTGACGCGGGCCAGCGACGAGTATTGCAGCCCGCGCAGCCGGCCCCAATCGCCCTCGGGCGGTTGGGTCAGCCCCAGCACGGCCAGGATCGGGAGATCCTTGGGCAGCGTGGCCAAGTCCTGTGAGCGCGGTTTCACGCCGGAGGGTTACCCGCTGATTGGTTGACGGCGGGTAAAGTTCGGTAATCTTCCCGAGAAGTTAAGCCGCAGTTCGTCGCATTTCCGGCGTCACTCCACCGTCACCGACTTCGCGAGGTTGCGCGGCTGGTCGACGTCGGTGCCCTTGGCGCAGGCGACGTGATAGGCCAGCAACTGGACCGGGACGGCATAGACCAGCGGCGCGATCAGCGGGTGAACCTTGGGCATCTGGATCGTGGCGAGGCAGCCCTCGCCCGCTTCCGCCAACCCTTCCGCATCGGAGATGAGGACAATTTTTCCGCCCCGCGCACGCACTTCCTGCATATTGCTCACGGTCTTTTCGAAGAGCGGCCCGGAAGGGGCGAGAACGATGACCGGAACCGCCTCGTCAATCAGGGCGATGGGCCCGTGCTTCATCTCGCCCGCCGCATAGCCTTCGGCGTGGATATAGCTGATTTCCTTGAGCTTCAGCGCCCCTTCGAGGGCCAGAGGATAGTCCTGCCCGCGCCCCAGATAAAGCACGTCTCGCGCCGGGGCGATGAGGTGGGCCATGGCCGCGATTTCATCGTCGTGGAGCAAGGCGGCGTTGAGCGCGGCGGGAGTCTCGATCAGGTGGGCGACGACCTCGCATTCCTCCTCACGGCTCATCCGCCCGCGTTTCACCGCTAGGTGCGCGGCAAGCGCGGCGAGGACGGCGAGCTGACAGGTGAAGGCCTTGGTGGAGGCGACGCCGATCTCCGGCCCGGCGTGAGTCGGCAGGAGCAGATCGGCCTCGCGCGCCATCGAGCTGGTGGGCACGTTGACCACCACCGCGATGGTCTGCCCGGCGGCCTTGCAGTGGCGCAGCGCGGCCAGGGTGTCGGCGGTTTCGCCCGATTGCGAGATGAACAGGGCAAGCCCGCCCGGCTCCAGCACCGGATCGCGATAGCGGAACTCGCTCGCCACATCGATGTCGACCGGCAGGCGGGCGAAGTGCTCGAACCAGTACTTGGCGACCAGGCCCGCGTAGTAGGAAGTGCCGCAGGCGACGATGGTCACGCGGTTGATCGTGGAGAGATCGAAATCGAGCTGCGGCAGGGCGATCTGCTGCTCCAGCTGGCGCACGTAGCTGCGCAGGGTCTGCGCCACAACGGTCGGCTGCTCGAAAATCTCCTTCTGCATGAAGTGGCGATAGTTGCCCTTCTCGATCGCCGCGGCAGAGGCGCCCGAGGCGACGATCGGGCGAGTGACGGGCTCGTTCGCAGCGTTGTAGATCTGCGCGCCCTCCCGGGTGATCACCACCCAGTCCCCCTCGTCGAGGTAGGAGATGCGCTGGGTCAGCGGGGCGAGCGCGAGGGCGTCGGAGCCGAGGAACATCTCACCCTCGCCATAGCCCAGAACCAGCGGCGAGCCGAGCCGGGCGCCGATCAGCATTTCGGGATGCGACTTGAAGGCGATAGCGAGGGCAAAGGCGCCGCGCAGCTGCGGCAGGACGGCCTGGACCGCCTGCTGCGGCGATTTACCGGATTCCACCTGCTCGGAGACGAGGTGAGCGACGACCTCGGTATCGGTATCACTCTCGAACCGGCGGCCCCGCGCGGTCAGCGCCTCGCGCAGCGGACGAAAGTTCTCGATGATGCCGTTGTGGACGAGGGCGAGGCGCTCGGTCGCATGGGGGTGGGCATTGGCCGCCGTGGGCGCGCCGTGGGTGGCCCAGCGGGTGTGGGCAATGCCGGTGGTACCGGGCGCCGGGTTGCGGGCGAGTTCGACTACGAGGTTGGAGAGCTTGCCCGGCGCGCGGCGGCGAATCAGCTGGCCATCGACGACCGTGCAGACGCCCGCGCTGTCGTAGCCGCGGTATTCCATCCGCCGCAGACCGTCGACCAGCCGATCCGCCACCTCGTCCTTGCCGACGATGCCGATGATGCCACACATGTGCTGGGGAAGCCTTCCTGGTTCAGCTGTAGGGAATGCGGATGCCCGGGATATGTGCCGGGAATTCTGCAGAATTTCTGGTAACGAGGATCGCCCCATGCTCCTGCGCCGTGGCGAAGACGAGGGCGGCAGGCAGGCTCAGCGCGGGCCGTTCGGCCTTCAGGCCGGCGGCGCGGCGGGCGATCTCGGGCGTGACCTCGCGGATCGCGAAGTTGGCGAGGAACCGCTCGGTCTCCTCGCGGCACGCGGCAGGCACCTGGGCCATGACTTCCAGCCAGGTGATGCGGCTGATCCACGGCCGCTTGACCCGGCGCAGCTCGGCCACGGCCTGGTGATGGCCGGAGAGGGTATCGACCACGATGCCGGTGTCGAAGCAGGTATCGGTCATGCGGCGTCGTCCGTGGCGGATGCCCACTCCGCCCGCAGGGAGCGTTCGAATTCCCCGCCATCGGCCCCGCGGCCGTACCTGGTCCACAGGCCGAAGCCTTGCTCCAGCCAGTCCCGCTCGCTCGCGCGGAACGCGGTCACCGCCTCGCGCAGGAGGGCGGCGCGGCTCTTGCCCCGCTCGGCGGCGAGATTGTCGAGCCAGCGGATATCGTCATCGGGGAGATCGGCGAGAATGCGCATAATGATATCTTGATATCATATCGTGATGTTATTTGCAAGGTACTTCGTGAAGCCTTGCCCGCGGCTCCCGTGCCGCAATGCGCCGGCCTGCCGTATGACGCCACGGTAAATTTTGCGTCACCTCGGATCACGCGATTCCCCGTATTCGTCGTCCCTGGCTTGTCCCGGGACCAGTGTCGGCTGCGAAGCTATGCGTTTGCTGACAGGCAAGCCAATGCCTGAAGGTCAGCCAGCGGCCCCGGGTCGAGCCCGGGACGACTCATGCGCTCACCCCTTCTTCGCCGCGGCCTTCTTCTTCTTCATCGCATCGTGGAAGCGGTCGGCCCAGCCAGGCTTGACCAGCTGTTCGGCCCGGACCAGCCGTAGCTCGCCGTCGTCGACATCGCGGCTGACCGCCGATCCGGCGGCGACTATCGCATCGGCCCCGATCTTCACCGGGGCAATCAGCGAGGAGTTGGAGCCGATGAAGGCCCGCTCGCCAATGACCGTGCGGTGTTTGAAGTAGCCGTCGTAGTTGCAGGTGATCGTGCCCGCGCCGATGTTCGCCCCCGCGCCGATATCGGCGTCGCCGAGGTAGGTCAGGTGGTTGGCCTTGGCCCCCTCGCCCAGAACCGCGTTCTTGACCTCGACGAAATTGCCGACCTTGGCCCCCTGCCTGAGCACCGCGCCCGGCCGCAGGCGGGCGTAGGGGCCGACTTCGACGCCGCTTTCCAGGGTTGCGCCCGACAGGCTGGAGAAGGCGTGGATGGTGACCCCGTCGGCCACGATCACGCCGGGCCCGAAGACCACGTTGGGCTCGATCGTCACGTCGCGGCCAAGCCGGGTGTCCCACGCGAACCACACAGTGTCCGGTGCGATCAGCGTAGCCCCCTCGGCCATGGCCTGGACGCGGCGGGCGGACTGCCAGCGAGCCTCCGCTTCGGCCAGTTCGCCGCGACTGTTGATGCCAGCCACCTCGCCCTCGTCGTCGGTCACCACCACCGCGCAGAGCCCGCCTTCCGCGTTGGCGATGTTGACCACGTCGACCAGGTAATATTCGCCCTGGACATTGGCATTGCCAACCTTGCCGAGCAGGTCGAACAGGCGGGCGGACTTCGCCGCCATCAGCCCCGAATTGCACAGGCGGCAGGCTCGCTCGGCCTCGGTGGCGTCCTTGTGCTCCACCATCTTGGCGATGCGGCCATCGGCATGGGCGAGGACGCGGCCATATTGCAAGGTCTCGGCCGGCTCGAAGCCGAGGACGACCACTTCCGGCGCATCTTGTGCATGCAGCCTTTCAAGCATGGCGCGCATGGTCGCCGCGCTGACAAAGGGCACGTCGCCATAGAGGATCAGCACGTCGCCCGAGAAGCCGGCCAGCGCCGCTTCGGCTTGCTGGACGGCATGGCCCGTGCCCAGCTGCGGCTCCTGCACCGCGATCTGCGCGCGGCCGCCAAGCTGCTTTTCCAGCTGCTCGCGCCCCGAACCGACGACGACGACCTGCCGCCCGGGCGCGAGTTCGGCCACGCTGGCGAGCAGGTGCTCGATCATCGGGCGGCCGGCGATGGGGTGGAGCACCTTGTGCAGGTCGCTCTTCATCCGGGTGCCCTTGCCCGCGGCAAGGACGACCACGGCAAGGGGGACTGCGAGGGGTTCGGCGTGATCGGCAGGAGTGGTCATGCCCCTCCTCTGCCAGCGATTCGTTGCATTTTCCATCGCCACGCGATTGCGAATTGGCAACCTTTGCGCCACGGGGCTGGTCCATGACTGCTTTTCCCTTCCGCATCGTCGGCTTCGATCTAGACGGCACCCTGCTCGACACCGGCGATGATCTCGGCATCGCGCTCAACCACGTGCTCGCCAGCCTCGGCCGCGAGCCCGTGCCGCTCGGCGAAGTGCGCAGCCTGATCGGCGGCGGGGCGAGGATGCTGCTGGAGCGGGGGCTCGCCCGCACCGGCGGCCTGCCGCCTCATGATGAACTGAAGCCGCTGCACCAGCAGCTGATCGCGTTCTACCGTTCCAACATCGCGGTCCATACCCGCCCCTACCCCGGGCTGGAGACCATGCTCGACGACCTCGCCGGGCGCGGGGTCCAACTGGGCGTGGTCACCAACAAGATGGAAGCTCTGGCCGTTCCCCTGCTCGAGGAAATGGGTCTGGCCTCACGCTTCGCCACGATCATGGGCGGCGATACGCTGGGCCCGGGCCGTTCGAAGCCCGCGCCGGACCTGCTGCTGGAGATGAGCCGCCGACTCGGCGGTGGCGCGATGGCGTATGTCGGCGATACCACCTTCGACAGCCGGGCGGCGAGCGCGGCGGGCGTGCCCTGCGTGGCGGTGAGCTTCGGCTTCAACGACGAGCCGCTCGAAAGCTACGGCGCCAGCGCGGTGATCGATCATTTCGACGAGCTGGTGCCGGTGCTGCAGGCCTTGGCGCCGGTGACGGCGGGCTGACCGCCGCGCCATTGAACCCCGGCCGGTTCCATGCCAACGCCTGTCCCGCGCAGCGTAACGGGCCGCCCAGCGTAAAAGGGTTTCGCCGATGTCCATTTCCTTTGCCGGCAGGGTCGCCGTGGTCACCGGTGCAGGCGGCGGCCTAGGCCGGGAATATGCGCTGGAACTGGCCCGGCGGGGC
>JGI24751J29686_10000504_pt1 | contig 11320 bp, 10 predicted proteins | sample KBSSwiS6_FD_29686 | JGI IMG/M metagenome (IMG submission 29686)
TGCACATAACTACCGGCATCTCAGTCATCGGATTCCTCGAAGACCGCCATCGCCACGGGAGTATCAGGACGTAGGTATCGCCCAATTCGGGTTCCGTGGAGTAGTGGCGGGGAGCGGGACCGAGGGCGTCGAGGCGCTCTTGTAGTCGGCGCTCGAGCTCGTCGGGCCTCATCACGTAGCGGCCTTCGTTGCTGCGGCGAAGGTGGCCGGTCGGCTACGCGCCTTCTTGAACCTCGGTGAGGTCATCGGCCACCAGGCCGTGGGCCTCTCGATGCACCGTCATAGCGGCCTCGGAATCAGGGGCATCCACGAGGCACCACACCTGGCCCGAGCCCTCATCGAACCAGTACTTGATGTAGTTCACGCCGTATTCACCCTGGGTCTCGAGGTCCTTGCGGTGTGCGTCGGCCACAGCCTGCGCCGTCAATCCCTCGACCTTCTCGTGATGGTCCATGAACAAAGGCATCGTCGCCTCCTTCTGCGGGCATGGGTGATAGGTGGTCGCGCCAGGATGCTCCATCGTTCCCCGGATGCGCGTCAAGGGCCGAACCCAGCTTCACAGCGCTCAGATCCGGTCGGCTCGCTCGAAGTCGGGGAGCATCAGGACGTGGAGCAGGTCGGCGCGGGGAGCGGATCGAGGCGTCGAGGCGCTCCCGCAGTCGGCGTTCGTCGATATACGTCAGATGCGTGATGTGGCAGTCGCTGAGGCGTGCCTAGGGTCGAAGTGTCCACTGGCCCAAAGGAGGCTTTCCCGATGCTGCGTCACCCCCTTCGCACGGCCCTCGGACCTGCCTTCATCCTCATGGTGGTCGCCGGCCTATCCGGGCCAGCGACGGCGCAAACGGGCGGCGACACGGAGGTCACCGTCGGAAGCAACGACGGGATCTTCTCCCAGAACAAGCAGAACGAACCTGCGGTCGCGATCGACTCCGCGCACCCCACCGTCGTGGCTGCCGGGGCGAACGACAACATCGACATGGAGGCGTGCAACGCCGGGCCCCCGACCGACTGTCCCTTCACGCTGGACGTTGGAGGGTCCGGCGTCTACTTCTCGTTTGACAGCGGCGATTCGTGGATCCAGCCAACCTACACAGGACTCACGGCTCGGGACTGCCTCGGCGACCCTGATCCCACGGTGACGACGGACGTGTGTGTCGCGCACCCTGGTCGGATCGGGACGCTTCCCCACTACGACGAGGCGGGCCTCGTGTCCGACGGCGACCCGGCCCTTGCGTTCGGTCCCATCCCGGACGACAACGGCGAGTTCGACTGGGACAACGGGTCCCGCCTTTACTACGCGAACCTCACGTCGAACCTCTCGGTGAGCGAGACGATCACGTTCAAGGGCTTCGAGGCAATCGGGGTCTCCCGGATTGACGGTGATCCTGCGTTGACGCCCGCAATTGTCGCCGATGAGGACAACTGGCTCGACCCGGTCATCGTCAGCAAGCAATCATCCGCGACGTTCAGCGACAAGGAGCAGGTCTGGGCCGACAACGCCGAGAGCAGTCCCTTCTTCGGCAACGTGTACGTCTGTTTCGCGAAGTTTCAGGGGTCCGGCGGCCAGTCGATGTTCGCCTCGACTTCGAGGGACGGCGGCGACACGTGGTCCTCGAAGCAGGTCGCCGGGGGGAGCGCCGTCGCTCCCCTCAAGTGGGGGACTTCCGGCTGCACGATCCGCACCGACAGCGAGGGCACCATCTACCTGTTCTACGAGCAATTTCAGAGCCCATTCTTCGTCGAGAACCCGGTCGGGACGCAGTTCCTCGTCCGCTCGTTCAACGGCGGCGCCAGCTGGACGCGGCCGGTTGCGATCGACACCGAGCGTGACCCCTGTCCGCTCCTGCAGTTCGACGGCTCGACCCAGCGGTGCGTGATGGACGGCATCGCCGGCGCTCGCGCTGACCTGACGGGCTCGCCGAACGTGACGATCGCGAACGGCGCNCCCACGGGCGAGGATGCGACCGATGAGATTGTTCGGAACTGGATCGACGCGACGACGACGAACCACGAGGACGTCATGGTTAGCACCTCGGCCGACGGGCTGACGTGGTCGGACCCTGTCGCGGTGCAGGCATCGGGAGACCGCGGGTACTACACGGCGCCGGCGTTGTCTCCGGACGGCACGGATCTCTACCTCGTGTACAACGCGTTCACCACTCCGCTGCGCAACGACACCACGAGCCCGAGGGGCCTCGTCGGCGTGGTGCTGCACGCCGAGGTTGGTAGCGATGGATCCTTGTCCGGCTGGAGTGAAATCCACCGAGGCGTCGTCGGCGATCCGAGGGGCTCGGCCCAGAACAACATCGTCATGGAGTTCCTAGGCGACTACGTCTACGCCGCCGCGACGAACGACTACGGCGTGGCCGTGTGGAACGACACCAGGGACGCCGGCGTCTGTCCGGCGGTCAACGCCTGGCGCGCGGCGATGCAAGCAGACCCGAGCATGTACCCGGAGGGACGGCCGGCCATCCAGCAAGTATGTCCGGCCACGTTCGGCAATAGCGACATCTACGGCAGCTCGATCACCGACCCGACGCCGTAGCGGACCGGTACGACCGCTCGAAGGGGCACCCGAAACTTGGGGGGTCCCCTTCGGGGTTCCCCTTTCCGTCGGCGCGCTCGAAGTCGGGGAGCATGAGGACGTGGAGGAGCTCGGCGCGGCGGGCGGGGCCGAGGGCGTCGAGGTGCTCTGTGGGCGGCGCTCGAGCTGCTCGAGGTCCACGGGATCGGACGCTAGCACCCCGGGCCGTCTCGTCGAGTTCCTCGGCTGAGGGATCGCGCCTGACTGGACGCAGCCGTCCAACTCTTCACACGCGGACGTAGTTCGCATACGGCGAATGCGCCGTTGCTTCGAGACAGGCTTGTTGAACCTAGCGGGATTGGCTCAAAGTGAGACGTCGGTCGGATGGTAGGGAGGCGGAAATGAAGCGACGATTCATAACTGCGGCTTCGGTGTTCTTGCTCGTGGGTGCGGCATCCAGCGCAGCTCTCGCGGGCGAGGTCAAGGGTCCGCCAAATCAGGTGGACAACACCNATGAAACGGGGGCCCTGGATCACGCGAACTCGGCCTGCGCTGCGAGCGGGCTGAATGACTTCGACACAACAGACCCCGGACAGACGTCGTCGCAGGTTCAGACCGCGGCGGATTCGTGGAAGTTCTACATCTTCCAGCCGGGGGACGTAGGCAAGCTCGGACTCTGCACAGGCGGAACGGGGCAAGTGTCACACCCCTAATNATTGGTACTGGTTCGTCGGCGGCGAGNCGCCCGTCGAGCGAGTGCGTCGACGGAGGGACGGGGGAAGTCGTGCAACGGTCGAGCCGTCCTGAGTTGTCCCGGTCTGTTCTACCGAATCCTGGACTGAGGTCCTGAGCAGCGCGGACGGACGGCCTAGTACGCGACAGNGTGATACGGGACCCCGCGAGTTTCCTTGCCAAGGTGCGGGTTCGAATCTCGGTCCGCTCCGAAGAACCGCAGGTCAGGAGGGGTGAGGCGCGAACGCTCGCCGCGTCCGAGCCCTCAGCATGCCGCAACCGTGCCGCAGCGTGCCGCGCACCCAGCGCCTCGCCGATCTCCTTGTCCGATCCAGCCGTCCGGAGTAGTGCTGTTCGACCATCCGCGTGCTGACGTAGCCGAGCCGGAACGCGACCAGAACCGGGTTCGCGCCCGCCTCCAAGCCATCGTCGCGCCCGCGTGGCGAAGCTGGCCGAACCTGAACCCTTGGAGCCACGCTCCCGCGAGCGCTGGCCCCCAGACACGGTGATAGAACGTCTGCGCCGGAGCCGATCGGATGACGTCAGCGGTTCAGGGTGCGAGGTGGATCCAGGGCAAACGCGCTGGATCACGTCTCGATCGGCCCAGATGGCACGGGGGCGTTTACTCGGTTGGTGTCGGGGTACGCAACATCGGCTCAGGTCCGATCCTTGGCGCGCGGTCCACCCCCGACGCGCCCGTGAGGCGAAAGGGGAAAGCGCATGCGACAAGGCTTCATCCTCGCAGTCGCGGCATCGGTCGTGGTGCTGACGGCCATCCCGTCGAACGCTGCAGGGAGCGACGTTCGACTCACGCATGACGAGGAAGCGCCCGGCTACGTGAGCGCGTATACGCTCGCGACGGGCCAGGCGTACTCCGACGACGTCCTCGACGAGTGCTCGGTCTCCCGAGGNAGGCAGAACGAGCCCGCGGTCGGCGTTGACCCACGGGACACACGGGTCCTGATCGGCAGCGCGAACGACTACTGCGGCACGTANGCCGGCACGAGCGAGGAGAACAATTTCGGCCAGCCTGGCCCGATCTGGCTCGGCTACTACCGCTCCGAGAACGGGGGCCAGAGCTTCGTGAGCTCCCTCGTCCCGGGATATCCGGGGGACGAGTCGCCGTTCGCCGATCTCGCCCACATCCGAACCGCCTCATCGGGCGACCCCGTCGTGGCGTGGGATGACGACGGCCGTGTCTTCCTCGGATCCGAGTCCTCCGACGATCCGGCCGGGACCCTGAAGACGTTCGGCGACGAGTGGGTGGCCGTGTACGAGAACCCCGATGGCCCGGACGGCGACACGATCAACGACGGCAAGGAGTACGTGGGTACCGAGNTCGTTGCGAAGGGCTCATCTGCGCCGTTCTTGCTCGGCAAGTTCAACGACAAGACGGCGATCGAGGCCGACCGCACGCAGAGCGAGTGCAACGACAACGTCTACTTCTCCTGGTCGCGTTTCACCGGCAACGGCGGCGTTGGGATCTACTTCTCGCGATCTACGGACCATGGGCTCTCGTGGAGCTCGCCGATGAAGCTCACATCGAGCACGCACGACGTGCAGAACCCCGACATCGCGATCACGGGCTCGGGGACCGTCTACGTCACGTACACGCGTTTCCAAGACGGGCAGCAGACGACGGCCGTGGGGTGGGCCAAGTCCACCGATTGCGGCGCGACGTTCACCAAGGGTGACGCACTCGTGGAGATCCCCTATTGGGAGATGCGAGACGTCGCGGCACCGGTCCCATTCCCNGAGTCCGCCGGTGAAGAGGAGGGCGGCGGCAAGGGCGGTGAGTCCGAATCACCCGACGCCCTCGAGAGCGAGGCTCCGGCCGGCACGAACCGCGACTGCGGCGACTTCCTGGACGCATGCGCCGGGCCATACACGTTCCCCCGAGCCGGCACGGGGGTGCGCTCGACNGCCGATCAGTACGACGCGGAGACCGAGAACGTCTACATCGTGGTCGAGGGAACCAAGCCCGGCACCGAGGTCGACACCGGNTCAACGTACTTCACGGTCGAACCGGGCGTGGGCAGCCAGGCGGGCATCTACTTCATCCGGNTGGACGGGGGGACGGGTGAGTTCAGCGAGCCAGCCTTGATCGACGACCAGCCCAGCGGACACCAGTTCTACCCGGACATCTCGGCGGACGGAGGTGTGCTCCACGCGATCTGGTACGACACGCGCAACGACCCGGAGTACTCGGCCGCACGGCCGATCTGCAACGACGCGGCTGGGATCACGTACGCGTGCCTCGACGTCTATGGCACGTCGTCTTCCGACGCTGGAGATACCTGGGCGGCCGCAANGCTACTGACCGACGAGCCGTCGAACCCGAACTANGAGCAGTACGACGATCGAGCCGTGCCGTTCATCGGGGACTACACATGGGTGACGTCGATGGGCGAGTTCGCGTACGGCACCTGGACGGATCTTCGCGACACCGTCCAGGGTGAGGACCCGCGCGAGGCCGAGGAGGGCGAGGACGCCGACGCAGCCAGCGCCGATGTAGAGCAGTGTCGCGAGCTCACGGAGGACGGCTGGACCGGCGACCAGTGCCCCCACGATGGAGGGCTCGACGCCAACATCTACGGCGACATGGCGCCGTAGATCGCATCCCCTGGCGAGGTGGGGCGAGAAAGGGCTCGCGGGAGGCCGCGAGTCCTTTCTCGCGGGAGCCGGTTCGGCCGATGGGTGACAAGTGCCCCGGCAGGAGAGCAGCAGGTCAAGGACCTGATTCCGTCCCGCTGGCACGATCGAGCGGATCGATGTTGATGACAAGAAGATCTTCGTCGCTTTGACGAAGGATCAAATCAAGGACTCGCCCGAGTACGACCCGACCCGTTTCGATGCGGACTACCGGGTGCGGCTCAGAACCTACTATGCCCCGTTCCTATGACCCGGCTTGCTGGCATCAGCCCGGAAACGGAGGCGGATTCCCCGCGCCGCTCACGGTGACCTAACATTGCGGCGGAGTGGCGCTACTATCGATCGCCCTTCTGGAGGTTTCCATGAGTTCTGTTGTATTCAACGTAACGTTCGATTGCCTGGACGCTCGCGTCGTCGCCCGGTTCTGGGCAGCGGTCACCGGATACCCCGAGAAGCGGACGCACCGACCAGGCAACGACTACTGGGTGGCGAGCGCGCCCGATGGGAGCTGGCCGCGACTGGTCTTCGTCTCCGTTCCCGAGGGAAAGTCAGTCAAGAACCGAGTGCACCCAGTTCCAGTCCAGGGGAGTGGGTCGTCATGGCAGAACCGAAGGTAACGAGTTCTGCGTCGAGCAGTTGTCGAGTTGACGACATCGACCAACGAGAGCACTGCTATCTGTCCGGAGTTGATCTCGGGAGAGGACAACGGGGGTAGCCGGAAACTACACCGCCGGCTCGCCGTGCGACGCGGCCTTCCGGCGCAGCGGCAGCATGAGACCTACGGCCACCGATCTGGAGTTCGGTACGGCTCAAGGAAAGGAAACTTCCGGAGGCAGAGGGGAGTCGGAGAACAGAGCATGACCGAACCCAGACTCAGGAGACCCTGCGAGACGGGATACCAAAGCATGAAACCGACTTGGGGTGGGTAAGGCCGTAGTTGGGGAAGGGGAAAGGTCTCTCCATTCCGCTGGCACTACTTCGACGAGGAGGTGCCGCATGTTGGTCGGATCCGTGATCCTGGCGTTCTTGGTGGGTGGGTTCCTCGGGTCGATCGCCATGGCCCTGGCGTACACCACGCGCAACGGCGACGACGTGCTTCGTCGGATCAATGCAGAACGACGGGTTCGGCGCCCCCTTGTCGATCGGCGATACATCGAACTAGAACGAGCCCGACGTCAGCCGGCTGGGAACCTCAGCTCATTCCCGGCTCGCCGTGCGGCGCGGGCAGCCTAGCGTCCGGTCCTCCTGGCAGACTCGCGAGCTCGGCAAAAGGCGCGGCTATTGCATGCGAGCTTGGCGCCCGGCTACCGTCGTCGACCCGACCGAGCACATCCGATGTCCGATCTCGACGCCATGAGCGACTCGATCCGGTTCGATACGGCGGCTCATCACTACGACTCGACGCGGGCGACCTCCGACGAATCGATGGAGCGCACGATCTCGCTTCTCGCGTCTGAGCTCCGGGACCGCGGCCAGGTGCTCGAGGTCGGGGTCGGAACCGGGCTGCTCGCGCTCCGGCTCCACGAGGCGGGGATCCCCTTGGCGGGACTCGACCTGTCGGCCCCGATGCTCCGCAAGCTCACAGAGAAGGCGGGTGGCTCTCCGCCCTTCCCGCTCACCCTCGGTGATGCCACGAACATGCCTTTCGTCGATCGGGCCTTCGGGGCCGCGTACCTTCGGTGGGTGCTGCATCTGATCCCCGACTGGCGCGCCGCACTCGCCGAGATGGTCCGGGTGGTACGTCCCGGGGGGGTGCTGGTCTTGTCTCCGGGGGCGGTCGACGAGGTGAGCAAGGCGATCCGGGCTCGGTTCTCCGAGATCACGGGCCTATCGAGCGATCCCGTCGGCCTAATGTGGGGGGACCACGGTGCACTCGACGCCGAGCTCGAGCGGCTGGGCGCTCGTCTACGCGCCCTCCCCCCGATTCCCGAGCAGGAGGAGCGGCCACTCGGATGGTTCCTGGCTTCGATCGAGGAGGGGCGTTGGTCCTGGACCTGGCACGTCGCCGAGGACGTCCGCCGGAACGCTGTCCGGGAGCTCCGGCCCTGGGCGGAAGAACGCTACGGCCCGCTCGACCGTGTCGAGGACAAGGAGGTCGAGACCGTCTGGCGCGCCTACGACCTGCCCGGGTGATTGCCACCACCCGGGGCTGCGGCCTCGTTCGACGATCTCGTCTGCCTTCGCTTCTCGCTCGGAGTCCGGGAGCATCTCGACGTGGAGAAGCTCGGCGCGGGGAGCGGGGCCGAGGGCATCGAGGCGTTCGCGGATACGGGGCTCGAGACTCATCAGGTCTCACGGCTGGGAGGTAGCGTATGAACGCGGTGGCCGAAGACACGATCATCCGTGAGTTCCGCAAGGACGACCTCGGGGCGATCGTTGAGTTGTCGCTCCGCGCCTGGGAACCCGTCTTCGCGTCGGTACGGCAGGTCTTAGGTGACGACATCTTCCTCCGCTTGCACCCAGGCTGGAAGGAAGACCAGGCCGAGGCGGTTCGATCCGCGTGTACCAACGAGGAACGGGATGTGTTCGTCGCGGTCGTGGACGGACGGCCGGTCGGTTTCGTCGCGGTCGCCCTGGACGCCTTCCATGAGGGGATGGGCCTGATCGACATCATCGGCGTCGATCCCGACTATCAACGGCGTGGCATCGGCTCGCGGCTGACCGAGTTCGCGACTAAGCACATGAGCAGCCGTGGCATGGACATCGCCGTGGTGGAGACCGGCGGTGACCCGGGACACGAAGCTGCGCGGGCGGCGTACGAGGCAGCGGGGTTCACGCTCCTGCCGATCGCCAGATATTTCCGGCTACTCGACGAGACCGCAGGGACGTGAACGACCTCTGGCACGGCCTCCGACGAGCACCGCCCGGAGCGTGCGATCCTCCTCGCAGTCGATCAGGAGCTCGGCGAAGGCGGTTCGACGATTGGCGCAGGTGAACTGGGATCGCTACGAGGACAAGGAACGGCATCGATGAGCGCAGCCACCCTCACGTCGGACGAACAGGCTCGGTTGTGCACGACCGGCGATCTCACCTGGACCGTTGAGTTCGTCCGGAAGCTCTAACGTCCCCGCTGGGCCTCTCGCAGCATCCCGCACGAGGAATAGCACGGACCGATACGGACTGATACGGACTGATACCAGTGTGGCTCCTGAGGAGGGGTTTCGTGCAACGGATCGCGTCTGGTGCGCGTCCCGACCACCTTGCCAAGGTGGGGTCGCGGGTTCGAATCCCGCCGTCCGCTCGAAGGCCCCATGGTCTGAGGTCCGAGCCACCCAGGGCAGCGCCGCTTCAGCGGCCGATCGCGCGGAAGAAGTCGCGGACGTCGGCGGTGTACAGGTCGGGAGCCTTGTGCGCCGCGAAGTGGCCCCCGTGATCGTAGGTCCGCCAGTGGACGATGTTGCGATGGTCCCGCTCGGCGAACCGGCGGATGCCGTAGAAGTCGCCCCCGAACCCGGCGAGACCGAGGGGCAGGGTAGTCGGCTCGGTGGGTCGCTCCGCGTGCTCGTTCTCGTAGTACAGGCGGGCGGCAGAGGTCCCGGTCTGCGTCAGCCAATAGGTCATCACGTTCGTGAGGGCGAAGTCGGGATCCAGGTCCTCGCCGAGGAGTTGGGCGTTCCACGCCAGCATCCCGGCCGGTGAGTCGTTCACCGCGTAGCCGAGGGTCTGCGGCTGCTGCGACATGAGCGTGTTGAAGCTGAACTTGTTCTCGTAGAACCACTGGAGGGTTCCGAGCTGCCCCTGCTCGTCGGCGCTGAGATCGGTCATCTCGTCCGGATCGCCGGACGGGAACGAGAACAGCTGGGTGACGTGAACACCCACCACGTGATCGGGGTCGTTCCGGCCGAGCTCGGGGCTGATCATCGAGCCGGCGTCGTTGCCCACGGCCCCGTATCGCTCGTAGCCGAGCTGCGCCATCAGGTCCGCCCACGCTCGGGCGATGCGCTCGTTGGTCCAGCCCGCCTCGCTGGTCGGGCCCGAGAAGCCGAAGCCGGGAAGGGAGGGGATCACGAGGTCGAACGCGTCGGTCGCTCCCGCGCCGTGCGCCCGCGGGTCCGAGAGCGGTTCGATCACGTCGATGAACTCGACGATCGAGCCCGGCCAGCCGTGTGTCACGACCAGCGGGAGCGCGTCCGGCTCGGGCGAACGGACGTGGAGGAAGTGGATGTTCTGGCCATCGATCGTGGTCGTGAACTGGGGGAACCGGTTCAGCCGGGCCTCCCACGCGCGCCAGTCGTAGCCGTCCAGCCAGCGGTTCGCAAGGCCTCGTACGTACGCGAGCGGGACCCCGTAGTCGGACCCGGCCCCGGTCACCTCGTCTGGCCAGCGGGTTCGAGCGAGCCGGTCTCGGAGGTCGTCGAGGTCCTCCTGGGCGATGTCGATCCGGTACGGGCGGATGTCGTCCTGCACGGCCATGCCTCCCTTCCCTGCTATCGTGGAACGGAGCGTTCCCTTCCGAGCTTTTTCTTTACGCTAGAACGGAATGCTCTGTTCCGCAAACCCGCAGGCCAGGCCCACCGACGGAGAGGGGTCATGTCCTTGGACGACCGATCGCTCAGCGGTCGCCGCGCACAGGCGGCGGCCAACGACGAGGTGATCCTGCGCGCCGCGCGGGACGTGCTCATCGTCGACCCGACCGCGCCGATCGCCGCGGTGGCGGAACGGGCAGGCGTGGGGATCAGCGCCATCTACCGGCGGTACCCGAGCAAGGAGGCGCTGGTCGGCACGCTGTGCGCCATCGGGCAGGACGTGTATCTCGAGGAGGTCGAGCGGGCGCTCTCGCAAGCGGGCGACCCTCGGGAGGTCTGGGTGGAGTGGCTGCGACGGATCGTCGAGGCCGACACACATGCGCTGGTGGTGCGCCTGGCCGGTACCTTCACCCCGACCCCCGAGCACCTCGAGCGGGCCGAGCGGATGCGCGTCCTGGGGATCAAGCTGTTCGACCGGACGAAGGGCGCGGGCGTCCTTCGACCCGGGCTGACGTTCGTGGATATCGGGCTTCTGCTCGAGATGGTGTCNTCGGCCCGNCTGGGCGACGCGCAGCGGACGGCCGAGATGCGTCGGCGCTACCTCGACGTGATCATCGCCGGCATGTTGCCNTCGGCGGGGCGGCTTCCCGGCAAGNCACCGACCTGGGCCGAACAGGCCGCCCGCTGGTTCACCACGCCCCCCTAAGCCCGAGGTGCCGTCACGCCTGCCGGGTAGACTGGTCGATCCGAACCTGCAACTCGTGTGTTCCGGCGGGGTGGCCGAGTGGTTAGGCAAGGGTCTGCAAAACCCTCTACACCGGTTCAATTCCGGTCCCCGCCTCGGCTCGGCGGTACCATGCCGAACTTCGGGCGCTTAGCTCAGGGGTAGAGCGCTTCCTCGACACGGAAGAGGTCGGAGGTTCAAATCCTCCAGCGCCCACCAGAA
>JGI24751J29686_10000506_pt1 | contig 11262 bp, 8 predicted proteins | sample KBSSwiS6_FD_29686 | JGI IMG/M metagenome (IMG submission 29686)
GGGCTCGATGACGTCGAACAAGACGAGGGTCCCCGAGAGGATGATGAGCGGGCCCCCGATCAGCCCGAGCCAGGTCATGCCTCGGGGCACCAAGCCGGATCGGTACATCAGGTAGCCGAGGATCAACCCGTTCCCGATGCCGACGACCCAGCCGGGCCCGAGCAGGAACGTCCAGTCGTGGATCGCGACGAGTGACCGGCCCGCGAGGACGATTGAGGCTCCGCCTGCGGTGCCGACGTCCTGTCGCAACGTCACGACCGCGAGCAGACTGAGGATGCCGACGCCGATGAACACGGATTCCACGACGCGGGCGGTGACGTAGCCGAGCGCAAGGCTCTCGCTCTGCCGCTTGAGGATCGGGAACAGCACGACGGCCGTGCCGATGTTGGCGATGATGACGATCATCTCGAGGAACGCTCCGAGGGCGATGCGGCCGTCGGAGCCGGCCCCAACGATGTAGTTGGGGTGGTCCAGCACCGGCTTGTAGAAGATGAAGAAGGCAGGGATCGACGCGACGAAGGTGACGATGAAGAGCCAACCCGCGAGTCTCGCGATCTTCTGAGGATCCGCCTCGCGAGGTACCCGAAGTGTCGGACCTGCCAGTGTGACTCTCGTCGCGCTCATGGCGCTCCTTCCGGTCGACGAACCGTCCAGCGAGGGAACGTGTCCCTGGGACGGGTCTCGAGCCACCGACCGTTGCGACGGACGTGACCGTCGAAGAGCACCAGCTAGCGCACCAAGTTGGCTTGCATCGATGAGAGTACACGCGCCGGGTCAGGGAGTCAGGCTGCCGACCGTCCAGGATCCCAATACCCGGACCACTCCGTAGACTCGGCGCTTGACCGTGTTGGACTGGATGCTCGAAGGCGACCCCTCGATCCGGTGGCAGACACTGCGTGATCTCGCCGACGCGCCGGTCGAGGTCGTTGCGGCGGAGCGCGCGCGGGTGGCCACCGAGGGATGGGGCGCGCGGCTGCTGGCCCTGCAGGGCGACGACGGTCAATGGGACGCAGGCGCGCTCTTCCCGGGGGGCTGGTGGGATCGACCCGCCGCCGGCCACCCGACCGAGCACGAGGGCCAGCCCTGGACCGCCACGGAACCCACGCTCACGCTTTTGCGTGCGCTCGGGGTCGACCCGAGCGACGAGCGGGTGCGACGGGCCGTCCAGCAGGTCCGAGACCACTGCCGCTGGGAGCACGAAGGTCAGGCGTTCTTCGCCGGGGAGGTCGAGCCGTGCATCAACGGCAGGACGGTCGCCCTGGGCGTCTACTTCGGGCAGGACGTCGAGGGCATCGTCGCGCGTCTGGTGGGTGAACAGCTCGAGGACGGCGGGTGGAACTGCGAGGTGGAACGAGGTTCCGTGCGCTCGTCGTTCGACACCACGATCAACGTCCTGGAGGGGCTGCTGGCGTACGNGCGAGCGTTCGGCGGCTCGGCGGACTCCGTCGCGGTGAGACGCCGGGGCGAGGAGTACCTGCTCGAACGGAGTCTGTTCCGGCGCAAGAGCACGGGCGAGGTCGCGCAACCGNCCTGGCTGCAGTTCTCGTTCCCGACCCGCTGGCATTACGACGTGCTGCGTGGGCTCGAGTACTTCAGAGAGGCCGGCGATCCGCCGGACCCGCGGGTGGACGAGGCGATGGAGCTGCTCCGCTCCAAACAGCAGCCCGATGGGTCGTGGCTGCTCGAGAATACGCACCCCGGCAAGGTCCATTTCCCGCTCGAGGACGGCGACGGCCGGCCCAGCCGATGGAACACGCTCCGAGCGATGCGCGTGCTTCGTTGGTACGAGCGATCAGGTGGCTGAACGACCCTTCCCCGCAGGGGGCGAGGCGCTTCGGCTCCGAGGGGCGGTCGAGTCGTTCCGTCGCAGGCGCTCGAGCCCATCGAGCATGAGATCCAGCGCGAACTCGAACTCGAACTGATCGTCGCAGCCCAGCCCGACGACCGTGGCGTCGTCGTGGGTGATCCCCGCAACCATCTCGGAGATGTTCGGGTACGTCTCGGCCATCCACTGGGCCTGGATCGCCTGGACCGCGGGCGGGTCGTCGGGCGTGTCGTCGAACAGCTCCTGCGAGAACCCCAGCGCCCGGCTCCCCATCGCGTGCATCGCGTGGTGGGTCAGGTCGATCGAGAAGCCGCCTTTCCGCAGGATCCCGATCATCGAGTCCATGTACCCGATCACCATCGGCGTCGGGTTGGTCCGCGACTCGATCACCTGCGAGGCCCAGGGGTGACGCAAGAGCGCCCGGCGTGCCGAGAGCACGCGCTCGCGCATCGTGGTCTTCCAGTCGAGGTCGGCGAGCGGCGGGTCGATCTCGCCGACCACGGCGTCGACCATGCCGTCGAGCATCTCGTCCTTGTTGGCCACGTGCTTGTAGAGCGCCATCGGGACGACACCGAGCTCTTGTGCGACCTTCCGCATGCTGAGTGAGTCGACACCGCCCTGGTCCGCCAGGGCGACGGCCGCCAGCAGGATCCGTTCCTTGGTCAGGGGCTCCCGGGTCGGCGCGGTCTGCTCGATCTTCGTGGCCATCACCGATTCCTCGTCCGGACCCGGGCGATCCGGGGCTTGACAAGTGTACGACGTACACCCTAGGGTGGTCGACAAGGTGTACGGCGTACACCAAGCCAACGAGGAGGGACGCGATGAAGGCGATCATCCAGGACCGGTACGGCGAGGCGGACGTGCTCGAGTTCGGTGACGTCGAGGAGCCGGTGGTGGGGGAGCACGAGGTGTTGATCCGCGTTCGGGCGGCGGGGGTGGGCCCGGACGTGTGGCACATCATGGCGGGCAAGCCCTACATGGCCCGGCCGATGCTGGGATGGAGTCGGCCGAAGATCCCGATCCGCGGCTGGGACGTCGCGGGGACGGTCGAGGCCGTCGGCTCGGCGGTGACCGAGTTCAAGTCTGGTGACGAGGTCATGGGCTCGGCCGAGCGTGGCTCGTTCGCAGAGCACACGGTCGCCCCGGCGGACAAGCTCGTCCGCAAGCCCGGACGACTCACGTTCGAGCAGGCCGCGGCGGTGGCGGTCTCGGGTACCACGGCGATCCAGGCCCTGCGCGACAAGGGACACGTGCGGCCCGGGCAGTCGGTGCTGGTGATCGGCGCCGGCGGCGGCGTGGGGACGTTCACGGTACAGATCGCGAAGGCCATGGGCGCGACCGTGACCGGGGTGGCGAGCACGTCGAAGCTGGACTTGGTCCGCTCGATCGGCGCGGACGACGTGATCGACTACACGCGCGAGCACTTCACGGACGGCTCTCGGCGGTGGGACGCGATCGTCGACACGGCGGGGCGCCGCCCGCTCCGAGAGCTCCGCCACGCGCTCACGCCGAAGGGAACGCTCGTCGTCGTCGGTGGAGACGGCGGCGGCCCGTGGACCGGAGGCTTCTTCCGCGGGATGCTCCGCGGGCCGATCGTGTCGATGTTCGTCGGCCAGACGCTCGGCGCGATCAACGCGAAGGTCACCGAGGAGGATCTGGAAGCGCTCTCCGAGCTGATCGAGGCCGGTTCGGTCACGCCGGTCGTGGACCGTACGTTCGACCTGGTCGAAGCCGCTGACGCGGTCCGGTACCTCGCCGAGGGGCACGCGGCCGGCAAGATCGTCGTCACGATGTAGCGGCTAGCTCCCCGAGCGAACCGGCGAACGGCTGACCCGCGAGCCTGGCTTGACAGCCCGCACGACCTCGGCTACACGCCGGGGTGAGAGCGGGAGGGTGGATGGACGAGCGGGCGCTTGAGGTCGACGGTGTCGGTGAGGGGCCCACGGGTGGAGACGATGCGCCTTCCGCCCGCACCACGGAGCTGATCCGTCAGAGCATCCGATACGCGATCGTGGCGGTGCTCGTCACGTTGGCGGCGCTGTGGGTCCTCGGCAAACAGCGGAACCTCATCGACTACCTGATCCTGTCCGCGCTCCTCGCGCTCTCTCTCGAGCCCGCCGTGATCTGGCTGCACGAGAAGCGAGGCTGGCGTAGGGGGAGCGCGACGGGTCTGCTACTGGTCGCGGTCTTCGTGGGCCTGGTCCTGCTCGGGATCGGCATGGGGGCGGTAGTCGCGCGCGAGGCCAACCAGATCGTCGACCAGCTCCCCGCCTACATCGACAAGCTGAACGCGTACACGCGGGACCACTTCGACCTCACGGTGTTCTCGGCGTCGCAGCGGGCCGCGGCCGCCGACGCGGGCACGCACCTCAACGAGTTCCTGAAGGACCACCAGGACGACATCCTGGGTGGGATCGCGTCGGGGGTGAGCGCGATCTTCACGGTGTTCACGATCGGGCTGTTCACCTTCTACCTCACCGCGCAGGGTCCCCAGGTCCGTCGGGCGCTCCTTTCCAGGGTGCGGCCGGAGCGGCAGGGCCGGATCCTGTTCGCGTGGGAGGTCGCGATCAAGAAGATGGGGGGCTACCTGTACTCGCGCCTGCTGCTCTCGGCGATCAACGGCGCGCTGATGTACATCACCCTGAAGATCGTGGGGGTCCCGTACGCCCTACCCCTCGCGATCGTCTCGGGGCTCATCGCCGAATTCATCCCGATCGTCGGGACGTACCTCGGCGGTGCCCTGCCGTTGGTCGTCGCCCTCGCGGAACAGGGGCCGACCGCGACGATCGTCGTGCTCGTCGAGATCGTGATCTACCAGCAGGTGGAGAACTATTACCTCAGTCCCCGGATCGCCTCGAAGACGATCGAGCTCAACCCCGGCGTCGCGTTCGGTGCCGCCATGGCGGGAGGTGCGTTCGGGGGGTTCGTCGGCGCCTTCTTCGCGCTCCCGATCGCCGCGACGATCCAGACGTTCCTGTCTACCTACTCGACGAGCTATGAGGTCGCGGATTCGGCGCTCACGCGTATCGACGGGCCCCGAGTGGATCCCCCCAAGACCCGACGTGGCCGCCCGCGAGGGCGTGCCTCGGATGCGGAGGGCACGCCAGAGCCCGAGTCCCACTCGGACGGACCGGGGTAGGGTCGGCCGTGCCCACCTACGTCGCCCTCCTCCGCGGGATCAACGTCGGCGGGAAGAACCTGATCAGGATGCCCGCCCTCAAGGCGGCGTTCGAAGACGAGGGGTTCCAGGACGTCGCCACCTACATCCAGAGCGGCAACGTGGTGTTCGCCGCGCCGGCGACCCGGGCGACCGACCTGACCCACCGGATCGAGACGATGCTCGCCGAGGCGTTCGACTACGTGCCGACCGTGGTGGTACGCAGCCACAAGCAGTTGCGCGCGACCGTCGACGGCGCGCCGAAGGGGTTCGGNNCCCAGCCCTCGAAGTACCGCTACGACGTGATCTTCCTGAAGGAGCCGCTCTCGGCGAAGACGGCCNTCAAGGCCGTGCCGACNAACCCNGCCGTCGACGCGGCGCACGCCGGCACCGGCGTCCTCTACTTCTCGAGGCTCACCGCGAAGGCCACGGCGAGCCGTCTGAGCAAGATCGTCTCGACGCCGATCTACCCGAGCGTGACGATCCGGAACTGGAACACNACGACGAAGCTGCTGTCGTTGATGGAGTCGCGGGGTGCCTGACCGTGACTAGGCGGGGTCGCTCTCGAGGCCGACGATCTCCCACGCCTCGACCGGCCGCGCCGCGCCCTTGAGCGTGAGCTCGCCCCGCGACTGCGCCCGGACCCGGTCCTTGACCAGCGCATAGGTTCGAAAGCCGGCAAGGACCGTGCCTGGATCGGCCTCCGATTGGAGGCGTGCCGCGACGTTCACGGCGAACCCCACGGCCTTGTAGGCGCGAAGGAGGTCGCTGCCGAACACGCCCACCGTGCAATGGCCGGTGTTCACGCCGACCCGCAGCCGGAGGTCGGCGGGGATCCCGCGATCACGGATGGCGGCGCTCAGTTCGTCCGCGCGCGCGATCATGCCGAACCCCGCCCGGAGCGCCGCCCACGCCTGTACGGGCTCTTCGTCGGCGATCGGGGCACCGAAGATGACCATCAGGCCGTCGCCGATGTAATTGTCCAGCGTCCCCCCGTGCGCGACCGCCACGGCCGTCATCTCCCGCAGGTACTCGTTCAGCACCTCCGAGAGCTCTTCGGGCTCCAGCGTGTCGGACAGGTCCGTGAACCCGACCAGGTCCGCGAACAACAGCGTCAGCTTCCGGCGTTCGAAGCCGTCGGCGGGGGAGAGCTGCCCCGCCATCAATCCCTCCGCGATCTGCAGAGGCAGGAAGCGCTTCAGCTCGCCGGTCCGCACGAGCTCGGCCATCTGCTCCTCGACCCGTGCCTCGAGCTGTCGATTGAGCCTCGCCACCTCGTCGAGGTGCTCCTGCTCCAGATCGTGGAGCCGTTTCTTGTTCAGGCCGGCGTTGACCCGGGCGATCAGCAAGACCGGGTCGATCGGCTTGGACAGGTAGTCGTCGGCCCCGAGCTCGATGCAGCGGACCGCGCTCTCGACCTCGTCGACCGAGGTGACCATCACGACCGGGATGTGCCGCAGTTCCTCGTCGCCTTTCATGTGCTCGAGCACGTCGTAGCCGTTCAGATGCGGCATCAGGACGTCCAGCAGCACCACGTCGAAGCGTTCGGAACGCACGAGATCCAGCCCCCGTCGGCCGTCGTCGGCCGTCGTCACGCGGTGCCCGCGTTCCTCGAGGGTCCCGGAGAGCATCTGCCGGGTCACGGGGTCGTCGTCGACGACCAGCACGGAGGCGCCTTCGCTCACGCCCGCATCTCCTCGCGGATCCGCTCGAGTTCGCCGGTCACGCGTGCCAGTTCGTCCTCGATCCGCTCGACGAGCTCCTCCTGCCCGTCGAGTGCCCCGGCCTTCGCGGCCGACTCGAGTTCCCGACAGAGGTCGGCAAGACGGTCGGCGCCGAAGGTGGAGGCGTTGGACTTCAGCGCGTGCGCCTCCCGGCGTACGTCGTCGAACCCATTGCCTTGCGCCGCGCTCGAGAGCGTTCGCATCTGGTCGGGCACGTGACCGAGGAACGTGCCGATCAAGCCGTCGACCGAGCTCCGGCCGCGCTCTCCGAGCGAGGAGGCCAGCTTCCGGANCACCGCTGCGTCGACGGCGGGTTCGGGGTGGGCGCCGTCGGCCAGGCGTTCGACCCCGGCCAGGGCCGCCGAGAGCTCCTCGAGGCGGATCGGCTTGGCGATGTAGTCGTCCATCCCGGCCTGGATGCACAGCTCCCGCTCGCCCTGCAGGGCGTTGGCCGTGACGGCGACGATGTGGGGCCGGCGCTCGGGCGACCAGCGACCGTGGATGCGCCGGGTGGCCTCGAGCCCGTCCATCTCGGGCATCTCGACGTCCATGAGGACCGCGTCGTACGGCTGCCGCTCCAGGGCCTCGAGCGCCTCGACCCCGTTGGCCGCCACGTCGGCCCGGTATCCCAGCTTCTCGAGCAGGAGCAGCATCAGCTGTTGGTTCACCGGGTTGTCCTCGACCACCAGGATCCGCAGGTGGAGCCGTTGGGCGAGCCTGTCCTCGCTCACCGGGGCGGTGGACGCGGCGATGGTCTCGGCGCCGCCGAGGATGCCGGTCAGCGACTCGTAGAGCTGCGAGGGTTTCACCGGCTTGGTCAGGTACGCCGCGAACTCGACCTCCGTGTCCTGGGTGCGACCGAGCGAGGTCAGCATGACGAGCGGAAGCGCCTGCGAGTCGCGCTGCTCGCGGATGCGGGAGGCGAGCGTGAGGCCGTTCATGTCCGGCATCTGCATGTCCAGCACCGCGACGTCGAAGGGATCGCCGCGTCCGATCCACTCGAGGGCCTCCGCCGGACGTCCGGTTCGGGACGCGAGCATCCCCCAGGACTCGGTCTGTCGGGCCAGGATGTCCCGGTTCGTCTCGTTGTCGTCGACGATGAGCACCCGCTTGCCGGTGAGGTGCGTGGCCTCGGACCGCTCGAACGGACGAACGGTCGCCGGGGCGCTCTGGGCGACGATCGTGACGTGGAAGGTCGAGCCCACGCCGACCCGGCTCTCGGCCCACAGGTCGCCGCCCATCAGCTCCGTGAGTCGCCGGCTGATGGCGAGCCCGAGCCCCGTCCCTCCGTAGCGGCGCGTCGTGGAGCGGTCGACCTGGCTGAAGGACTCGAACAGACGATCCATCCGATCCTCGGGGATGCCGATCCCGGTGTCCCGGACCGCGAGATGGACCCGATACCGGTCGCTCGCGTCGATCCGCTCGGCGCCGGCCGTGATCACCACCTCCCCGCGCTCGGTGAACTTGACCGCGTTGTTCAGCAGGTTGATCAGGATCTGCCGCAGCCGTGTGACGTCGCCGAACACGGCTCCCGGCGCCGCCGGGTCGAGGTCGTAGGCGAGGTCGAGCCCCTTCTTCAGCGCACCCGCGGCCACGAGCTCGAGCGCAGACTCGATGCACTCCCGCAGATCGAACGGTGCCCGGTCCAGGTCGAGCCGGCCGGCTTCGATCTTGGAGAAGTCCAGGATGTCGTTGATCACGGCGAGCAGGGCGTCGCCGCTGCTGCGTGCCACCTCGGCGAAGTTCTGCTGCTCGGGTGTCAGCTCCGTATCCAGCAGGAGCCCGGTCATGCCGATCACGGCGTTGAGCGGGGTCCGGATCTCGTGGCTCATGGTGGCCAGGAACACGCTCTTGGCTTCCGTGGCCGCCTCGGCGTCGCGGCGCGCCTGCTGGAGGTCGCGGATGTCGTGGTACAGGCCGTAGAGCCCGACGGGTTCGCCGGCCACGATGACCGGCGCGCCGAACATCTCCACGTCGACGAGCGCCCCGTCCTTGCGTACCCGTCTGGTGATCGCGTGCACGAGCTCGCCGGTCATGCCTCGCCCGGTGTAGGCGACGCCCTCGGCCCGGACCTCGTCGTCGTCCGCGATGAGGTCGTCGATGTGACGGCCGATCGCCTCCTCTGCTGCGTAGTCGAACAGCCGCTCCGCGGCAGGGTTCCAGGCAGTGACGATCCCGCCGGGGTCCATCAGCACGATCGCGACGGGGTTCGCCTGGACGAGCGCCTCGTAGTACCGCCTCTGGCGCTGGATCTCGCCGATGTCGTGGTAGATGACGCTGTGCCCGACCCGCTCGCCCCCGATCAAGACGGGTGCGGTGAGGAGCTCGACGTCGACGAGGGAGCCGTCCTTGTGGGTCCGGCGCGTGATCACGCGAACCCCCCGGCCTCCGGTGGCTTCGGCGTCGAGCCGGACGGACTCCTCCCGTTGCTCGGGCGTCCTCGCAACCAGATCGTCGATGCCGACTCCGATCGCCTCTTCCGCGCCGTAGCCGAAGAGGCGTTCCGCCCCGGGATTCCACGTCGTGACGTTCATCTCGTCGTCGATCGTGATGATCGCGGTCGGGCTGATGTTCAGGACGGATTCGAGCCAGCGCTTCTGCCGCTGAACCTCGCTGATGTCGTGATACAGGACCAGGACCCCGACCCGCTCCTTGCTCACGACGACGGGCGCCGAAACCATCTGGACGTCCACGAGGGAACCGTCCTTTCGTGTCCGGCTGCCGATCGCCTGGGCCCGTTCCCCCCGCATCGCGGCTCGGCTGTACGCCTCGGCCTCCTCGCGAAGGTCGGGCAGGGTGGCGACGAGGTCGTCGAGCTGCTTGCCGACCGCCTCCTCGGCCGAGTATCCGAACAGCGTCTCGGCGCCGGGGTTCCAGGACTGCACCGTCCCGTCCAGGTCGGTCACCACGATGGCCGCCGGGCTGATCTCGAGGATCGACTGGAGATAGCGCTTCTGCTCCTGGAGCTCCCTCACGTCGTGATAGAAAACGTGCTTCGCGACGAGCTCGCCCCCGACCGCCACGGGCCCGCCCACGATGTCGACGTCGACGATCGATCCGTCCTTTCGGGTTCGCTGGGTCAGCATGTGGACGCTCGGGGCCTCCAGGGCACCGCGGTTCAGATCCTTTCCCTCGGCGTATAGATCCGGCCGTCGAGAAACCAGATCGTCGATGTCCCGCCCGACGGCTTCCTCGGCCGAATAGCCAAACAGCAGCTCGGCAGATGGGTTCCAGGATGTGACCGTGTCCTCCAGATCCGTGGTGACGATCGCCTCCGGACTCACCTCCAGGAGCGCTTCCAGGAACCGCCGCTGACGGTTCAGCTCGGTGATGTCGTGGTAGATGGCGAACGTGCCCACCGGTTCACCGTCCGCGACGACCGGCTCGGCTGAGAGTTCGACGTCCACGATGGTCCCGTCCTTGCGCGTTCGACGGGTGACGGTCTGCAGGTGTTCGCTGGCGGCGACACGGCGCCGGAACTCCCCGGCCTCCGCGTGCAGCGGTTCCGTCGTCGCGACGAGGTCGTCCAGGTTCCGTCCGGCCGCCTCTTCCGCCGTGTATCCGAACAGTCGCTCGGCCGCGGGGTTCCAGGACGCCACACGGTTGTCGAGATCGGTGACGACGATGGCCGTCGGGCTGATCTGCAGGACCGGCTCGAACCCGGCGGTCTGTCGGCGCAGCGCCGCCTCGAGCGACGGATCCGTGCGATCGCGTTGTGCTCCCACACTCCCTCCCGCGCGTCATTGTCGACGCCACGCGATGGGGATGTCCAGACAAGATGGGGTCCGCGGGGCGGCCCGGGGGAGGGCGAGGGTNCTAGGAGTAGAACTCGATGATCAGCCGCTCTTCGATCGGGACCGGGAGCGGGATCTCGCTGCGCTCGGGGTACCGGGACATGGTGCCCTGGAACTGATCGGTGTTGCGGTAGAGGTAGGGGGGCGGGTCGGGCGTCAGCGCGATCGCCTCCTGCACGTAGATGAAGTTCTTGGCCTTGTCCGAGAGCTCGATCGTGTCCTCGGGCTTGACCTGAGCGCTCGGGACGTCGAGGCGGCGGCCGTTCAACTTGACGTGACCGTGGCTGACGAGCTGGCGGGCCTGGCGCTGCGTGAGTGCGAACCCGAGCCGAAGGATCACGGCGTCCAGACGGGTCTCGAGCTGGCGGATCATCTCCTCGCCGGTGACGGAGGTCTTTCGGCTCGCCTTCTCGTAGTAGGTGCGCATCTGGCGCTCGCCGACCCCGTAGATGTGCCGGAGCTTCTGCTTCTCGAGCAGGCGCACCTGGTACTCGGAGATGCGCTTGCGGCCCCGCCCGTGCATACCGGGGGGATAGGGGCGCTTGGCCGACGGGCAGTTCGGGCGCCCACACAGGGCCACGCCGGCACGGCGGCACATCCGATGACGAGGTCCGACTTTGTCCATAGCGGCCAACAAGGTTACCAGCGGGCCGGGTGCGGGGTTCCGGCGGTCGACGGCGGCCTTGGCTTCGAGGCGCGGTCGCTCGAGCGCGGCGTCAGGGTTCTGTCTGTCACAACGCTGACGGTTGGCTCGCGGCGAGG
>JGI24751J29686_10000510_pt1 | contig 11224 bp, 4 predicted proteins | sample KBSSwiS6_FD_29686 | JGI IMG/M metagenome (IMG submission 29686)
TTTGTTCTGCCGTTATCATACCTAACCCAATCTGCAGCGAGATGCGCTGCTCTTGCTACCGGATTAGTACCTGTTCCATATCTCGCATATCCATAATTCACTGTTATCATTCCTTTATTATTTGTTTGCTGAAGCATGTTATAATAATTATCTACCGAACATGTCCAGCTTTGAGTATTTGTGCCATACCAATAACCGGCAGCAGCACTGCTTCCGTTGGCCTGTATCAGAGTTGCCGGTGCATCCGCAGGTGGTGTGTTAACAGGAGCATTCCAGAAAAACAGATCGCTTAAACTTCCGCCTGGAAAACGAATGAGATGCGGATGAAGAGTAGTAAGATGATCCATTAATGAAGATTCTGTAACCATTTGGCTCATCCAGATATTGGCATTATTGCCTGCAATAGATCGTGGAATTTTTGTTATCACCTCACTCCTGTCAATGGTGACAGAAAAAGTCGCTCCTGTCTGCAATGGGGCCTCGGTAAATGACGATGGTATGGTAAAATTTTTTGGTTCCCAATCATCAAGAAAAAACCCAATAGTTCCTGCAACGGGTGGATCAATTGCCGGTTGAATGACTGCTGTGGTATCAGGACCGGGAGGAGCTGGTGAACTAGAATTATTATTTGTTTTTTTGCAGGACAAAAAAATATTTATTCCTAAAATAATCAAGCAAGAAATCTTTCGGATTTTCATAAATTTTTTGTCGTCTTTTAATTAGAACTAATTATTTTTTGTGTGAACATTTCCTTTATCAACTTACAATAAATTCTCCTTTCTTTCTTTTGAGTTCATTAACGAACACAGCAAGCTTTTCAAGCAAGGTTTTAAAAAAGATCATTTTTTTGTCCGCCCGGCAATATGGATGCAATAGTTCCCTCAGCAGTTTTCCTCTAAGAGGATTATTAAGATGCCAACTGATAGTTACCACTTTGCCTCTGTCATATCTTTGCCTGATTAACTTTTTCACCTGTCAAAAAGAGCACCATCGAGGTTGGTAATAGCATTTATTTCTAGATGGCCAAGCTCCCAACCTTACACAACAGGATAATCACGGGTAATCTTTTATATCATTGCGATTATCTTCATACATCCAATTTTACACTATAGGCAGGGCAGATCATTTTGATTACCGAATATGATGCGTTTATCCAATACTTTTTTACTCCAGATAACAACTTATGCTTGCTGTTTATCAAATATAATTGTTTGAACTTGTTATAAAATCCATCATTTCATTTTACCAAAAACGTTTTGATTTTTGAATCATTCACGGCTGATAGTAAAATTTTTTGTTTTCCAACAGTAATCATTTTGATATCCTTTATATCGCCATCTATTATCAATCCGCTTCTTTCAGGAGTAACAGGCTCAAAATTCCCATTATTGTTACCTTTTAAAAACAATCCGTAAGAAGCATCATATCTTCCGGTCATGACGCCGGCCTGGTACTCATTCCCTCCAATGATAATATCATTAAAGCCGTCATTATTTACGTCAGATATTACTATTGCATTAACCGGCGCTTCTTGTGCCGTTAAAGGGAAAGGATGAAAAATAAATTTTCCCTGTCCTTTATTTTCAAAATAACCACTTCTTGTTTCATTGCTTTTAAATACGATTGCTTTGTCCATTATTTCTTTAGTAAATATTTCATCCATTGTGGCCTTTGCATAAGTGCTGTTTATATCAAACCTTTTTTTTATTGATGGCACTTGTCTTGCCCACTCATCTCTTGATATACCGGATGATAATTTATACCCGCCATCATTGTCTTTTATGTAATAACAAAATATATTATCCATAATCCCATTGCCATCCAAATCTTTTGCAATTAATTCTGCAGGTTGTTGGGAAGTTATATGAAAAGGATTGTTCAATCCAATGTTACCAGCTACTATATCTATATCACCGTCATGATCAATATCCATTACGGCCAGGCGTCTCCAAAAGCCTGCGAAATTTTTTAAACTTGTTTGATCTGAAATTTCAGTTAGACTGGTGCCTGTATTTTTAAATATGCGAATTGGCATCCAGTCGCCTGCAATGATCAGGTCCACTTTTTTATCGTTATCAAGATCAATCCAATCTGCAGAATTGAGAAGACCAATATCTTCTAATGCCGGGCATACAGAAGATGTTACATCCACAAATTTGCCATCCTCATTTCTTAGTATATAACTNCTGGCAGGTACTGGATAATTTCCCAATAAAACCCTGCCACCAATAAAAATATCCATATCACCATCTGCGTCCATGTCAGCAACAGCTATACATTTGGCAGGTGTTCTTATAATTGCTGAAAAAGCTTTTTCATTTAATTTAAAATTGCTCTTGCCATCATTCAAATATAAGCGAGGCCTATAAAAAGATGAATTGATTTCAAACTCACTACTGCCCCCGGCAATTAAGAGATCAAGGTCTTTATCGTTATCAGCATCAAACAAGATGCTCTGCATATCTTCTTCATTTTTTGTGCCGCTGACGAGCTCTTTGCTGCTAAATGTTCCATTTTTTTGTTGCAGGAAAACTTTGCCGGATTGATTGAATGCACCACCGATAAAAAAATCTTCGAGACCATCTCCATTAGTATCTCCCGTGCTGATAAACGGCCCTTCCTGCGAGTATTTTTGCTGAATTAATGTTTGAAATCCGTAATCAAAAAAAGGCGTTTCCTTATGCCGAAAATCTATTTTTAATTTTTGAGATGACTCTTCAAAAAAAGAACCGGCAATCGAAATTGTTTCATTGTAAACGGCATCAGCATCTTTATAATTTACCTGCAACATTTTATTGATGTCAGGATGCCTTATTACTTGCATTTTAAGGTCAGGCCAAATAATTCTTACTGAATCAGGATAGCTATTCCCAAAACCAAAATGCAACCTATTATCCACACTTGATAAGTATCCTCTTACAGGATTTTGTTCCAGCATTTGTGTTAACCCTTTACTATAAGCATAGATAGCAGTGCCAATGCCATCTTTATTCAATGCGTCCCCGGTCAACTTAAGCGTTAGAGAGTTATTCTTTTTACTCGTATCAGATCGTTTCTCAATATCATTTCGTATAATAAATGCATCACTGTTAATATTGTTGGTGATGATATCAAGATCGCCATCATTATCAAGATCGGCATAAACTGCGCCATTCGAAATTGATGTCCGATCTATTCCCGCCTTTTCTGAAACATCTTCAAAACTAAAACCACCTTTATTAATATATAAGTAATTACGAAGTGATAAACTTCCAAGAGCATCGAGTTGCTCCCTGATTTTTTTTCGTTGAGCAGGATCGCTCTCGGGAACGCCGCTATTTACAACTGTGCTATGCCTGTATTCAAGAAAATCTATATTGGTTGGGTCACGGCCCAATCCGTTTGTAATGTGTATATCTTTAAACCCATCATTATCAATATCCATTATCAGGGCACTCCAGCTCCAGTCCGTTTCAGCTATCCCGGCCATTTCACTTATTTCACTAAAGAAAGGTTCATTTCGGTTATTTATTTGTCTTATGCCATTATTCAACTGNAGCATATTATGAATGTATTGCGGTTCGTAACCTTTAGCCATTTCTAACTCATGACGCTGATTGTTTAAAAAAGAATACATCATCTTTTTACGTTCATTTGTTTCAGGCTGCATGTCAAGGGATATTATATCGGGCAAATTATCGTTGTTAATATCGGCGGCATCTGTACCCATACTTGAATAACTTTGGTGCTTAATAGCGGTAGCTATACAGTTACTAAACGTTCCGTTTTTATTATTTAGCCATAAAAGATCATTACTTATATAGTCGTTTGCGACATAAATATCCTGATAGCCATCCTTATTAAAATCACTCACTACTATCCCCAAGCCATTACCATCTTCTATTATCCCGGTTTGTTTAGACACTTCTTTAAATANAGGATGGTCCGCTCCTGAAGAAATACCTTCATTGTGGTATAATTTATCAGCAGCTATAGCATTACTGTCTATCTNCCTATCCCGAATATCATTGGGGCGTCTGTCGTTCAGGGTATGATTAAGAAGGTACATATCGAGCCGGCCATCCTTATCATAATCAAAAAAAACGGCCTGTGTAGTATATGATGTATCTGCAATGCCATATTCAACCGCTTCTTCTTTAAAAGTGAGATTATGCTGATTAATAAAAAGCAGATTTTTTCGTGAGCTACCGGTAACTTTGCCTGACACGGAAAGATAAATATCCGACCATCCATCGTTGTTGATATCAACAATACTTACTCCTGTGCACCATGTGTTTGTTTGTATGCTGGCTTTTTCAGTAATATCCTCAAACCGCATTTTGCCTTTATTGATATATAATTTTGAGCTTACCTGGTTGCCAGAAAAAAAAACGTCTTGCAAACCATCATTATTAAAATCACCAATCCCAACCCCGCCGCCCATGTAAGTATACTCATTAACAAACATGTTTGTTGAATCATCTTCTGCTATTGTATTCTCGAAATCAATACCTGTTTCTGAAGAAGGTAAAATACTTAAATATAATCCTTCCTTTTTTTTAGGTGAGAAGCATGATGTTACACAGAACAAAAAAGTCAACCAGAAAAAATTAAAATTTTTCATAAAGAGGCTATGAAAGCAATAAATATTATTCTATAAAAAATTAAAGCTATTGTTTATGCAATAGCTTTAATTCAATTAATCTATGGAAGTTAAAATCAGTTTTATTGAGGTTTATCATTCATCTACTGGTTTTTTACAATTCGTACATTATCGATTGCAATGTTTACGCTGCCTGCAGGTACTGCCGCCGGTAAATCATTTGCAATCAGGAAACCTATTTCTGTAGTGGGATAATCTGAAAATTTGCTAGCTATAGCACCCGAAGCATCATAAGAAGTTTTCCAAAATTCATTTCCTTTATGAAATTGAGTCAATGGAATTGTAGCAGTTTCCCATCCTGAAGGCTGTAATTTTTTGCCAGGAGCCGCCTCCCATGGAGCAAATCTTGCAGTATAAGAATTCCACCCATACCAGCCACCAACTGCAATCCATATTTCGCCGGCACTCCATGTCGTTTTTACAAAGAATTCAAATTTCAAAGCGTAATCATTAATTGATAGACCAGTATTAGAAACCCATGGAACTTTATATAACTGTAAAAGGCCTGGGTTGCCCTGGGAAGTGGGGCCGGCATTTGCTGACATAGGGCTGCCTTGTAATAATACTGCCACTGCGCCAGTTGCATTGGGATAGTTAGTAGCAGCAGTTGCCGCGTCTGCATATCCTCCCGTCCAGCCTACAAATGAAGTGTTATCAGTAGTACTGGGACCATACTGCACCTCGAAAGTGGATAGATAACCTGGCGAAGCATGATTAATGTATGAAGCGTAAAGCTGAGGAGAGGCTGCTGTTCCCAATACACCTTTAACTCTTAAAGAATCGCTAACGGTAATTCCTGAAGGCACAGTAACTTTTAATTGGTTAACGCTAACAACCTGAATATTTGTTCCCTGGAGATTCCCGGGAAATATCACTTGACTAATGCCAACGAAATTGGTACCATTTACTGTAATGGTTGTTCCTGCTGCTCCATTTTCATTAGATACGGAAGTTATGCTCATAGGAGGAGGATAAGAATACGTTCCCGTTCCAAAAGTGGCAAAAACACGAAGCGAATCTTTGAAAGGCGAACCCAGCGGAATCTCTGCAATTATTTGAGTGAATGTTTTATTCACAGTGTATGAAAGCGCTGTATCGTTGCCTGCAACAGGGAAAGTTATTTTCTTAATACCTTGGAAGTTAGCACCATTTATAAATACTACTGTACCGCTATTATCAAACGAAAGCGAAGTTATTACAGGTGGCGGCAAATATAGCGTGAAAGTATAAGTGGCAGTTCCGTGATTGGTTACTACTTTTATTGTATTTGGTACATTTGAATTAGCTGCCGCTGTTTGAGCACCCGCAGGAATTCTGATAATAATATTGGTATTGGTAGCATAAGCAGGATTAAAATAAGCAGAAGTGTCGTTAAAAAAAACTGCTTGCAGACCACCTAAATTATTTCCCTGGATTACGATTAAAGTACCGGGTATCGCTCGTGTAAATAAACTATCCTTCGTCGCAGGATCAACAGTCCTTACCTGGCTAATTACCGGAGTACCGGAGTCATTTTTTTTACAGGAGAATATTACTGCGGTTATAATTATAAAAAATGCTATTCTTTTCATATAAATTTATTTAACGTGGATCTCAATATTTCAATTTGCTAAAATCAAAAGGAACGGGTGCTGCTGCAAGATTTGGCGATACCAACTTTTCAGCTTCAGGATATGGAAGATCCACTGTAGTTGCGGTAATAGCGAAATTTACAGTACCCGGAGTCCTGTTATCTGATCCAAAAAAAGTAATAAAAGGACTGCCATTGTTATATGAAATATTATAAGTTCCGCGGTTCTGTGTACTGAAATATTGTAATGCTTTAGCAGGATCAAAATAATACCATTGTTTCCAATCGTACCATGCATGTCCTTCCAGTGCAAACTCGACTTTCTTTTCTAAAAAAATATCTGCGTAGGTAATAGATGTTTTAGTTGGCGCACCTGCACGTGATCTCACCAAATTAAAATATTTCAGGGCTTCCGGATCAGACGTAGAAGCCTGGTTTCCCAAAATAGCATCGGCATATATCAGGTATACTTCTGATAACCGTAATATATGCGTGTGCATATTTATATTCTGCGATCCGCCCAGTCCTCCATTATCAGAAGGAGAACCTATAACATATTTCTTTGGGTATGCATGGTCATTGACATTGCCATTTCCACTCTGGCCTGGTACATAAATTTTCGAATTATTGAATAAAGCTGTATCAACACGCCATCCTCCGGCTGCCTGGTTAATATCAGCATAATAATCGTTGGGTAGAAAAAAGGTCGCTTTTCTTCGGACAGAATCAGCCTTATTTGAGGGATTAAAATAATATTCCAATAAACTGGGAGATGCACCGAAAGANCCACCCCAGCCATCACCTGTTTGAGTAATTTTTGAATCNTATGCAAGATTAGCCTGTAAATGGTTTTGAGAAAACCATGTACCTGTGGGAATCCACAGCANCCCGAATAAAGATTCTGCAGGTATGTTTGTTCCGCTAAAAACTTTACTGGTGAATAGATCATAATAACTTGGATACAAACTGAGACCGCTATTATTGCACACATCTTTTGCATAAAATTTGGCGCTGTCAAGATCGGNCTGTTTACGTGTTCCACCAGACTGGCCTAAACCAGACCTTACAAGATAAGCCCTGGCCAGCATACCTTCAGCACTCCATTTCGTGATGCGCCCAGGCTGCAGAGGAGCAGTTGGTAAATTATTTTTTGCCCATGTTAGATCTGAGATAATAAGTTTCCAAGCATCCTCCAGATTATTCCGTGTTATGCTTTTGTCTCCGATCTGGCTTATATTATCGTAAATAATAGGCACTGGTCCCCAATTTAACGCCAGATAATAATATGCTGCTGCTCGCATAAACCGGCACTCAGCCAAACCAGCATTTTTAACAGCCGCACTTGCGCCAGGACCGGCATTTTGGATATTGTAAGCTACCACGTTAGCGTTTGCAACTATCGACCAAAATGCATTGTAAGCGGCTGAAAGTGATCCGCTTCCATCAGTGGAAGAAACTGAAAAATTAATATAGGCACCCCTGCCCTGATAATTATCCCACACAAGGTTTCCGCCCAATACATCTCCGAGTGCATTCATGGTTGTTCCGTTATATGAATTCCAGGAGACATTATAAAGCGGACCCGTACCGGAAAGTACATCATTATCGTTTGCATAAAATGTACCTGCAGTAGGAGCAGAGAGGGGAGGACGGTTTAAATAATCTTTTTTACATCCCTGTATGACGCATATTACAAGGATCAATATTGTGGTTATTCTTATTCTTTGTTTCATAATATATTTTTTCCCGAATTAACTTCTGTTATCAAAAATCTATTGCAAGGCTAATTGAATATGATCTGGTAGACGGATACCTGGCTTCATCCATACCTACTATATTGGTAACACCTTTATAATTAAACATACCTACCTCGGGATCNTAGCCGGTGTATTTTGTAATAGTAAATACATTCTGCACCTGGGCGGTAATTATAGCTCCCCTNAGTACATGTGTATAAGACAAGTATTTTGCAGGTACCCGGTAACTCAACCTCACATTCTTCAGTTTAAGATAGGATCCGTCTTCAACTTGCCATTGGGTAAGCCTTACATTTCCATTGGCATCGGCTGATGATGGCCTGTAAATAGTAGTGCCGGGGTTAAGCAATTTTACCGTTTGTGCATCCGCTAAGTTTACGCTGCTCGGCACGGCAAAATTTGCTGCACTGATCAAACGGTTAGTATAGGGACCGCCCAATGGAGATTCATTTTGATAACGTGTCTGGTTAAGTATGTCATTGCCGCTAACACCAGTAAAGAATAAATTCAAATCAAAACCTTTGTAACTCAAAGATGTATTAAAATTATAAGTGAACTTAGGCCATGGATTACCGATTATTGTACGGTCTTTTTCATCAATAATTCCGTCTGGTTTTCCATTTGGTCCCGAAATATCTTTAAATTTAACATCGCCGACCCAGGATCCTTGTGTTGGGCTAATAGTAAGAGTAGGTGGGTTACCGGCGGTTTGAATTGCATGATTAGCAATATCATTATAATCCTGGAAAAGTCCTTCCGCAATATAGCCTGTGATCATACCCAAAGGCTGCCCTACTGTGGTTAGAAATTGTGCCTGTTTATTATTACCATTATTTGTATATTCGGTTACCAGTGTCGTAACCAGTTTAGTAACCTTATTTCTGTCTATTGAAAAGTTAAAGCCCATTTTCCATTGTAAATCCTTAGTAGAAATATTTACGGTATTAATAGTAACACCTAATCCCTTATTTTCCATACCGCCAAAGTTTTTGGTAGGCCAGCTAAGAAGTCCTCCATAACCACCACTTAAACTTCCGCCTAAATAACCCCCATCGGAAGCAATAAGAATTAGGTTAGATATCTTTTTAATATACGCATCTGCTATAACTTCTACTCTATTATTGAACATGTGAAGATCAAACCCCACATTTGTAGATTTGTCTTCTTCCCATTTTAAATTCGGATTTGGAAAATTGGCAGGCAAAAAACCAGTACCCCAAATGGTGGGACTGGCATATAAATTAGCATAAATTGCACCCCCGTTATTACCGGTGTTTCCTGAAACTCCATATTCAGCACGCAACTTTAGGTCATTGATGAATTTAATGTTTTTCATGAAATTTTCATCGGATATCTTCCATGCAACTGATGCCGCCGGGAAATTGCCGAAGTGGTTAGCCGACCCAAAATTGGAATTGCCATCACGCCTCACTACAAACTGGGCAATATACTTGTTGTCGTATATGTAGTTGAGGCGGCCAAAATAAGATTCACTTGCACCTTCACCTCTATAACTGTTTACATACAGGGTTAAAGGATCAGCAACACTAAGTTCTCGTATTGAAGCGGTAGAATATCTGCTACCCGATCCTTGTATACCCTCATAATAGTAGCGAGATGCCTCATGACCCACCATTGCGGTAATGTTATGTTTTTTTATAGCATAGTCATATTGTAACCTTGTATTAAGAGAAACCCAATAATTGTTGCTGCTGTTTCTGCTGCCGGATGTAGTAGGCCCTTGGAAAGTTCCAAGAGAATAATAAGGTCTGAATGTATAGTTATTTGTAAACGTATAATTTCCGTTCACCTCGGTGTGCCATTGTAATCTTTTAATTGGTGATATATCAACGTAAAAACTTCCAATACCACCAAAAGATTTATTGTAATCATCATTAAGTAATGCCACTGCCACCGGATTAGTTTGTGCGTATTGTGTTTGAGACGGAGTAGGGCCTCCGAATGACCCATCAGGATTTTTTACCGGGATCGTTGGATTTTGCGAAAGAGCAATGCTAATCAAAGTGCCATTCGTTGTATTCACTCTTTCTTTGGTAGTAAAGGCGCTTAAATTGGTTCCAAATTTCAACCATTTATTGGCCTGGTTATCCAAATTAAGTCTGACAGACGCCCGATCAAATCCTGATCCAAGGGCTACTCCATCCTGCTTTAAATAATCACCCGAAAAATAAAACGTAGTCTTGTCACTACCGCCACTTATGGCAAGTGAATGCTTTTGCAAATTGGTGCGGCGAAACAGCGCATTCTGCCAATCTGTACCCGGTCCTAAGATACTCGGATCTGCCAATTCAGGAGATATAGACACATATAAGCCCAGAGGTTGAAATTTTTGAAGATAAAGAGCATACTGTTGCAAATTCATTACAGGCAACTTTTCCGGTCGATCCTGAATAGTGAATGAGCTGCTTGCAGTCATTTTTGTTTGACCGGATTTACCACGCTTGGTAGTGATCATTAATACTCCATTTGCGCCTGCAGCACCATAAATAGAAGTTGCAGCTGGTCCCTGTAATACACTAATATTATCAATATCGTCAGGATTTATGCCTGCTAATTGATTAGCGAAACCAGAAGGCAGGTTATAAGTTCCACCGGTAGGAGTACTCGGTCTTATTTGTACGCCATCAATTACATAAAGTGGCTGGTAGTTTCCTGTAACAGTGCTAACACCTCTGATAATTACTGACGCAGCAGCACCGGGTTGGCCGCTGGTTTGAGAAACATATAAATTAGCTGCTTTACCCTGAAGAGCCTCATCAAGAGTTACATTTACTGTTCTGGCGAGAGCAGCATTTGAAATAGTTCCTACAGCACTGCTAAGATCGGATTTCTTCGTTTGGCCATAGCCCACCACTATTACATCCTGCAGAGTGCTGTAATCTGCTGACAGATTAATATTGAATGTATTTTCTCCGGCACTAATTTTTTGTTCCTTTGTTTTATACCCTACAAAAGATATAACCAGTACATCACCTGTGTTGGCGTTGATACTGAATTCTCCTCCATTCCCGGTACTAACTAAATTCGTGGTTCCTTTTACGGAAACCGTCGCTCCNGGCAAGGGATTTGTCTTATCATCTTTAACAGTTCCTGTAAGCTTCCGGGTTTGAGCAAATGAAGTAGCAAGTGTGAAAATTCCAAGGAGCACACCAAATAGTTTTGGGAGTATTTTTCTCATACAGCAAGTAATTTATAAGACCAATTTAGGTGGTTTTTGTTAAAATGCAATCGATT
>JGI24751J29686_10000511_pt1 | contig 11223 bp, 14 predicted proteins | sample KBSSwiS6_FD_29686 | JGI IMG/M metagenome (IMG submission 29686)
CGGGGTCGAAAGTCTTGTCGAGCGTATTGGCGGTCATAGCGGGGCGCTTTGCCAGCCGCCCCCCGCCGGTGCAACCCATTGGACGGCAGGGGTAGACACCGCGATGAACGGTTCACCGCCCTTGTCGCCCCCGGGTTTTCCCGGCATGACCGCCCTCGCATGAGGCAACTGGCCGAATACACCATCCACGAGGACGCCGGCGGCACCACCGTGGCCCTCTCCGGCCCGCTGACGGTAAGCCGCGTCGGCGCGCTCGATCAGCAGCTGCGCGCGCTGGACGACGTGGCGCAGGTGGATCTTGGCGGCGTCACCGCGATCGACACGGTCGGCGCGTGGATCGCCTGGCGACTGTCGCGTGGCGGCGAGGCGCGGATCACCGGCGCCAGCGACGAGGCGCGCCGCCTGATCGATGCGGTCAGCGGCACCTCCGCCGTTGCCGAAGTCGCCGCGCCCCGGCCCGAACTTCTCACTCGCGTGCCCGAGGCCGTCGGCACCCTGGTCACTTCGATCGGCCAGGGCTCGGTCGGGATCGTCGCCTTCCTCGGTCAGATCGTCGTCGCCTTGGGGCAGACCATTCGTGAGCCGCGCCGGCTGCGCGTGCGCTCGCTCGTCCGCCAGGCCGAGCTGGTCGGCGTCTCGGCGCTGGGGATAATCGGCCTGATGAGCTTCCTCGTCGGCATCGTCATCGCCCAGCAGGGCGCGGTGCAGCTTCAGCAGTTCGGGGCCGAGGTCTACACCGTCAACCTTACCGGGCGCCTCGCCATGCGCGAACTCGGCGTGCTGATGACCGCCATCATGGTCGCCGGCCGCTCGGGCTCGGCCTTCGCCGCCCAGATCGGCACGATGAAGCTGACCGAGGAGGTGGACGCCATGCGGACGATCGGGGTCTCTCCGATCGAGGCGCTGGTCCTGCCGCGGATCTTCGCTGCCGTGCTGATGATGCCGCTCCTGGGCTTCTACGCCGCGATCCTGGCGATCATCGGCGGCGCGTTCATTTCCGACTTCGTCCTCGGCATCCCGTTCTTGACCTTCCTGATGCGCATCCAGGAGGTCGTACCGATCCGCGACCTGTGGGTCGGCATGATCAAGGCACCCTTCTTCGGCCTGATCGTGGCCCTGTGCGGCTGCTACCAGGGCATGAACGTGCGCGCCAATGCCGAGGAAGTTGGCCTCAAGACGACCATGGCCGTAGTCCAGGCGATCTTCATGGTCATCGTGCTTGATGCCTTCTTCGCGGTGTTCTTCACCAAGGTGGGCTGGGGATGAGCGAAACGACCGCTCCCGCCGATTCCAGCCTGATCGCCGCATCTGGCAACGCGCCCGAGTACCCGATCGTGGTGGAGGGCCTCGTCAACCGCTTCGGCGAGCACACCATCCACGAAGGGCTCGATCTCAAGGTCCGCAAGGGCGAAATCCTCGGCGTGGTCGGCGGTTCGGGCACCGGCAAGTCGGTGCTGATGCGCTCGATCATCGGGCTGCAGGTGCCCGATGCCGGATCGATAACAGTGCTTGGCCGTTCGATCACGGATGCCGAGGATGACGAGGACATCGACATCCGCTCGCGCTGGGGCGTGCTGTTCCAGGGCGGCGCGCTGTTTTCCACCCTCACCGTGGGCGAGAATGTCGAGGTCCCGCTGAAGGAGTTCTACCCCGAGATCGCGCCCGCCCTGCTTCACGAGATCGCCACCTACAAGGTCATGCTCACCGGCCTGCCGGAAGAGGCGGCGGCGAAATATCCGTCCGAGCTGTCGGGCGGCATGAAGAAGCGCGCCGGTCTCGCCCGCGCTCTCGCGCTCGATCCCGAACTGCTGTTCCTCGATGAGCCCACCGCCGGGCTCGATCCGATCAGCGCCGCCGCGTTCGACGCGCTAACGCTCGAACTCCAGGGAACCCTCGGCCTCACCGTGTTCCTGATCACCCACGATCTCGACACGCTCTACGAGATCTGCGACCGCGTCGCCGTCCTCGCCGACGGCAAGGTCATCGCGATCGGGACCATACCGGAACTGCTTGCCACGGATCATCCGTGGATACAGGAATACTTCAACGGGCCCCGGGGCAGGGCCGCGCGTGACAGCCGGGAGCAATATGATGCTTCCGGTGCAACAGGGGAAACGGCCTAGGCATGGAAACACGGGCCAATCACGTCTGGGTGGGCGCGGTGACGCTGGCGCTGATCGCACTCGCCGCCGCCTTCGTCCTGTGGATCACCCGCGTGGGCGAAGGGAACCAGCAGCCCTACGACATCTTCTTCAAGCAGTCGGTCGACGGGCTCGCCAAGGGCGCCCAGGTCACCTTCGCCGGCGTCCCCGCCGGCCAGATCGAGAAGATCGAGCTGTGGCCGCGCGATCCTTCCTTCGTGCGGGTGCGGATCAAGGTCGACAAGAAGATTCCCGTGCTTCAGGGCACCACGGCGACGATCCAGGGCAGCTTCACCGGCGTGTCCTCGCTCCTGCTGGAAGGCGCGGTCAAGGGCGCCCCGCCAATCAGCGAGCCCGGCCCGGAAGGCGCGCCCGTCATTCCCACCAAGCAAGGAGGTCTCGGCGCTCTCCTCAACAACGCGCCGCTCCTGCTCGAACGGCTGGCCACCTTGACCGAGCGCCTGACCCAGCTTCTGTCCGACCAGAACCAACGTTCGATCACCAACATTCTCGCCAATACCGACCGGATGACCGCCCACCTCGCCGATGCCTCGCCGCAGGTGGAGCGCACGCTCGCCGAACTGCAGGTTACCCTGCGCCAGGCCAGCACCACGCTCGCCGCCTTCGAGCAGGCGGCCAACAGCGCCAACGGCCTGCTTGAAAACGAAGGCAAGCCGCTCGCCGCCCAGCTGCGCCAGACCCTCGCCTCGGCCAAGCAGGCCGCCGATACGCTCAACGCCACGGTCGGCGAGGCGCGGCCCGCCGCGCGGCAGCTGTCGGAAACCACGCTGCCCGCCGCCGAAGCGGCGATCCGCGACTTGCGCGCAACCACCAGGGCCCTGCGCGGCCTTACCGAGAAGATCGGCGACCAGGGGGCCGGTTCCCTGATCGGCGGGTCGAAGCTGCCGGATTACAAGCCATGACGATTACCCGCCCCATCTCCTCCGCTGCCCTCGCCACCGGCCTCGCCCTGGCCCTCGCCGGTTGCGTCAACCTCGGCGGCGGCAAGGCCCCGCCCACGCTGTTCACACTTACTCCCACGGCGAGCCTGCCCGCCGGCGAGACCGTCAGCGGCTCGGCCGAGAGCGGGCTGGTGGTGATCGAGCCCGAAACCGACCGGGCCCTTGCCGTCCAGCGCGTCGCCGTCACCATCGACGCCTCGAATGTCGCCTACCTCAAGAACGCGCAATGGGCCGAACGGCCCGGCCGGCTGTTCCAGCACCTCCTCGCCGAAACTCTGCGGGCCAGGGGCGGCCGGCTGGTGTTCGAAGATGGCGAAGGCTCCGCCGCGGGCCGCACCCGTCTCGCCGGCCGCCTCCTCGCCTTCGGCTACGATGCGCAAAGCGGCGCGGCGGTCGTCCGCTACGATGCCCTGCGCGAAGGGCCGGGCGGTTCGATCATGAGCCGCCGCTTCGAGGCCAGCGTCCCCGTCGGCAAGGCCGACCCCAAGCGCGTCGCCCCGGCGCTGAACAAGGCTGCGAATACGGTGGCCGGGCAAGTGGCCGACTGGGTGGCGTAACAGTAAAAGCCGGCAGCCGTCGTCCCGGACCTGATCCAGGACCGCTGGCCAATGCGAAGCTGCTAGGTAGCCAGCGGGCGAAGTCCCGCCTGAAGAACCGACACCGGTCCCGGATCAGGTCCGGGACGACGTCACGCCTCCGCCCCGGCCTTTTCCCGCTGCTTCGGCTCGCGCGCGCCGCCCGGGGGGGGCACATGGTCCGCCGACCAGGCCCCCCGTCCCCAGTGGCCGCTCCGGCCATTCGATCGTATCCCGCAGGGTCTGGCGCTCCAGCTCGAAATCGAGCTCGGCTCCGAATGGGCGCCCGTCCTTCGACAGGCTCAGGAGGAGCGGGGGCAGGGACGTAGTCCGGGATCTCTCGTTGCCCTCGCGCCATCCGTTCCGTTGTCGCCCGGGAGCACGAAAATCAGCTCATGCCGGCGACGATCGCCTGCGGATCGAAGTGCTCGCGGAACAGGACGATGCGTCCGTCGCGCGCCTCGCACACGGTGATGTAGCGGTTCCGGTAGGTCCGGCCGTTATGGAGCAGAGCCTCGCTGTGATACTCGGCGATCGCGAAGGCCGGATCGGTGCAGGCATATTCCCGGTCAACGGTGAAGGCGAAGGTCTTCCACATAGCCTCGGCAGATCCCCGCAGCAGGGCGACGATTGCGTCGCGCCCTCGCGCGATGGAGGGCCCGCCGGGCGCATAGGGGCAGTCGAACACGCCGTCGGGATGGAACAGTTCGGCGACCTCGGTAAAATCGATCCGTTCGATCGCGCGCAGCACCGCATCGAGCAATTCGCCGGCAGTTCGGTCCGCCATGAGCCATCCTTTCCCTGGTTGTCTTAATCTCCGGCCAGTCTGGCAAATTGCGCGGCGGCAAGGAAGACCCCGCGGCGGGCAGCCCGCCGCGCCTCGGCCTCGGCGTCGCGGCCCCAGCGCTCGGCCTGCCAGTCTTCCTCGAGACTGGCCGCGGTCCACAGGTCTTCCGCGTCGTCCGCCCGGTCCAGCACCGAAAGGCCGATCACCAGCGAGGCGGCAAGTCCGGCAAGGTTGCGCAGGGCGGCTAGGGCGAAAGGGTCCTTGGCCGAGAGCAGACCTTCCAGCCGGGCCAGCGTTTCCGGCGGCTGGGGGCGGTGCATGATCCCGCCGATCCGCTCGAAAGTCACCCCAAGCCGGGCCTCTGCGGAGGCCAGCAGCGGCTCCCAGACCAGATCCTGCTCGCGCCGCAGCGCGTCGCCCGGCTCGGCCCGGTAGCACAGGGTGTCGGTCTGGCCATAGGGCAGCAGCTCGCGCACGGCCTGGGCCGGGTCGGGGGCGACCATGTCGAGCGCATAGTCGGCCATGTCACGGTAGAGGAAGCTGGCGGGGTGGATCTCCTCGCCCTGCGCGGCCCATTCGGCGGCCAGCTGTTCGGCGAGGGCCTGCGTGGGAACGGCCTGGGCCCGCTTGCCCACGGTCTTCACCGCGCGGCCATCCAGCAGCACGTGCCAGCGCCCGTCGCGCTCGCCCACGGCCACGTCATTGTAGAACCGCTTCATGCCGAGGGCGTCCGCCACCGCCGCGCCAGCAGCTTGGGCATGACGAAGACATCGAAAAATCCGAACACGGTCAGCACCACACCGAGGATCCATGGCAGATCGATCCGCCGCTCGGTGATCAGCAGGCCGAACATGACCATCGCCACCCCGGAAAAGCGGATCATGGCAATGGCGAAAAACCGAGCCTTTGCCGGGTCTTTCGCCATCATGTCCTTGGGGGGCGCATCACTCATCGCAGCAGGTACTCCACAAGGTCGGCGGCATCGCGCGCAACATAGGCCGCGCCGGCCGCCAGCAGTTCGGGCGCTTCGTGATAGCCCCAGGCCACGCCCACCGCCCGCACCCCGATCTCGCGAGCCATCAGCATGTCATAGGCGGTATCGCCGATCATCACCGCCTGATCCGGCTCCGCCAGCGTTTCCGCGAGCGCCGCTTCCAGCATGGCCGGATGCGGCTTGGAGGGATGCCGGTCGGCGGTCTGGAGCGAGGCGAAGTGTCCGGTGATGCCGTGACCGGAGAGGCAATGGGCCAGCCCCCGGTCGCTCTTGCCGGTAGCGACGGCGAGGGTCCAGCCCGCGCCGGTCAGCGCGTCCAGCGCCTCCGCAATTCCCGAAAACAGCGGCTCGGCCAGCGTGCCCGCCTCGCGCGCGGCGCGGAAGGCGGACTTGTAGGCGGCGACGGCCTGGCGGACCTGTTCGGCATCGGCGCTCGGGGCAAGGCGGCTCACCGCCTGGGGCAACGACAGGCCGACCATGCGGCGGACCTGGTGCGGATCGGCCGGGGGGAGGCCTGTTTCGGCAAAGGCCGTGGCCATGGCCGAGACCACCGCCCCCTGGCCGTCGACGAGAGTCCCGTCGCAGTCGAACACGGCCAGCTTCACGCTCATGGCGCCAGCCGCCGCATCAGTTCGGCCAGCGCCGGCGATCCGGCCGCTTGCAGTGCCGTTGCAATGGCCTTGCGTTCGGCTTCCGTCTTGTTCTGAGAAAGCTTGAAGGTTGGCCGCCAAGCCTCGATTTCCATTTCGAAACCTACGATCCCGCCCAGCATCTTGCGCAGGTCCGCTTCCGGAATGGCGTCCATCGTCCAGAGTTCTCCGCCAATCCGCCCCTCATGCCGCTCGGCAAGGTCCCGCAGCAGCGCGGTCAGCCCGTCGGAGTCCATGCGCTGAACCCGGCCTTCCAGTTCCACGGCGACATAGTTCCACGTGGGGACCTGCGCTGGATTGCCGGAAAAGCGCGGGGAAACGTAGGCGTCCGGTCCGTTTACGACGACCAGCGCGGGTGCCCCCGCCAGCCACCGGGCCAGCCCATTGCCCCGGGCAAGGTGAAACTGCACCGCGCCGTCACCGGTCGAAAGCAGGGCGGTATGCGCCACCCGCGGCCCGTCCGGCGTCTGCGCGAAGACCATGCCGAAGCCGATCTCGTCGACCAGTGCCTCCAGCAGGGCCCGGTCGTCATGACGGAAGGCCGGATTCGGGTGCATCAGCGGTTCCGGGGAGGCGCCTTGGGCCGCGCTGGCTTGGCCCCGGGCCGGGCGCCGGGCTTGCCCGCCCGCTGGCCGGTCGGCTTGCGGTTGGCTGCTGGCGCCTCGCTGCGCTTGCGGCGCTCGCCGCGCCGTTCCTTGCGGTATTGCTTGGAATGGGCCTTGGCGGCGGTCTTCTTCGCTTCCTTCTCGTCGACCTTGGGCGCTTCGAGAAGTTCTGCGCCGTCTTCCTCGTGGAAGCCCAGTTGGGCCATCGAATTGGCAAAGTGCTCGGGCAGCCCGGCGGTCACGTCGAGCGGCGAACCGTCCGGATGCTCGATGATCAAGCGGCGGGCGTGGAGGTGCATCTTGCGGCTGATCGTGCCGGTGAGGAAGGCCGCCTGCCCGCCATACTTGCCGTCGCCCACGATCGGATGGCCGATCGCCGCCATGTGCACGCGCAGCTGGTGGGTACGGCCGGTCAGCGGCTGGAGTTCCACCCAGGCCGCGCTGTTGCCGGCGCGGTCGAGCACGCGGTAGCGGGTGCGGGCGGGCTGGCCCTCGCCGCTCTCGTCGACCATCATCTTCTCGCCGCCGGTGCCCGGCTGCTTCGAGAGGGGCAGTTCGATCAGCCCGTCCTTGATGTCGGGAATGCCCACCACCAGCGCCCAGTAGATCTTGCGCGCCGAGCGCCCCGAAAAGCGCCGGGAAAAGAACGCCGCGCTGCCCGGCGTCGCCGCCACCAGCAGGACGCCCGAGGTATCCTTGTCCAGCCGGTGCACGAGGCGGGGGCGCGGGCCCTCCGGCGCATAGGCATCGAGCAGCCCGTCGACATGCTCGAAGGTGCCTGATCCGCCCTGGGTGGCGAGGCCAGGCGGCTTGTTCAGCACGATGGCCGAACGGTCGCGATGGATCATGATCGAATCCGCCAGCGCCAGCTGCTCCTCCGTCAGCGGCTTTCGCGGGCGCGGGCCCTTGGCACTCGGTTCGTTGCCGCCGGGGGGGACGCGAATGACCTGTCCGGCCGCAACCCGGTCGGCCGGATCGGCGCGCTTGCCGTCAACCCGGATCTGCCCGGTGCGCGCCCAGCGCGAGACCGTGGCGAAGCCCACCTGCGGCAGGTGCCGCTTGAACCAGCGGTCTAGCCGCGCGCCCTCATCGTCTTTGCCGACGGTGAACTGGCGCACCTGATCGTCGTTGCTCATGCCATCACCCGCGCCAGGCCGAGGCCCGCAAACAGCGCCACAAATCCAGCAACCAGTGAAACGCCCACATAAAGTGCCGCCGAAGCCAGCGCCCCGCGCTCCACTAACAGGGCAAACTCCAGCGCAAAGGAGGAAAAGGTGGTGTAACCGCCCAGCACCCCCACGCCGAGCAACAGCCGCCAGGCCTCGCCTCCGGCCGCGCCATAGCGCGCCAGCCAGCCGACCAGCAAGCCCATGGCGAGGCTGCCGAGCACGTTGGCGGTCAGCGTCGCCCAAGGGAAGGCGCTGGCGGCGATCGGGCCGATCGCACCCAGCCAGACGCGGCCGGTGCAATAGCGCAACCACGCGCCGAAACCGCCGCCAGCGGCGACGAGCAGCGAGGAGCTGGCGAAAGTTGGGGTGGAACTCATGGGAGGCCCTTAGCGGGGGAGTGCCGCAGATGCCAGCCGAAGAGCGAAAGTGGGCCACGCGGCAGGGTCATATCCCGCTTCCCACCCAAACCGCCAGTCTTGAGCCTCGTCGAAGGACCGCTCGTTCCTTGCGTGCCGGCGCGCGCCAGGCCAACGAGCAAGGACTATGCTTCGACAAGCTCAGCACGGACGGAGTTGGTGCGCGGATCCGTCACGGCTCCACCGAACCGCCGTTTACCGTCCCACCGCTTCGCCGCCTCTCGCTTGCCAATCCCGGGAGCCTCTGCTAGCGGCGCGCTTCTTCGGGCCGGACTCGCGAGAGATTCGGCGCTGTTCGTATTGCCATTATCGGATGCTCCCCCGCGCCAGCTGACCGGCGGGGTTCTCGTCCGCTGTTTTGTGAGGTGTGTCGGTTTATGCAAATTCTCGTCCGCGACAACAATGTCGACCAGGCTCTCCGCGCGCTCAAGAAGAAGCTGCAGCGTGAGGGCGTGTACCGCGAGATGAAGCTGCGCCGTCACTACGAAAAGCCCTCGGAAAAGCGCGCCCGTGAAAAGGCCGCCGCTGTCCGCCGCGCCCGCAAGCTCGAGCGCAAGCGCGCTGAGCGCGACGGCGCGAAGTAAGAAAGAAAAGCGCGCTGGCCGGTATTGAACCGGCTGCTGCTTTCGGCCAAGAGGGCGCGGATTTTTCCGCGCCCTTTTTGCTGTGCGCGCACTTGCGATCATGAGGACAAATCGATGACCGAGATCACCCGCGTTCCGCTCCAGCCGCTCGAAAAGGGCTCGCTGACCAAGCTGTGGCTGGGCGTGGCCGCCGCCGTGGCCGTGGCCGGCGGCGTGGCCTGGGCGGCGATGCCCTCGCTTGTCTCGGTCAAGACCGTCAAGGCCGGCGAAGGCCCGAACCCCACCCTCGATGACGTCGCCTTCATCGATTATACCGGTAAGCTCGCCAATGGCACCGTGTTCGACCAGGGCAAGGCTCCGCTCGCCCTGCGCGAAGTCGTCCCCGGCTTCACCCAGGCGCTCGAGCAGATGCAGGCCGGCGGCAAGTACAAGGTCGTGATCCCCGCCAGGCTCGCCTATGGCGACAAGGCGACCGGGCCGATCCCCGCCAACTCCGATCTCTATTTCGACATCGAGGTGCTCGGCGTGATGAGCCGGCAGCAGTTCGAGCAGCAGCGCCAGATGATGCAGATGATGCAGGGCATGCAGGGCCAGCACGGCGGTGCTCCTGAAGGCGCGCCGGAATCCGCACCCAAGCCGTAAGGACAGTCATGTCGGTCGATACCGCAACCGTGGCGAAGATCGCCGCGCTCGCCCGCATCAAGGTCACGGAAGGCGAACTCGCCGCGATGGTGCCCGAACTCAACGGCATCCTCGCCTGGGTCGAACAGCTCGGCGAGGTGGACGTCACTGGCGTCGAGCCGATGACCGCGGTGATCCCCAACCACCTGCGCCTGCGCGACGACGCGGTGACCGACGGCGGCATCCGCGATGCCGTCCTCGCCAATGCCCCGGCTCCGGAGCATGGCTTCTTCGGCGTGCCCAAGGTGATCGAGTAATCATGACTGACGTAACCGAACTGGGCGTCGCAGCGATCCGCGAGGGCGTGGCCAGGGGCGACTTTACCGCCGTCGAAGTGGCGGAAGCGTTCAACGCCAATGTCGCGGCGGCGCAAGGATCGCTGAACGCCTTCATTGTGGCCACGCCGGATGCGGCGCTGGAGGCGGCGCGCAAGGTCGATGCCGATCGCGCTGGCGGCAAGGCGCTGGGCAAGATGGCCGGCGTGCCGATTGGTATGAAGGACCTGTTCGCCACCAGGGGCGTGCAGACCACGGCGGCCAGCCACATTCTCGAAGGCTTCACGCCGCAGTATGAGAGCACAGTCTCGCAGAAGCTGTGGGACGCGGGCGCGGGCATGCTCGGCAAGCTCAACCTCGACCAGTTCGCCATGGGCTCGTCCAACGAGACCTCCTATTTCGGCAACGTCGTCTCGCCCTGGCGGCGCGCGGGCGGCGATAATTCGGCGCTCGCCCCCGGGGGCTCATCCGGCGGCTCTTCCGCCGCCATCGCCGCGCGGCTCTGCCCGGCTGCGACCGGCACCGACACCGGCGGCTCGATCCGCCAGCCCGCCGCCTTCACCGGCACCACCGGGATCAAGCCCACCTACGGCCGCTGCTCGCGCTGGGGCATCGTCGCCTTCGCCTCCAGCCTCGACCAGGCCGGGCCAATGGCCCGCTCGGTGCAGGACTGCGCGATCATGCTCGAAGCCATGGCCGGGTTCGATCCGAAGGATTCGACCAGCCTCGATCTCCCCGTGCCGGAATGGGAAGCAGGCCTTTCCGCCAACCTCGCAGGCAAGAAGGTCGGCATCCCCCGCGAATACCGCATGGACGGGATGGACGCCGAAGTGGCGAAAAGCTGGGACGATGGCGTGGCCTGGCTCAAGGACGCCGGGGCCGAGATCGTCGACATTTCGCTGCCCCACACCAGGTACGCCCTGCCGACCTACTACATCATCGCCCCCGCCGAAGCCTCGTCGAATCTCGCCCGTTATGATGGCGCACGCTACGGCCTGCGCGACCTGCCGGACGGTGCGAACCTTCAGGACATGTACGCCGCCACCCGCGCCGCCGGCTTCGGCGCGGAAGTAAAGCGCCGCATCCTGATCGGAACCTACGTGCTCTCGGCGGGATTCTACGACGCCTACTACACCCAGGCCCAGAAGGTCCGCACCCTGATCAGCCGCGATTTCGAGGCCGCCTTTGGCCACTGCGACGTGATCCTCGCGCCGACCACGCCGACCGCCGCCTTCGCGCTCGGCGAAAACTCCGACGATCCGCTGGCGATGTACCTCAACGACGTGTTCTCGGTCCCCGCGAGCCTTGCTGGCCTGCCCGCGATGTCGGTTCCCGCCGGGCTTAACGGACAGGGCCTGCCGCTCGGCCTGCAACTGATCGGCAA
>JGI24751J29686_10000513_pt1 | contig 11198 bp, 11 predicted proteins | sample KBSSwiS6_FD_29686 | JGI IMG/M metagenome (IMG submission 29686)
GGCCATAGCCGAACAGCGCCGCGGCAATCGGCTCGCCCGCCACGACCAGCGCGACCGTTGCCGGCAGGGTCAGCAGCAAGGCCAGTTCCAGCCCGCGGTTCTGCGTCTCCAACGCCGCCGCCTCCTCTCCGCCGCCCAGCTGGCGAGAGATCGTCGGCAGCAGCACCGTGCCAAGGCCGATGCCGATGAGGCCCAGCGGCAGCTGGTTCAGCCGGTCGGCCATGTAGATGTAGGTCACCGAGCCGTGGGCCAGCAGGCTCGCGGCGAGCGCGGTCGAGATGACGAGGTTGATCTGTACCGCCCCTGCGCCCGCCGCCGCCGGCCAGATCAGCTTGAGCAGCCGCTTGACCTCGGGCGAGAGGCGCGGCCGCCGCAGCCTGAGGCTCACCCCATTGCGCCGGCAGGCGACCGCCAGCCAGATCAGCTGCAGCAGCCCCGAAACCGAAACAGCGATCGCCTGGTTGCGCGCCGTCACCAGCGGATCGCTCGAATGGAAGCCAAGCAGCGCCACGATCAAGGTCAGGTTGAGCAGGATCGGCGCGGCGGCGTTCACCCAAAACTTGTGCAGCGAATTGAGGATGCCCCCGAACAGCGAGACCAGGCTGATCAGCATCAGGTAGGGAATGGTGTAGCGCGAAAGCTCTACCGCGAAAGCGAACTGCTCTTCGCTGACCCCGTTGAACTTGCCGGAAAGCGCGAAGGTGACCGGCCAGGCGAAGATCTCGAGCAGCACGGTCATTACCAGCAGCACCGGCAACAGCACGGCGAGCGCGGCCTCGGCGAAGTCCAGGCCATCACGTAGTCCCTTGCCCTCGGGGTCAGCTACCTTCTGGTTGAACATCGGGATGAAGGCGCTGGCGAAGGCCCCTTCGGCAAACAGCGCGCGGAACATGTTGGGTAGGCGGAAGGCGACGAGGAAGGCGTCGGAGGCGAAACTGGCTCCGATGAACCGGGCAAACAGACTGTCGCGCACCAGGCCGAGCAAACGGCTCAGCAGGGTGAGTCCGCCGATGGTGCCGGTGGCCTTCAGTAGGTTCATCTAAAGGCCGCCGTTCACGAATGTCAGGCGTTGCCGGCCGGCTCGCCGGTGGCCTGCTGGGCTTGGGCGAGCTGCTGGAGGTAGAGCCCGTTGAAGTCGATCGGCTCGAGCAGGATCGGCGGATAACCGGCGTCGCGCACGGCATCGGCAAGGATGCGGCGGGCGAACGGGAACAGGATTCGCGGCGCTTCGCCATAGATGAAGGCGTGCTCCTGCTCCGGCGCGAGGCCGCGCATGCCGATCAGGCCGCAATAAGCCAACTCGATGTTGTAGGCCACGCCGGCCTCGGCCTTGGCGTTCATCGCGATCTTGAGCTCGACCTCGTGAATCTCGCCCTCTACCTGGGTGGCCTGGATATTGAACTGCACGTCGAGCTGCGGCGCGTCCTGCCACTGGTAGGAGGCCGGCGCATTCGGGTTCTCGACCGAGAAGTCCTTGACGTACTGCGAGATGATGCCCGCAGCGGGGCCGGTGTCCTGGCCATTGGCGGCCGGGCCGTCAAGCTTGAGGTCGGAGATGACGTTGCCTTCATCGGCCATGGGAAATGCTTTCTGGTCTGGATGGGCGGAGGTGTTTCAGCCGGCGCGCCTAGCAGGGTTTGTTCCGTGCGGAAAGGGTGCGGTAGGGGGGAGTGGGCCAGTGTCGACTTGGCAAGTACGGTGCCGATTTCCTCCCACGACGAGTTACCCATCCACATCACTCCGGCGCGAAATTTGCACGGCGGTCGCAATCATGCGTTGTTCATTTGTCACGCGTACCTATCTGAGGCACATTGAGTCGGCACATGTGCGCCGCTCGGGCAACGAAAGCGAACAGACGTGACCGTTGAAGTCGTCATCCTGGCCATGATCGCAGCCTTCCTCGGCCTGCGCCTCTATTCCGTGCTCGGTCGCCGGGCGGAGCATGAGGAGGAAACGATCCAGGGCCGGATCGAACCGCGCAGCGATGCCGGCTCGCCCGCCGCGCCCCGGGCCGCTGCCCCGGCCATGCCTGATCGCGCGCAGCCCCGGCAGGCCCAACCCGTTCGCCGCGAACTGCCTGGTGTTCTTCCCGCTGCCGAGCGCGGCCTGCGCGATATTGCCGCCGCCGATCGCCGGTTCGATGCGCTGGTCTTTCTCCAGGGCGCTCGCGGCGCCTATCGCCTGATCCTCGACGCCTTCTGGAAGGGCGACAAGGAACAGCTCGCTCACCTGTGCGACCGTGATGTCTACGAGGGATTCGCCTCGGCCGTCGACGCGCGCGCCGCCGCTGGCGAGATTTTGGACAATCGCCTCGTGCGGATCGAGGATGCGACTATCGTGGATGCCGTGCTAGATGGCGCCATCGCACGCATCATCGTGCGCTTCACTGCCGACATCGCCGCTGTCACGCGCGATGCCTCGGGCGCGGTTGTCGCCGGTTCGCTCGACGATGCGGTCGAGGCGCGCGACCTGTGGACCTTCAGCCGCGACCTCAATGCCGACGGGCCGGATTGGCTGCTCGACGAGACCGACGAAGCCTGAGCCGGGACGTGCGGGGGGGAGGCTATGCGCGGCACCTGCGGCTGCTTGGACTGATCGCTCCGCTGGTCCTCTCCGCCTGCACCATCATTCCTCCTGGCCGTCCCGTCGGTCCGCAGCCGCTCCCGCAAGAACCCGGGGCGGCGGCGACCACGCCGGTTCCCGTACCTACACCCACTCCGCGCATCACCGCGCTGATCACCGGCATCAGCCCGGGACCGGCTCCGGCGAGCCTCCCGCTGTCGGCCAGCCGCGCCTCAGCGGCTCTGCGGTCGTTCGTCGAATCCTGCCGTGCCCTGCTCGCCCGCACCGATGCGAGCGGCCTGACCCGCCAGGCAGACTGGCGACCGGCCTGTGCAGCCGCGCCCACCTGGCCCTCTACGGACGCCGCAGGATTCTTTGCCCGCCACTTCGAGACTGTCCGCGTTGGCGACGGCAAGGCCTATGTGACCGGTTACTACGAGCCAGAGATCGCCGGTTCGCGCACCCAGCAACCCGGTTTCGCCGTCCCGGTCTATCGCCTGCCACCCGATCTCGTCCGGGCCTGGCCCTTCGAAACTCCGTTTGACCAGCGCAAGGGCCAGCCGCCGCTCGGCCGCTTCGATGCCGACGGCAAGTTCGTCACCTACTACGACCGCGCCCAGATCGAGGATGGAGCGCTGGCCGGCAAGGGCCTCGAACTGGCCTGGGCGGCGGATCCGATCGAACTGTTCTTCCTCGAAATCCAGGGCTCGGGCCGGCTGATCGCGCCCGATGGCTCAGTCATGCAGATCGGCTATGCTGGGCAGAACGGCCAGCCCTATACCGGCATCGGCCAGGTCATGCGCGATCGCGCCCTCATCGGCACCGGCCCCGGGCAGTATCCCGGTTCGATGCAGGGAATAATGGCTTATCTGCGCGAACATCCCGATGACGGCCGCGCGCTGATGCGCTCCAACCGCTCGGTCGTGTTCTTCCGCGAGATCACCGGCGATGGCCCGATTGGCGCGCTAGGCGTGCCGGTGCGCCCCCAGGCCAGCCTCGCCGCCGATCCGCTGATGGTGCCGCTCGGCGCACCCGTCTTCCTGACGACCGACCGGACCGAGACCACCGGCCTGTGGGTGGCGCAGGATACCGGCGGTGCGATCAAGGGCCCCAACCGCTTCGATTCGTTCTGGGGCGCCGGCCCCACCGCGCGGACCATCGCCGGGGGGATGAGCGCCAGGGGCGACGCCCTGTTGCTAGTTCCGGTCGGTACCGCGGCGCGCCTCGCCGGCACGGGCGCCTCCACCGCCGCCCGCAAATGAGGCGGCCCCTGCGCGGGCTAACTCCGGAAGAGGCCGAACTGTGGGCCAAGGTCGCCGCCTCGGTAGTGCCGCTGCGTAATCCGTCGCCCTCGGGGGAGCGGGGCCTTGCGGAGCAAGGTGGAGCGGAACCCGCAGTTCATCCCGACGCCCCGCCGCCTCCACCCAAGGTCCGCGGTCGCGTCCCGCCGCTGCTCCCGCCCGCGCCCCCGCGTAATTCCGCACCGCGCCCGCTCGACCGCAACGGCCTCGATTCCAGTTGGGACCGCAAGCTCGCCAAGGCCGCCATCGCGCCCGACTTCACCCTGGATCTCCACGGCCACAGCCTCGATAGCGCCCACGCCCGCCTCGATCACGGCCTGACGCAGGCCGTCGCCATGGGCGCGCGTCTGGTCCTGCTGATCACCGGCCGCCCGCGCCCGTCCGACGATCACGCTTCACGGGGCGAACGCCGCGGCGCCATTCGGGCCAAGGTGCTCGATTGGCTGGCCGCCGGCCCCCACGCCAGCCGCATAGCGGCCGTCCGCCCCGCGCATCCGAAGCATGGTGGGGCAGGAGCGGTTTACATCGTGTTGAAGCGCCCGCGCTGAAGGGCGCCGCACCGGCCGGGCCGTGATCGCCCGATAGTTCAGTCGAAACCGCGCCCCAGGCCGATCGTTTAAGGGTGGTTGCAATGGAGAAATGCCATGAACCACGTCGCCAAGGTCATCGAAGTCGTCGGAACCTCGGATCGCAGCCTCGAAGATGCCATTCGCGGCGCCATCGCTCGCGCCAGCGAGACATTGGAAAACCTGCAATGGTTCCACGTCACCGAAATCCGTGGGGCGCTTGATGGCGACCAGATTCAGCGTTTCCAGGTCATGCTCAAGATCGGATTCGGCTTGAACGACGATTGAGTGCCATTTGTTGAATCTATGCCCGCCTCGCCACCATCTACGGTGGCAGGGCGAACCGCTTTCCTAGACCCTATTTCAGCCAAGTGGAAGCATGACGCGACCCCGCAGGGGCGGGCCAAAGTTGGCTCCGTGCCGACGCTCCCACCTGGCTGAAATAGGGTCTAGATGCCGCCGCAATAGTGTCACCCATGCACTGGCGCGCACAACCATCGGAAAGGCAGGGTCCAATGGCGAAAACACAGGGTGACACAGTGTCACCAGTGTCATCTGCGAACTTGACGTTGGTTAAGCCGCTTCGCTGACAGATTCCTCGGCGGGAAGGCGGATCAGATAATCGAAGGCGGAAAGCGCCGCCGTCGCCCCGGCGCCGAGTGCGATGACAATCTGCTTGTAAGGCACCGTCGTCGCGTCGCCCGCCGCGAACACGCCGGGGACCGAAGTCTCCCCGCGCTGGTCGATCTCGATCTCGCCGCGCGGGGAAAGCGCTACGGAGCCCTTCAGCCACTCGGTGTTCGGCACCAGCCCGATCTGGACGAAAATGCCTTCCAGTTCGACCGTGTGGACGGCGTCGGTCGCCCGGTCCTTGTAGGTCAGGCCAGTGACCTTGCTGCCATCCCCCAGCACCTCGGTGGTGAGCGCGGAAACGGTCACTGTGACGTTTGGCAGGCTCCGCAGCTTGGCCTGGAGCACCGCATCGGCGCGCAGCTGTGCGTCGAACTCGATCAGCGTCACGTGGCCGACAATCCCGGCAAGGTCGATCGCGGCTTCAACGCCGGAGTTGCCGCCGCCGATCACCGCAACGCGCTTGCCCTTGAACAGTGGGCCGTCGCAATGAGGGCAGTAGGCCACGCCTTTGGCCTTGTACTCGACCTCGCCCGGCACGTTCATGTTGCGCCAGCGCGCACCTGTGGTGAGGATCACTGTCCGCGCCTTGAGGCTCGCGCCGTTCGCCAGCACGATCTCATGGTAGCCCCCGCGCCGCGCCGCCGGGATCAGCTCCCGCGCGGTCTGGAGGTTCATCAAGTCAACCTCGTATTCCTTGACGTGCTGTTCCAGCGCCCCGGCCAGCTTCGGGCCTTCGGTGTAGGGCACCGAAATGAAGTTCTCGATCCCCATTGTGTCCATTACTTGGCCGCCGAACCGCTCGGCGGCGACGCCAGTGCGGATGCCCTTGCGCGCGGTGTAGATCGCCGCCGCCGCTCCCGCCGGACCGCCGCCGACGACCAGCACCTCGTAAGGCGCCTTCGCGGCGATCTCGCCGGCCATGCGGTCCGCCGCGCCAGTATCCAGCTTGGCGAGGATCTCCTCGACCGTGACCTTGCCCGACGACCACATTGCGCCATCGAGGAACACCGCCGGCACGGCCATGACCCCGCGGTCTTCGACCTCGCCCTTGAAGGCGCCGCCCTCGATCAGCACGGCACGGACGCGCGGGTTCGTCAGCGCCATAAGTGTCAGCGCCTGCACCACGTCGGGGCAGTTGTGGCAGGACAGCGAGAAGTACATCTCGAAGTCGTACTCGCCCGGCAGGTCGCGGATTTGCTGGAGTACGGCGTCCTCCACCTTGGGCGGATGACCACCGGCCCAAAGCAGGGCCAGCACGAGAGAAGTGAATTCATGGCCCAGCGGAACGCCGGCGAAGCGGACGGAGGCTTCGGGGTTCGACACGCGGGCGATGGAAAAGGAGGGGACGCGCTTGTCCGTCCCGTCGAACGCGACGGAGACCCTGTCGGACAGGCTGGCGATGGTTTCCAGCAGCTGGCGGGTCTCGGCGGAGCGCTGGTCCGGGCCGAGCGTGGCGACGAGCGCGATCGGTTCGCGCAGGAGCGCCAGGTACTGCTTCAGCTGTTCGGTGGTGGCGGCGTCGAGCATGGGAAGGTCCTTGTCCTGTCCTCCCCGTTGCCCTCGTGCAGGCAGGGGGAGCCGTCAGCCGAACGCGCGGCTGGCGGAGTGGGTTGCGAGGTTGAACGTGGCTATGGGGCTGCGCTTGACCGGAAACCCCCTCCACCGCCGGAGCGGTTCCCCTCCCGCGACCCGAAAGGCCGGGGAGGGGCAGGGGTCAGATCTTGCCGACGAGGTCGATCGAGGGGGCGAGCGTCTCGCTGCCTTCTTCCCACTTGGCCGGGCAGACCTGGCCGGGGTGCTCCTGCCAATACTTGGCGGCCTTGATCTTGCGGACGAGCTCGGCAGCGTTGCGGCCGACGCCTTCCGGGGTCACCTCGACGAGCTGCAGTTCGCCCGAGGGATCGGTCACGAAGGTGCCGCGGTCAGCGAGGCCCACGCCTTCGCGCATATTGTTGAAGTGATTGGTCAGCGTGTGATGCTGGTCGCCCACCATGTGGTACTTGATCTTGCTGATCGCCGGCGAGGTGTCGTGCCAGGCCTTGTGGCTGAAGTGCGTGTCGGTCGAAACGGCGAAGACTTCCACGCCCATCGTCTGGAGTTCGGCATACTTGTCGGCGAGGTCTTCCAACTCGGTCGGGCAGACGAAGGTGAAGTCGGCTGGGTAGAAGAAGAACACAGCCCACTTGCCGAGCACGTCCTTCTCGGTGATGTCGACGAACTTGCCGTCCTTGAACGAGGTGGCCGAGAACGAGCCCAGCTTGCTGCCAATGATACCCATGGAAAACTCTCCGTCAGTGTGAAGCTTCAGCGACAAGGGTGAGATACGCCGGGGCGGCCGAGTCGGGAAATGCGGATTCCCGATTAATTCGATTTGTTGCAACGATCAGTCATCGGTGATCGCTTTTGACGATCAGGTGTCGGGCGTTTCCAGTTTGTCGGGTGCGCCGGCCACATCTGGTGTTCGCCCCACGCTGACGTGGGCGCCGTGCCCACCCGGCTGCGACCAGGTTCGCCTGTGGCTCACCAAGTCTCGAGGCCCTACCGCCTGCGGGAGGGCTGAACTCACTCTGGGCTCCCCTCCTGCAGGCGGGAGGGGTGGGGGGTGGGCGCCCTACCTCCCGCATTGCCCCCGCTGGAGCAACTTCTGGTCGGCGAGCACCAGCGCCATCATGGCTTCGACCACCGGTACGCCGCGGATGCCGACGCAGGGGTCATGCCGCCCCTTGGTCCGGACCTGGGTGGCATCGCCGGCGCGCGTGATCGAATCGACCGGGGTGAGGATCGAACTGGTCGGCTTGAAGGCCACCCGCACGCGCACCGGCTGGCCGGTCGAGATGCCGCCGGCAATCCCGCCGGCATGATTGGCGAGGAACAGCGGGCCGGCGTGTTCCTCTCCCGTGGGCCGCATGGCGTCGGCGTTCTGTTCGCCGGTGAGACGCGCGGCGCGGAAGCCGTCGCCGATCTCGATGCCCTTGACCGCATTGATGCTCATCATCGCCGCAGCCAGTTCGCTGTCGAGCTTGGCATAAAGCGGCGCGCCCCAACCTGCGGGAACGCCCGTCGCTTCGCACTCCACCACGGCACCAACCGAGGAACCGGCAAGGCGCGCCTCGTCGACGATCTTTTCCCACCGCGCGGCCGCCGCCGGATCGGGGCAGAAAAACGGGTTTTGGCCGATCTCGGCCGGGTCGAAGTTGTCCGGGTCGATGGCGTCGCCGCCGATCTCGCAGACCCAGGCCGTGATCGTGACTTCCGGGATCACCAGCCGCGCCACGGCGCCCGCCGCCACCCGCGCCGCCGTCTCGCGCGCCGAGGAGCGCCCGCCGCCGCGGTAGTCGCGCAGGCCGTACTTTGCGTCGTAGGCATAGTCGGCATGGCCCGGGCGATAGGCCTGGGCGATCTCGCCGTAGTCCTTGGAGCGCTGGTCGGTGTTCTCGATCATCAGGCTGATCGGAGTGCCGGTGGTCCGGCCCTCGAACACGCCCGAGAGGATACGGACCTGGTCCGGTTCTTGCCGCTGGGTGGTGAACTTCGACTGGCCCGGACGGCGCTTGTCGAGGAAAGGCTGGATGTCCATCTCGCTGATTGCCAGCCCCGGCGGGCACCCGTCGACCACGGCGCCCAGCGCCGGCCCGTGGCTTTCGCCCCAGGTGGTGAAACGGAACAGGCGGCCGAAGGTGTTGAACGACATGGCGCCCGCTAATGCGCAAGATGAGCGAAAAAGTCCACCGGCGGCCTTGATCGGGGCGCCGGACATGGCCGGGGGGGCAAGGCAGGCCCTTGTCGCCCCCGGGCGCATCTGTTTCCGAATGCGTCAGGCCGCGGTGAGAAGCTCCTGACGCCGGGCCTCGACCATCGGCTCCAGGTTGGCCCGCTTGAACAGCCGGGCCGCGTTGCCGCCGAGGACCGCCACCAGTTCTTCGGTAGTCACATCGGGATTGTCGGCGACCAGCTTGTCGATCACCTGTCGGGTGAAGGGGAAGGTCCCTTCAGCATGGGGATAGTCGGAGGCGAACAGCAGCGGGCCGACGCCGACGCCCTTGCGGGCCGCCATCGCGGAATTGCCATCGTTCTGCAGGGCGCTGTGGACCTGCTCGCGCAGGATCTGGCTGGGCAGGCGCGACAACTTCGGGCTGATCGAGGGGGCGTGGCCGAGGTAGACTTCGTCCATCCGCTCAGCCAGGCCCCAGAGCCAGCCGGCGCTGTGTTCGGCGAACAGGATATGGGCATTGGGATGGCGGTCAAGCACGCCGCCGGCGATGAGCTGGGTGATGATGTCCACCGCATCGTTCATCTGGCGGGTGTAGTTGAACAGTGCGCCGCCCGGCCCCTTGAGCGCACGGATGTTGATGTTCCCGAGGCCGGTGTGGAACACCAGCGGGATGCCCTCGCGCTCGGCCAGGGCGAAGATCGGATCCCAGCGCGGGTCGTTGTAGTTATTCATGCCTTCCCACAGGCAGAATGCGGCATAGCCCATGGCGGCGGTACGTTCGCACTCAGCGAGGGCATCGTCGAAATCGATGCACGGGATCAGGGCGGCTGGAATCAAACGCTCGCGAGCCGGAGCGCAATAGTCCCAGGCCCAGTCGTTCCAGATCTCACAAGCGACGCGCTGGCCTTCGCGGTCGTTGATGCGCGGGATCATCAGCCCGAGGGTGGGGAATACCAGTTCGGCATCGACCCCGTCGCGATCCATGTCTGCGAGCCGCAACGACAGGTCACGGGCACCGCGGCGCTTGGTGTCCGTCGTTTCCTCCGTCTGGGCATTGAACTCGTCGTCGGTGGCCTTGGTCTTGTGGACGTGGAAATCGACCCAGATCTTCAGGGCGATCTCTTCGCCGATCTTGGTGATCCGCATCTTGCCGTCGACTTCAGTGCTGATGACGAACTGCCGGAGGTGATCCGGCATGGACTTCACGAACAGGTCCAGCGGTTCGGCCACATGGGCGTCGCAGCTGAATACGAAGGGGCGAATCTTGTCGGTCACGGCGTCCTCCAGGGTTTGTTTCCAGGACATCTCAAGCGCGCATCGGCGTTGCACTCGTTGACTTCCGTCAAAAAAGGTACCTGAATTTGATTTTGCTGCAAGTGATCCTTCGCCCGCTTGCCAGGTTGGCCGCCGACGCTAGGCGGCGTGGACAAATTCCAGAGGCGTTGTGGGATTTGTCCACGCTGCCTAGGGAAGTGCAAAGCGAAGGAACAGGCGATGACGATCACGGTCTATGGCATTCCGAACTGCGATACCGTCAAGAAGGCCCGCGCATGGCTTGACGGGCGCGGAATCGGCTACACCTTCCATGACTACAAGAAGCTCGGCGCCGACCCGGGCAAGCTGGCTGCATGGCAGGTGCAGGCCGGCTGGGAAAAGGTCATCAACCGTGCCGGGCCGACCTTCCGCAAGCTGCCCGAGGCCGATCGGGAGGGCCTCGACGCCGCACGCGCGGTCAAGCTGATGGTCGCCAACCCGAGTTGCATCAAGCGTCCGGTCGTCGAGCATCCGGGCGGGCTGCTGGTGGGCTTCAAGGAAGCCGAATGGGATGCCGCGCTCGGCTGAGGGCCTGAAGAGCCAGGCTGCGGAACGGGCCGGGGGACAGGGCGCCTCCGAGAAAGAAACCGATCAGGAGAGACCATGCGCCGCTTTTCCTATCCGCTTGCCGCTTTCAGCTTCGGCCTCGGCGCGCTCGAGCTGCTGTTCGGGCGCAAGCTCGCGCGCAAGCTGGGCCTGCCGCGCTCGGCTCCCGTGCTCAAGACCTTCGGCGCACGTGAACTGGCCAGCGGCGCCCTGTTGCTGGCCGCGCCGCGCTCGAGCCTCGGCGCCTGGAGCCGGGTTGCAGGCGACGTGATGGACCTCGCCACGCTGGGTACTGCCGCTTGCAGAAGCGCGGGCGCCCGGGCCGGAACAAGGGGGCGGCGGCCTTCGTCGGCATGGCGCTGGCGGCGGATATCGCCGCGGGGATCCTGGTCGGGGGGGCGGAAACGCAGGCTGCTGCCGGTTTGACCGGCTGGCCTACTGCGCCACCGCCGTCACGATGTAGTTGAGCGACAGATCGGCCGACAGGTGCAGGCCCGCTAGCGGGTTCCAGCCGATCCCCTGTGGCTCGCCCATATCGACACCGGCAGCGGCCAGCAGGTCGCG
>JGI24751J29686_10000514_pt1 | contig 11195 bp, 11 predicted proteins | sample KBSSwiS6_FD_29686 | JGI IMG/M metagenome (IMG submission 29686)
AAAACACCCACACCTAATGTGATATAAGGAGTAAAGCTATATTCCGGCTCGCCAGGCATAAAGCGGAAGAAATTAAAATCGCCCTGTAACGCAAGCTCCCATACATTGGTATTGAAACTAAGATTACGGGCCTGCATAGTAGCATTATGCGTATTGTAAACATCAGAATAACCCAGCCTTGCATAGCTGACATTTACACGGGCAGCAATATAGTTTCCAAAGTTTTTACGGAAAAAAATACTCGCTGATAGTTTTGGCCGGTTGAGCTTTGCACGGGTATTTAAATCGCCAAAATAATGGGCACCGCCAAGCCCAATTCCAAATTCGCCCTCTTGCTTTATTGACTGCTGTGCAAAGAGCGAAGTAGTCGATAAACCGATGATGGCTAATAAAAGTAATTTCCTCATATCCTGAATTGAAAAACCTGATTACTAAGAACGTTAAAAATAGCTATTTTCTTTTATCAAATATGAAAAATATAGCTGTTAAAATTTGAGGTTTTATGCTTTGGGGCGTTCTAGTTTCGCTTATCAAGACCCCAGGTAAGTTTATTGCGCAGGGTCTGTAAAAAATTATTCTCACTCAGCCTCACCAGGTGGGCCGCGAACTTTTCTTTGCGGACTGCCAGTTGTACGAACCGGTTGATAATTTCCCGGCGACTGTCCAGGGCGCAGATAATATTTTCATCCCTGCTTTCCACTTCAAAAGAGATGATGTTATCATCCGGAACAACAATAGGACGAACGTTCAGGTTATGAGGGGCAACAGGAGTGATCACAAAATTGCCGCTATCAGGAAAGATAATTGGCCCGTTACAGCTTAATGAATAGCCTGTACTGCCTGTGGGTGTAGCCACGATCAATCCATCAGCCCAATACGTATTTAAAAATTCGCCATTCACATAAGTATGTATTTTGATCATAGGAGCTACATCTCTTTTATGTATGGCAAATTCATTCAGCGCATACGGTATATCACCAAACAAAGGAGTATCGGCATCCAAATGTATCAATGAACGCTTATCAACGATATGCGTTCGTTTGGCAATTGCTTTTACAGCAGCAGCTACTTCATTCCGGCCAATCCCTGCCAAAAAACCAAGACGACCAAAATTTATTCCGACAATAGCAATCAGTTTATCACGGACCATTGTGATCGTATCGAGCAAGGTTCCATCACCTCCAAGGCTGATCATAAATTCTATATCTTCTTCGGTGAGATCTTCGGATTGGGAAAATGTTTCTATTGAACCCGAAAGTTTAATTTTTTCTTTTATCTCATTAAAAAAAGGTTGAAATATGACCGGTGTGATCTTTTGTTTATCGAGTTCATCAAAAAACAGTTGAAGGTCCTGCTGCTGTTCATCGATCATTACCCGGCTATAGATGGCTGCTTTCATTGAAATAGTTTGTGAATGCTGTCCAGGGAACTCCTTCTGGGAGTATCAGTGGTAAGCAGCAATAATATCCGATTGTTACTCCAACACAACTCACTAAAACACTGACTTCGGGTGTAAAAATAGTCCGTTTTGGCCTAACTGGTTAAAGGTCCATTCCAACTTCAATGTAAAATCATAAAATGTAAGGATATCTAATCCAATTCCTGCAGAAGTTAAAAGACGATTGGATAATAAATTCTCACCGGGGTTCGGATGATATACATAACCTGCATTTCCAAATACCCGGGCAAATAAAGTGATCGGCATTTTTTTATTTTCTACAAACCGGGTTTGCGGAAACCGGATATTTGTACTGAATAATTTTCTTGTTAGGGATGCTTTTAAAAAAGTTCCGGCTACTCCATCCACAACATAATACTCATACCCCTGCATAAAAATCTCATTATAACCTAACAATTGCTGATTAGTATACGGTTGTTTAAAAGGCACTTTTATTGAACCAAAAACAGTCGTATTAAAAAATGTTTTGGGACTAATATGCCAGTTGCCACTTGCCATAGCGCTTAATTGCCAAAGATTAATTCTTTTATTTATCCCTTTCTTGTAGATAGAAAATTCCCCTGCATATCCTTTTGTTGGATAGGGATTATAATCCAGGTCGCTATATTTATAGGTGTAATAAAATTCGGGATAGCCTAAACTTTTCCGGTCGCCCGGAAAATAAGATGGATTCATAGCGATCACGGTATCTCTTACCTTTTCGGTTAAATAGTTGATCCCAACTTTATGCTGAACTCTTATTGCATTGCGGTAAGAGATCTCAATTCCCGACTTTGAGAAAGAATACAAATAAGTATTACTTTTTAAAAACTGCTGTTTATTATTAAGTGTACCGTAATTTATTTCTCTCATTTTACCAATGGATGAAAAAATCCTGGCTCCCCATTTCATTTGTTTATCAATAAATGGTCTTTCATAATCAAATGATATATGTTTTGTATAGCCTGTCACCAGCCATAAATGCAGCTTATCATTTCTCCCGGTTATGTTATTATGTAAGATTTTTACACCATAATTTGTCCTGCTGAAGTCGGCATTTTGCTCAAAAAGCCATTGATTCAGGTTGCGATCTACCGGCACTAAATATGGTAGGGGGAAAATGTACCATCTTTCAGATACTTCAACAGATATATCAATTTTATCTGCTTCAAAGCTTTTGAGCGCTATAACAGCTTCATGAAATAAGGCGGTATTCATTAATAACCGGCGACCTAATTCAAATCGATCCACCAAATCCTGCAGCCGGTATTTCTGGCCTTCTTTAAAGGGCAATTCACGAAGAACAATGTTCTCTTTTGTCTTTTTATTGCCGGTAACGTAAATTTTCCTGATTGTAAAAATGGTATATTCTTCCGGACCCGCATTGGTAGTTAAAACATCGCCGGGTTCAGTTGACAATTCAGTTTGTGCATGTACAAACAATAACTGTAATATACTGAATAAAAAAGGCAGTAAGTATTTGTAAAATTTTGGCATCATTTCAGCAGTTGCTAAAATTATACCGGAAAAATAAAACTATAAGTGGAAACTGCAGCTAAATCTTTAGATAATTCATCAGGTTCTCATAGTTGCTGCGTACTTCATTTTCGTAGAGTTCCTCGCCGAAATAATATTTCACATTGTATTCATGTCGTTGCAATGAGGCCACAACATCTGCCACATCCGCTTTATTGATCTTAATGGTAGCTGTCAAAAGCCCGGTATCGCTATCAGTGGATGTATTTAGTTGTGTGATTTGTGCATCATTTGATTCGATCAAACGGCTCAGTTCATTAAATGAATATTGTTTGGGATCCAGTTCCAATACAATGATACCGCCCGGTTCATTCAAACTCATAAATTCAGATGCATTCTTTAACAGGTCATCTTTTGTAATGGAACCAAGTAATTCATTGTCTTCATTTACAACCGGCATAATAGAGAGATCATTTTCTACTGTATCCTGTATTACAGAAAGCAGGTGTTCATTGTCGCGAACAGAAATGTTTATAAATGCAGGTTGTAATACAGTAAGGTCAGCATTATCATCTTCANCATGGAGCAAGATTTCTTCACTTATTAAACCAATATATTTTTCATCATCGACAATAGGAAGATGCGTTACATGATAATCGTTCATGAGCTGAAGGGCCTGGAACACTTTATCACGCAGCTTAAGATGAGGTAATGTTTGCGTAAGCAAATCACGAGTTAACATGGATAGCGGCGTTTTTTATATGAGACAACATCAGTTAGCTAACTGTTGCAGGCTCACTCAATTTTTTTAAAAATTTATGAAGTACGACATTAAATTCATCCGGTACTTCCATCATCGGCGCATGTCCGCATTTATCTATCAAATGCAATTCGCTGTTTGGTATCAGTTTATTAAATTCTCTTGCTACAAAAGGAGGTGTGATCGTATCGTTATTCCCCCATATTAATAACGTTGGCAGTTGAATTTTGTTTAGTTCCGAGCCCAAATTATTACGAATAGCGCTTTTTGCCAGTGCGATGATCTTGATCGCTTTCAGGCGATTATTTACGATGCCATACACTTCATCTACCAGTTCTTTAGTAGCTGTTTTGGGATCATAAAAGGTCAGCTCGGTTTTAGTTTTGATATATTCATAATCCCCTCTTTTCGGATAACTATCTCCCATTCCATTTTCAAATAAACCCGAACTGCCGGTCAATATCAATGACCTGATTTTTTCAGGATGTTTTAAAACATGGATCAACCCCACATGTCCGCCCATTGAGTTGCCAAGCAGGTGACTGTTTTCATAACCCCTTGCATCAATGAACTTATGCAAAAATTTTGCGAGACCGCCAACTGATGTGTGCAGGATATCGAGGTCATACAGCGGCAACAATGGAACAACTACTTTATAATAGTTACGGAAATAATGGATCAATGCTTCAAAATTACTTAAAGCGCCAAACAAGCCATGAAGCAAGATCAGGGGCTCACCCTGTCCTTCCTCTACAAACTTAAATTTATCCTGATGTTTGATCTCGAATTGCATTGATGCCGGCAGTTAATTTCCGCTAAAATAGCTCATTTACAGCAATATTGAATTGGCTCCATCAATTATCATGAAGAACAAGCCTGCAATTTAATTTTTGTATTTAAGACTTTTGCATCTTATCAGAGGCCCGGCTAAAAAAACCTTCGAGTTGCGTGAACATGTCTTTAAAAATAGGGATCAACCTTCCAAATGCATTGATTGCTTTGGGACCCCAGGGTTCAACATATGCATAGGTAACAGATTTATTTATTGTTTCAGGTTTGAGCAAGTTCAATTGCTTTGCATAAAAAAGCAAGACACTAAAAATGGTAATGTAAATAAGCAGGTAAAATATAATTCCGCCCAACCTGTTTATCCAACCTAACAGGGCGAGCTGAAAAGCTTTTTCAATTGCCCTCGCACCTAAATTCACTAATATAATGACGATGATAAATACGACTATAAATGAAATTACAGGCAGCCATTGATCTGATATTTTTACATTCTTTCCCAAATAAGCTGCTACCGCTGCCGATAACTTCAAAGCCGCTGCAAGCCCGATAAAAAAAGCGATAAAAGAAAATACTGCAACGATTAATCCTTTTTGAAATCCCCTGATAATTGCAAATACAACAAGGATAGCGAAAATGATATCAAGCAACATTGGTTTTGTTTAATGCTAAACGAACGCTCAATAGTAATATTCTCCCGGCTTTCATTAGTAAATGTTAAGACGATGCAAGCAACTGTTTTACCAAAGCAGAAATTGTTTTCCCATCTGCCTTACCAGCAAATTTTTTAGTAGCTACGCCCATTACTTTACCCATATCTGCCGGGCTGCTTGCCCCTGTTTCACTAATGATTTGTTTTAATTCCGTCTTTAATTCATCAGCAGAAAGCTGTTGAGGTAAAAACTTTTCGATCACTTCAATTTCTTCTTTTTCTTTTTGCGCAAGATCTGCCCTGTTTTGTTGCGTGTAAATTTCCAGTGAATCTTTTCTTTGTTTCACCAATTTTTGCAACAGCTTTATCTCCTCTTCTTCTTTCAGTTCGCCGGTTGCACCTTCTGATGTTTTGGCTAAAAGGATAGCGGCTTTAATGGCCCGAAGGCTTCGCAAAGCCTTTTCATCTTTTGCAAGCATGGCGGTTTTTAATTCCCCCATTATTTTTTGTTCGAGACCCATAAGTTTGAGATTTGAGGTGTTTTCAATTTTCAGTTCGCAATCGGCAGTTTGCAGTCAGAAGTCAGTAAGACTTTTTCAGATTTCATGAACTACTACGAACTGCCAATTGACTTAAGCTTTATTTTCTTTTAATTGCTTTTCACGAAACTTATTATAAAAATCTTTCGCAAAGTTCTTCATTTCATCCACCATTTCATGATGACTGGTGGCCCGTCCATATGTATCCGCCATCGTCATCATTGTTTGATAAAAAAAATCGGCCATTTCATCTACCATCATATCTTTTGTCCAAAGATCGATACGCAACGCTGTTTTCTCTGCACCGTCCCAAAGTGACAGCATAAATGCTTTTGCCTGCTGTGTATTTTCAATAGTCGTATCACTTGCTGACCAGGAAATGGATTCAGGGATTTTATTTTGATCAACCGCCACGTTTATTTTTATAGTAGAGCTGCTCATATTGATTTTTGTGACTGCAAATGTAACTGAATCACTTTAACCCCTCTTCAATTGCCTGTCCTAATAATTTGGCTGAATGATCCATATTGTAATTCATTGTAAGCTTCTTAGCTTTTTCGATTAAATCCTTCCGGATATCCTCATCTTTATACAAACGCATCATTTGAGCTGCGAGATCTGAGTATTCCTCTGCATTAAAATAGAAAACCGAATCGCCGGCTATTTCACAGGCAACGGGATTGCTGACTGAAACAACAGGCGCACCCGATCGCATGGCTTGCAATAGTTGCAGTCCTAAGTCATCATTCGGTGGCAAAATCAATGCATAGGCTGCCGCTGATAAATTAACTAACTCTTGATGTGAAGCAATATTTTTCAGTATCACAGCATCTCTGTATTTATATGTTCTTAAATTCCCGATCAATTTTTTATAGGTAGAAGTAATTTTTCCGGCTAATACCAGCTTCATATTACTTTGCTGCATCTTTTTAAAAATTGAAAAAGCCCTGAGCATATCGGTCAGGCTTTTTCCTGCATGTAATTCGCCCATGTAAATAAAATATTCAAAGCCATCTGTCACCTCTTGTTTTATTTTATTTTTATCCGTTTCATTAAGTGGAGCAATTATTTCTTCGATAACAGGAGGAATTACATGCAAATCATAAAGATCTTTTCCATATTTATTTACTATTTCCTTTTTCACAAAATTTGAAAAACAAATAACCGATTTGGCTTTTTTAAAGAATCCAGGAAGCACTTTTTTATAATAAGCCGGAAATTTTGTTTTGATCGGTTCATGCTGAATTAACTGTGAGTGATCTGTAAGAAGCAGGCATTGCGGAATTTTAGTTCTTAAAGAACAAACCCCATCGCCTATAAAAATATCGGCTCCATATTTTTTTAATATCGCGGGAAGCTTGATATCAAGCCAGGCCTTTCTCAATAATGGAATGTTAGTTATTGGCGCAGCCCGTACCATCATTACATTTTTTTGGTCTGTAAATTTTATCCCGGAAGTCCGGCTTGTTATGAAAATAAACTCCCATCCCGGATATAATTGTGCCGTACGGCTTAGCAACCGGATTAAAAAACTTCCATTTTTATCGGGGAATCTTTCTGAGAACTTTTCTATATAAACCGCTACCCGCATGCGCAAAGGTAGTGGCCCTATGCTGAGATAAAATATAAGCTACTCCTTTTCAACATTCTAATTTTTCGAAGTGCACCGTAATTCCTGCAATTCTATTCTCATTATCCTAAATGTTGCTGCTAATTAAAAAAGAATCAGCGGGCATGCTTCGGCATAACTTTCAAATTCTATAGATGATTTACTTTTTTGGAAAATAGCAATTTCACAATTGGCGATAACGATCAGGTTATTTAAATTTACATTGTATTAGAAACGATAACCATAAACCGAAAAGAAAATATGATCAAAACTTACCGTTGGTATTATATTTGCTCCTTTCCGGCGGCGATTTATTAAACAAAATCAACTTGATTTAGAATAAAGATTGAATAAGGGATAAGGCTTTGAAGGCAGGTCGTCTATCCTTTCCTGTGTCAATCAACTTTCTATAAACGACCTCTTAGGTGGAAGAGGATGGTGGCTTGTAAAAGGGGCCCGGGTTCGGGGCCCCTTCCTTTTTTATATAACCCCATCCAATTAAATTATGACCTTCTCGTGACACATTCCTTTAAATAAAACTGAATAACTACATTTGTCAAAAATCTGCATGAACATAGAAGATATGGAGTATAATACTACTCGGAACCAACTCGTAATGCGTGAATATGGACGCCATGTTCAGAAAATGATAGAACATGTGCTGACAATTGATGACGATGAGCGCCGCCAGCGAAATGCACAATCTGTTATTGAATTGATGGGCTTCCTGAACCCACATTTGAAAAATGTGGAAGATTTCCGTCATAAGCTATGGGACCATTTATTTCTTATCTCTGATTTTAAACTGGAAGTNAGGTCACCCTATCCCATTCCTACAAAAGAAACGCTGAAAGCAAAACCACACCCTTTAAAATATCCAAAACGTCATCCAAAATTTTCTCATCTTGGAAAAAATCTCGAAGTGATCATTCAAAAAGCATTGAAAGAAACTGATCCTGACAAAAGACTGGGATTCGCTAACGTCATCGCTTATTACATGAAGCTTGCTTATAACACATGGCATAAAGAATTGGTGCATGATGACGCTATACAAAGTGAATTGAATGGAATTACAGAAGGACAGTTGACCTTTACTAACACTCCTTTCGTTAAAGCTTATCGTCATCAACCGGAGAGCCGGGACAGGGGCGGCTATGGCAAACCCAAAGGGAAGTTCCAGCATCGCGGTGGCAGTAATGGCGGGAGAAGAGATAACCGTGGCGGTGGCGGAGGCTTCAAAAAGAAAAGATATTAATTTATAAAGGCCAGTTATAATGGAATGGTTGATTAGTATTCTAATCAACCATTTTTTATTTATTGTTATTTTGCAAATACTAAATCTGAATAATGAACGCATTTGAAGTACAAGGCGGGAAACAGTTTTTTGGTGAAATAATTCCACAAGGAGCAAAGAATGAAGCATTACAGATCATCAGTGCTGTATTATTAACACCCGAAAAAATTACCGTAACAAATATCCCTGATATACTGGATGTAAATCTTTTGATCGAACTATTAGGTGATATGAATGTAAAGATCGAAAAACCTCAACGGGATACCTGTACATTCCAGGCTGATGATGTAAATATAGATTACCTGCATAGTGAAACTTTTAGAAAAAAAAGCGGGCGATTACGTGGTTCAGTTATGCTGGCAGGTCCGCTATTAGCCCGGTTTAAAAAAGCATTTATTCCAAAACCCGGTGGTGATAAAATCGGAAGAAGAAGACTGGATACACATATAATCGGTTTTGAAAAATTGGGCGCTGCCTTTATCTATCATGAAGAAGATGGTTTTTTTCATTTGGATGCGCAAAATTTAAAAGGAGCAGATCTTTTATTAGATGAACCTTCGGTTACTGGAACTGCAAATATTGTGATGGCGGCATCAATGGCAAAAGGAGTAACTAAAATTTATAATGCGGCATGCGAACCTTATATCCAACAACTATGCAGAATGCTCAACCGGATGGGCGCAAAGATAACAGGCATTGGTAGTAACCTGCTGAATATTGAAGGAGTAAAATATCTTGCCGGAACTGATCACCGGATGTTGCCTGATATGATAGAAGTGGGCTCATTCATAGGTTTGGCTGCCATGACTCAAAGTGATATTACGATTAAGAATGCAGGCATTGAACATCTAGGTGTTATCCCGGAAAAATTTCAACAGCTTGGAATTAAAATGAATTTTATGGGTGATGATATACACATCCCGGCACAGCAAGCTTATGAAATTCAAAAATATCTGGATGGTGGTGTACTCACTATCTATGATCATCCATGGCCGGGCTTTACACCTGACCTGCTAAGTATCGTATTGGTAACAGCTATACAGGCGAAGGGAAGTGTATTGATTCATCAAAAAATGTTTGAAAGCCGTTTATTCTTTGTAGACAAGCTGATCGATATGGGTGCACAAATTATTCTGTGCGACCCGCACCGGGCAGTTGTGATCGGGTTAGAGAGAATGCAATCATTAAGAGGCATTACCATGAGCAGTCCTGATATACGTGCCGGTGTAGCTTTATTGATCGCTGCATTAAGTGCCGAAGGAAGAAGCGTAATTCAGAATATAGAACAGATCGACCGCGGTTATCAAAACATTGATGAACGATTGAAAAAATTAGGCGCAGATATAAAAAGAATATAAAATGACTCACTATGATCACCGATATTTTCTCTCACAATATTGTTCTTGAGGAGGAAAGAGCTTTGCTAAGACCTCTGCAAGAAAGCGATTTTGAATATTTGCTTCCCTATTCATTAAATGAACCGGATATATGGAAATACGGTTTGGTAACTGCTGCCGGTGAAGAAAATCTTCGTAATTATATAAATTCTGCTGTAAAAAACAGGAACAACAAAACTGAATATCCGTTTATCGTTTTTGATAAAAAGGCAAATACTTATGCAGGCAGTACAAGATTCTATGATATTCAACAAGCTTTTTTAACTGCACAACTGGGTTTTACCTGGTATGGACAAAAATTTCAACGGACCGGTCTTAACCGGCATTGCAAATTATTACTGCTTTCATTTTGTTTTGAAGAATGGGGATTAGAGCGGGTAGAATTTCGTGCCCATGCGGAAAATAAAAAAAGCATTGAAGCCATGAAAGCGATCGGTTGCGTGGAAGAAGGCATTCTCCGCAGTCAAATGCCAACCGTGACGGGAACCCGAAGGGATAGTGCTGTTCTCAGCATTCTAAAAAATGAGTGGTTCAATGGCGGAAAAGAACTGCTAAAGAAAAAAACTTTATAATGCCTTTCACTTCATTTTACCACTTTTAGAGTATTGTTTAAGCTTTGGTATTTGAATATCTTTAGTCTGTTACCAAATCGATTTCTTATGAATGGCCTCTTCAATTTTCTAAAAAAACTAATCCTGGCAATTATTAATATAATTACCAGTTCAGATACTTATCGGTTTACCCTTCGTGTACTCTGGCTATTTTTTCCTTCCCTGGTTTTTTTGTTTTTATGCTGGTTCGCTTTCTGGAATATTTCACAGGGCCGCGACCTGATGGTATATACGCTTGAACAACCTCCCGTATATATATGTTTCGTTATTGCAATTATTTTCTTTTCGTTTATTCAGTGGTATTCCTCACGCCTGGTAATGAAAGCTAAATTCTGGCAGGATAATGAATATCTGCCCCTCTTATTAAGAGTACATTTGCCGCGGTTCTTTGGTTATACTTGTTATACGATTACGATTCTTGCCTTTCTTCAATTGGGTATTAGTGAATCGCCGCATTTGAGCCGTAGTATTGCCTGCTTGTTTTTTTTATTTAGTATTCTTTATTACTACCTGCTTGATCGCCTATTCAATTTTCTTGTTTTTATAAAAAATTATCCCGGTAAAATATTTTTAATCATTATTATCCTGCTGATCGGCTTATGTAGTGTTACAATAATGGCCTTTGAGCATTTT
>JGI24751J29686_10000515_pt1 | contig 11190 bp, 9 predicted proteins | sample KBSSwiS6_FD_29686 | JGI IMG/M metagenome (IMG submission 29686)
AGCTTGGATGGACGAAGGGGGGCGCATTGACCGANATCGACCGCATCCTCGCCGAGCGCTACGACCGGCGCGGCTTCATGCGCATGGCCGGAGCGACCACGCTCGGTGCGGCCGTGCTCGCGGCGTGCAAGAAGGCGGAGGACAACGGAAGTTCCACCGGCACGAGCGGTGCCGCATCCCACCCACCGATCGACAAGGAGCCCGGGGACCTCGCGGTGTTCGACTGGTCCGGCTACGGGAACGGCGACTACTACCCGAACAAGGAAAAGTCGGAGCTGTGGGGGGACTACGCGAACCAGACCGGTGACACCCCGCAGTTCACGCTGTTCGAGAACGACGACGCCGCCTACACGAAGGCGGTGGCGGGCACGGTCGCGTTCGACGTGGTCCATCCCTGCGGCTACAAGTACAAGGACTGGGTCGACCTCGGCGCGATGCAGCCGTGGGACACCTCGCTGATCCCGAACTACAGCCAGCTCAACCCCAAGCTCATGGAGTCCGGGGTCGTGGATGGCCAGCAGTACTTCGTCCCGCTCGACTGGGGGTTCATCGCCCCGCTCGTGAACACGGACCACGTGGACGTGAGTGGGGAGGACTCGTTCGGGGTCATGTTCGACGACCAATACGAGGGCAAGATCTCGTGGGTCGACACCTCGAACATGATGTACATCGGCGGCCTGTTCCTCGGCGTCCCGGATCCGTTCGATATGACCGACGACGAGCTGGCGCAGGTGCGCGACTTCCTGTCATCGAAGAAGCACCTCGTCAAGTTCATGTGGAACCAGTCCTACGACTTCTGGCTCTCCTTCAAGAAGGAAGAGGTCTGGATCGGCTACTCGTGGCCCGACACGGTCGGGTACGCCGACGCGGCCGGGATGAACTACCGCTACATGGAGCCGAAGGAGGGCCGGGTCTCCTGGGTTTGCGGGATGGGTCTTGCCAAGGACACGCAGAACTACTTCCACGCCCACGACTATCTGGACTCCTGGGCGAGCAAGAAGGCGGCCGAGTTCCTCATGGGCTACTACTACTACGGCCATACGAACACGACGGCGGATCTTTCGGTGGTCTCGCCGGGCGTCGTGGACGCCCTCGGGCTCGACGACCCGACGATCCTGGACCCGCCGCGCTCGATCCCCGAGTCGTACATCCCCCGTCGAGACGTCTACCAGCAGTACTGGAGCGAGGTGCTGGCGTCCTGACGCCAGCGAACACCGGACACAGGTAGACGGCCGTGGCTACCGAGGAGGCCGCTGCATCGGCCAAGCACTGGCGCCGGCGCGAACGCGGCGTGACCGCGGCCCTGCTGTCGGCGCCGATGCTCTGGCTGCTGCTGTTCTTCGTGGCGCCGGTCGCGTACGTCGCCGCGTACAGCGTCGGCGCGATCAAGCTGTTCCCGACCGACACCGGGGTGATCTCGCTCGACGGTTGGCGCCACTTCTTCGGAGGTGGGTCGATCTACCTGGGGCTGTTCTGGAAGTCGGTTCGGATGTCGCTCACGGTGTCGGTGGTCGTGGTGCTGCTCGCGTACCCGATCGGCTACTTCCTGGCGCTCTGCGTGCGGAAGCTGAAGTACGTCCTGCTCCTGGTTGTCATCGTCCCGTTCCTCACGAGCTTCCTCCTGCGCGTGCTCGCGTGGAAGGTGATGCTGGGGGATAAGGGCGTGGTCAACTCGCTGCTGGTCTCGCTCCACCTGCGCCCCGCGAACGAGCCGATCGAATGGCTGCTCTACAGCCAGTTCACGGTGATGCTGGTCCTCGCCTATGTCTGGATCCCGTTCGTCGCGCTGCCGATCTTCGTGAGCCTGGATAACCTCGACCGCAGCCTGCTCGAGGCGGCGAGCGATCTGGGGGCGAGCCGGGTAAAGACTTTCCTTCGGGTCACGCTTCCCCTCAGCCTCCCGGGGCTCATCGCAGCGTTCGTCTTCGTGTTCGTCCCGACGATCGGCGAGTTCGTGACCCCGCTGCTCGTCGGGGGCACGAACGGCTACATGTACGGCAACGCGATCCAGGACTTGTTCACCCGGGGGCTCGACTGGCAGAGCGGCTCGGTCCTCGCGATGTTCCTGCTGATCGTCGTGGCCGGCCTCATGGCGCTGTTCGGACGGTACGTGCAGGTCCGATCCGTGGCGGCTGACTGATGGAGATCGCGACCTCGAAGGGTGGACGGATCTCGCTCACCATCTTCTTCTGGTTGCTCGTGATCTTCCTTTACCTGCCGATCATGGTCCTCGCGGTGTTCTCGTTCAACGACGGCGATCCCTCCTTCCCATTGTCCGGGTTCACGACCCACTGGTACGGGGACGTCCTGTCCAACCGCATCCTGGTGACGGCCCTCGGCCGGAGCGCGGTCGTGGCCACGATCTCCAGCCTGATCGCGGTGACCCTCGGCGTCCTGACCTCGTTCGCGCTGCTGCGACGGCGGTTCCGCGGCAAGCCCATGGTCTCGGCGCTGGTCTTCTCGCCGCTCGTGATCCCCTACCTGGTCTTCGGGATCTCGCTGCTCCTGCTGTTCACGCTGCTCGACAAGGTCCTGTCCGCGTCGTTCGGCTTCTACTTCGGGCTCGGGCTCCACTCGGTCGTGATCGGTCACGTGGTGGTCGCGCTGCCGTACACGATCCTCACGGTCATGCCGCTCCTCGAGCGTCTCAGCTTGTCGCTCGACGAGGCCGCGAAGGACCTCGGCGCGAGCCCGCGCCAGACCTTCCGTCGCGTGACCCTGCCCCTGTTGAGGCCCGCGCTGATCTCGGCGTTCCTCGTCGCGTTCACTCTGTCGTTCGACGAGTTCGCGATCGCCTCCTTCCTGGCCGGCACGCAGCAGACCTGGCCTGTCTACCTGTTCGCCCAGCTGCGGGTGCCGAGCCTGCTCCCTCAGCTGATCGCCGTGTCCTCGGTGGTGTTCATCGCGTCGATGCTGCTCGTGCTCTCGGCCGAGATCGGCCGCCGTCTGGCCGAGCGCCGGTTCGGGCGCGAGTACACGGCGCGCGGCCTGGTCTGACCGCCCTATCCCGCGGAGCCGCTAGGCTGGGGTCGTGCCGCTGCCCGCGACGATCGCCGAGCTTCGAGCGACCGGGTTCCCGGATCGGAGCGTCAAGGAAGAGCTCCGCGCGAACCTGCTCGAACGGCTCGGCAGGGGCTTGCCGCTGTTCCCGCAGGTCGTGGGGTTCGGCGACTCGGTGCTCCCGGTGCTCGAACGCGGGCTGCTCGCCGGCCACGATCTCGTGATGCTCGGCGAGCGGGGGCAGGCAAAGACCCGCCTGATCCGGCAGATCGTCGAGCTCCTGGACGAGCAGACGCCCGCGATCGCCGGGTGCGAGGTGAACGACCACCCGTACCACCCGATCTGCGCCGCCTGCCGCGCCCTCGTCGCCGAGGACGGGGATGCGGCGCCGATCCGCTGGATCGGCCGCGAGGACCGGTACGCGGAGAAGCTCGCGACACCGGACACGAGCGTGGCCGACCTGATCGGCGACGTCGACCCCATCCGGGTCGCCGAGGGCCGGTACCTGGCCGACGAGCTCACGATCCACTACGGGATGATCCCCCGGACCAATCGGGGCATCGTCGCGATCAACGAGCTCCCCGACCTGCCCGAACGCATCCAGGTCGCCCTGTTCAACATCCTCGAGGAGCGCGACGTCCAGATCCGCGGCTACCGGATCCGGCTCCCGCTCGACCTCCTGCTCGTGGCCACCGCGAACCCCGACGACTACACGCACCGCGGCCGGATCGTCTCGCCGCTGAAGGACCGGTTCGGGACGCAGGTGCGCACGCACTACCCGGAGTCGCTCGAGGACGAGATCGAGATCATGGAGCAGGAGTCGCGCGTGTGGGAGAGCGACGTCCCCGTCCGCGTGCCCGTGTACCTCGAGGAGATCCTCGCGGCGTTCACGGCCGAGCTCCGGCGTTCGCCCCACGTGAACCACCGCAGCGGCGTCAGCGTGCGCTACTCGATCGGGAACCTCGAGACGCTCTCTGCGGCCGCCATCAGACGGGCGGCGCGCACGGGCGAGCCGGAGGCCGTCCCGCGGGTGTGCGACCTGCCCGCCGTCGTCGAAGCCGGGCTGGGGCGGGTCGAGTTCGACACCATCGAGGAGGGTCGAGAGGAGGAGATCCTGTCCCGCGCCCTCAAGACGGCCGAGCTCCAGGTGTTCCGCCGCCGGCTGTCGGGTTTCGATTTCCAGCCGATCCTGTCCCGGTTCGCGCAGGGGTTCGAGGCCGAGACCTCGGACCTGCTGCCGGCGAGCGAGCTGCTGGCGCAGTTCGGCGAGCTGCCGGGGCTGTCCAAGCTGCTGCAGCGCCTCGGCGTCGAGGAGGAGTCGCCCGGCGTGGCCGCCTCCGCGCTCGAGTTCGCGCTGGAAGGGTTGCACCTATCCCGACGGCTCAACAAGGACCTGGAGTCCCGGGCGGGCGCCAGCCGGTACCGCTCCACCGAGCCCGACGCNTAACGACGCCGGNCGCCTCGCGACCCCGTAGGATTCGGCCGCCGTGACCGAGATCCACCGCTACGTCGGGTTCGTCNTCGTCGCGATCTTCACGATCGGGTGGCTGTTCGGCCTGGTCCTGTGGATCTCCCGCCGTGAGGCGGGGGACTGGTTCTGGCGATGGCTCGTCGCGGCGCAGGTCGTCGCCATCGTCCAAGCGCTGATCGGCGTGATCCTACTGATCGCGGGCAAACGCCCCACCACGACGCTGCATTACGTGTACGGGTTCGGGCCGCTCGTGGTTTTCGCGATCGGGCATCTGCTCGCGCGCGAAGAGGCATTCCGTACCAAGCCGTGGGCGCCGTTCGCGCTGGCCTCGTTCATCTCGTTCGGCCTGGCCTTGCGGGCGCTCACCACCGGCCTGGGCATCGGCTAGGGGCATCGTTCCGCCCGGCCCGGCGTAGGCTGGTCGGGTGCAGGCCCGCTACTCGCGCTGGGACGACACGCAGGATCCGTTCGGGCCCGAGCTGTCCGCCGGCGAGCTGCTCGAGGAGCTGTCCGACGACGCGTTGTCGGGTCTGGGGATCGAGGGAGCGCTCTCGCGGCTGATGCGCCGCGGGATGCAGGGAAGCTTCGAGGGCCTGGACGCGCTCCGCGCCCGGCTCCGCGAACGCCGCGCACGCGAGCAGGCGAACCTCGACCTCTCGGGCCCGCTCGAGGAACTCCGCGAACGCCTCGACGACATCGTCGATCGCGAACGATCGACGATGTCGTTCAAGGCCGAGGACGACGCCCGGATGCGCGAGGCGTTCCTCGACGCGCTGCCGCCCGACGTCCCCGGCCGCATCGGGGAGCTGAGCGACTACCGGTTCGTCGACCCCGAGGCGCAGGCGGCCTTCGACGAGCTGATGGAGCACATCCGCGAGCAGGTGATGGGGGCGTATTTCCGCAGCATGGCCGAGGGCCTCCGTTCGATGTCGCCCGAGGACCTCGCCCGCTTCCGCGACATGCTCGCCGAGTTGAACCAGATGATCGAGCAGCGCGAGCGCGGTGAGCAGTACGACTTCGAGGGGTTCATGCAGCGCCACGGCGAGTTCTTCCCCGCCAACCCGAGGACGCTCGACGAGCTGCTCGAGCAGACGGCCGCCCGGATGGCGGCGATGTCGCGTCTGCTGGCCTCGATGTCGCCCGAGGAGCGCGCCGAGCTCCAGGCCCTCTCCGAGCAGGTCCTCCAGGACATGGATCTCGCGTTCGAGGTGGACCGGCTCGGCTCGAACCTGTCCTCGGCGTTCCCCGACCTGGGGTGGTGGGAGCCGGCGCTCGCCGGCGGCGACGAGTCGATGCCGCTCTCGGCCACGATCGACGCGATGGAACGTCTGCACGAGCTCGAGGAGCTCGATCGGTCGCTGCAGGGCGATTACCCGGGTGCTTCGATCGACGACGTCGACGAGGACGCGCTGCGGCAGGCGCTTGGCGAGGACGCCGTGCGCGACCTCCGGCGGCTCAAGGAGATCGAGCGCGCGTTGGAGCGCGCCGGCCTGGTCTCGCGCGAACGGGGCCGGCTGGAGGTCACCCCGAAGGGCGCGCGCTCGATGGGGGAGCGGGCGCTGGTCCGGGTGTTCGAGCAGCTCGGTCGCGATCGCGAGGGCGTGCACGAGGCGCGCGAGGCCGGCGGGCTCGCCGAACCCACCGGCGCGACCCGGCCGTGGCGGTTCGGCGACGCCGGGCAGATCGCGGTCCAGCGCAGCGTGTTCAACGCCGTCGTCCGAGGCGGCCCGGGCGCGCAGGTGCGGCTCGAGCCCGACGACCTCGAGCTGCTCGAGGCCGAACAGCGCACCGAGGCCGCGACCGCGCTGCTGCTCGACCTCTCGTTCTCGATGCCGCTGCGCGGGCACGACGTCCACGCGAAGCGGATGGCGCTCGCGCTGCACGCGCTGATCGAGGGGCGCTATCCCCACGACACGCTGTACCTGATCGGGTTCAGCGACTACGCGCGCCAGATGCAGCCGAGGGAGCTCGCGGCCGCCGGGTGGGAGCGCGTGTACGGGACGAACATGCATCACGCGTTCCACCTCGCGGGTCGCCTGCTCGCCCAGCACCCGCGCGCGACGCGCCAGGTGATCATGGTGACCGACGGCGAGCCGACCGCGCACCTGGACGGCGAGAAGGCGCGTTTCGCGTGGCCCCCGGTCCCCAAGACGATCCGCCTCACGCTCGCGGAGGCGACCAAGCTCTCGAGATCCGGCGTGACCCTGAACGTGTTCATGCTCGAGGACTCGCCGGGGCTGATCGGGTTCATGGAGCGACTGGCCGAGCTCACCGCGGGGCGGGTCTTCCTGATGGACGACCGCGAGCTCGGGTCGTTCGTGCTCCGCGACTTCGTCCGCCGGCGAGCCTCCTAGCGCGCTCGCTCCGGCGCCGACCCGCCCTCACCTCTCGGGGCGGTCCCACCACAGCGTGACGATCGGGTGGTCGACGGGGCTGGCGGTCCACAGCCCGTTCCTCTCCGCGAGTCCGTCGCCGAGCGCCTCGGCGACCTCGGCGTCGCGATCCGCGGGCAGGCAGAGCCGGCGCCGGATGAACGCGACCGCGTCCTCTCGGCGTTCGAACCCGCCCGAGCGCGGAGCGCGGGCCTCGTCCTCGCGGCGGACTTGGATGCCGAGCTCGCCGATCGCGTCGACCGCGAGGTCCGCGTTCGGGCCGATCGGGCGTTCGAGCTCGTGGAAGCGCCGCCACAGGTCGCCCATCCAGACGAGGGGATGGCTCGAGGTGATCTCGACGACGACGCGCCGCCTGGCGTGCGCGTCGAGCGCTCGGACGAAGGGCTCGAGGTCGCCGACGTTGTACAGAACGTGCCCGCACACCACGACGTCGGCCGTCGTCGCGTCGGGGCTCACGTCGGGCCACCGGCCTTCGACCGTGCCGGCCTCGACGCCGGCCTCGCGTGCCGACGCGAGGAACCCCGCGAGCATGCCGGCGGACTCGTCGACCCCGGTGATCCTGGTCGCGACGGTCGCCAGTGGCAGGGACGTCGCCCCGCCCCCGACCCCGACGTCCAGCACGTCGCCCCCCGTCCCGAGCGCCCCGAGCGCGATCCGGGTCGTCGCGCTCGGCTCGGCGGGCCGCCGTTCGGCACGGGTCCGGAACAGCTCGGCCGGGAAACCCCAGGGCGACTCGGGCGCCGCGGCCAAGATCTCGTCGGGGATCGCCCAGCCGGCGAGCTCGGCCCGCCAGCGTTCGAGCGCACTCACCCCTCGAGCTCCGAGCGCACCTCGTCCGTGTGCTCGCCGAGCCGCGGCGGCGGCATCCGGGCGGGCGGGACCCGGCCGTCGACGCGGATCGGATCGGCGACCAGCCGGAGCGACCCGCGCTCGGGGTCGTCGATCGCCTGGATCGCGGCGGCGCCCTCGGGCGACGCGAAGACCTCGTCGAGCGTTCGGACCGGCGCGCAGGGGACCGAGGCATCCTCGAACGCCGCGAGCCACTCGGCCACGGGTCGCCGCGCGAGCACCTCGGCCAGGAGAGGGATCAGCTCGTCGCGGTGACGCACGCGAGCCGCATTGGTCGCGAACCGCTCGTCGGTGGCGAGCTCGGGCCGCCCGATCACGGCGCAGGTCCGCTCGAACAGCCGGTCGTTGCCCGCGGCCAGGATGAACGGCCGGTCGGCGGTCTCGAACAGTTGGTACGGGACGATGTTCGGGTGCGCGTTGCCGAGCGGCTGCGGCACGAGCCCACCGAGCAGGTAGTTCGCGGCCTGGTTGACGAGCGCGGCGACACTCGCATCGAACAGCGACACGGTCACCCGCGCTCCGCGCCCGGTCGCGTTGCGGCCGAGCAGCGCCGCCTGGATCGCGTTGCTCGCGTAGAGGCCGCAGATCACGTCGAGCAGCGCGACCCCGACCTTCGTGGGTTCGNCACCCGGGTGACCGGTGAAGCTCATCAGGCCCGAGAGGGCCTGCACGATGATGTCGTAGCCCGGCCGAGCCGTGGCGTCGACCTCGCCGAACGCCGTGAGCGAGCAGTACACGAGCCCGGGGTGCTCCGCCGAGAGCGAGGCGTGATCGAGCCCGAACCCTTCCATCAGCCCGGGCCGGAAGTTCTCGACGACCACATCGGAGGCGAGGGCGAGCCGGCGGGCGGCCGTTCGGCCGTCCTCGGTCCCCAGGTCCAGCGCGACCGAACGCTTGTTGCGGTTCAGGGACAGGAAGTAGGCAGCGTCGTCGCCGACGAACGGCGGCCCCCACCCCCGTGTGTCGTCGCCGGTCCCCGGGCGCTCGACCTTGACCACGTCCGCACCGAGGTCGCCCAGCAACATCGTCGCCAGGGGGCCCGCGAGCACCCGGGAGAAGTCCGCGACCCGGATCCCCGCGAGCGGGAGCGCGGTCGGGACGTCCTCGTCCGGTGGCAAGGAGCTCCTCGCGATGGGGGCTGGAAAAGAGTGGCGCCGCCGAAGCCCGAAGGCTCCAGCGGCACCAAAGCATTTGTACACCCATCCGCGTTCGGCGGTCAAATCGCCCGACCGGTTTTGTCACTCTCTTTGCCGCGGCTCGACGGGCCGAGCGGCCGGGCGGTCGGCGCGCCCGAGGCTCGGGGTGGCGAACCGAGCCGGAATCGGACACGATGACCAGCGTGAACGAGGAAAGCCTCCAGCGCGCCAACGCGTTCCTGGCCGCCGTCGCCGCCCGGGCGACGGTCGGCGAGCTCGTCGACCTCTCGCCGGCCGAGCTCGGCAAGGAGATCGGTGTGGTGGAACCGCTCGCGGCCGCCCGGGCGGTTCGAGCTCTGCTCGCGCGGCGCAGGCTCGAGGCCGTCGACGGCAGGTACCGCCTGTTGGACGTCACCCCGATCGAGGCCGGCGAACGCGAGCAGGTCCCGCGGCCCCGACGGTCGGCTCGCAGGCAGCCGCGGGCGAGCCGGCAGGAGCAGCCGGGTCGGGTCACCTACTCCGAGATCGGGCGCGAGGTCGTCGAGCGTACGATCGAGCTCGGGCGCGAGGTTGGGACGCTGCGCGGCCAGCTGCGCGCGGCCCGCGAGGAGGCCCGGGAGTCCCGGGAGGCGCGCGAGGAGTCCGATCGCCGCGCCCAGCAGCTCTCGGTCAAGGTGAAGGAGCTCGAGGCTCGCGCCGAGATGGCCGAGACCAACCTGCGGACGCTGCTCGCGGCGGCCAAGGGCACGGGGCGGGACGCGACGCTTGGCGACACCGAGATGGAGGCGATCCTCGGCGTCCTCAAGGGCGAACCCGGCGAGTCCGGCGGAGACGAGGACGGCGCCGAGCGCGAGACCGCCGACGCAGCGGGAGCCGGCGAACCCACCTAGCTACCGTCGTCAGTGGGTGCCGGCCGAGGCGGCGTCGGGCACCATCCGGTCCTGTCGGAACCGCGTCGCGTCGAACGGCGCGATCAGGTCGGGAGTTCGTCCCGTCGCGATCAGCTCGGCCATCGTCCTGCCGAAGATCGGCGCCCCTTTGAAGCCCCAGGTCCCCATCCCCGCCATCAGCCAGAAACGCTCGACCTCGGTCGCGCCCAGGATCGGTGAGGAGTCCGGGGTCATGTCGCACAGGCCCGTCCACTGGCGCATCGCTCGAGCGGTCCTCGCGAACGGGAGGATCTGGATCGTGCGCTTGGCCGCCTCGCACAGGAACCCGAACGTCGACCGCGTCGAGTACGTCGGGTACGGCAGGACCTCGGCGCCGACGAGCAGCTCGCCGCGCGCGGTCTGCGAGACGTAGACGTACAGGTCCATCGACGAGACGAGGCCGCGGAGCACCGGTCGGTACGGCTCGGTCACGAAGGCCTGCAGCGCGTAGGTCGAGACCGGGACGCGGACACCGGCCATGGCCGCCACGACGCTCGTGTGCCCGGCGACCGCCGAGACGACGTGGCCGGCCCCGATCGGGCCCGCATCGGTCCGCACGCCGACGCATCGGCCGTCGCGGACGTCGATCTCGGTCACGGCGACGCCCTCGTGGACCGACACCCCTCGGCGCTGCGCGGCGGCGGCGTAACCCCACACGACCGCGTCGTGCCGCGCGAACGCACCCGGCGGGTGGTACGACGCCCCGAGGACCGGCAGCACGCCGCCGCCGGAGAGGTCGATCAATGGGCACACCGCGAGGGCTTCCTCGGGCGTGAGGATGTCGGTCTGCACGCCGAGCGCGCGATTCAGCAGGGACTTCTCGCGTTCGACCTGGAGCGAGTCTGGCGTGTGACACAGGTCGAGCTCGCCCTGGTCGGTGAACAGCACGTTGAAGTCCAGCTCCTGCGAGAGCGTCCGGTACATCCGCAGGCTCGCCTCGTACAGGGGGACCGTCTCGGGCGTGTTGTAGTTGGCGCGGAGCACCTGCGTGTTGCGCCCTGACGAGCCCGAACCCAGGTAGGAGCGTTCGAGCACCGCGACGTCGCGGATGCCGTGGACCTCGGCCAAGTGGTAGGCGAGCGAGAGGCCGTTCACGCCGCCGCCGACGATCACCACGTCGTAGCTCGGACGGAGCTCGCGCTGCTCGAGGAACCGAACGTTCCGCAGCAGCCCGGTCATCGGAGGAGCTCCGCGGCGTCGACCTCGATGCGTTCGCGCACGTGGGCGGCGATCATCGAGGGCACGAGCAGATCGATCCGGTCCCCGTCGACGAGGATACGAACGCCCACCCCGGCCAGCTCACCGACGAGGGAGCCCGCAGCCGGGAGCTCGAGCTCGGACAGTCGAGCGAACGCCTCGCGCGAGCCCGGTCCGTCGAGCGAGTGCACGATCCAGCCGTCCGAGACGTCGAG
>JGI24751J29686_10000518_pt1 | contig 11127 bp, 13 predicted proteins | sample KBSSwiS6_FD_29686 | JGI IMG/M metagenome (IMG submission 29686)
CCTGCCGTGCCTGTTTGTCGGCTTGAGCATTTTCGCCGGCGTGCAGCTCTCGTTCTTCAAGCTTTACCTTTTCGGCTCGATCGCCGGCCTGATCGGCCTCTACCTGCCCTCGTTGCTGGTGCGGATCAGAGCCGACCGGCGTAAGGAAGAGCTTGTCAACGGCTTCCCCGATTGCCTCGATCTGATGCTGGTCTGTGTCGAAGCGGGGCTCGGCCTCGAGGCGGCGATGGACCGGGTGGGCCGCGAGCTCGCCGGATCGCACCCGCTGATTTCCGGGATCCTGACCACTGCGACCCTGCAATTGCGTGCGGGCGCCTCTCGCGAGACCGCACTGCGGCGCATGGCGGAATCGGCCCGAGTCGATGAAATCCGCTCGTTCACGACGCTGTTGATCCAGTCAGACAAGCTGGGGACCAGCATCGCGGCTACCCTGAGGGTCTATGCCGCAGAGATGCGGGAACGCCGGCGCATGCGGGCGGAAGAGAAAGCCCACCGCATTCCCGTGCTGATTTCCATTCCGCTCGTCACCTGCATGCTGCCGGTGATGATCGGCGTGCTGATGCTGCCGGCCGCGATCCGCGTCGTCCGGCAGTTGATCCCCGCGATGGCCGGAGGTGGTTGACATGATTGCACAACATTGGCGTTTCGCTGCCCTGGCCCTTGCGGCGGTGCCGCTCGGGGCCTGCAACTCCTTGTTCGGCATTCATTCCGCTAAAAAGAGCACCCCGGATTACACCCGGCTGGTGCGGATCGACGGGCCTTCGGCAGTACCTTCGAAAGGGACGGCTACGGCCGAGGGCCGCGCCCATCTCTCCGCGGGCGAGCCGGGCGCGGCCGCCGAAGCGTTCCAGCGGGCGCTGGCATGGGGCGAGCCGGTCGGCCCGGCGGCAAACGGCCTAGGGGTGGCCTATGCCCAGTTGGGCCGCAACGACCTTTCCCAACGGTTCTTCGAGCAGGCGCTCAGCGCCGATCCCCACAGCGAGCGATATGCCGCCAACCTCGCACGCCTTGCGCAGACAGAGCAGCTTGCCGCGGCAACCGCTGCTGCGGCCATGGCCACTGAGCCCCTCCCTCAACCTGTTGCTCTTGCGCCATCCGCGTCGCAGGAGCGCCGCGTTGACGTCGCCCCACCACCAGCGCCGCTGCGACGCGTCTCGCCGCGCGAAGTTCGCGTGGTCGTGGCCAAGGCGCCTGATACGCTCATAGTCTCCCCGCATCGCCGGCAGGCGGTGATCGCGCTGAACGCGAGACGGACCGGTACGATCAGCACTGCGGATCTCCAGCGCTTCCGCCCAGTGATCCGCATCGTGTTCGCCACGCCGAGCGAGAAGGCGGCTGCGGCGCAGCCTGAGCCTCGGTGGCGCCTGTCTCAACTGGCCCGCACCGCGAACGAACGCGCCAAGGCGATCGGGTCGAGCTTGCTGGCCAAACTCGACAGGTAAGACCTAGTCGCGCTTCCACCACTGCTCCCGAGGCGACGCACGGCTCATCAGGTTCGCGGTACCCGTTTGGCGGCATCGGCGCCATCGTGACCAAGATGCTTTCGGCGGTCTTCCCATGACCGCGCTTTTACAGTTCGGGAATAACATAGATGCCGTGCAGCTCGATGCTGCGCATGACCGCTTCCTGCGGGAGGTAGCCGAAGTTCAGGTAGCACAGCACCTGATCGACGCCGGCGTCGGCATAACGCAGAAATTTCTTCAAGCACACCCTGCTGAGCCTGGCCGCGATGCTCGCGCTTCACCTGGGGGTGATCGGCGCCCTTGTGACCCCTCGCGACATGGCTTCCCCTGGTTCGCTGGACCTGCGCGGTCCCGTGGGATTCGCTCGCGACTTCGTGGTTCTGCTGGGCCTGGATCACCTCCCCCAGCCCGTAGCCATAGCCCTCGCCTTCTCACCGCTGGCGGGTTGACTGGTTGCGCGCCGCGTGACGGGACCGATACCGCTCGCATGGTTCGGCAGCTTCGCCTTCCTTGAGGGATTTCTCTCCCGGGCCGACAACTGGTACTGGGTTCAGCTGGTGCTGCCGGCCTATGTGCTAGGTTGGTTGTTCATCCCCGGAGCTCTCCGCGACGCAAGGCGCCAGCCGGCCTGATTTCTGCGGTATGTGACCCAATGCACCGCCCGGTGAGTTCAACGGCCCACTGCGCGGCCCGCTCAGGCAGTCCGGTTCATTGACGGGAGCTTCTTCGTTTCACTGCGATAGATGACGGCCGATGCCCTGGCGACGAAGGCCGTCTTCCATTCAAGCACCGGGAATTCCGACATGGCTCTGACCGCTGCGTGCGAGGCCGGCGACTCTTCGAAGCTGCTGACATGCCAGTGCGATTCACCCTGGCCAACCCAAGCCTCCTTGTAGTCCCAGGTCATCCGGGTAAGGGTCAGATAGTCCGCGTCGATCGTCCCTTCCGGCCCCTGGATGTACTTCCACGCGAAGTTGTACTCTGACACGGAGGCATTGATCTTGGGGAGGGCGGAATCCGGCAGGCGCTTGAGGCTGCGGATTTCGCCAGACAGGAACGTGACGCCATATTCCGAAGCGGAGAAGCGGATGGTGTCGTCAACTTCGATGACCTGCGGGATGTCCGCATGGATCTTGGGATAGCCGAGCGCCTCGCGGCCGGACAGGATCGCGGGAACGTCGTCCACCCATTCCACGAACATGTAAGGCGCCTCGATGACCTTGCCGTCATGTTCGTGACGTGCATTCACCCCCACGATGACCTCCTCGTAGCCACGGCCGGCGAGGTAATCGATGCCGCGGTATCGTAGCCGGTTGACGTAGACGATATTGCTTTCGGCCTTGGCGAGGTGACGCGGAAGGATGCTCTCGATCGCCTCGGCGGTCGTCACGAACGAGGTCGCAATGAGCTGGATATCGGGAGCGTGAGTGGTCGGCGTGAAGATCGACTTACCGAAGGCGGCCGGCATGTCGTACTTGGTGTTGGGGGCCAGTTCCAGCATCGCGGGCTTCCCTCTCGCGCGTTTGATAGGTGCGAATCAAGGGAGACCGTAACCCACTGCGCCGGCAAAGCAACGCTCGGTCACAGGGCACGATCGCCCCGTCGGCCGGCTGCACATTCTGCTGTGGTGGGAAGGAGCTTCAATGCCGATACCCTGCCTGTTGCGAGGGACGGAGCGCGGGTGTACACACATGTGTAACTAAAGGCGAATCCGGCTCCCGCTTGACCAGGTCGGCGACCCGCAAACCTTCCGAAAACAAGCATCCAGGGTAGAGGTGGAAGTGGCATGAAATACTGGCTGTGTCTGAATTTCGAACCGGCAGATACCCTGCTCGCTCATGCCCGCAAGGCCGACGAACTGGGCTTCGAGGGCGTGGTTATGCCCGACCATGTGGTCGTCAAGGACGGTCAGCGGACCCGCCATCCGAGCGATTTTCCGCTCCGGGCGGATCATGACTTCGTGGATCCGATAGTGGCATATTCGGCCATGGCCGCAGTCACTACGCGCCTCAAATTCCTCTCCTACGTCTACCTTCTCCCGCTCCGCGACCCATTCCTGGTCGCTAAGCTGGGGGCCTCGGTCGCCGCCATGTCGAATGACCGCTTCATCCTGGGCACCGGGGTCGGCTGGCTCAAGGAAGAATTCGAGGCAATGGGCAGGGATTTCCATACGCGCGGAAAGCGCATGGAAGAGATACTGCCGATCATCCGCGACTTCTGGGAAGACGGTTATGCCGAGTTTCACGGTGAATTCTTCGACTTCCCCCGCAGCGGCATGTTCCCCGTGCCGAAGAAGCCCATTCCGATGTGGCTTGGCGGGCACTCGCTCCTCGCCGCGCGCCGGGCTGCGATTTACGAGGGTTACATGCCGATGCGGCACATCACTGACCCGGATGGCCCTCTCGATCCGCAGACCACGGCCGAATTCGCCCTGATCGAACAGATCCGGGCGGAACAGGGCCTGATCGGTCAGTATGACCGCAAGATGATCCTCGGCTGCGAACTGGCCGACCCGGGTCAGGCCAGGCGTTTGGAGGAGCGTAGCGGAGTGGGCCACCTGCAGGTCATGATGTGGCAGGACGGCGTAGAGCGCACACTCCAGCATAAACACGACATGATTTCGCGTTTTGCGGAGAAGTTCATTCAAGGCGCGTGAGATCATCGCGGGGGCGGCGCGCCGACGTCGCCTCCTGTCCTCAAGATTAGGATAGAAGGCGTCCAGAAATCTAGGGACTACTCAAAATGTGCTTTCAAATTGGCACGCCAACATCGAAGGCATCGATCTAAATACGCCTACCCACAATCCAATGGACTTCCCTGCCGGCGCAAGCATTGGTGTGCCAGCAGATCGCGGCCAGCTTTACCGGCCGCCACCCTGACCGAGGCGATCGGCAGGGTCTTGGGCAGTGGAAGCAGCGATGGTCGCTGCTCCTTGTCTGAGGAGACAACCCATGACCCGCAAGATGGCCCGTGAGCCCAAAGCCACCACGCCTCACATTGACCCTGCTGTCGATACGCCTGCTCCTGCAGCGCATTCCGCCAGACACACCAAGATCGCGCTGGTCCGCACTCTGCTTGGGCACGAGGAAGGCGCTACCCTTGCCGAACTTGTCGAAGCCACCGGCTGGCTGCCGCACACCGCTCGCGCCGCTCTGGCCGGACTGAAGAAAAAGGGCGCGGTGATCGAGAAGAGCAAGCGCAGCGATGTCAACTGCTACCGCATCGTGGAAGCCGCGGAATGAGCCGGTTGCCCCTCGAGGCCGAGCTGACTGCGCTGGCAGATGCCTCGCCGGCGCAGCTGCGCGAGCAATGGCTGGAGGTGACCCGGCGCGCCCTGCCCCGTGTCAGCCCGAGCCTGCTGCGCCTTGCGCTGGCCTGGGAGCTCCAGGCGCGCGCCCTCGGTGGCCTTTCGCGTCGGGTCAGCCGGACGCTCTCCCTGATCGCATCGGCGAAGACTAGTACCCACGCGGTCCAGCCCGGCATGCGTCTGGTGCGCGAGTGGCAGGGGAAGGTCCATGTGGTCACCATATCTGAGGACGGGGTGATCCACTGGAACGACAGGGCATGGAAGAGCCTCAGTGAGGTGGCCCGCACGATCACCGGCACGCGGTGGTCAGGTCCGGCCTTCTTCGGGCTCAAGGCGAAGAAGGACCGCGCCGCATGACCGTCCGCACCACTCCAAGAGTGCGCTGCGCGATCTACACCCGCAAGTCGAGCGAGGAAGGTCTGGAACAGGATTTCAACTCACTCCACGCCCAGCGCGAGGCCTGCGTCGCCTATGTCCGAAGCCAGGCCAGCGAGGGCTGGACCCTACTTGCGCAGGACTATGACGATGGCGGACTGTCGGGCGGAACGCTCGAGCGCCCTGCCCTCAAGCGCCTGCTCGCCGACATCGCAGCGGGCCAGATCGATACCGTCGTGGTCTACAAGGTCGACCGCCTCACGCGATCGCTCCTTGACTTCTCAACGGTGGTCGAGACCTTTGACCGCCACGGCGTCAGCTTTGTCTCGATCACCCAGTCGTTCAACACCACCACCAGCATGGGACGCCTGACCCTCAACATGCTGCTCTCCTTCGCCCAGTTCGAGCGCGAGGTCACCGCCGAGCGGATCCGCGACAAGATCGCGGCCTCCAAGGCGCGCGGCATGTGGATGGGCGGCATTCCCCCGCTCGGCTACCGCCCCGACGGGCGCAGCCTCACGGTCATCGAGGATCACGCCGCGCTGATCCGCGCTATCTACGCGCGCTACCTCGAACTTGGCTGCGTGCGCCGGCTCGCCAACGAGCTTGGGCGGAATGGCATCCGCGCCCCGCAGCGCACCACCACCAGGGGCAAGGCCTACGGCGGCGGTGTGCTGTCGCGTGGGCAGCTGTATTTTATCCTGAAGAACCCGATCTACGCCGGCGACATCCCGCACAACGGCACGGTCTATCCCGGGCAGCATGAAGCGATCGTCAGCCGCGAGACCTGGAACAAGGTGCATGACCTGCTGTCAGCCAACCGTCAGGGAAGCCGCGCCGGGGCCCGAGGGGCAACCGCAGCGCTGCTTGCCGGCTGCATTGTCGATGCCATCGGGCAGCCCATGGTCCCGGTCCATACCACCAAGGGCACTGTGCGTTACCGCTACTATGTCAGCAAGTACCTGCACCACACCCGCACCAGGGACGGCACGCGGGTGCCCGGCCACGAGATCGAAGCGCTGGTTAGGGAAACAACCGCGCAGCTGTTTGCCGATCCGTGGACGCTGGTTGCCGAGCTCGGGATCTCGCCCTCCCCTGCACTGATGCGGCAGCTCTACGACACCTGCGCCGAAGTCACAGGCCAGCTTCGCTCGCGCCGCGGCGGCCCGCTGCGGGCGCTACTGCGCGAGGTCAGGGTTCACGGCGACCGGCTGGAGATAGCGCTCAGCCGCCGCGCTCTTGCGCTTCAGCTTGGTGCAAGCGAACTCGAAATCGAACACACAGCAATTGTCCTCACCGCATCGTACCGACTGACGCGCGCGGGCAACACGCTGCGGCTGATCCAAGGCGACGGGGCCCGGATCACCGCTTCAGCCGACACCGCGTTGGTGCGTCTGATCATCCTCGCACGTCAGTGGTGGGAACAGCTTGCCAAAGGCGAGATCGACATCACCACGCTCGCCGCCCAGGTTGGCTACACACCGTCCTACGTCACTCGCGTTGTGCGGCTGGCGTTCCTCTCCCCGCGAGTGGTCGAGGCGGTGCTGGCGGGTAAGCAGCACAGCCGGCTCAGCCCGGCGACGGTGCGGTCGAGCGTGGAGCTGCCGGCGGGCTGGGACGAGCAGGAGGCGCTGTTTCTTGTGGAATAGAGTCCGTTTTTGCTTTGACAGAGCCCTCGGAGCGACGTCCTGACCCGCCGACAGAGCCGCCGTTCAGCGCCGCAAATCGGAATTCCGAAAGCTGGTATCCGTTCACATAGCTATGGGGCGACCGCTAGCGACCGGCATGTGAGCGATCCGGAAGGTGGACCTGGCGATCATGGAATAGGATAGCGGGCATTCCGAAGCGTCGGCCGCGACTTTCGCATCCAACGGACAATGTAGTGTCGCGACAAACCGATCTCCGTCCCGAGACCTCCCTTCGCCGAACCGCCCGTCGAGATCGACTTACCTACATTACCTGCTTAAGGTCGCCACCATGGGAAGCGTTCACAAGTTTCAGCGTCCGCCGAAGAACCAGCAGCAGTTCAAGGGCTATCCGCCGACGTCGTCAAATGGGCCGCGGGGGCGGAACTCGTCACGATGGCATCTGCGTAGTGGGCAGAAGAGCGCGCTCGCTTGGTCCCTGCTTGTCCTCGTCGCTGTCGGGATCTGGGGCATCGGCAAACTGCTCTAGGCGGCCCTTCCGGTAGCCGTGCAACCGGGCAACATGTGTCCCGTTCCGGCGTAAGTTCATCGCGACCAGGGGGTCGCTCTACGGTTCGTCCGGGTTAGCCCGATCCATTAGGTCCATGAAATCCCGGGCTGCATTGCGATCCGCCTCATCCTTGAAGGCGACATCGAGGTCGGGTGGTGCCCCCAGCAGGTAGAGCAGGCTCCACAGCGCGAAGCGTCGCCCGCGATCCTGCTCGAGGCCAAAATCAACCCGCATTTTCTCGAGCCCTGCCTGCAGGGCGTCGGGCGTCACCGCGCCAAGGTCCGGGGTGCCGAAATAGCGGTGGAGCTGATCGTCGAAATCCAAGATCATATCCTGTTTTGCAGAGCGTCGTGGGCGCCATTCCGGGCCTGGTGGCCGCAGCTCAGCTCTTTGGCGTCACCCAGACTTCGACAGGCGCGATGAATTTTCCAGGGGCGGGCTTTCCGACGTGGACCCGATCCGCGGTGACCAGCTCCCCAGTCTCAAGATTGAACGAGGCCCAAGGCTTAGGCATGCGCCCGAAGGTCATGGTCTGGATCGGCCGGCCTGTGGCCGAGTTCATGATGGTCGCCTTGATGCTCATGCTGTGCCGCTACCCGCTTCGACAGCACCGCGTCCACCCGAATGCCCGCAAGTTTGTCGGTTGGGTAGCGAACAAGGCGCCCCATTTTACGGCGCCTCTGGTCATGAGCTAGTCATCAGGCCGAGCGGCGAGGCGACTGCGCCTGCTCCTTCGTTTCGGCGTAGATCCTGTCGCAGTCATGGGGTGCCAGCGACTGTAGGTCACGGTCGGCATCCCTGTAGGTTAGGAGGGTTTGCCATCGGCAAAGATCGGGATCGTGCGCCCGTTGTAGATCCGAGGTAGGAGGCGATATTGTGCTCGGGAGGGCGTTGGCGCGTCTTCGTTGATGACAGTCATTGACCATCCTGGGGGCAAGGACCAAGCCGCCAATCCTGCCACGCGCCCCGCAATGTTGCTGGGGCCTTGGCCAATGGAGTACAAGTCGTGCCCTCATCCCCGTCAGACCTGACCGGGCATTTTGCCCATTGCGTCCAGATTTTCGGTGGTGCGACTGCTGCTTCCCGGCGCCTCGGCATCGACGAACGAGCGCTGCGACGCTTCATCAATGGAGAACGTCCGGTCAGCCCTCGATTGCTGCAGGATGCCGCGCAAGCGTTGCGAGCCCTCATCGCCGAGGCGACGTCGGCGGAAGAGTTCATTCGCGATGTCGTGGGCGGGGAACCAATCGATCATTGACCTGTTAGGCGTCGTTCGCGGGAAGCGCCAACAGGGCGGACGTTCGCCTTGCTAGTCTAGGACGTTGGAACCGGTCGTTGGTTCATCAGCCGGTCGCAAGGGGCGAGCGACCGAGTTGGGGACGTCGCCGCCATCAACGGGAGCGTCTGGTCGCGCCAAAACTGGTCATTCGTGACTTTGGATAGGCGTCGAAGTAGGAATCCGCTAAATTTGGACGAAGTGATTGCAAAACAAGAGAAATTGGCTTTATAACGTGCAAGATCGGTGCCTATCGCCCCCCTATAAAACTAAGATTGTCGAGCGTTCGCAGTCGATTTCGGCCGGGATGACAGGGTTCCGTTTCTACGCCTTTCCACACACACCTCCTGACGGCCAGCGCACCACTACAAAGGCGACCGCCATGACAGGCCGAACACCGCTGTTACATTCATCGCTGACTCAGCCCCTCAATCGGCTGCCCACGGTCTTCCGTCCGAAGACGATCGGGCGGAACGATCGATGCTGGTGCGGCTCGGAGAAGAAGTTCAAGCTCTGCCACGACGGGCGCGAGCGCATGAAGCCCTTCAATTCCATCAGGCCGCTGGCCTTTATATGAAGGAGCTGCAGCGTCGCTACTGCTCCCACGCCAATGCAACCGGCCAGCCCTGCGGCGGCCAAATTGTCAGAGCCCATACCGTTCAGATGAGTGGCGGACTCGAAGCGATCGCCCGCGACAGCCATGTCTATTCTCTGACCACCACGATGCTCGAGCTCGAAAGGAACCGTGGCAAGCTTGTGCCGCGCCTTGTCGGCATCGGCCAGGCCTCGGTCTTCCCCGGCTTCTGCGCGGAACATGACCGCGCCCTCTTTCTGCCCATCGAAGGCAAGGATTGCACCATCGGCCCGGCGGAGGCGCTGCTCTTTTCCTATCGGGCCGCCTGTTTCGAAGCCTATTTTAAACGGGCGCAACTTGCCGCCTCGGATATCTTTTTTCGGTTCGACGAAGGCTCGCCCGTTGAGGATCAGGAACTGGTGCAAAACATGGCTCGTAATCTCCAGCATGGCGCTCGGCAGGCCGAGGCAGCGACGCGTTTGCGAAAGGAAGCTTATGAAGCGCGGCTGGCCGCGCAAGATTTCGCCGGCTTCGCTTACTCCTGGACCCGCTTCGACGGGTTGCTCCCCGTTGCATGCTGCGGCACCTTTCTGCCTGACAATGACCTTATGGGCACACTCCTCCAGCGCATCGCTCATGGGACGCAGTCCTTTGAGCAGGTCACTCTCAACATCACCTCCTTTGCCGGGCAATCGGTCATCGTCTTTGGTTGGACCGGCGCTGACGACGGCCCCGCCGCGCGGTTCGTGCAGTCTTTCGATGCGCTGGACGACCGGCTCAAGGCGGCAGCGACCACTCGGCTCGCGCTCGAATATCTCGAGAACAGCTACATCTCGCCTGACTGGTGGGAGGCCCGTCCCGAACCCTACCGGCGCGGCCTCATCAGCCATGACGCGGCCCGCGGCGTCTATCAGCGGACGCCGGCGATCACACGCGCTCTGGGGCAGCCGATCCCTTCAGTGACTGCCGCCGTCATCGCCAAGGGTAGCCGTGCCGCAGACCCGTCGATCGCTGCCGCTGTCATAGCGGTCGTTCGAGGCACGGAATGAGTCCTCTGAAGGCAGCTCTCCATTGAGCGGCACTAGAGATCACCGCACCGCGGAATCTATGATCTTGGCCTCGGCACTGTTTCGTACCAATGAGAAGAGCTGGAATAGGTATGCTATTCAGATGGCCAGCGAGGTCTGAGCTTCAATCGGCGATGGCTCCGGTAGCAGAAACCATGGCGATCTGTCGGGAAAAAGCAGGCTGGCCAGCAGGGCGGTCATTGCCACCGCGGGCTGATCGGGAACGGGAAAGCTCGGCCATGCCGCCTCCAGCTCGGCAATCGTCCAGAAGTCGTGGCCGACCAGAAACACCGCATTCGTGCCGCCCATGATGTAATCTTGCCCGAACTGATCATAGTTGTCGGCGAGGTACGCGTTCAGCGACAGGTGGTCGAGCGCACTGAGCGATGTGTCGAACTCGTCGGCAAGGTCAAACAGTCGGGACAGACGCAGCAGCGCGAGGACCAGCTCGGTAGGCTGCGCAATCGTCTCTATGGTGAGCTGCGTCGGCTGGTTTCCTCGCCCTATCAAATAGGCCAGTATCTTCGAGGCATCGAGATCGCTGCGCGCGACCCGTCCGCCGCAGGCGACGGTCGATGCGAACATGTATCCGAGAACCCGCTCAGCAGCATCCCTTAAGCCCAGCTCTGCGCACGCCGTCATTGCAGTCATGACATAGGGTGATTGGCAGTCGCTCATCGCCACGAGCGAAAGCGAATAGGTGTCGAAGATGCGATCGAGAAGCGAGGCGAGTCGGCTTGCAGCCGCGTCCGTATTCAGCCCCGTGACGCGACGGGCGTGAACCGCGAATCCCGCCCATCCCATCAGCTTCGAAAGTCGGATCGGCAGGTGGTACAGATCGCCGAGACCGCCCGTCACTAGCGCGTATC
>JGI24751J29686_10000520_pt1 | contig 11082 bp, 5 predicted proteins | sample KBSSwiS6_FD_29686 | JGI IMG/M metagenome (IMG submission 29686)
AACAAATGATCCGGATGGGCCATGCCTCCCTGCAATTGATAAGATGAAAATCTTTATTAATCCCGTGGCAACAGCAAATGCAGGGGCTGATCAAACCGTATGTGCCAGCACTCCCAATGTTACGCTTGCTGGTATTGTTGGCGGCAGCGCTACTTCAGGTACATGGAGCGGCGGTACAGGAACATTTGCTCCCAATGCAAATACATTGAATGCCGTTTATACGCCAAGTGCAACGGAAATCGCAGCAGGATCAGTTGAATTGACCTTAACAACCAATGATCCTGATGGCCCCTGTGGTCCTGCAACTGATAAGATGAAAATCTTTATTAATCCGGAAGCAACAGTAAATGCAGGCACCGATCAAACAGTATGTGCCAGTTCTCCCAATGTTACGCTTGCAGGTATTGTTGGTGGCAGTGCTACTTCAGGTACATGGAGCGGCGGTACAGGAACATTTAATCCGAATGCAAATACATTGAATGCAGTGTACACACCAAGTGCAACAGAAATAGCAGCAGGATCAGTTGAATTGACCTTAACAACCAATGATCCTGCAGGACCATGTCCGGCTGTTAGTGACAGGGTACGAATCATTATTAATCCCGCAGCAGAAGTCAATGCAGGTACTGATCAAACAGTTTGCTCATCAAGTCCAACAGTTGGTCTTTCAGGAGCTGTTGGCGGCGGAGCTACAACCGGAACCTGGAGTGGTGGCACGGGAACGTTTAATCCTAATGCAAATACATTGAATGCGACATATACTTTAAGTGCCGCAGAAGTAGCAGCAGGGTTTGTGGAATTAACCTTAACTACTAATGATCCTGCAGGTCCATGTCCCGCTCTGTCTGATAAAGTGAGAATCACAGTGACCAACGATGCTACTGCAAATGCAGGAGCCGACCAGGAAGTGTGTGCAAGTTCTCCGGCCGTTACACTGGCAGGTATAGTAGGTGGTGGAGCTACAACCGGAACGTGGAGTGGTGGCACAGGAACATTTAATCCGAATGCAAATACACTCAATGCTGTATATACACCAAGTGCAGCGGAAATAGCAGCAGGATTTGTAAACTTAACATTAACTACTAATGATCCTGAGGGTCCTTGCAATCCTTCAAGTGATGCAATGAGAATAATCATTCATCCGAATCCTGTGATAACGTTGAGCGCTGTAACACCTGCACGTTGTGCCGGAGACAATGCTTCAGTGCAGTTAACGGTCACCAGTGGTTCAGCTCCATTTGATGTCTTGCTTGACGGGGTGCAAATACTGGATAATACAAATGCATTCCCTGCACAGTTATCCATTCCTGCTGATGGCAATAATCATATAATAAGAGTTGTCGATTCTAAAGGATGTGAAGACACTAAAACGGTGAACGGTGGCATAGCACCTGCGCCCATCAATTTTACGGTAACGCCGAAGGCAGAAACTTGTCTTGGTTCAAATGATGGCTGTATTTTAGTTGAGATCACTGGCGGTACACCGCCTTACAGGGTGAATCTTGGCAATGGCACACCGGTACAATTAGCAGCTAATGAAACTTCTCATCAATTCTGTGGATTAGTACCAGCTACATATAGTGTACATGTAACTGATGCAAACAATTGTATTGTTGCTGATAAGGTTACGATAGTAAATCCGGGTCCGGCTTGTACTCCTCTTCCTACTGTCGGACATTGTACTTATACACAGGGTCAGTATGGAACATTTAATGGACAGGCATGTTTACCTGACGGTTCATCCGTACTGGCGGAAGGGATCATGACAAAAGCTTTGGATGCTGAGCCCAATGATTTCAAAGATTTTGGCGTAGTAGCAAACAATAGATTTTTCAGACTGACATTGAATGATGTTACTGGCGGAAGCAGTGCAAATATTTATAAACTATTGCCGGGTGGTGGTAATGCATGTGCTTTAAAAGGCTTTGCAACCTTCTCACAAACCAATACGTGGGGTAATGTGCCATTAAGCACAAAACCGCAAACATTCGGTAAAATTTTGAATACATTGCTTGCTCAAACCATCGCACTGTATTTCAATTTATCGGAAGATCCAGCACTTGGTAATGAAACCGTGCAGGATACGATCATCACGAGCAAACAAACATTCTGTGGCAGTGGAATAGTACAACCGGCAACAGAAGATACGTTTGGATTCCCGCATGCTCTTGTTGTATTCTTAAATAACAACACTGATGCTTTTGATTATCCAAATACCGTTGAAGGCTTGTTCAAGCTTGCCAACGATATCCTGGGTGGAGTCAATGTGCCGGTTAATTGCGCGGATGTGGCTGCAGCCGTTGATACCTATAATAATGCTTTTGACGGTTGTCGCATACAAACAGGTACTATACCTTTTGCTTCTCCGTCAATTACAAGCAGCAGCTTGCATAGTGAGAATACGACTCTTAGTACCCAAATTCCTGAAACAGTGAATGAAGTTCAGATCAAAGCCTATCCCAATCCGTTTAGTGAGCAGGTAAGCTTCCGTTTTGTTTCCCCGGTTAAGGGAAAAGCAATACTGGAAATTTATAACATCGGCGGACAAAGAATGGCAGTATTATTCAATGGTATGGTTGATGCAGGTGTTTCTAAAACTGTTCAGTATACCAAAGAAAAAACTGGTGCAAGTGGAACACTAATTTATAAACTGACAATTGGTGACAAAGTGATGTATGGAAAAGTGCAGGCATTGAAATAATCATCGCGTATCTATGAGACCATAATGGAGCCCGTAATGGGCTCCATTATTATTTTTATTAAGAATATAGCCGGGAGTAAATGGATGTTATAGATTTTTTTTAATGATCATTCTGATCTGGTTGCTTTCGAAACCATCCCCTTTTTAAGTTAGACATTCTACCTGTTTCAGCTATTTCCAAATGCTGGTAATTATTTCATGTTTGCTGATAACAAAAATTTTAAACAACAATTTTATGACAGGCTCAATTAAACTTACTATGGCATTGTTGGCTTTGGCAGCATTTGCCGGTTGCTCTAAAAACCCTACCTATTTGCAGGATCAACCAGGAAACAATTCATCATCACAAACACAACAAAATCTCAACTCTGAATTAAAACCAGAAGCGATTGTTTTTAAAGCTGCCGGTGATAATGCTGGTATTACTCCTACACTTGAAGAATTCCGCAACTTACTTGGTACTCTGCATGTGACCCCCAGTACAACGGGTGGTTTCAGGGAGGGTCGCAGGGAAATAAACTGGGATGCGGTACCTGATGCATTAACAAATAACAATCTTTTTCCCGGTACTTTTTTTGGATCCAGTGATCCGGCTCTTCCCGATGGAAGAAAAAGGGGACTCATTTGTATGACTCCCGGTGACGGCTTCAGTATCAGTGACACTGTTTTTTCATTTATTAACGGAAACTATAAAGATCAGTTCAAAACCTTTAGCCCGAAAAAAACTTTTATTGCTGTGGGAAGCAACATTACTGACAACTTTTTTAAAGTGCCGGGTACTGATATCGAAGCAACAGTTCAGGGTTTTGGCGTAGTGTTCAGTGGTGTAAATAATGCATCTTCCACTTCATTAGAATTTTACAATGGGAACAGGTTACTGGGTTCATTTAAAGTGCCGAATACCGGCAATAATAATCCGGCTGGTTTTTCATTCCTGGGCGTTTATTTTCCCAATGAAAAAGTAAGCCGTGTTCGCATCTTTAGCGGCTCAGCTCCTCTTTCATCAACACANAACGATCTTACCGATGGTGGTGGTGAAGACCTGGTGATTATGGATGATTTTATCTATAGTGAGCCCCAGCATTGATCAAGAGAATTTATCCACTGAGTTGAGTATGTTTTTGCAGATTTTAGTGGAATAGAGCCCTATCCCCACATTTGGGGATAGGTTCCTATTCCTCCATAGGGGAATTTTGAACGCTTAAACCTTTTTTATGAAGAAACTCTTTGCCCCCCTGTATATAACAGCTTTGATCGTCAGCCTGTTGATCATTGTACTGGTTTCCTGTAAAAAAGAAAATGCTCAACCAGAGCCCGTGGTTATTAAAGGCGCTGATGATATAACCACTGCAATAAATGATTTTCGCAACCTGCTTGGTAATTTAAATACCACGCCGGGCGCCACCAGTGGCCGTCGTGAGATTGACTGGGATGGTGTTCCGGATAGCCTTGTGGGCAAGGCATTACCCGACAATTTTTTTAATCCGACAGGACCGAATGCATCCATTGCACGGCAAAGAGGATTGATATATGCATCAGGGTCAGGCGAGTTCCAGGTAAGTAAAAGCAATTTTGCCAATATCGATCCCGCCTCTGCAGGAGAATTTGCAGCATTCAGCGGGACTAAGACTTTTGCAAATATATCCACCAATGGCTGGCCCATTAGTTTCCAGGTNGCAGGGCAAACAGCTGTTGCTTTTACAAAAGGAGTNGGTATGGTACTTAGTGATGTAGACCTGCCTAATTCCACTTCACTCGAATTTTTTGAAGATAACAAAAGTTTAGGCAAATTTTTTGCACCAGCACATACTGCAACATCCAATTTTTCTTTTCTCGGCGTGTATTTTCCAGGCAATGAACGCATAACAAGAGTGGAAGTGAAGCATGACGGGATCCTGTCTGATGGACAAAAAGATATCTCAGCAGGCGGCCAGCATGATCTTGTAATATTCGATGACTTTATTTACAGCGAACCGCAAAAACATTAAAAAGAAAAGCGGCAATATGAAAAATTCTGAAACCACGTTATCCTATGAAGAGTTTGTGCAGCATATAAAGGGCTGCACACAGAACAAAAGAGAAAGCCAGAAAAAAATATACGGTCATTTTTACCAACATGCAATAGCGATTTGTGACGCTTATGCCGCCACTTATGAAGAAGCTGTAGAAATACTCAACCAGGGGTTTCTGAAAATTTTTAAACAGATGATAAATTATGCTCCCGCCTATATCAGTGAGATATCATTGTTTTTGGATTGGCTGAAAAAGACTATGGCAAATGAGGCTATTGAACATTACGCTAAACAAAATAAGCATCGTTTAATAGAGGGTCTGCCCAATAAGATTTATACTTGTTCTGGATTAATTAAACCAGGTTTGAGAAATTGTTGCTAAAAAAGAATGATTGATGCGTTCAAAAGAAGGATTACCTTGATTATCTTATCTTTTTTAATGAAATTTTCTTAAAGGTCCCCGGAAGCGAAGATTGAATAGCAATTGATGAATGGATTCGATAGTGTTTGAAGGGTTGCTAAATTTATGCCTCCAAATAACCCGCCAATAATATGTTTCAGCGCTTTCAAATGGGGATATTTTTTTTACTTGTTAATTGCTGCGCTTTTGCACAGAAACCTTCTCTTTATTTTGAAAGACTCACTACACAAAATGGTTTGTCCAATAATAAAGTGAATTGCTTTATCCAGGATCAGCGGGGTTTTATGTGGATTGGTACCAATGATGGATTGAACCGTTACGATGGACAATATTTTACAATTTTCCGGAAACAAAATGACAATGGTTTAGGATTATCTGGAAATATCATTACCGATCTGCTGGAAGACCCAAAAGGCATTTTGTGGATTGGCACCGCTGATGGAGGGCTGACAAAATATGATTACCGCCAGCCACCTGCTCATCAGTTCACACAATACAAACACCAGGTTTCAAATAATAACTCCATTCCTGATAATATCATCACCTGTTTATTGCTGGATTTAAAAGGTTATTTATGGCTGGGTACAGGAGGCAATTATGTAGTTCGCTTCAACCCGGCGACAGAAAAATTTGAAACACCTGTAAAAGAAGGCACCAAAACCATCCAATCGCTGTGTATGGATAAAAATGGTATTATATGGGTGGGCCGGGCCGGTGGCAGCATTTTAAAAATAAACCCTGATAATCTTTCTTATGAAATGGACAGGCGTTACAATGACCTTTATGCAAAACTGCCTCATGCTACTGTAACGACCATTTTTTCTGACAACGAAAAAAATATTTGGTACGGCTCATGGGATAAGGTTCTGTATCATTATAATTTTTCATCGGACAAAGAAGAAATATTTCAGCAGGAAAAAAAGCCATTCAGTTTCGACAATGATGAAATCCTGAGTATGGCTGAAGATGCGAACGGGATAATTTGGATGGGAGGACGTTATAAAGGGCTTCATATATATGATAAAAAACAACAACGATTTTTAAATTATCAATATGATGGTTCTCTTGAAGGCACGATTGCTGACAATTGTATAAATCGTGTTTATCTTGATCACCACGGAATGATTTGGCTCGGCACGAACAGGGGTATCAGCATTTATCACCCGGCGCAACAATATTTTGAGCAAAGATTTTTGCCTGTCATAAAAGATCAGAACGGAGAAAAAAAAGATGTCATCGTTTATGATTTTTATAAAGACGAACAAGACAATCTTTGGATCGGTACAAGCGAAGGAATTTATATACGTCCGGATAATACTACCGACTTTATTTTCAAACCTGTTTTATATAAAGGTCGCAGGTTAGCAGTGACCAGGTTCTTTAAAGACATTAATGGCAGCTTTTATATAGGCACAAACTATTCTTTGTTTCGTTATGATGTGGAAACCGGTCATGTTTCTCTTTTGCCTAACACCGATAAGGACCCTGTCATGAATGGCATAATTGATTCACGGGTAGTATCCGTGGTGAGAGATACGATTGAGAATCACCCGGTGTTGCTGGTCTCCCCGTATGGCCATTATCTTGCTTGTTACGACCTGGTGGAGCAGCACTGGGTTTCAAGAATTGACACCGTCAAAAAGATTGTTTCCCGGTTTAATCTGAAAGATAATCTCATCCGCCGTTTTTACAAAAGCAATGAAGGAAATATGTGGCTTGCTACNGCCCGGTTTGGCCTGGGTGAATGGATAAAACATTCTTCACTTCGCGTAAACTATTTATGTAATAATCCTGCTGATGCCTCCACCATCGGTAATGATAATGTATATGATATTACCCAGGACAAGAAGGGAAATTTATGGGTGAGCACATTTGGCGGGGGATTGCATTACTTTGACATGAACACAAAAAAATTTACGCATATTACCGCTACGAACAATCTGCTGGAAGGTTTACAAACCGATCAGCAGGGTAATGTATGGATGATCAGCAACGGAAACTTGCATAAATATGATATAAAACATCAATCTTATTTGTCCTATATGCTTCCTGACCTGGAAAAATCCGGTGGGATCACCGGTTATATTTATAAAGACAACCGTGGTAAAATGTACACGGGTGGTCTCAATTACTTTATAGAATTTGACCCTTCCATGATAAGGGGCGGCATCAGGCAGCCTGCCATCTTTCTGACTGATTTTAAAATTTTCGATACTTCATATAGTGACCTGTTAATGGAAAAAAATATTAAGCTTCGGTACAAACAGAAATATTTTACCCTGGAATTTTCGGCCCCGGTCTTCAGCGCTTCCCGCAATGTTCAATATTCTTATAAACTGGAAGGATGGGACAAAGATTGGGTGGAGATCGGTAATCGAAACTTTGTCCAATTCTCGAACCTGCAGGGCGGCAATTATACTTTTAAAGTAAGAGCTACTACACAACCGGGTATTTGGGGGCAGCAATATGCAGCAATGAAAATAGAAGTGGTGCCGCCGTTATGGAAACGTGGATGGTTTTTAGCAACTCTTATTTTTTTATTGGCAGCTTTGGTATATCGTTTCATTTATTCCTTACAGCAAAAATTGAAGACGGAAAAGATCGTCGGTGCATTTGCTACATCCCTATACGGAAAAAATACCATTGAAGATATTTTATGGGATATTGCAAAAAACTGCGTGAACAGGCTGGGGTTTACGGATTGTATCGTTTATGAAAAAGATGAACAAAGAAATGTATTGATTCAAAGAGCAGCTTTTGGCCCCAAAAATCCTGATGGCCGTATTATTTTAAATTCTATTGAAATAGAAATAGGCAAGGGAATAGTTGGTGCAGTGGCGCAAACTGGAAAAGCTGAAATCATTAAGAATACAAAAAAAGATCGCCGTTATATCGTCGATGATGAAGTAAGATTATCAGAAATTACCGTTCCCATTTTTGTGGATGGAAAAGTTTTTGGTATTATAGATTCCGAACATCCAAAAAAGAATTTCTACAACGCTTATGATTTGCGGTTGCTGGAAAAAATCGCTGTTATCTGCGCCGAGCGGATTTTTAAATACCTGACCGAAGAAAAACTGCGCGGCAAAATTGCCCGTGATCTTCATGACAATATGGGCTCGGCATTAAGCAGCATTTCTGTGTATGGGCAAATAGCCAAGGTCTATAATGAGCAACAGCGCAGAGAAGATTTAGAACAAACATTAAATAAAATCAATGAAACATCCAGCGAGATGATCACCGAGATGAATGATATTGTCTGGGCAATCAATCCCCGTAACGACAATATGGATGCAATGCTGCAGCGGATGGAATCCTTTGCCAAACCATTGCTGGCATCCAAAAATATCGGTTTCAATTTTCAATATGATGCCGGCATATTGAATTTTCACCTTGAAGTGACCAAGCGGAAAAATTTTTTCCTGATATTTAAAGAAGCGATCAATAATGCAGTGAAATATGCGGATTGCACGCATGTAAGTGTTTGGATAAAGCACTCCGGCAATCATTTATTTATGGGGATCAGTGACAATGGAAAAGGTTTTTGTGTCACCAGTACTTTAGAAGGGATCAAACTACTGTTGGGAAACGGTAATGAGGGAAATGGTTTAAGAAATATGCAATTGAGGGCCGGGGAAATGAAGGGAACACTCAATCTCGAAAGTGAGCCGGGAAAGGGTACCTCTGTGGAATTGGATTTTCCTATCCCCTGATTCGGTGACACTTTATAGCATAAAAAAGGAGAACTTTGTCGTCTAAAATAAGATCATGAATTTGCGTATTGCCATATTCGATGATAATAAAAATATCCGTGACAGCATCAGCCTTTTATTGGATACGGTTCCGGATTTTGAAGTAGTGGGTGTATTTTCTCATGGACTGGACTGTATACAGGATGTAAAAGATTGCAAGCCTGATCTTGTGCTGATGGATATTGAAATGCCGGGTATAACAGGTATCGAAGCGGTCAGGAGTCTTAGAAAAGAGATGCCGCATATACAAGTCCTGATGCAGACAGTTTTTGAAGATGATGACCGGGTATTTGATTCTATCTGTGCAGGTGCTTCGGGATATATATTGAAAATTCATTTGAATACAAGACTTATCGACGCCGTAAGGGAACTGCAATATGGCGGATCTCCAATGTCGCCGGCTATTGCAAGAAAAGTAATGAACAAGTTGCAGCAAATCCCTCATTTCATTAAGCCCGAACAAGCCCCGGATTATAACCTGACACCACGGGAAAAGGAAGTTTTAAGTTGTGTAGTAGACGGGTTAAGCTATAAAATGATAGCCGATAAACTTGTTATCAGTTATGAAACTGTTCGCAGTCATATCAAAAAGATATATGAAAAACTCCATGTGGCATCGCTGACAGAAGTTGTTTCAAAAGCAATGAAAGAAAGGATCGTATAAGTCCTCAATTTTCATAGACGAATATTTCTTTCTCACCAATTTTATATACATCATTGTGCAAAACATCTTCCCTTGTTTGTGCAATAGTCTTCTTTTTAATAACCATCACGCAGATAATTAATGAAACCNTGGGCTTAATCACCGGTTTTAGTGATATGTTCCGGGGTTTTGGGCATTGCAAATGTTTTTGCTGTATCACAAATTTGGTCTTAAGAAGTGATGAACAAATTCCCTGCCCTGTAATATTCAGACGTATTGATAAATGTTCACTGTCAGTCTGAAAAATCGCATTTGAAATACATTACTAATTATTCAAACAGGCAGAATTATGAAGAAAAAATTACTTGCTCTGCAAATCTTATTCCTGGTTGGCGTTTATTCATTTTCACAAAGCGTCGGCATCGGCACAACAACTCCCGATGGTTCGTCAGCACTTGATATCACGCATACTTCAAAAGGATTGCTTATTCCCAGGATGAGCACAAATTCCATTAATGCTATCAACAGTCCTGCAAGAGGGCTGCTCGTATATGATTCACTAACGAATGAATTGAAAGTAAATGTCGGAACCCCCGCCTTACCAGACTGGCAAGCAGTCGGCCCCGGCGGAAATAATAATAATGCCTGGCGTCTGAATGGTAATAGCGGGATAAATCCAACCAATCAATTTATCGGCACTACCGACAACCAGCCATTACGTTTCAGGATCAACAATATCCAGGCGGGTGAATTACATCCTCAAACAGGAAATATTTTCTGGGGACTTCGGGCCGGTCAAGCTAATACAACAGGCACTGCCAATATTGCTATTGGAACCGATGCCTTAAAATTTAATAAAGACGGATTTGGATTAGTGGCCATTGGCGATTCAGCTTTATTTAATAATGACATTGTCAATCCCGCGCCAGGCATTTTTGCCGTTTCCAATACTGCCATAGGGTCAAATGCATTATTCGCTAATACATTTGGCAGCAGAAATACAGCAACTGGCACGAAGACTCTTGCAGCCAACACAACGGGCAATCTTAACAGTGCCTATGGGGAATCTGCACTTTTATCTAATACAATAGGAGCATTCAACACGGCAGTTGGAGCCAGCGCACTTCCTTCTAATATAGCAGGCAATTTCAATACAGCCGTCGGCGCTAATTCACTTTTTTCCAATACCGGCGGCCACCAAAACACGGCGGTCGGCGTTTTTGCGATGGTTGACAATACAACAGGTAATGATAATGTAGCCGTNGGTCACCGGTCGCTTACTGACAATAGCACCGGCAATAAAAATACGGCGATTGGCAACTCTTCGCTTTTTTCCAATCAAACCGGTAATGGTAATACAGCGGTTGGTGACTCATCGCTTTCTTCTAATACAACCGGCAATAATAATATTGCTCTCGGGATTTTATCTCTTTCATCTAATACAACAGGTTTTAGCAATGTTGCTATCGGAACGGATGCACTAAAATTAAATACTACCGGTTCTAATCTCGTAGCAATAGGTGATTCAGCATTATTTCATAATGATGAGAACA
>JGI24751J29686_10000522_pt1 | contig 11004 bp, 8 predicted proteins | sample KBSSwiS6_FD_29686 | JGI IMG/M metagenome (IMG submission 29686)
TGTTCCGGCTTTATATCCAAACTTTGAAGCATTGAGCAATACTTCCCACATGCTGATATTATTTTCATTGGCAAACAGCACTGCTTTATCAACAGATGTTTTGCCAATACCCCGAGCAGGAAAATTAATGATACGCTTTAGCGCTTCTTCATCCCTGGGATTTATAATAATTCTTAAATAAGCGATATAATCTTTGATCTCCTTTCGCTGGTAAAAACTGATGCCGCCATAAATCGTATAAGCAATGCCCATGCGCCGCAGGCTTTCTTCAAATGCTCTGCTTTGCGAGTTTGTACGATAAAGAATCGCAAAATCTTTATTAAAAAAATGGTTGCGCAGCTTTTGTTCCTGTATTGTATCCGCTACAAATTTCCCTTCCTCGTTATCCGTCATCGTTCTTACCAATCTTATTTTTTCACCTTCTGTATTTTCTGTCCACAGGTCCTTTGGTATCTGGCCCTTATTGTTTTTTATTATTTCATTGGCAGTATTAAGAATGCTTTTTGTACTGCGGTAGTTTTGTTCCAGCTTCACCACCTTTACTTCTTCATAATCTTTCTGGAATTGTAAAATATTTTGAATGGTGGCCCCACGGAAACTATAAATGCTTTGGGCATCATCACCCACCACGCAAACATTTTCATGCATGGCTCCCAGCAGCTTAATAATTTCATACTGTGCCGGGTTAGTATCCTGGTATTCATCGATCAGTATATATTTAAACTTACGCTGGTATTTACTTAAACTTTCGGGAACATTCTTCAGCAGCTCATAAAACTTTAATAACAGGTCATCAAAATCCATTGCACCGTTTTTAAAACAACGTGCGGCATAAGCCTGGTATATCTGTGCAATAGCCGGACGATTGCTGCGCATATCTTCCTGCTGGATATAATAATCATTTGCATAATCAGCCGGACCAACCAATGCGTTTTTTGCTGCCGAGATACGATTATAAACGGATGCTGGTTTATAGTGCTTATCATCCAGGTTTAATTCATTCACTACAGTTTTGATCACAGATTTCGCATCATCCGTATCATAAATAGTAAAGTTGTTAGGATAGCCAATTTTATTTGCTTCGCTGCGCAATATTCTTGCAAATACCGAATGGAAAGTCCCGATATACAGGTTTCTTGCTTCATTATTACCAAGTATGTGCTCAACACGTTCCTTCATTTCCTTAGCTGCCTTATTGGTAAAAGTGAGAGCAAGAATATTAAAAGCATCAACACCGTTTGCCATCAGGTGAGCAATGCGGGTGGTAAGCACTTTGGTTTTTCCGCTGCCGGCACCTGCCACGATCATCAATGGCCCATTAATATGCAATACGGCTTCACGCTGCCTTTCATTCAATCCTTCTAGATAATTAGTCATTTTTTTCCTTTGTCACCCTGCGCTGNTTACCTTGAGTCAATCGAAGGGTCGGAAGGGTGCCAGGGCTGCAAATTACATTGCTTAGCCGAGCTTTCATGAGCCTAATAGGTAAGATATTTTCTTTTCTTGTGCTGCTTATATTTTTCAAAAATAATTTCGCCCATGGGTTTATTATAAACTTTACTTTCTACCCATGAGATGGTATCGAGATAGGCAAAAGACCGTGTCTCAAAAGGATTTTTTTCGAGATGTTTTATTTTTTCTAATAGTTTTTTCAACCCGGGTTTGATCTTATCCGGAGCAACATTAAAAGAGCTTCTCAAAAAGGCAAACATTTCTTCTTCCACTGCTGTCAGGTTTTTCATTTTTGAAAAGAAACGGTAAACGGATTTCATCAGTGACTCCATAATGTCATAATTGCCCAGCTCATAGTGAGACATCATGTGCAGCAAGCGGGCATAGCATTGCAGGTCAATACGCAGATCCAGCGGCCCGTTGATAATTTTTTGAAGATAATCTATCGCCTTTTCATATTTACCGGCGCCGAAATAAAGAACAGCAATTTTATAATTGAATACCAGTATGCGGTGCTGATCCACATATAAAGCATATTCTTCGAGATTTTTTTCAATTATTGGCACCAGTTTCAATCCTTCCGTAAAAGTTCCCTTCATCAGGTGCTGGTTTATTTTAGCTCCATTGATATAAATTGACGTATGTGTTTTAAAATTATCATGCCTGTTAGCAACGGGTAATTTCTGGTATCTCTCAAATTGTTTGAGTATGATCTCAAATTTTTCAAAATTGCGCAGATCGAATAAAGCGTTCAGCAAATTATGCATTCCTTTTACATAATGGCCTGTTTCAATTTCGATCATCGCGGGATGTTCATCAAACAGATCNATCCATTTCTGGCTATATCGGTAATACATTAAAAAGTCCTGTTTGATAAAAGCATACCAGGAATAGCTCTGGTACAAATACAGTTTTTCATAAAACCCATTCACCGCTTTTATATCAGCGGGTAAATAACTTTTGAAAAAAGCATTAAGTTCTTTTTCATCCTCTTTGTTTCTTGCATGCCCATGCAACACAAACCAGCGATACAACAGCAATGCGAGATTGGAAAGATTTGTTACGCGGTCGATATGCCCGCTGATGGCAAATGCTTCCTCAGCCATTTGCAATGTTTTTTCAGCTGTACTTCGTGTGATGTGCAGTGTTTCAATTTTCTTTTCTAAGGAGAGCAATTGAACAAGGGTATTAAACTTCTGGTTAGCTCTTGCCAGTTCTTTTGCTTTTTCAAGAATGCGAAGACTCTGGATCTTTAAACCCTTGTTATATAAAATGCGGGCATTATCCAGGTGCTCACTTAGCTGCAGATCGATATTATCAGATGTTTTTAATAAACGCAGGCTGGCCAATAACTGCTTGTACAGGTGATTTTTTAAATTGGCTAATTGCGTTTTTGTAATTCCCGAAATTTTTTTAAGCAACATCGCATCGTCATATTCTTTCATTTTATCCAGCGCATCAAAAAGCTGGATGATCTTCAGATCTTCTTTTGCTGAGCTCCTTTTAATATAGAGTTTAAAGTGNCTTTTCTCCGATTTTTCAAGGGAGTGAACGAGTTGAAATAATATGTCAGAAAACCGCGTGGACATAAATATAAGGTCGGGCCGAAACCCTTGAATGGTAATGATTTAATAAAAATACCTCCTGTTTGGCATAATAAAATCTGCAGAAGGATGTTTTGATTCAAAATGAACGGGCCAATACATTTGTATTGCCTCATTTTCATACAACAAGCAATCGTTGAGTGAGCAATCATCAGAGGCCGAAAAAGAAAGAGAATCGCTTATTAAAAGCACTTCATAAGAATTTCATATGGCAAGCAATCGTTAGAGGTCAGTCCGTTTCTACGGAAGGGCCTTTTTTGTTGGGTTGCAAGATAGCAAATAAATAGTTTAACCAGCAAGATCGTTATTGAAAGAAATACTTTCGATATAAGCTATGACCTGGTGCCGGGTTTTATTCATTTTCTTTTCAAGCCTTGCTAAAAGCTCTTCTTCTTTGCCTTGTTCATAACAAAGATCATCATCGGAAAGGGTGCTATCATTTTCTTTCATTCTTTCTTTTACTTCTTCCCAGGGAGCATTCAGCTTTAAAGTTTCCATAATTACAGTTTTAAAAATGAGGTATTAAGAAATAAAAGAAGCGGTATCAAAATTTAATAAAATCACGCAACGTTGTCACGGCGCAAAGGGGAGTTAGTAAAAATCAGGCTTGCGTCGTTGCGTGAAAATATACCAAAAGGTTTTTTGAGACATTTTCTATTTCTTTTCAATTAAGTTTTCTTCGGTTCCAGCAATTTGAAGAACTGATCTAACTGGGGCAGTATTACAATTCTTGTCCGGCGATTAACCGCCCGGTTTTCATCTGTGCTATTCTCCATTAATGGCATGTATTCACCGCGACCAGCAGCAGCCATCTTGGCCGGGTCGAGTCCGTATTGGTTTTGTAAAATGCGAACCACGGCCGTTGCTCTTTTTACACTCAGGTCCCAGTTATCAAGAAGCACTCCGCTATGAAAGGGAACATTATCAGTATGCCCTTCTACCATAAATTCAATTCCCGGCTGGTTCTTTAATACCATTGCAACTTTACCGAGCACTTCTTTTGCCTGCGGGGTTACTTCATATTTACCGGTTTTAAAAAGCATCTTATCAGAAATATCAATATACACAACACCTTTATCTACTTTGATATTAATGTCTTTGTCATTCATGTTACCAATTGCCCCTTTCAAATTCATTACTAAGGCCATATTCAATGAATCTTTTCTTGCAATTGCCATTTGCAGGTCTTGTATATAAATATCTTTAGCACCAATATTGTCAAGCGATTTTTTAATACTCTCTGCCTGTGAAGAAGAGATCACTGAAAGATCCTGCAATTGCTTTAATACAGTCGTATTGTTTTGTTTTAAAAATTCATTTTGTTTATCCAGCTCAGCTAAACGATTAGTAAGACTCGCATTTGTAGCTTCTAATGCAGCCTTCTGGCGGGACAGATCAGATTTCTCGTTATTACAAGCATTCAGGTCATTTTGCAGGTTTCCATATTTTAATTCCAACTGGGTATAATTAGCAGTCGCCGCTTTATACTTTTTACTACTAACGCATGCAACCAATAGTGGTAACACCAGGACAATGAGTAACAATCTTTTATTCATAAAATTTTATTTTGAATGAAGCATAATCAAGCATTTACAAGTTTCATGCCCGCACATTGATAAAGGTAATAAACTAAGTCACTGTTTAACCACATGCCCTTAGGGAATGTAAAAATCGGACAGGCATCAGTGTTTATTAACCCACTCATCGTATCATTTTGCTTCCTGTCATTTTTCTCTACGAAACGATTCGTTTAATGTTCATTTTTGTTGCAAACATCTTTTATGCGGGGACATACATTAGGTATTTTAGTTTTTCTTTTGATTGCAAACATTGCTTTTGCTCAAACACAACGTGGAAAGATAACGGGGAAAATAACAGATGAAGAATCAAAGCCAATACAGGGTGCAACTGCTGATCTGCTGAGAAGTAAAGATTCTTCTCTGGTTAAGGTTTCGATATCAGATAAATCCGGGGTTATAGAATTCGAGAATATCAGGTTTGGTTCTTATTTAATACGGGTCAGCCATGTTAACACGGCCAAATCTTTCTCACCGGTTTTTACTTTATCGCCGGAAAATAATGCAATAACCATTGCCGATTTGTCGCTTCATGCAGTGGCAAAAGAGTTGCAATCGGTCCAGGTTACGGCACGCAAACCATTTATTCAGCAACTGACCGATCGCATTGTTGTGAATGTTGAAAACAGTATTGTCAATGCCGGCAGCTCCGCTTTTGATGTCCTGGAAAGATCACCGGGAATTTTGATCGATGTAAATGATAATTTGAGCATGCGTGGCAAAGCTGGTGTTATTATCATGATCGATGGTAAGCCAAGTCCAATGAGCGGATCGGATCTTGTAAATTATTTACGAAGCCTTCCATCCGCGGCAATTGAAAGGATCGAACTTATTACAAATCCATCTTCAAAATATGATGCGGCGGGTAATGCCGGCATTATTGACATCCGCATGAAGAAGGACCAGCGTTTTGGAACGAACGGCTCTTTTACTGCCGGTTATGGCCAGGGCATTTATCCTAAAGCCAATTCAGGCATAAACCTTAATTATAGAAATAAAAAAGTAAATCTTTTTGGCGGCTATAACTATGCATACCGGATGAATCTGAATCATCTTTTATTGAATAGAAACTTTTTTGAAAACGGGCAGTTCACGGGACAAGACCTGAAAGACAATTATACCAAGATCCCTCTTTACCTGAACACCGTCCGATTGGGTGCAGATTTTTATCCAAACAAAAAAACTGTTTATGGTTTTGTTATCAACAGTAATTTAAATTCATTCAGGCCTTTTAATGACAACAGCTCGGTTGTGATCGGAAGCAACAAGCAGCCACTTTATAAATTCAATACTCAAACGAAAAATGACAATCAGAATAAAAATATAGCAGCCAATTTTAATATCAAACATACTTTTGACACAACAGGAAGAGAGTTAACGGCTGATATCGATTATGCGTATTTCAATACGGATAATTTTTCAAGAGTGTCGACTCAGTATCATAATTTGGATGGCACACCCATGCAGCCTGATTATATACTGGATGGATTCCAGGATGGCAATTTAAATCTTAAAACGGCTAAAGCTGATTATGTAAATCCCCTGAAGAAAAAAGCAAGGATCGAAACAGGTTTTAAAACAAGTTTTGTCAGCGCAGATAATGATGCCCGTTTCTTTAACATGAGCAATGGAGTTCCCGAGGATGATGTAAATAAGACCAATCATTTTTATTATGATGAAAACATCAACGCTGCCTACCTGATCTTCAAAAAGACGCATAAAAAGTTTGATTATCAAATTGGACTCCGTGCCGAAAACACCAATGTAAAGACAAGACAGGTGAAAGGAGATATCCGTTGGGATTCATCCTATACGCAACTTTTTCCCAGTGCTTATTTTAATTACAACATCAAAGAAGATCAGCGCATTGGCGTATCAGTAAGCCGCAGAATCGATCGCCCGAATTATTCACAGCTCAATCCTTTCCTGTTCCTGATCGATGTGACCACTTATGCAACAGGTAATCCGGATTTATTACCACAGTTTACGTGGGCTTATGAATTGAATTATACTATTAAGAACATCAATTTAACGCTGGGATATAGTCATACAGAAAAAAGCCAGAACATCGTTATAGCGAGATTTAAAGAAGTATTTCCATCTATTCCTGCAGATGATAATGTAACAGTACAGATACCGGTCAATCTCTCTTCCACCGATTATTTCGGACTTACTGTTGCAGCGCCCATTCGCCTTAGCAAATGGTGGAATATGATCAATAATGCAAATGTGTTTTATAATCATTTCAATGGTAACCTCGGCGTAACGACATTGGACAAAGGCCGGGCCGTAGCAGACCTCCGTACGAATAATACATTTACGTTTAAAAAAGGATGGACCGCAGAGTTGAATGCAAACTATAATACAGGTGGCCAGTATGGTTTCATGGTTACACGTTCGCAGTGGGGTATTGGCACCGGTGTTCAAAAAACATTTTGGCAGGGCAAAGGCCAATTGCGATTTAATATCACTGATATTTTCTGGACAAATCTGCCACGGGCTACGATCACATACGACAATTATATAGAGATATGGAGAGCTTACCGTGAATCAAGGGTAGCCAACTTAACGTTCACTTATCGCTTTGGAAGCAATAAGGTTTTGCAGGCACGCCGCAGAACAACAGGTTCAGAAGAAGAAAGACAAAGAGCACAATAAAGTTCCGTATGCCATCTTATTTTTTTTCTCATGTGCGACGGGCCACGCTAAGGCGTGGCTCTATTTTTTATGAAGGGTTTGTAATAGCTGCAGGTGCGGTTTTACCTGTTGCAAAGTATCATTGTGTAAGAATTGTTTCAGGTGTTTATAAAAATGACTGAAATCATAATACCCATAATCACTGTAATGAAATTTCCCGGGGGATAAAAGAATATGACTGGCCGCATTTCGGATTCGCAGTATTTGCAATGCCTTTTTACTGTTTACACCGGTGCAGCTTAGAAAATAGCGTTGTAATGTACGTGCTGATATATGATGATCCGATGCCAGCTCTTCTATTGAGCTCGTGTAATCTTTTTGTTTAACTGCTTTATCCAATATGGACGTAACAATATTTACGGGTTTAAGCGAACCCTCATATTTATCCAATTGCTGCAGGTAATGTTTCATTAAGAGTTGTACACGTTTTTCAAATGAAGACGCTTTTTTTACTTTATCCAATAATCCTGCTTCGGCTAAATAACTCAATGGAAAAATTGAACCGGTATAATCTGCAAAATCAATTTTCTTTTCAAAAATTACAGGACTTACCCTGAATTTGATACCAAATAAAATATTACCCGGTTGATGAAAACACTCGATATAACCTGGTCTTGGTAAAAAGCCATCTGTTTTCATATTGAATTTTACATCTTCCACCTGCATTACAAAAGGAGTTCCTAAATTGACCAGGTAAGTATATCCTACGTTCGGAAATAGTGCATCACTAAACCCGCCGGGATATTGACGCCATAATTTCTCAAATTTTGTTTGCCAGAAAAAATCAATGAACAGGGAAAGCTTGCCCTGCACGTGATGCCGGTAATAGTTATTTTCAAAATGATCCGTATGGATAAATTCGATATGTCTCACGGTGACGACGAGTATGCACGAACTTAAAAAAATAGACTTAAAATAATCTTAATTGCACTCCCTTTTGAACCTGGCGCGGTGGTTTTGCTTTACCAAAAACCGTTTGTCCTCCATATTTCCAGGAATCATCTCGTTCTTTTTGAATTAATTCATCAAAATTTGAATTAGGCATGAAATCTTTTTCTGCCCGGGCTGCTATTTGATGCAGCTTTTTTATTGCTTCTGTTTTTTCGGTTGCTCCGAGTTTTGCCTTATGAACTGCCGTCTGTAATGTTTGGATCGTTTCATCATATACTTTGGTGGGTACCGGGAAAGGATGACCATCTTTTCCGCCATGTGCAAAAGAAAAACGGGCAGGGTCTTTAAAACGGGAAGGTGTACCATGTATAACTTCACTCACTAATGTTAAGGATTGAATAGTCCTTGGCCCAACTCCATTTAATAATAACAGCTCTTCGAAATTATCAGGATGCTGATCAAATGCTAACCACAAAACAGAACCTAATCGTTTCAGGTTTACATCACCCGCCTGCACATCATGATGCGAGGGCATTATTAATTGCTGAAAATCTTTTATGATCTGTTCAGGGTTATCATGTGCAATTTTTAAAATGCTTTCTCTTGTTGTATTAGCGGCTGTATCCGTGAGATTTAATATAGAACCCTGGTTAATACCACAAATGCCTGTGTGAGGTTCTTCAACAAATGACCTGATATTATTTGAATGCCAATGATACCGCCTGGCTGTTTTATTATCCGGTCTCATACCCTGTTGTACTACGGTCCATTGCCCGGTATCGCTAACAATAAAATTATGAGTGTATAATTGAAAGCCATCCTGGACAGCAGTATTATCTACTTTAGCACTTAACTTACTACAACGAACTAATTCATTCCCGTTAAGTCCAGTGCTATTTCCGATCTTTAAAAGTTCGGCCGGCGTTTCTTTTGAAAATTTTCCTTTACCACCACATATATAAATACCCAAATCCCTGGCGTGTGGATTAATTGATCTCTTCAGTGCTCCCATTACAGAAGTTGTAATGCCTGAAGAATGCCAGTCCATTCCCATAACGGCCCCCAGGCTCTGAAACCAAAAAGGATCAGAAAGCCTTCGCAACATTTCTTCTTTTCCGTATTCAATAAGAATAGCTTCGGTAATTGCTAAACCCAGTTTAGCCATCCGCTCTGCAAGCCATTTGGGAACATAGCCATAATGGAGCGGTAAATCAGCAGAGCCGGATCTTTTCATACCATAAAATTACAAAGAAGATGAGGTAGTGTTATTTCAAAATTGTTAACGGTGTTGCGACTTTATGTGAGTGAGGATTTGAACTAATTGTTATAAACTTAATCGTAGATAAAATGACCCTGAAATAGTGTGATACGTAACGCTATAATCCGTTATGCTTGCACGCATTCTTAGGCGACCATTAAGGCTTCCTTTTAAAAGCTTTTGCTGTGCATCATATGAGATAATACTTATTTTAAAATCAGGTGCAATATCAGGCGTTGCGAGATAATAGCAGAAATTTTGATTATTTCCATAGGGTGGAACAATTGTATTGTTGCCAAAACCAAAGATGTGGCTGCCCCCGATACCGGAACTGATATCATAAACACCAGCTTCTATAAATGGATGTGGTAAAAATAATGCGGTCAGAAACATTGTATCATTACTGATACCAAAAGAATTGACAGGCCAGCCAACGATCTTTAAATAATTCCAATTCGAATTTACATCAAAGTATGTATCTGCAGTATCAATCGGGCCATGATGAAAGCTTCTGTTATTACTATCAATAAATTGCCATGTATTAATAGCCGGATCTATTGGTGAGGTAACCGGGGGAGAAATAATAGGCAAACTATCCCTGGCGCTATCATTATTATTTTCAAGACTAATTTCTTTTTGACATGAGCTCAGTAAAGAAACAAGGCAAACCAAACAAGTCCAATATGAATAAAGCTGTCTCATGAAAGTCAATAGCACTATAAATTTAAGAATTTTGGGACAGCCATATATTGGCTGGACAATCTTAATCAATCGAAGTTGTCATCAGGCTGGTTGCCTCCACTTAATGTCACACCCAATGCTGGGTCTCTGGTCTTCCGGAACAGGCTGACCATTGATCAGGCAATCCAATGCTTTGCGAATATCTTTTCCGGTGACGGGAATAAGATTACCGGGTCTGCTGTCATCAAGTTGTCCACGATAAACAAGTTGCAAATTTTTATCATAAATAAAAAAATCGGGTGTGCAGGCGGCGTCATAAGCTTGTGCTGTTTCCTGTGTTTCGTCATACAGGTAAGGAAATGGATAACCTAATTCAATCGCCGTTTGTTTCATTAGTTCGGGTGCATCTTCGGGATAATTTGAAACATCATTTGAATTGATAGCTGCAAAACCGATTCCTTTTTCTTTATGGTCATTGGCCAGCTTTATTAACTGGTCATTTATATGTTTTACAAAGGGGCAGTGGTTGCAAATAAATAGGATCACTGTTCCTAGCACTCCTTTTACATCTGCAAATGACATATGCTTTCCGCTTACTGTATCGGGCAGATTAAAGGAGTGAGCTTTTGTTCCCAGTGCAACCATGGTTGAAGGAGTTCTTGCCATAAAATAAAATTACCGTATAAAATTTTAATTCAATTAATACCCGCAATTCTTATTCCAGCTTCTCCGGATCAATTATATAATATGGATGATTGTTCAGATTTCAGTAACTTACATAAGGTCTTCTTAGCCGCTTCTTATGAAGCATTTTTTATCATATTATCTTTTTCTTCTTTTATTT
>JGI24751J29686_10000523_pt1 | contig 10988 bp, 8 predicted proteins | sample KBSSwiS6_FD_29686 | JGI IMG/M metagenome (IMG submission 29686)
TTTGGCTCTGATAGCCAATCCCGCCGATAATAAGATTTGTGTTAGCACTATTACNGGAGATGTTTAGATAAGCTCTCCAGTAATTGGCACTGAAATCACCGCTTTTATAATTGTTTCTTTTGACAGGCGTATCCAGGAAGAAACTGTCGGCCTGTCCATTTGAATGATGATGTAATTGCAGCGTTGTCCATACCAGTCCTCCTCTTTGCTCATTTAATTTTTTAAGAGAGGATAACAAAAAATCCAGGCCAAAGCCGAACTTGTTGCTGCTTGGTAATAAAGGGTTAGAATCATCCCTTGTCAGCCTGCTTAATATGCTTACATCCAATGTGAGACGTAAACGCTGAAATAAAGGATAGCTGTAATATTTCCCCTGGTAAGCAACAAAGCGATGCGCAAACTGTCCCTCTACCCAGTAACCGTCGCGGCCTTCTCCATCCCGTAATGGCACAGTTCTTTTCACAAGGGGGCTAATCACCGGAAATGCCAAATACATCATCGGCTCATTGAACCGCAACTCTTCGTGGTATCTGTCCATTGCATGATTCGGATTATTAGAAGACTCCGGATCAGGAAATATCTGTGCACGGCTTGCAGAAGTGAACAGTAAGAAGACGAATATCAATAAGACCTTTTTCTCCGTTTTAGCTTTTTGAAGAACTCCTGCCATCTTTTTGTCTTTTCAGGGATAAACCTCCCTTGTGTGAAAGGTATGAAGTGATTAATGTGATTATTTTATACAATAATCATGCGAAGACAATTGTGTTTAAACGGCAAGCGACTACAGCGTGATAGATTGCGAAGTTTTTGAGTTCGGACATAATAACAAAAACATATTGCAGGAATATATTTTGGTCAATCAATGGAATGAATCTTTTGCATAAAGATTCCAAGTATCTCAGTGTTCTACAGGGGTACTACAAAAGCAGGTATCTGTTGTAAGCACATGATAAGTTAGAAATGATTATTGTTACCAGCGTCACTTCCACAAAAAAGCACCTGCCACCGGCAAGTGCTTTCGGTTTAACTAACCTATAGATTTAATACCTGTAATGTTCAGCCTTGAACGGTCCTTCCTTTGGTATGCCTAAATAATCCGCTTGTTCTTTTGTAAGCTCATCCAATTCAACACCGATTTTTCCTAAGTGCAGTCTTGCAACTTTCTCATCCAGATGCTTGGGAAGAACATAAACCTTATTTTCATAATTATTATGATTGCTCCATAATTCAATTTGGGCAAGCGTTTGATTGCTGAATGAATTACTCATCACAAAACTTGGATGTCCTGTTGCACAACCCAGGTTCACCAAACGACCTTCAGCTAATAAAATGATCTCTTTGCCATCAATGCTATAAAGATCAACCTGCGGTTTGATGGTGTCTTTTGTATCACCATAATTAGTATTCAACCATGCTACATCGATCTCAATATCGAAGTGGCCGATATTACATACGATCGCTTTATCCTTCATTGAACGGAAATGCTTTTCTGTAATAAGGTCACGGCAACCACTGGCAGTAACAACAATATCGGCTTCTTTTACAGCGTCAGCCATTTTCTTTACTGCAAAACCATCCATAGCAGCTTGTAAGGCACAAATGGGGTCTATCTCTGTTACAATAACACGACAACCGGCTCCGCGCAATGAGGCTGCCGAACCTTTACCTACATCGCCATAACCACCTACCACCGCTACTTTACCTGCAAGCATCACATCAGTCGCACGGCGGATAGCATCTACTAATGATTCTTTGCATCCGTATTTGTTATCAAATTTTGATTTGGTGACAGAATCATTCACATTAATTGCCGGCATGGGTAGAGTTCCTTTTGCTACTCTTTCATATAAACGGTGTACACCTGTTGTCGTTTCTTCAGTGATACCTTTTACATGTTGTACAAGCTCCGGGTATTTATCCAATACCATATTGGTAAGATCGCCGCCATCATCCAATATCATGTTTAACGGACGATCAGCGCCGCCAAAAAATAAAGTTTGTTCGATGCACCAGTCAGCTTCTTCTAATGTCTGGCCTTTCCATGCAAATACACCAATGCCGGCAGCGGCAATGGCAGCAGCGGCATGATCCTGCGTGGAGAAAATATTACATGAACTCCATTTTACTTCTGCACCTAATGCTTTTAATGTTTCAATTAAAACGGCAGTTTGTATTGTCATATGTAAACAACCTGCAATCCTTGCTCCTTTTAAAGGTTGTGAAGGACCATATTCCGCACGAATGGACATCAGCCCGGGCATCTCTGCTTCGGCTAAACGAATTTCTTTGCGACCCCATTCAGCAAGACTGATATCTGCTACTTTATGAGGCAAACTGAAATCAATTGATTTGGACACTGTTGACATTTTTTATTGTTTTTATTTTCGGCGGCAAAGGTATGTATATATATGGTATAAAAAGGGCTCATACACTTCAAATATTATACACATATTATTAGTGAAAACACCATTGCCCCGGGCTTTTTCTTTATGTCGTTTAAATAATTCAGAATAATTTTGCCCCGAAATGTCTACAATATTCTCATACGATACCGTTACGGAGGCTCTCAATGATTTAAAACTTAGGAATTATACGCTTGATTTCAACCTTAAGGAGAATTGTATCGTCTGCCATGAACACAAGTTTGATATTGATGATTTTGAGATCGTAGAAGTGTACCGGTTTGAAGGAAATACAGATCCCGCAGATGAAGCAGTAGTGTATGCGATAGAATCAAAGGCGGGTTTAAAGGGAGTGCTGGTAACCGGTTATGGTATGTCTGCAGAAGGCATGAGTGCTGAAATGGCAAAGAAATTGCAAATACATCGTACCTAATAAAACTATATGAAGAAGAATCTAAGATTACTTGCTTTGACCGGTTCAATTTTTTTTGTTCAGCAAATAATTGCGCAGACGGATAGCCTTCATTTGATTTGTCCTTTTGTAAATGGTTCGGGGCGGGAACCTAAAGAAGCTTTTACCTGGGATCCGCCTGAGAAGAAAGTAATCATGATCACAAAAAGAGATACAATTATCCGCAGTTGTATCAATGCTACTGTAGCCGCTGTAAATCCAACAGAAGACCAAAGATTTGAAGTCGTCATTTATTATAAGGACTATTATTTCTGGTATTATGGCGTTGCACAGCCATTAGTAAAAAGAGGCGACATATTGAAAGCAGGTCAGCCATTGGGAAAATATATTCCCGGCACCGAGGTTGAGTTCAGAATGTTTAACAAAGAAGAGCCAATGGATCCACGGCTTCACCTGGATTGTAAAATGCCAAATGATGAATAAGGACGCTAAGGGATTTTTTTTTCCATCAAGTAATCATCCATTACAAAATTGTTCCCGATCGGGAAGTCAAATTCATACAATACTGCAAATCCCAGTTTTTCATAAAAGCTTTTTGCTTTATTACGCTTGTTGACCTGGAGTTGTAAAGCCGTTGCTCCTTTAGATTTAATCCTACTGATGATATGATCTATTACAAACTTTCCCGTGCCCTTGCCTTGCTGGCCGGGCAAAATATAAATTTTATGAAGCTTGAAAACAGTTGGCTCTGTTTCACTGAATGAAGCAAATCCAACAGGGTTCTTATCATCATATACAAAAATGAATTGGCAACGTTGTTCGGTCATTTGTTTTTGTAACGATTGCTCGCTGTACATCAATTCGAGCATGTATTCGATCTGTTCATTTGAAATGATCCCTTCATACGTTTGCGGCCATACTTTAAGGCAAAGCTCACGGATCAGCGGTATATCTGTTAGTTCTGCATGTTGGATGCTAAGCATTGTTCTAAAAAGTAATTTTTAAACTCCGGTCAAAAAATTATCACGTATATAATCCACTACGCTTACCAGGTTTTTAGTTTGTTCGTACACGGCTAATTGCCGATCAGCGCCTGTACCATTTTCGATCATCTTATTTACATAAGCAACCCGGTGTCTTGATCCTAAATGATCCAGGACAGGATCTATAAAATCAAGCAACTCGTAAAGCAGTGCTTTTGTATTCACTTCTTCTTCTTTTCCAAAATCAATCAGCCTGCCATCGATGCCATAGCGGCTGGCTCTCCATTTATTCTCATTGATCAGTGCACGGGAGTATTGTATATAATTTAAATTCTTTGAACGTAACATATAGATCCTTGCACACACAGCCTGGAACAATGCGGCAATGGCAATCGTTTCGTCAATAGTCATTGGTATATCACAGATCCTGAATTCAACGGTATTAAAAAATGGATGCACTCTGAGGTCCCACCATATTTTTTTGGCATTATCAATACAATTTGTTTTGATAAGGAGCTTTACATAATTGTCATAGGCTTCTATGCTTTCAAATGTTTCAGGTATTCCTGTTCTTGGAAACTTATCAAACACTTTCGTTCGAAAAGATTTATAGCCCGTCAGTCTTCCTTCCCAAAAGGGCGAATTCGTACTCAATGCATAGATATGCGGTAAAAAATATCTTGTTGAATTGGCAATATGATTGGCCATCTCCCTGTTTTGCATACCCACGTGTACATGCAAACCAAATATCAGGTTGCTTCGTGCGGCTTCCTGTAATTCATTTACAATCTCATTATACCGGGCATGGTCAGTTATTAACTGGCTTTCCCAATGACTAAAGGGATGTGTGCCGGATGCACCCATGCCAAGACCTAATTCATCGGCAATGCCGCTTATGGTTTTACGCAATGTGGCAATATCAATGAATGCTTCGTCAACATCAGCACAAATATCAGTGCCTACTTCCACTACTGCCTGGTGCATTTCCGCTTTTACTTTATCCTTGATTACTTTCTGGCCTTCCTGTACAATTCGTTGTTCATGGCTTTTTAATTCTCTTGTAGAAGGATCAAGCACCATGTATTCTTCTTCAACACCGAGAGTAAAAGTTTTATAATTTAATGTTGCCATTCTTATATATATTAGGTGTTTAATGTACGATGTATGAATTTAAAGTATGGCGTACATCGTATATCTTTCGTCGGACATTAAACCAGTTTCGTTTTATTTGCACTACGTATTACATATTCACCCCACGTAAGATTATCGGCGCCTTCTTTATGTTCTAAGGCTTTTTCAATTGCATAGTTGGCAGCAGTTTCAACAACCCATGCAAAATTTTCTTCACCTACACTCTTTATTTCTGCATCAGGGGCAGGGTTACAAAAGTCTATTGCATAAGGAACGCCATCCCGAACAGCCAGTTCTACTGTATTAAAATCATAACCGAGGTAATTACAAATACGCAGCACAATATTTTCCATTTGCTGTAATCGTTCCGGCGAAGGCGAAAAGTTTGCAACATAGCGAAGATGATGCGGATTGCGGGGCTCGTATGGCATGACGCGTACATGCTTGCGGCCAATACAATAACAACGATAGTATTCATCAAAAATGATTTCTTCCTGGAGCAACATTACCAGTTGACCCGTTTCTGCATGTTTATTAAAAAAATCTTCTTTATCATGAAGTTTATAGACACTTTTCCATCCACCGCCTGCAAACGGTTTCATATAAGCAGGGAAGCCAACATATTTAAATATCGCATCCCAGTCAAGTGGAAAGGCAAGATTACTGAATGAATCATCTGATGTATCCGTTGGTAATTCCCGCGAAGGAAGAATAGCAGTTTTAGGAATAGGCACTCCAACTTTTGTCATCAGGCAGTTATTAAAATACTTATCATCGGCACTCCACCAGAATGGATTATTGATAACTGCGGTCCCGGTAAAAGCCGCATTCTTTAACCAGGTTCGATAGAAAGGAACATCTTGTGATATCCGGTCAATTATTACAGCATAGCCACTTGGTTCGCCTTGCATGGCTTTGTCTATTCGCACAGGTTCAGCAACTACATTGGGAATGTTTTTACTATTTATCCTGTCTACAAACGCAAGAGGAAAAGAACGTTCTTTTCCAAAAAGAATTCCGATTTTTTTCATAATAGGTTTTTGGTTTTTGTTAAGAAAAACGAAGCCCTTTTCAAATGTATTTTTTAGGATTGTAAAAAACAAAAAAGCAACCAGTTTGTTTGGGAATTAATTATTGTGGTAAATAGAGCTAATCCTTATTTTTGAAGGCATGACAGGAACTAAAGCGTTTTCGGTAAGAACAGAAAACATAGAACTTTATTCAGAATATCTTGACCGCCTTGTGAAGATCGATTTTTATCTGCCACCCGGATTCGACTCACAAACTGATTTTTCGTTGCTTATTATTAATGATGGCCAGGATTTGCAAGCCATGGGATTTGATCTGCTACTGGCGGAATTACAGGACCAAATACGGCCATTGATCTGTGCAGGTATTCACTGCAGTGCTGATCGTAAAATGGAATATGGAATTGCTGAGATACCGGATTTTAAAGGCCGGGGTGCAAAGGCAAAGCTTTACACAGATTTTATTTTAAATGAATTTTTACCTTTTTCAAAAGAGTTTTTTCAAACAAAATCTTTTTCTGAAAGATCCTATGCCGGTTTCTCGTTAGGCGGGCTAAGTGCATTGGATATTGTATGGAATAATCCCACTCTATTTTCAAAAGCAGGTGTTTTCAGCGGTTCATTGTGGTGGCGTAGTATTGATCAGCATGATAAAGAGTATGATGATAATAAACACCGTATTATGCACCAGCTCATCAGGAACGGAGCGTTTAAACCCAACCTGGATTTCTTTTTTCAATGCGGTAATATGGATGAAACAAAGGACCGAAATAATAATGGTATCATTGATTCAATCGATGATACGCAGGACTTAATAAAAGAACTAAAAGCAAAAGGTTATTCAGATGAACATATTCTGTATTATGAAATGAAGGATGGCCGGCATGATGTAGCAACCTGGGCACGGGCCTTTCCGGCTTTTTTAAAATGGGGTTGGAGTTTAAAGAGATCATGATTTTTATTTGTAAAAAAATAAAAAACCCTCTGCTGCCAGAGGGTTTTTTCATACAGTAGTTCTCTCAAATTAAAAGGCTAAACGAACGCCGACTTGCCCAATATATCTTGCGCTGATACCTGCGGAGTTACTTGTACTAACATTCCAGGGTTTACCGGTTTGCGGACTAAACTGATACTGAGGAGTCAGATTATTTGCAGCAACAAAACCATTGAAGCGAATAAGTGCATACTGATCAAAATTCATAAAGTATGTTTGACCCCAGTTGCGGTTCAACATATTGGTGAAGTTATAAACATCATAAGTAAGTTCAAGCTGGTAGGTTTTCTTTCCCATTTTTATATTGAAATCCTGGCGAATACTCATATCGATAATATGAGACCAGGGTGCACGATCGCCATTACGCTCGGCGAACTGTCCACGACGTTTACGCAAATACTTATTACCCTGTATATATTCTTCAAGCAATTGTTTTTGCTGGGCTGCAGTATATGTAACGCCATTCACGGTATTACTTGAAAATGTCATTTGAGCCAGGTCTGATTGTGTGGGTATATAGATCAAATCACCAAAAGTTGTTCTTGAAACATCTCCAATCATGCTTTGACTATATATGTAACTGAAAGGATTGCCTTGCTGACCGTTATAAGTAAACGTGATCGTTGTCGCCATCTTTTTATTCAGGTAATTGAATTTTTTACTGAAATAGCCAACGAACCGGTGACCCTGGTCGAAATCAGAAATAGATCGCTGAACGAAATTCTTTCCATTTACTGTCTCCATTGTTGACCATTGTGAGTTGTTCTGTGAGCTTGTCAGCTCATTATAAACAATTGAATTACCAAAGGCCCAGCTAAAATTAAATGCCCATCCATTCCGGAAGGCTTTGTCAATTGTGATCGAGGTATTATAAGAAAATCCTTTTTTCTCGGCAGGGTTATTATAGACCAGGTAAACATTTGCGGGATAAGGATTTGGATTTGATGGAGTACCGCCCAATCCCATTGGAATACGGGTTGGAGAACCACCAAATGAGTAAACAGTTCTGGAACCCGGTCCAACCGATGTCAGTGTTGGTGGCAAAATACTTACGTTCTGATAATAGATCTCATTGATATTTTTTGTAACCAATAATTCTGAAGTAAGTGTCCATCCGTTACCGAGTCTTTTATCTACGCCCAAAGAACCTCTTACTATTCTGGGCAACTTGAATTTCTGAGCTATCAGGTCGATCTGTCCCCTTTGATACTTAAGACTGATGCCAAAATCAGATGCAGTATATTGACCGAACGGATCTTTGCGGAACGTAATATTTTGTGAAGCACTTGGAGGATTTAGGTCAATACCTCCAAGACTTACACCATTATTATTATATACACCCCCCGGCCATACCAACCCCATGCGGCTTGTAAACATTCCTATGCCACCACGTACTGTAATGGACTCTTCCGGAATTTTATAAACAAACCCAAAGCGGGGAGAGATGGACCATGGAATTTTTGCAATTTGTCCTGAGCGGGCATCATATAAATTATAATACTGAGAAATGGCTGCGATGGCAGTATCATTAAAGAATTTATCCTCTAATGGATCAGTGGGGAAAGTTGTTTTATCAGCTCTCACGCCAAAATTTAGTGTGAGGTTCTCATTGACCTTTACTTCATCATTTATATAGAATGCGAGATTGAGGAATTTAAAAGCTGCAGCAGAAGGGGAATTTTTTTCATCGGTCTTGCTCTCCAGCGCTGAAAAATTACGTTGATAACGAACCGGTTTCGCATTACCAAGAAAATCTGATAAGTTGGCATAGGTATAAGTTCCAAAGAAGTCGCGGATAAAAAGGTTATAAGCGTCACTGTATAAATCATCCGTACCAACTGAGATCAGGTTTTTGCCCCAATGAAATCTGTATGCGTTATTAAGACTCCAGTTCTTTTGTTTCAAATAATTGCCAGTTGAAAAGTTCTCCGTTCCAAAAGTTATTGTACCAGCTCCATCACGGATAATGACCCTTGGAAACGGATCGCCAATCGGGTTTCTGTCATCTTCAACATTAGTATAAGTGATCAATAGACGATTGGATGCCCCTTTTTTGAAATTGCTTCTTAATTCACCCGTGAATGTACTGGCGCTGGTGGGAAATAAAAATCCATTGTTAAAAAAGTTGATCGATGTGCTTGAACTTGATGACGTATTAAAACGTTCACCCTGGTTATACCGGTAACTGAAAGTAAGTTTATTACTTGAGTTCAAGTTCCAGTCAAGTTTTGCAACAACACTGTTCCTTCTTACTTTTTCAGGAATATCAAGAAAAGAACCTACATCATAACCATGCGTACTTGCTACGGTTGAAACTAACCCATTTATGTCAGCAAGGGTACTATTACCCCTGTAATCGCCAAAGTTGAAGGGTTGAGGTCTTATATCTCTTCCTATTTCGCCAAGAATAAAATAGAATAACTTATTTTTTATAAGTGCACCACCCATGCTGATGCCCGCTGTCTTATTATTTAATTCAGCTAGCTTGATACGGTTTGCTTTTAATACATTACCGGGCGTACGACCGGCAAAATTTTGATTCCTGTAATAGAACCATGCACTTCCTTTAAAAGTATTGGTACCTGATTTTGTGATAGCATTGGAACCACCGCCAACAAATCCGCCAATGGCAGCATCAAATGGCGCCAGCACCACCTGGAATTGATCGATCGCATCAATTGAAATAGGAGGAATATTTGCCTGACCACCATTGGTACCATTTCCTGCCAAACCAAACACATCATTATTCACAGCGCCATCAACATAAAATGCATTCAGGCGGTTATTTTGCCCGGCAAAGGATATACCGGCGCCATCACTTGTGATCTTTGCTTGCGGTGTAAAACGTAAGAAGTCATTTAGATTTCTATTGATCGTTGGAATATTCGCAACACGATCTCTTCCAATTGTAGTTTCAGTTCCTCCCTTGCCACCGGTTGCTGCACGACGGGTAGAAAGTACAACTTCAGTAAGGGTACCTGTTTTATCCGGAAGCGCTGCATCAAAACGTCCTTTTTCACCAAGGTTCAGATAAACATCTTCTCTTTTTTCATCACTGAATCCAACAAAAGAAAAAACGATGGTGTAAGGACCACCCGGCTGCATGTTACTGATGTCATAACGACCACCGGCTCTTGACACAACACGATAAACTGTTCCTGTGGGATTATGAGTGGCAGTAATAGTTGCACCTACCAGCGGTTCATTGCTTGCACTTTTTACAATACCACCAATACTGCTGTTTGTTTCCTGTGCTGCCATCATGAAAGGTGCGAGCAGCAGAATAGAAATGAATTGGGTAATTCTCTTAAGCATAATTAGATTAGTTTTCGGTTGCAAAGAAAAGGATATTCCAGCATTAAATATAGGGAATATTGACAAATATAGACTGAAAGGTAAGGCATTACAAAAAAAAATCCACACCCCAAAAGTTGCTTCAAACAGCCATAACTTTTTCACAGTTTATACACCTTTTTAAGTAGTATTTTTGTTCTTTATTTAATACATATGTTACATACAATTGAAAGCGCATTAGAAGACATTCGCCAGGGGAAGATTGTGATAGTTGTTGACGATGAAGATCGTGAAAATGAAGGTGATTTTATCATTGCTGCAAGACATGCAACTGCGGAAGTTGTTAATTTTATGAGCAAGCATGGCCGCGGACTTATTTGCATTGCATTGCTGGAAGAAAGATGTGATGCATTAGGTCTTGAACTGATGGTTAATAATAATACGGCACTTCACGAAACTGCATTCACCGTGTCTGTTGACCTGCTTGGACATGGTTGTACTACCGGGATTTCTGCACATGACAGGGCCAAAACAATTGAAGCATTGATAGAACCTTCTACCGACCCTAATGATATTGGTAAGCCGGGTCATATTTTTCCGTTACGTGCAAAAAAAGGCGGAGTATTGAGAAGAGCCGGGCATACGGAAGCGGCTGTTGACCTGGCACGCCTGGCAGGTCTGGAACCAGCAGGAGTATTAGTAGAAATAATGAATGAAGATGGAAGCATGGCACGTTTGCCGCAA
>JGI24751J29686_10000526_pt1 | contig 10935 bp, 8 predicted proteins | sample KBSSwiS6_FD_29686 | JGI IMG/M metagenome (IMG submission 29686)
AATGTTGAGTAGCTACCAAGTTATTGGAAGTACCGATCAGGGTCGCCATCATCAACGGGATATCGATATTTTTTTTGAATTCACCATTGCGCTGTCCCTGGTGGATGAGCTTTGCGATCAGCTCCTGGTTCCGCTTCTTCATCTGGAAAATAAGATCAGCCGTGATGCCCGTGTGATTAACCACTTGCTCTCTTACCATAATTCTTGAAAAGCATTGTTGCTTCATGATCTTATCAATATAATGGTCGATCAGTGTTTCCATCTTCTCCATTGAAGTCAGCTTTTTATCTTCAAGAATGGTTCCGAGTTTTAGCTTGATATGTTCGCCCCGGTAATTGAAGAGGGCTTCAAGAAGCTTATCCTTTGATCCGAAATAGTAAGAGACCATGGCAAGGTTTACATTGGCCTTCTCTGCAATGTCGCGGACAGAGGTGCCGTTAAACCCTTTCTCAGCAAATAAGATCTCTGCTGTTTCCATGATCTGAACCTGTTTATCATTGTATTCCATATTGGGAATTTTAAAAACGGGAGCCAAAGTTAAACAAATGTTTGATTTAAACAAACGTTTAATTAAGAAAGTAAAAATTTTTTTACAGGCGGGGAAACTCAAACCCTGATTCTAAGAGAATTACCGCTGACTGGCGATCAGCAAATTCAAGTCGGTAAACTTTAAACTGAATCTTTCGCTCAGATAAAAATTAGTGAGGGAACCCTTAAACAAATAAATGCCGCTGCGCAGGTTGATATTATGCCAGATCAGGTTCTCGAAACCACCCTCTTCACCAGCTTCAAGCATGAGCGGCATCAATACATTGCTGATAGCTTGTGAGGCTGTTCTTGAAAAACCCGAAGGAATATTGGGGACACAATAATGGATAACGCCATATTTCAAAAAAGTCGGATGCTCATGGCTGGTTATTTCAGAAGTTTCAAAACAACCGCCACGGTCAATACTTACATCAATAATTACAGAACCAGGCCGCATATTGCTTACCATTTCTTCTGTCACTACCATGGGTGTTCTGCCGGTCTCACTGCCCAGTGCACCGACTGCAACTTCACAAGTCTTTAATTGTTTTGCAAGCATGCGGGGCTCGATCACCGATGTCCATAACCGGTGACCGATATTATTCTGCAAACGCTTTAAACGATAAACGCTATTATCGAACACTTTTACGGATGCCCCGAGCGCCAATGCTGCCCTTGCTGCATATTCACCAACAATACCAGCGCCGATAATGATAACTTTTGTAGGAGCAATACCGGATATACCCCCCAGCAATACTCCTTTACCATGATTAGCTGAACCCAGGTATTGCGCGGCGATTAAAGCAACGGCACTCCCGGCAATTTCACTCATGCTGCGAACGATAGGATAAGTACCGCTATCATCTTTTAGATTCTCAAATGAAATAGCAGTGATGCGTTTATCCATCATTGATTGCAACAATTCACGACGCAATACGGAAAGATGAATCGGCGATATGATGATCTGGTTCAATTGCAATAAGGGAAGATCATCTTCTACAACAGGAGCACTTTTTACCAGTATAGGCGCCTTGAAAACTTCTGCATGTTCATATACGATCTTAGCACCTGCTTCACTATAATCTCTGTCGCGAAAATGGGAGGCATCGCCGGCATTATGTTCGATCACTACCTGGTGACCATTACTTACTAGTACACTCACAGCATCCGGAGTCAGCGCCACCCGGTTTTCCTGGAAAGCCGTTTCTTTAGGAATACCGATCATCATCTGCGCACCTTTCGGACGTATGTCCAGCGTTTCCTCCAGCGTTTCGTAGCTGAATGATGTGCTTATTTTTGGTTTCTGCTGGCTCATTGGCTCGCGGTTGGTATTAGTTTTTCTTTAAGCTGAATAGGGAACAGAACCTGCCTGCCGGCCGGCAAGTGTACATAAGTACGCCAAAGGCGAAACAGATGCTTTATAGTTCCAAAGGAAAACCTTTGGCATAGCACTTCTGCCGGGGTTCAAATGTAACTATTTATCTCCGATAGTAAGACGGCGAGTTTGTGAATCCAGGGGTTCTATATGAACATGCATTGTTCCCGGCGGAAAAATACCGGGAGCTTTATCCGGCCATTCAACAAAACAAGTATATCCGCTATACAAACAATCTTCAATACCCGCTTGTATAGCTTCGGCTTCATCTTTTAGCCGATAAAGATCAATATGAAACAAAACACGTTTGGTCCCGTTGCAGTCATAAGCATATTCATTAATGATCGAAAACGTAGGGCTCCCAACAATATCTTTTACTCCGAGTGTATCACAAAGGGCATGAATAAAAGTTGTTTTACCCGATCCCATTTTACCATGAAATGCAACGATTTTTGTATCCCCGGCTATTGTCAAAAACTGTTTTGATGCAGTATTAAGTTGAGCTATCGTAAAAATTAAATCCACGTTGCAAAGATATTTGCTGCTTTTGCAACGCTGATGAAAAGATTACTTTTTTCGTAAGAAATCAAACAACGGGTATTGAGTAAATTTGCAGTATGGAAGCAGAAACAGTGAAATGGAAAGTTGAAGGCATGGATTGTACTACCTGTGCTCTCAATATTTCAAAATACCTCGAACGGGAAGGATTAAGAAATGTAAAAGTAAATTTTGCAACCGGTGATGTATTGTTTGAACAGGTTGCTGAAGATAAAAAAGAAAAAGTTGCAAGGGGAATTGAAGGGCTTGGATATAAAGTGCTGAACGGGGAGCAAATTACGGAAGAGAAACGCAAACCTTTTCTTTCTACGCATCTGCATAGGTTTCTATTTTGTTTACCTTTTACGCTGGTCCTGATGCTGCACATGGTAGATAAATGGGTTCATCTCCATTGGCTGATGGATCCGTGGTTACAACTTGGCTTGTGTTTACCCGTGTATATCGTTGGAATGAGTTTTTTTGGTAGGAGTGCTTGGAAAAGTATTCGAAACGGGATACCAAATATGAATGTGCTGATCGCGGTGGGCGCTACAGCGGCTTTTATATATAGTCTGTACGGTACATTATCTGGTCAGGCTGAGCAATATTTATTTTATGAGACCGCTGCCGCTATTATCACACTGGTCTTTTTGGGCAATTATCTCGAAGATGCTTCGGTTGAGTCTACTCAAAGAGCATTGAAAGCATTAGCCAAAAACCAGAAAGTAATGGCCAATATGATTGCATTTGATGATAATCACCTGGAACAAATATTTCCGGTAGAGAATACACAATTGCATGTTGGTGACCTGATCTTAATAAAGTCGGGAGAGCAGGTTCCTATCGACTGTAAAATATTATGGGGAGATGCACATGTGAATGAGGCGATAATCACCGGTGAAAGCACACCGGTTCATAAATATCCAAAGGATAAATTGATCGGCGGCAGTATCATTGAGAATGGCACAATAAAAGCACAAGTGACGGCAACGGGTGATAACACTGTCCTGTCCGGTATATTAAACATGGTAAAGCAAGCACAAGGAGAAAAGCCACCTGTTCAACAACTGGCCGATAAAATCAGCGCTGTATTTATTCCCGTCGTGTTGGTTATTGCTTTGATAACATTAACGGCCAGCTGGATCATTTTAAAAGATTTTACCCCGGCTTTAATGCGCAGTATTGCTGTGTTGGTGATTGCATGCCCATGTGCAATGGGTTTAGCAACTCCTGCTGCTATCGCTGTTGGATTGGGAAGAGGAGCAAGAAAAGGAATTCTTTTTCGGAATGCTACCAGCCTGGAGTTATTTAAAGATATTAAACAAGTAGTGTTTGATAAGACCGGGACATTGACAACCGGGAAGTTTACAGTCAGCAGCTGGCAGTCGATGAATGGTCTTGATGACAGCGCTTTTAAAAAGCTTATTTATTCTTTGGAAAAATATTCCAATCATCCCATTGCGACATCTATAACTAATGAATGGAAAGTAAAAGACGAAATCAGGTGGAAAAGGATCGAAGAAATAAAGGGATTGGGTATGAAAGCCGAAGACATAGCAGGTAATACGTTTATCGCCGGTTCCTTCAAAGCAGCAGAAAAATTGACCCATGATGATAAACATAATGTTTATATTTTAAAAAATAATGAACTGCTCGGTTGGATCGATGTTAAAGATGAATTAAGGCAGGAATCAAAACCCGTAATAGCATATCTCCATAATAAAGGCATCAAAACTATTTTATTGAGCGGTGATCGTTACGAAAAAACTAAGGCGATTGCGGATGAATTAGGAATTGATGAGGTGATCGCCGAGCAAACACCTGAGCAAAAGCTGCAAAAGATCGCGGAATTAAATGCACAAACTCCGACGGCAATGGTTGGTGATGGCATCAATGATGCACCTGCACTTGCCAAGGCGACGGTGGGTGTTTCAATGAGCGAAGCATCACAGATCGCTGTACAAAGTGCACAAGTAATATTAATGAATCATGGGTTAAAAAAATTACCTGAAGCTTTAGGTTTAGGTAAACATACTTATTTAACTATCAAGCAAAATCTTTTCTGGGCATTTGCCTATAATATTGTTGCCATACCTGTGGCAGCTTTCGGTTTCCTTACTCCAACTTTCGGTGCATTGGTGATGGGAATGAGTGATGTGGTACTGGCCATTAATTCAGTAAGGTTATTTGTAAAGAAAGTGGATTAAAAGCCAGTTTTAAAATTGCTTTCTTTCCCTAACTTCAATACTTATCGTTATTGATTTGCCGGACATTCATCAAATATTAAAACAGTATTGGGGATATGATACATTTCGCCCTTTACAGGAAGACGTTATTAATTCTGTTCTTTCGGATCATGATACATTAGCACTGATGCCAACTGGTGGTGGTAAATCAATTTGCTACCAGGTACCTGCTTTATGTAAAGATGGTTTATGTCTCGTCATCTCTCCATTGATCGCACTGATGAAAGACCAGGTGGAAAATCTTCGGAGAAAAGGAATTACAGCTTTTGCTGTTTATTCCGGGATGGAAAGGAAGGAAGTTGAAAATACTTTTAAAGTAGCGGGTAATAGTAATTGTAAGTTTTTATATGTAAGTCCTGAAAGACTAGAAACAAATTTATTTAAAGAATATCTTCCTTCTTTGGGAGTTAATCTTATTGCGGTTGACGAAGCACATTGTATTTCACAGTGGGGGTATGATTTTCGTCCTCCTTATTTGCGTATTGCAGCATTACGGGAGGAGCTCACGGGCATTCCAATACTGGCTTTGACGGCTACTGCTACTCCCGATGTACAAAATGATATTTGTGATAAGTTAAATTTCAAAGATCCGAACATCTTTCGTCAGTCTTTTGAAAGACCCAATCTTTCCTTTAGTGTTTTTAATGTTGATTCAAGAGCAAAAAAGATTATTGAAATATTTTCAAAAGTGCCTGGTTGTGGCATTATATATTGTAAAAGCAGGAAAAGAACAAAGGAAATAGCAGAATTATTAAAGCTGCAAAAGATCCCTGCTGATTTTTATCATGCGGGATTGAACCAGGAGGAAAGAAACCGTAAGCAGGAAGCTTGGATCAAAAATCAAACAAGAGTGATCGTTTGTACGAATGCATTTGGAATGGGAATCGATAAGCCGGATGTAAGAATAGTGGTGCATGCGGATATGCCGGATTGTTTGGAAAATTATTACCAGGAAGCCGGCCGTGCAGGAAGAGACCTGAAAAAATCTTACGCCGTTTTATTATATGATGAAACAGATATTGCAGATCTGGAATCATTGGCTTCCATCCGCTATCCTTCGTTAGAAGATATTAAGAAAGTTTATCAGTCCGTCTGTAATTATTTACAAATACCATCCGGAGGTTATGAAGGAACTTATTTTGACTTTGACATCAATGATTTTGTAAAAAAATTCAAATTAAATGTCCATACGGCTGTCTACTCTTTAAGAACATTGGAACAGGAAGGGTGGTTAAGTTTTAATGAACAGGTCTTTGTTCCTTCCACTGTACAATTTACTACCACTAAAAATGATCTGTATGAATTTGAAAAGTTAAACCCGCTGCTTGAGCCTGTAATTAAATCCCTGCTGAGAGCTTATGAAGCAATTTTTGATTTTCCCGTATCTATATCTGAGACAGTTTTAGCCAGGTTGAATAAAACAGATGTTGCTGCTGTCAAATTACAATTGCATCAATTGGACAAGACGGGTATTATTCATTATATTCCTCAAAAGGATTCGCCACAAATATTATTATTGCGGGAAAGAGTAAAAACCGAACACCTTGCCATTGATATCGCTGCTTTTAAAACAAGAAAAGAAAAATTCATCCAGCGCAGCAAGATGATGGTCCAGTATGTTCGCGAAAATGCTTTTTGCAGAAGCCGGATGCTCGGTAGTTATTTTGGTGATAAAGAGCTTAAGAATTGTGGGGTTTGTGATAATTGTTTAAGTCAAAAAGCNCTGGTAGTTAACCGGGAGGATTTCAGAAAGATCTCGGATATTATTAATACAGTTTTATCATCACAACCATTGCCTGCAAAAGAATTGATGCTGCAACTGGGGAGCATTAAAAAAGAAAAAGCCTGGAAAGTGCTTGAATTATTGCAATCAGAAGATAAAATTGAAGTGGATGCGTCAGGCTGGGTNCGATTGAAGTAANATAATATTGAAACCCGCTTTCTTACATTTGCAATATGTCACAAATGCATTATCACGATTATTTACAGTTAGATAAAATTCTCAATGCCCAATCCCCTGAAAGTGATAAGAAGAATTTATCGGCACATGATGAAATGTTGTTTATTATTATTCACCAGGCCTATGAACTTTGGTTCAAACAACTCCATCATGAAATAGATTCAGTTACTGCTATTATGAATAAGCCGGCGCTGAATGATAATTCCCCGGAATTACAAATGGTGGTGCATCGCTTGAAAAGAGTAGTAGTCATCCTGCAGGTNTTAGTTCACCAGATCGATATCATGGAAACAATGACACCGATGGATTTTTTGGATTTCCGGGATGAGCTGCGACCTGCTTCTGGTTTTCAGAGCTGGCAATTCAAACAACTGGAAGCAAAGTTGGGTTTGAAATATGAGCACAGGCATGGTAAAGAATACTACACTTCCCAGCTGCGTGATGAGCATATTGCAATTATTAAAACAGCTGAAACTGAAAATTCAATTTTGCAATTAATAAACGCCTGGCTGGAAAGGATGCCGCTTGCCCCTGCTTTGTCTGACGATAAAAACTCTTTCTGGCAACAGTACAGGTCGGCTTATCAAAACAGTCTGGCTGATGTAGAAAAGGAAAACCTTGCAGCGTTTGATGAACTATTTATGCGAACTGAAGAGGCATCTTCTACCCGGCATTTTTCAGCCGCTGCAAGTCGTGCAGCATTGTTCATTATGTTATACAGGGGTTATCCTTTGCTTCAATTACCTTTTCAATTGTTGAATTGCTTGCTGGATATCGATGAACAATTAAGTAACTGGCGCTATCGGCATATGAATATGGTACACCGCACAATCGGAACACGGATAGGTACAGGTGGCAGCAGCGGAAAAGATTATTTGAAGGCAGCCGCAGACAAGCATTACATTTATAAAGAGATCGCCCAGCTTAATAGTTTCTTGATTGAACGAAGAAAACTTCCTGTTTTACCACTATCACTTGAGAGCAAATTGGGATTTGTTCATCATTAGAAAAATCTTTTTACTGCCTCAAATTTTCTAAATGGTTGCTTAAAAAAATTATCAATCTTTTTGTTAAACTCATCAGCATATACAATCGGTGTGCTATGGCCTGAATTTGGTAAAATCCATAAATAAGCATTAGGAATATTCTGATAGATCTCTACCGTATGTCCTTCTTTTATTACATCATGATCACCACCAATTACGAGTGTGGGACAATTTATTTTTTGCAAATCTGAATCTGCAATGTGAGGTTGTTCGATCAAAAGCCTTAAAAGCTTAAAATTATTTTTCTCCGTCTCATTCTTACCCGGTTTGCTTTTTAAATCATTATACATCGGTTCCACCATATTCCAAATGGCCTGCGGCACTGCAGTTGTATCCGGTCGCAGATTAGCGCCTGTTATGGCAAGCTTCTTTACCTTTTCCGGATGACGGATCGCCATCAATAATCCATCAATGCCACCATCACTCCAGCCGACAACATAAGCTGAGTCGATTTTCATTGCATCTAATAATGCGGCATAGTCATCTGCCATCATCTCGTAACTTAATGAGTCTTTACTGTCAGCAGACTTTCCCTGGGCGCGGCTATCCGCAACGATCACCTTATACTCTTTTTCGAAGTAAGGGATTTGTTTAATGAAATTGCTGATGGAGCCTCCGTTTCCATGAATAAATAATAAAGGTTTGCCCTGTCCATACACTTCTGCATACATTTTAAATCCACGGATGTCATAATATTTACCAACTGTTTTATTTTTTCCATACATGTTTTTTGGATCTTTCAGGAGTTTCGCATATTCCATTTGAATTTTTTCAAAATCATCCTGAGCAAGTAATGAACATTGAATGATCACTAATGAGATGAATAAAGCAGTTATTTTTTTCATGTGTAGAAGTTTTGGGTCTTAGTACCAGCCAAGTTAATATGTTTGGCAATTTTTGAAAAATGAAAAGAGTCCCGCTGTTACGGGACCCTTTTAGCAATGAATACAAAGTGAACGATATATATTAAAAGGTATAACGGATTCCAAGTCCACCCCAACTGCCATAAAAGCCGGCATAATCGCCAAATTCAAAAGCAGGCTGCCAATCCAGAGACAAATTGATTGGAGCACCCTTAAATTTATAGTCGAGCCCCAGCACACCATCAATACCTATCAGTGTTCGATTGTCGCCATAATAATAACCCCGATGCCAATAACCATCATTATAATAACCAATATGCATACCGGGACCAATATACCATTTCAGGCCGGGGGCTCCCGAAATATTGCCATGAATTTCAAACAGACCGGTAATGCGAAAACCATGTCTCCAGAAATAAGCTATCAATTCTCCTGCATTTTGCGAATTGAAAAAATGTTTTAATGTAATACCACCACCGTCCCAAACTTTCACTCCTAAAGCCGTTCTGTAAGAAGAACTGTTAGCTGATTTACTTTGCGCATTTGCACTTGCAAAAATTAAAACAGCAACAGCAGTTAAAACTAATAATCGCATAAGGATGGTTTAGCAGCCCTAATTGCTATTATTATGCCAAAAAGAATTTGCAGGCTAAAAAAATTAAGCAGTTCTGAATTTCAACAGGAAATAAAACAAAACTAGTAGTGCTACCGATGATGTTACGAGAAATGTAGCTGCGCTGCCGAAAATACCCCACACGGCTCCGGTTATAGCACTAGCGAAAAAAGCACAAATGCTTTCACAGCTTGTATAAAAACCAACTGCAGTAGCTGTATTCTCACGATGGGCAATATTGGTGATCCACGCTTTGGCAATACCTTCTGTAGCGCCAGCATATAAACCATAGATAAAAAATAATACAAATATCAATGATAGGGAAGGAGAGAATGCAAAACCTGCATACACGATCACAAATAAAAATACTCCGAGCATAAAGATATTTTTCATTCCTATTTTATCCGCCAGTATCCCGAGCGGATAAGCTGCGGCTGCAAATACAATGTTGTAGAATATATAGGCTGCAATAGCGACCGTTTCACTGGTAAATGAAATACTTAAAATAGTTAATGACCGGTCACCGATTGCCTGTTTCGTTTTTAATAATAGAAAAATATCCGAGCTGTTAAACAGAGCAAACAGTAAAAGACCAATAATTAGTTTCTTATATTCAGCGTTTGCTATTGACCAGTATCTGAAATAAGAAAAGAAACTCCCCTTTTTAAGTGTTGAGCTTATTTGTTTTTTTTCTTTTAACAGGAATATCAATAACACCGAAATGACACCCGGAATAAAAGCAATAAGAAATAGATTTTTATAATTTCCGGGATATGCAAGTAAAAAGACCAAAGCAATGATAGGGCCTATCGCTGCGCCGGTTGTATCCATTGCCCTGTGAAAGCCAAAAACCCTGGCCTTATTTTCTTTTGTGGTCTGTTGTGAAAGCAACGCATCCCTTGCTGCAGTTCTTACTCCTTTACCCAACCGGTCAAGTGCTCTTGCAAAAAACACCCAGAGCTTAATTTTTAATAGAATGAGCAAAGGTTTAGAAATGGCACTTAAAAAATACCCGGTTTTTACAAAGGGCAGTCTTACGCCTTTTTCATCACTTAGCTTGCCAAAATAACCTTTGCTAATTCCTGCAGTAAACCCCGCAAAACCCTCCAGCAGGCCGATCCAGAATACTTTAAAACCAATTTCACTTAAATAAAGTGGTATGATCGGGTAAACCATTTCACTTGCTATATCCGCAAACAGGCTGATAAGCGATAAAATGAATATAGTTCGGGTGATGATACGCATTTATCTTATGAAATTAAACAATCGGGGAACTATCGGTTGAAACTTCTTCATGCAGACTGTTATTGCTGTATTATTTTTGCAATTCAAATTAATTAGTTGCATCGTCAAATTATACTCTACCTGCTTTTATTTTTCTTTTGTTGCGAAGTCACTTCAGCTCAGCAAACGGATACGATTAAGCGCGGAAGGACAGATACTATTAAGCCTGGAGCCAGCCTTGCTGATACAGTTCATAGTACCAAGGATTCAATTTTAACAGACAGTACAGTAATCATTGATTCTGTAAAAAAAACAGTTGTTGATTCAATTGCGAATGCGGCAAGGATGAAAAGGATAGTTGATTCTACTAAAGCAGCCAGGGAAAAAGCTGAAGTTGCGAGTTTGAAAATAACTTTCAAAAAGTTCAATGGGGAGGAAATACTTTTTTATTCATTGGTTGCGTTGTTGATATTCTACGCGATAATAAAATTATTATTCCCAAAATATTTTAATGACCTGTTCAGAGTTTATTTCCAAACCACC
>JGI24751J29686_10000527_pt1 | contig 10934 bp, 12 predicted proteins | sample KBSSwiS6_FD_29686 | JGI IMG/M metagenome (IMG submission 29686)
CCCCTCCACCACCCTGCGGGCGGTCCCCCTCCCCGTCCCGGGGAGGATTTCAGATGTCCCGATCATTCCGCGGCCTCCGCAAAGTCCTGCCCGTGGAGCAGTTCGGCCGAGCAGCGCTGCATCGTTTCCGAAGCCCGCGCGATCGGGTTGGTGAGGTAGAAGTCCTTGATCGGATAGGCGATTAAGCCTTCGGCCTTGGCGCCCTTCGGGGCCTTCGGCAGCTTGCCGTAGTCGGCCAGGCCTTCCACGCCCAGCGCCGGAACCGCCTTGGCCATGGCCGCGCGCAGTTCCGCGAAGCTGTCGAACCCGACCGAGACCTTCAGCGCATCGGCCAGCGCGCGCAGGATCGTCCAGTCCTCGCGAGCGTCACCCGGCGCGAAGACGGCCTTCTCGGCGAACTGCACCCGGCCTTCGGTGTTGACGTAGGTCCCGGCCTTCTCGGTGAAGGCGGCGGCGGGCAGGACGATGTCCGCAACGTGGGCGCCCTTGTCGCCATGGTGGCCGATGTAGACGATGATGGAATCGGCGAAGTTCGCGTAGTCCACCTCGTCCGCGCCGAGCGAGAGCAGCAGCTTGGGCTTCTTGCCGACGATGTCGGAAATCCCGCCCTTCTGCGCATAGCCGAGCATCAGCCCGCCCATCCGGCTCGCCGCCATGTGCAGCACGCTAAAGCCGTTCCAGGCCGAACCGTCCTCGAGCGTGCGGACGAGGTTCCACTCCTCCGCCATCCCCAGCAACGGGCCGAGCGCGCCCTTGGCGAGACCCGCTCCGCCGAGGATCACCGCCGGACGCGCTGCGCCCTTCATGGCATCGACCACGTGGCCCGGCAGATCGCCGAGCAGGCCCGCGTCGGTCCCGAGGAACTCGGCCGCGAAGGTCAGGTCGTATTCCGGCCCGACCACGAAGACCTTGGCCCCGCGCTTCACCGCCTTGCGCAGGCGCGTGTTCACCAGCGGCGCTTCCCAGCGCACTTGGCTGCCAACGATCAGCACGGCATCGGCGTTTTCGATCCCGGCCAGCGTGGTGTTGAAGTTGACCGCGGCGAGATTGTCGGCCGCGTAGCTCATGCCGGTCTGGCGGCCTTCGAGCAGGTCGGAACCCAGCGCGGAGACCAGCGCCTTGGCGGCGAACATGGTTTCGCAATCAACGAGATCGCCGGCGACAGCGGCAACGCTGGCGCCCGGCTTCACCTTGGCGACGGCGGCAAACGCCTCGTCCCACGTCGCGGCAACGAGCTTGCCGTCCCGCCGGATCCACGGCCGGTCGAGCCGCCGCTTGGTCAGGCCATCGACCTCGAACCGCGCCTTGTCGGAGATCCACTCCTCGTTCACGTCGTCGTTGACGCGCGGCAGGATGCGCAGGACCTCGCGGCCGCGGCTGTCCACCCGGATGTTCGCGCCGACCGCGTCCGAAACGTCGATCGACAGCGTCTTCTTGAGCTCCCACGGCCGCGCCTCGAAGGCATAGGGCCGCGAAGTCAGCGCGCCGACCGGGCACAGGTCGATCACGTTGGCGCTCATCTCGTGCCTGGCGGCATGTTCGAGATAGGTCGTGATCTGCATCGCCTCGCCGCGATAGAGCGCGCCGATCTCGTCCACCCCGGCGACTTCTTCACTGAAGCGCACGCAGCGGGTGCAGTGGATGCAGCGGGTCATCACCGTCTTGATCAGCGGACCCATATACTTCTCGGTCACCGCGCGCTTGTTCTCGTGATAGCGCGAGGCGCCGCGGCCATAGGCGACCGACTGGTCCTGCAGGTCGCATTCGCCACCCTGGTCGCAGATCGGGCAGTCCAGCGGGTGGTTGATGAGGAGAAACTCCATCACCCCTTCCCGCGCCTTCTTGACCATCGGGCTGTCGGTCTTGATCACCTGCCCCTCGGCAGCCGGCAGCGCGCATGAGGCCTGCGGCTTGGGCGGCCCGGGGGCGACCTCGACCAGGCACATGCGGCAATTGCCGGCGATGCTGAGGCGCTCGTGATAGCAGAAGCGCGGGATTTCCTTGCCGGCGAGCTCGCAAGCCTGCAGCACGGTCGCGCCTGCCGGGACTTCGAGTTCGGTACCGTCGACGGTGACTTTAGGCATTGATCAAACTTCCGTCCTCGAGTGCCCGAAGGCAACGAACCTTAATGCCATCCACAGATTTTGGCTTCACAGCCGGATCGAGATCGGTCCTCAGCAATTGACCTCCCACCCGGTGCTCGCAGACCAAGACATTCATGTCGTTGTCGTGCGGGGGAACCGTAGTCGGCCGAAGTGAAGTCAGCATCTTTACTTTGGCACGTTCGGCGAACGATGATCGACGGTCACTCGGAGCAAGCAGATCGCCGCAAGCATGGTTGAGACGAAGAGCTAACGCATCCTTAGGTTCGGCGAAAGGATTGCTGCTCGGCCTTGCTGCAACCATTTCCCCCTGCTCTGCGCGAAGCCAATTTGCCGCGCTGACCGGAGCCTTCTCCCAACTGCATCTCGCCCAGCGCTCGATCCCGGCACGATCATAGAGCATGAAAACGCCTCCCGCAGTTGAAGGCGGTTGCGCTACTGCAGGAGAGCCGGCCTGTAGCAGGATGGCCAAGGCAGCAGAAACGGCGGCCATTACTCCGCCGCCTCCCGCACATTCTCCGCAATCCGCCGCTCCAGCTCGGGCCGGAAATGCCGGATCAGGCCCTGGATCGGCCAGGCGGCCGCGTCGCCCAGGGCGCAGATGGTGTGGCCTTCGACCTGCTTGGTGACTTCCTGGAGCATGTCGATCTCCTCGACCGCCGCGTCACCCGTGCGCAGCCGCTCCATCACCCGCCACATCCACCCGGTGCCCTCGCGGCACGGCGTGCACTGGCCGCAGGACTCGTGCTTGTAGAAGTAGGACAGCCGCGAAATCGCGCGGACGATGTCGGTCGACTTGTCCATGACGATGACCGCAGCAGTGCCGAGACCCGAACCCACGGCCTTGAGCCCGTCGAAATCCATCGCCACGTGGCGGATCTGCTCGCCGGGAACGAGCGGCACCGAGGAACCACCGGGGATCACCGCGAGGAGATTGTCCCACCCGCCGCGAATGCCGCCGCAGTGCTTCTCGATCAGCTCCTCGAACGGGATGCTCATCGCCTCTTCGACGACGCAGGGCTTGTTCACGTGGCCGCTGATCTGGAACAGCTTGGTGCCGCGGTTGTTCTCCGCGCCGAAGCCGGCAAACCAGCTGGCGCCACGCCGCAGGATCGTCGGCGCGACGGCGATCGATTCCACGTTGTTGACCGTAGTCGGGCAGCCATAGAGCCCCGCGCCCGCCGGGAACGGCGGCTTTAGCCGCGGCTGGCCCTTCTTGCCTTCGAGGCTCTCGATCATCGCGGTCTCTTCGCCGCAGATATAGGCGCCCGCGCCGCGGTGGACGAAGACGTCGAAATCGTAGCCCGATCCGCTGGCGTTCTTGCCGATCAGCCCGGCGTCATAGGCCTCGGCCACGGCGGCGAACAGCGTCTCGGCCTCGCGGATATATTCGCCGCGAATGTAGATGTAGGCCGCCCGCGCGCCCATGGCGAAGCCCGCCACCAGCGCGCCCTCGATCAGCTTGTGCGGATCGTGGCGGATGATCTCGCGGTCCTTGCACGAACCGGGCTCGCTCTCGTCGGCGTTGATGACGAGGAAGCCCGGACGGTCCGGCTTGTATTCCTTGGGCATGAATGACCATTTCATGCCGGTCGGGAAGCCTGCCCCGCCCCGACCACGCAGGCCGGAATCCTTGATTTCCTGCACAATCGCATCGCGCCCGCGCGCCAGCAGGGCCTTGGTGTTGTCCCAATCGCCCCGGGCTTGCGCCGCCTTCAGGTTCCACGGCTGGTAGCCGTAGACATTGGTGAAGATGCGGTCCTTGTCCTGGAGAGCCATCTCAAATCCTCCCCACCTGTGGGGAGGTGGCAGCGGCGCAGCCGCTGACGGAGGGGGTTTGCGCCCCAGCGAAACGTTGCGTCATGAGGCGAGCCCCCTCCACCGCGCTGCGCGCGGTCCACCTCCCCGCGAGCGGGGAGGATTTCAGAACAGACATCACCACTCCCCCCGGTAATCATGGTTTTCGCTGACCATGGCGGTGAGCGAGGTCGGCCCGCCGACGGGTTCGACCGTGTGCCGCCCCGGCTCCTGCGTGCCCGTCTTCGGCGACTGCCCGGCCGCCAGCGCATCGAGCACCGCGTCCAGCCGCTCGGCCGTCAGGTCCTCGTAATTGTCGTCGTTGATCTGGACCATCGGCGCCGAGGCGCAATTGCCCATGCATTCGACCTCGGTGAAGGTCCAGAGCCCGTCCTCGGTCGTATGCCCCGGAGCCATCCCGCGCTTGGCGCAGGCGGCGATCAGATCGTCCGAGCCGCGCAGCATGCACGGCGTGGTCCCGCAGACCTGCACGTGAAAGCGGCCCACCGGCACGAGGTTGTACATGGTATAGAAGGTCGCCACCTCGACCACGCGGATGATCGGCATGTCGAGGAAATCCGCGACATATTCCATCACCGGGATCGGCAGCCAGCCCTGGGTATTCGTCTCCGCGCCGACCTGGCGCTGGGCCAAATCGAGCAGGCCCATCACCGCCGAGCGCTGGCGCCCTTCGGGATAGCGCGCAACGATTTCCTTCGCCTTGGCGACGTTCGCTTCCGAGAAGGTCCACCCTCCCCAGCGCGCCCGCAGCTCGGGCGTATCCGCCTCGAGATGCCTGTCAGCCATTTTGGCGACCCCGGCGCTTGAACCAGATGTCCTGCGCGTAGAGGACCATCTCGAATCCGCCAATCGCCGCGATCAGCATGGGCAGCATGGAATAGGGCTTCATGCCATTATACAGGCAGCCGAAATACCAGGCAGCCAGGATCAGGCCCGTGATTGCCGCCCACACACGCATCAGGTCGAAAGTGGTCTTCACCGGATAAACTCCACGCGAGAGCACTTCCCGCCCTCGAAAGAATAGACTGCGATGACTTCGAAGGGCTCGACCAGCTCCGAGCCATCGGTGGCGGGCCCCCGCGTGACATATTCGCGGAACAGGACGTAATCGCCGACCTGCTGCGCGTGACGCACTTCCGCACGGTTCTGCGGCCACTTGGCGAAAGCGGCGGCAAGCCCCGAACGGGTCCCCTCCTTGCCCTCGCGCACCACCGCGCCGCGATAGTTCGCCTCGCTGGCTTCATCGGTCATGTATGAGACGTAGGTATCGACGTCCTGCGCATTGTAGGCGGCGATCATCGCCTCTGCGGTCTTGAGATTGCTCACCGGTCGCACTCCCCGAACACCACGTCGATCGCGCCAAGGATGGCGGTCGCATCGGGGAGCATGTGGCCCCTGGACATGAAGTCCATCGCCTGAAGATGGCTGAAGGCAGTCGGCCGGATCTTGCAGCGGTAGGGCTTGTTGCTTCCGTCGCTCACCAGATAGACCCCGAATTCGCCCTTGGGGCTCTCGGTCGCGACGTAAACCTCGCCAGCCGGCACGTGGAAGCCTTCGGTGTAGAGCTTGAAGTGATGGATCAGCGCCTCCATGGAGGCCTTCATTTCGGCGCGCTTGGGCGGGCTCACCTTGCGGTCTGTGCTCGCCACCGGGCCGATGGGCATTTCGGCGAGGCACTGCTTCATGATCCGGGCGGACTGGCGCACTTCCTCGACGCGGACCATGAACCGGTCGTAGCAATCGGAATTGGTGCCCACCGGGATGTCGAACTCCATCCGGCCGTAGACGTCGTAAGGCTGCGACTTGCGCAGGTCCCACGGGATGCCCGCGGCGCGGATCATCGGGCCCGAGAAGCCCCAAGCCAGCGCGTCCTCGCGGCTCACCTTGGCGATATCGACGTTGCGCTGCTTGAAGATGCGATTGTCGACTACAAGGCTCATCGCGTCCTCGAACAGCGGGAACAGGCGCGTGTCGATCCACTCGCCAAGGTCAACCAGCAGCTTTTCGGGGACGTCCTGATGAACGCCGCCCGGGCGGTACCAGGCCGCGTGCATGCGGGCGCCCGAAGCGCGTTCGAAGAAATTGAGGCAATCCTCGCGGATCTCGAACAGCCACAGGTTCGGCGTCATCGCGCCCACGTCCATGACGTGGGAGCCGAGGTTGAGCATGTGGTTGCAGATGCGGGTCAGCTCGGCGAACAGCACGCGCAGGTACTGCGCGCGGAGCGGCACCTCGAGGTTGAGCAGCTTCTCGATGGCGAGCACGTAGGAGTGCTCCATCGCCAGCGGCGAACAATAGTCGAGCCGGTCGAAATAGGGGAGCGCCTGGAGGTAGGTCTTGTGCTCGATCAGCTTTTCGGTGCCGCGATGGAGCAGGCCGACGTGCGGATCGATCCGCTCGATCGTTTCGCCGTCAAGCTCCATAACCATGCGCAGCACGCCGTGCGCGGCCGGGTGCTGGGGCCCGAAGTTGATCGTGTAGTTGGTGATGACCTCGTCGCCGGTAGTGGGCGACTGTTCAAGCTGCATGGACATGATCAGCTACCCTCCGGCGCGGGGCCCGAGCCGCCTTCGCTGCCTGCCTTCCTGGACCGGGGCTTGCGGGCCGGACGGCTTTCCGTCGGCTCCGGCGCGCTTTCGGCCTTGGACTTCTTCGTGGTCTTCGGCGCGGCCTTGGCCTTGCTCACCGGCTTGGCTGCCGCCTTGTTGGCCTTCTCGCCAGCGCCGGTATCGGCAGGCTTGTCGGTGGTCTTGGGAACGTCGGCCTTGGGCGCTTCCGTCTTGGCCGGAGCCGTTGCCACGGGAGCCGGCGCGGGCGGAGGTGTCACCGCCTTCTCGTCACCCGGAAGCACGTAGTCCGCGCCTTCCCACGGGCTCATGAAATCGAACGTGCGCAGGTCCTGCGCCAGTTCGACGGGCTCGTAGACCACGCGCTTGTCCTCCTCGGAATAGCGCAGTTCGACATAACCGGTGAGCGGGAAGTCCTTGCGGAAGGGGTGGCCTTCGAAGCCATAGTCAGTGAGGATGCGGCGCAGGTCGGTGTTGCCGGCGAAGATCACGCCGTACATGTCGAACACCTCGCGCTCGAGCCAGCCCGCCACCGGCCACAGCCCGGTCACCGTCGGCACCGGCGTATCCTCGGCAGCGCAGACCTTGATCATGATCCGGCTGTTCTTCGTGACCGAGAGCAGCATGTAGACGATCTCGAAGCGCTCGGGACGTGACGGATAGTCCGCCCCGGCGATCTCCATCAGCTGCTGATATTCGTGGCGATCGCGCAGGATGCGCAGCGCGTCGACCACGCCGTCGCGGCGGACGGTGAGGACGATCTCGCCGAACTCTTCCCTGGCCGCCACCAGGTTCGCGCCAAGCGCGGCGGACAGCGTGGCGCACAGGCCTTCAGGCGTGACGAAGCGAGGGGCGGAATGCAGGACTTCAGCCATGTCTCAGCGCTCCCCCCGTCACCGTTCCAGCGTGCCGACGCGGCGGATCTTCCGCTGCAGTTGCATCACGCCGTAAAGCAGAGCCTCGGCGGTCGGCGGGCAGCCCGGGACGTAGATGTCGACCGGCACGATCCGATCGCACCCGCGCACCACGCTGTAGGAATAGTGATAGTACCCGCCGCCATTGGCGCAGGACCCCATCGAGATCACGTACTTGGGGTCCGACATCTGATCGTAGACCTTGCGCAGAGCCGGGGCCATCTTGTTGCACAGCGTGCCGGCGACGATCATCACGTCCGACTGGCGCGGGGAGGCGCGCGGCGCGACGCCGAAGCGCTCCATGTCGTAACGCGGCATGTTCACGTGGATCATCTCGACCGCGCAGCAGGCGAGGCCGAAGGTCATCCACCACAGCGAGCCCGTGCGGGCCCACTGGAACAGCTCCTCGGTGCTGGTGACGAGGAAGCCCTTGTCCGAGACTTCACTGTTGAGGCTGTCGAAGAATGCCTGGTCGGGCGCGATCGCGGAACCGGGTGCGGCAGGATTGGCGAGCATCTTGTTCATTCCCAGTCCAACGCCCCCTTCTTCCACGCATAGGCAAAGCCGACCACCAGCTCGGCGAGGAAGATCATCATCGTGATCCAGCCGGCCCAGCCGGTTTCCTTCAGACTCACCGCCCAGGGAAACAGGAACGCGGCCTCAAGGTCGAACACGATGAACAGGATCGCGACGAGGTAGAACCGCACGTCGAACTGGCTGCGCGGGTCCTCGAAGGCGGGGAAACCGCACTCGTACTCCGAATTCTTCTCGGCCGAGGGGTTGTGCGTGCCGGTAAGCCGCGCCACGCCCATTGGCAGGAACACGAAGGCCGCCGACAGCGCGAAGGCTATGACCAGGAAGATCAGGATCGGCAGGTACTGGACCAGGTAGGAAGAATGGTCGACCAAGGGGGCTGACTCGCCTTGCGGAACTACCGGGCGCCCTAGTCCCGCAGTGCGGCATGCGCAAGTGGGCCGGACCGGTCAGTCCGCCAAAATGCGCATCGCCGGTGCTTGGGTTTGAAACCACTCGGGACAGATCTGCGGATCAGGGATGGCCGGGACCCCAGAGCGCCTCCTGGCGGACATAGCCGGAGCGCCCATCGACCTCGAACTTGCACCAGTCGTCGGCGCAATCGCCAAGCTTGCCCGTTACCCCCGGCTCCAGCCGCCACAAGAGCTTGCCCTCGGCATCGCCGGAATCGCGCATCTCGGCGAGGAAACCGCTCTCTCCCTTGGGTGCGACCACGATGGCTCCGCGCTCGGGCTTCAGGAAACGGGCCAGCATCCAGCCGCGCGCGCCATCGGGGTCCTCGACCAGGCGCCAGCCCTCCATCTTGCGCAGGACCTTCATCGGCAGGTGCTCGCGGTGATAGCGGAAGTTGGTCCGATAGTCCTCGCCCGGGCCCACGCGCATGTTGACCGGCTTGGCGCGGAGCGAAGCCCAGTATGGCACGACATCGTTGTCCGCCGCCCGGGCCGGACCTGCGCTGAGCGCCGCCAGGGCAAGCAACAGCGTCGCCATGTGCGCAATGTGCCGGAAAATGGGACCTATCATCATGTTTCGTCCATAACCACGCCCGCGCGCCCGCATCAACCGCGTTTGCGAGTGCCACCTGTTTCATTTCCACACTGTGATCATCACCGGCTTGCGCACGAACCGGCCGATGCCGTAAGCGACGTTCCGATTGCGACCGGAAGTCCGGCGCCTGGAGGGACATCGATGATCAAGACCACCACCCGCGCCGCGGCGCTGGCGGGGCTGTTTGCGCTGGCCGTATTGCCGGTCGCTGCCCATGCCCAAAGCAATCCAGAGGCTCTCGCAGACGTGGCGGATAGCGGCGATACCGCCTGGATCCTCATCTCCTCGGCGCTGGTCATGCTGATGGCCGCGCCCGGGCTCACGCTGTTCTATGGCGGCCTGTTGCGCGCCAAGAACTTCCTCTCTGTCATGGTCCAGTGCGGCGCGATTGTCGCCGTCGCCTCGCTGCTGTGGATCCTCGTCGGTTATACCCTCGCATTCGGCCCGGTCACCAACGGCTGGATCGGCGCGGGCACCAACGCCATGTTCAACCAGCTCGGCAACGTGCGCGCGAACTATGCCATCCCGGAAAGCGCCTTCGCCCTGTTCCAGCTGTGCTTTGCCGCGATCACCCCGGCGCTGATGGCCGGCGCCTGGGTCGATCGCGCGCGGTTCGGCTGGGTCGTCGCCTTCTCGGCGCTGTGGGGCCTCATGGTCTATGCGCCGGTCGCCCACTGGGTCTGGGGCGGCGGCTGGCTCGCCACCAAGCTCGGCACGCTCGATTTCGCCGGCGGCATCGTCGTTCATACCACGGCCGGCGTCTCGGCGCTGGTCGTCGCCGCCTTGCTCGGCCGCCGCAACGGCTTCCCCAAGACCCTGATGCTGCCGCACAGCCCGGCTCTGACCATGGCCGGCGCCGCTCTGCTGTGGATGGGCTGGTTCGGCTTCAACGGCGGCTCGGCCCTTGCCGCCAATGACGACGCGGCCGCCGCGATCATCAACACCCACGCCGCCGCCTGCGCCGCCGCCCTCGCCTGGCTGGCGATCGAGCGCGTCTCGGTCGGCAAGCCAACTTCGGTCGGTTTCGCCACCGGCGCGATCGCCGGCCTCGCCACAGTCACCCCTGCTGCGGGGTTCATCTCGCCGGGCGCGGCCATCGTGTTCGGCATCGCCGCCGCGGCGGTCTGTTATCCGATGATCCAGCTGATCAAGTTCCGCCTAAAGGTCGACGATTCGCTGGACGTCTTCGCTGTCCACGGCATCGGGGGGATGACCGGGTCGATCCTGCTCGCGCTGTTCCTCTCCCCCGCGGTCGGGGGCACCGGTTATGCCCAGAACATGGGCCTGGCCAGCCAGCTCGTGGCGCAGGTCGTCGGCGTCGGCGTAGTCGCCGTGTTCTCCGCTGTCGCCAGCGCGGTGCTGGCCCTGGCGGTGAACCTCGCCCTGCCGATGCGGGTCTCCGAGGACGAGGAGCGCGAAGGCCTCGACCTCACCAGCCACGGCGAACGCGCCTGGGAAATGGACTGACCGGACAGCGGCCTCGCCGAAGCCGCGCCTCCACCACAAAAGGGCCGCCGGGATCGCTCCCGGCGGCCCTTTTGTGGTGCTGAGGCCGGGATCAATCCCCAGTCAGAATGCGATCGACCAACTGCTTCACGGTCGGCGTGAAGTTGTTGGAATAGAACGGATCCTGCTTGAACCGATAGGCGGCATGGCCGGCGAACATCAGGTTCTGGTCGATTTCCCCGCCATGGGCGATGTCCTGCAGGGTCTTCTGGATGCAGAAGGAGCGCGGATCGGCGAGGCGGCCGGTGGTGTAGTCGTCATGGTCCTTCCATGACGAGAACCCGCAGTGCGACAGGCAGCCCATGCAGTCCTTCTGATCCTGCTGGATTTCGTCCCGCTCGGCCGGCGAAACGAAGATGATCGTGTCGTCGGGAGTGCGCAGGCCGTGGACGAAGCCCGCCGCGACCCAGCCGCGCGCGCGTTCGAGATCGGCCGGTACGACCCAG
>JGI24751J29686_10000529_pt1 | contig 10854 bp, 7 predicted proteins | sample KBSSwiS6_FD_29686 | JGI IMG/M metagenome (IMG submission 29686)
CGTGAGAAACTGCCNAAAGCACCCAAAGGTTCTGAACCCTTGCCTGAGGGCTTATTTTATTTAATGCTTATCGGGGAGCTGCCGACTGAAGAAGATGTAAATCATGTGACCAATGTATGGCAGCGGCGCAGTCATGTGCCGAGTCATGTATTTGAAGCCATCGAAGCATTACCTGAGAGTGCACACCCGATGACACAGTTTGTGGTAGCGATCATGGCACTGCAAACAGAAAGTCATTTTCAAAAACGTTATGCGGAGGGCATGAGTAAAAAAGATTATTGGGAAGCGGTGTTTGATGATTCGATGGACCTGATTGCCCGTTTGCCCAGGGTTGCTGCATATATCTATCGGCGTAAATATAAAAATGGCGAGCATATTCAACCCAATGGTTTGCTGGATTGGGCCGGCAATTATGCGCATATGCTCGGTTATGAAAATGAAGAGTTCAAAGAACTGATGCGTTTATATATGACCATTCATGCTGATCATGAAGGTGGTAATGTAAGTGCGCATGCTGTGCATTTGGTCGGCTCTGCTTTGGCTGATCCTTATTTAAGTTTGGCGGCTGGTATGAATGGATTGGCAGGTCCGTTGCATGGTCTTGCCAACCAGGAAGTGATAAAATGGATCTACGAAATGGAGGAGGAACTGAAAACCGATGCGCCAACCAAAGAACAGATCGTAGAATATGTAAAGAAAACATTAAGCCAGGGAAAAGTGGTGCCGGGTTATGGTCATGCTGTCCTGCGCAAAACAGATCCGCGGTTTACAGCACAAATGGAGTTTGGTAAAAAACATATGCCGGATGATAAGCTGGTACAAACCGTTTGGAATATTTATGAAGCGGTGCCGCCTATCTTGCAATCATTAGGTAAAATAAAAAATCCGTGGCCCAATGTAGATGCACATAGCGGTGCATTGCTGGTACATTTTGGCCTGGTTGAGTTTGAATATTACACAGTATTATTTGGTGTAAGTCGTGCTTTAGGAGTAATGGCCAGTTTGATCTGGAGCCGTGCATTGGGGTTCCCCATCGAACGTCCNAANTCAGTNACAACTGAATTGGTAAAGAAATGGCTGAAAGGTGAGGATAATATTTGGGGAGAGTAGTTTTTAGTCGGGAGTTCGGAGCCGATAGTCGTTAGCCGGCCGTATTTATTTTCCACCAGGTGTGACAAGAATTTTTTCCTTTCGTTTTGTTTCTTTTTGTTCAGGTGTTAATGTCCTGTCATAATCATAGATCGCATTTTCCCATTCTCCATACGATGGGTTGGGTAATACAATAAATTTTTTCCCCCATTCTGTTTTTACTTTATCGGTTTCAGCAAACCGGTCATCGCTATTTTTCTTTTCAAACACCTGCATAAAATCATTGAGGTTATCCCCCAGCAACAACACTACACTGTATTTTTTCATCACCAGTTGTCTTCTTGCTTCCTTGGATGATGTGTTAGACAGAAAAAGCATATGAGCAACATCCGTATTGGGTAATTTCAATTTTTGCAAATTGAGTAATGTACTTTTCACTTCACTTGTATCGCGGTTACTGATATAAAAGATAGTAATACCTTTTTGTTTGGCTTTTTGCAGAAATTCTACAGCGCCGGGTACAGCCGTGGCAGATGATCTGTCTGTCCAGTCTTTCCATGATTTATTGGTATACGGCTGATTGTTCGCAATCAATTCAGCTTGCTGATAACTATTATCTAAAATGGTTTCGTCGAGATCTGTGATGATTGCTTTTCTCATTTTTGTAGCAGGCAATTGATTCAATCGTAACGCAGCAAGATTAAAAGCCTGGTAACATAGTGCACGGTATTCTGCGGCACGCTGCTGCCAGAGAATGGGATATTCTTTCATTTTAAACTCACAGGAATCTATACAGGTATTTTGGGCAGGCAGTTGCCGGATCATTAAAATAATGATGCAGCTTACTATTAGTTTTTTCATGATCCAAACTATTTTTCAGATAAAGGTCAGAGAAATTAAGCAGTGTGCAATTAATTGCTTCATTAAATTATAACAAAGCCCTGTCTAAATGCGTATATCCTCCATCTACGTAGATCAATTGACCTGTTGTGTGAGACGACCTGTCTGAAAGCAAGAACACAACCATATTGGCGATCTCTTCAGCCGTTGTGAACCTTTTTCCTAATGGAATTTTATCCGTGATGGATTTTAATTTTTCTTCGGGGTTGGGAAGTGTTTTGATCCATTTATCATACAAGGGCGTATANCATTCTGCAACGAGCACAGCATTTACCCGTACTCCATATTTCANTAATTCAACAGCCCATTCTCTTGTCAATGCATTGCGGCCGCCATTGCTTGCAGCATAGGCCGAAGTATTTCCCTGACCTGTTTCAGCTACTTTACTGCCGATATTAACAAGGGATCCCTTTGTTTTTTTCAGTTCAGGCAATGCATGATGAACGATCAAATAATAATGCACCAGGTTTTTATGCAATGAAGCCATGAATTTTTCATAGTCCCCGCTTTCCAGGCCGACGCCGTCATTAACCCCCGCATTATTTACCACTCCGTCAATGCGTCCATACCTTTTAATTGTTTCATCAATAGCTTTTTTGCATGCGTCGGCATGGGTAAGCTCTGCTGCCACTGCAAACCCTTTTCCGCCGATCTCTTTAAGCAGTGTTTCATTGTCATCGGCATTTCTTCCAATGATAACCGGGATCGCTTCTTCTGCAGCCAACACTTTCACGATGCCGGCACCAATGCCTTTCGCTCCGCCCGTTACGATGATGATCTTGTCCTTTAAGTGTAAATCCATTTTAAATTTATTTTGCTTAGTGTTCTTTGTGTCTTTGTGGCAAATTAAAGATTGTAAAACCGGGTTGCATTTTCGCCAAATACATTTAGCCTGTCTTCTTCAGTCATATTCTCCATGTATTTTTCCAATAAGCTTTTCCATTGCACATAAATACCGGATAACAACATAACAGGCCAATCGCTTCCAAATAATATGCGATCAGCACCAAAAGCTTCAAATACCACATCGAGATAAGGATAAAAATCTTTTGCACTCCATGTTTTCCAGTTAGTTTCTGTAAGTAACCCCGAAACTTTACAATATACATTTTCATGTTTTGCGATCGCCCGCATCAGCCGAGCCCATTCGTCAATGCTCTTCGTTTTTATATCTGGTTTTGCGCAGTGATCAATGATAAACTTTTGTTGAGGAAATTTTGAAACAAATTCAAGTGCCGGTTTTAACTGGTGATGATAGATAAGGATATCATACGTGCAGCCATACTTGGCCAGGGCATGAATACCTTTTTGGAAATCCTGGCGTAATAAAAAATCATCCGGTTCTGATTGAACGACATGCCGCCATCCTTTGATAATCGGGTATTGCGAAAAATACTCCAATCGTTCTTCAATATTGTTATTTACCAAATCGATCCAGCCGACTACTCCTTTGATGGCCGAGTGTGTTTTGGCCAACTCAACTAAAAAATGAGTTTCGNATTCAGCCGGACTTGCTTGTACAGCCACACAGGCATCTACGTCATTCCTTTTTAGNGATTGGATCAAATGTTCCGGAAGATAATCCTGTTTCAGGATTTTCATATTGTCGGTGATCCAGGCATTTCTATTCTTATCGTACATCCAGAAATGCACATGTGCATCTATCGTCATGGCAATTCAAAAATTTTATTCATTAAGATCCATTTTTCGCCGGCCTTTCCCCAGGGCAAGGCTTGCTGAAATTTCCACATGAGTTCTTCCCACTCCTGCACTTTCGAATTGGCCGCATCCATGGCCGCCTTCTTTTCAAAACTAAAATTATCATTCGCTTCAATGATCATAAATAGCCTGTTTCCTGCTCTGTAAATATCCAATACTTCTATTCCCGAATCCTTTATGCTCTTTATGATCTCAGGCCAAACATTTTTATGATAACGCTCATATTCTTTGATCAATTGAGGGTCATCTTTCAAATCAAGTGCTAGACAATATTTTCTCATAGACTTTCTTTAAATAATCAATAATTATTAATTAGTAATTATTGATTATTGTATGCAATTGCAACCTGCCTGCTGCTTCCCAATCCTTCAATACCCAATTCGATCACATCACCTTCTTTGATATATACCGGTTGAGGTTTTTGTCCAAGTCCTACACCAGCCGGTGTACCGGTTGAGATCACATCACCCGGCAATAAAGTCATGAACTGGCTGAGATACGATACAAGCTTTGGAATATTAAATACCAGATTTTTTGTGTTTCCGTCCTGCATTATTTTTCCATTCACCGTTAACCATAATCTAAGATTGTTTACATCATCGATCTCATCCTTTGTTGCCAGCCAGGGACCCAATGGGGCAAAGCTGTCGCAACTTTTTCCTTTTACCCATTGACCACTTCTTTCCAGTTGGAACTCTCTTTCACTGTAGTCATTATGCAACAAATATCCCGCCACATGATCCAATGCATCCTTTTCATCTATGTAGGAAGTTTTTTTACCGATCACAACTCCCAGTTCAACTTCCCAGTCGGTTTTCGTACTGTTTTTAGGAATGACCAGGTTATCATTGGGTCCAACGACAATGGCCGTTGTTGCTTTAAAAAAAATTACAGGTTCAGCGGGCAAACTCATATTACTTTCTTTGGCATGATCCGAATAATTCAACCCGATACAAATGATCTTTGATGGGCGTGCTACCGGCGGACCCAGTCTTATATCTCTTGAGATCTCTTTTAATTCAGCTTCATTAATTAATTTATTCAATAAAGCAATGCCGTCACCTTCAAAGAATTTTTCATCGTAATCATTAAAGTAATTCGAGACATCAAACCACCTGTCATCTATAATAACGCCGGGTTTCTCTTTTCCCGCTTCTCCATACCTGATTAATTTCATTTTAATCCATTTAAATTTTATAAACCTGCCTGCAGACAGGTCTTTGTTCTAATTATTCAATTTTATAAAACCGCCATCGATGGGGTAATCACAACCTGTAATAAAAGATGCTTCATTGCTGCACAGNTAAAGAGCAAGATGTGCTACTTCACCCGGCGTACCCATGCGNCCAATCGGCTGCGTTTGAGAAAGTTTATCAAACATTTCTTTTTCTTTTCCCGGGTAGTTTTTTCCCAGGAACCCGTCCACAAAAGGTGTGTGGATGCGGGCAGGTGAAATTGAATTGCAACGGATATTTTCCCCCAGATAATCTTTGGCAACACTTAATGTCATCGCAACAACTGCTCCTTTTGCCACACTATATACAAAGCGGTCAGGTATGCCCACAAATGCAGCAATGGATGCCATATTAATAATGGAACCGCCGCCGGCTTTCTTTAATTGGGGAATGGCGGCATGAATACAATTATAAACACCCTTTACATTGACGTGCATCACCCGGTCAAAATCTTCTTCACTCGTCGTGTCTGCTTTTCCTACATGTGCGATACCTGCATTGTTGACTAAAATATTTACGGCACCGATTTTTTCAAAGACCCGGATCACCTCTTTCTGATTGGTCACATTACAGGCATGCACAGTCGCTATCCCACCGGATCGCTTTATCTCATCGACGACAGCATGACCTGCTTCTTCATTCAGTTCAATAACATGAACCACGGCTTCCTGCTTTGCAAATAATAAGGCAATGGCCTTGCCGATACCGCTGCCTCCACCGGTAATGACAGCCGTTTTATTTTTAAGATCGAACATCGTTGAGTTTTATTTTATAACCTTTCCATCCGAACCAGGCAACGACAAAAAAACATAGTAATGGAACAATATATGCTTTCTGCATACTGCCCGTTGCATCAGAAATGGCGCCCATCGCCAGCGGAGCTAAAGCGCCACCAACAATTGACATCACCAGTAATGAAGAAGCCATCTTCGTTTCTTCACCCAGTTCTTTTATTCCTAATGCAAAAATAGTTGGAAACATGATGGACATAAAAAATGGAACGGCCATTACATTATAGACGGCGATCTTACCCGATGTCGTTATCGCCAATGTTAAAAGCAGTATATTGATCAAGGCGTAAATTACCAGCAGCTGTTGAGGTTTTATATAGCGCATCAAAAACGTTCCGGCAAATCTTCCAACCATAAATCCGACCATCGCAATATAACCCCATTTGTAAGCAGCATCTTTCTCCGGTAAGTTCATGACCTCCTTTGAAAATCGTATAAAAAAACTGCCTACTGCAACCTGTGCGCCCACGTAAAAGAATTGTGCGATCACGGCCCACTTAACGTGACGGTGTCTTAAAACCTTTAATGAAAAACCGGTGTGTGCATCCGCAGCAGCGGATTCTTTTAAAGCAGGTATTTTAGAAAAATAAAAAAGAACAGCGACAAGGATCACTACGGCAGCAATAATAATATATGGAATTTTTACGGTAGAGGCTTCACCCAGCAAGTAAGTATTCAATTGATCCGGGCTCATTGCTTTTAGTTCTTCTTTTGTATGTTCGATCCCTGATAAAATGAATGTGCCCCCGATTATCGGGGCCACAACAGCTCCCACGCCATTAAATGATTGAGCAAAATTTAATCGTTGCTCAGAAGTTTCTTTCGGTCCAAGTATTGTCATATACGGATTCGCTACTGTTTCTAAAAATGCAGCTCCCGTTGCCTGGATAAATAAGGCTGTAAGAAATAATAACAGACTTTGTCCGGAAGCGGCGGGTAAAAACAATAATGCGCCGCCTGCAAAAAAGATGAGGCCTGTCATGATACCGGTCTTATATCCATATTTATGCATTACCAGTCCTGCGGGGATGGCTGTGAGAAAGTACCCCATATAAACAGCAAGATCAATAAACGAAGATTGTGTATCGCTTAACTGGAGCGCTTTTTTCAAATGCGGAATAAGCACTCCGTTTGTATTGTGCAGAAAAGCCCACAGAAAAAATAAACTGGTAACAAGAATAAAAGGTAATAAGTATTTGCTGGCTACATTCGGTTGGTTGGTTGACATGAAACTAATTTGCGATGAAAATAGGGAAAAATGAATAGAGCGATTGTTTGGATTTGTCTTTTTGTAAAGCGAGATTGGCAAGCCGTGAATTTGGGGATAAAATGTCATGAGCCTATATTTGCATCCCTGTATTAAAGGGGGTTTAGCTCAGCTGGCTAGAGCGTTTGCATGGCATGCAAAAGGTCACCGGTTCGACTCCGGTAACCTCCACAAAGGTTCTGATGATTCAGAACCTTTGTGATTTTTCCGAATACTTTCCCGGAATCACCGCTCACAAATCGAATGCTGATCGTTTGCCAGTTGTCCTCAAACTTTATAACTTACTGTATTTACAGGCATGAGGAAATACCATGTTTTTTTTTATTTGTTGCTTTTGATTGCTGACACAACGAGAGCTCAATTTCTTTTTTCCAGTTTGGGTGTCAATGATGGTATGTCGTCAGGAGATGTGCTGGCAGCCTGCAAAGATGAAGAAGGTTTTATGTGGTTTGCTACCAGCAACGGCCTGAATCGCTACGATGGATCGGGGTTTAAGATTTATAACCGGCAAAATAAAAGAGGAAAAAACCTGGCAAGCGACTTTATTAATGATGTAATTGAATTTGATAGAGGGAAAATTTGGATAGCAACTGTAAAAGGACTTTTCCTCCTTGATAAAAAAACCGACTCAATAACGGGAATCGATTTTTATAATTCGGAGCATAAGGTCTCTGTGGAAATGAAAATTTTTAAGGTATTTAAAGATTATAATAACAAGTTATGGATCGCAGCTGATTCAGGACTTTATATTATTAAAAACAACCAGGCGGTCTCCTTTCAAAGCATTTATCCAAATTCTCAAAACCCTTTGTTTGACTTTTCTATTTCCTTTTCTTATTGTACGGATTCATTAAGAAAAGGTTTTTGGATCGGGTCCGGCAAAGAAACCTATTTTTTTAGCCACGCAACAAAGGAATTTTATTCTTCATATTATAATCCCCTGGCATGGGCTTTTTTAAATGAAAAAGGAATTTACGACCTGGCGGTGGACAAGAACGGGGATATCTGGTATGCTGATAAAGAACGTAAGTTTTCACACTATAAAGCTGCTGATAACACAGTTTCAAATGACTTGCATCTACCGGGTGTGGGGAAATCGGGCCGGATCAATAAAATTTTTATAGATGAAAAAAATAATTTGTGGATTTCGGACTGGATCAAATCAATTTATTATTCAACAGACCGGAAAACTTTTTATTTATTAAAATATCAGAGTATCGACGGGTATAAACTGAGGGCTCAAATGTTTTCCGGAGCCTATAATGACAATGAAGAAAATACATGGTTCTTTTGCCTGAATGGTGTTTACAAAATATCGGGAAACGATTATTATAAAAATGTAATCCAGTTAAAGTATAACATAGAAGCATGGGAGAATGGTTACACGCCGATCAATGAAATTAAAAAAGATACCAATCAAGCCTGGTGGATATGTACAGAAAACGGGCTTTATCATTTTGATCAATCAATTAAAAAGAATGACCAGTATTTCGTAACAAAAAACACCAGCAGGGCAAATCGTTTTTTCTGCATTGAGGTTATTGAAAATGAATGGTGGTGCGGTACAGGTGATGGCATAAAAATATTTAATCCGCTAACAAAACAGTTTAGAAATTTTGAACATTATGCGCCGGGGTATGAAATAAAAAACAAATCAGTAAGCCAAATGCTGGTTGATAAAAAAGGTTATTTATGGTTCAGTGTTTGGGCGGATGCTATATACCGGTATGATCCGGCAACCAAGACAACGATACGTTTTGATGGGACCAGTGAAGAGCAGGGTGATATAAAACCAATAAATTGTTCGGGTTTTTTTGAAGATAAAGCCGGCAATATCTGGGCAGGCGGAAGTATATTAAGAAAATATGAATATAAAACCGGCCGGTTTACAAAACCCTTTTCGAATAAGCATACTCCGTTGTTTGAGTCAAATGCAACGATTGGCATTGCTGAAAATAGCAAGCAGCAAAAATGGATATCAGTCAAAGGACAGGGTGTGTTTTTATTAGATAATACGGGAAATTGCATTGATACGATCAGTACCGTGGATGGATTATCTACGGATGTTGCATATGAATTGCTTGTTGAGCCAAACGACAGGTTATGGATCTCTACATCAGAGGCTGTCCATTATACCAACCCCGACAGCAAACACCTGGTTAAATTGAGTTTCAGAGCGCCTTTTCCATTTGGCGATTATTGGCCGGTGATGACAAAAAGTGATGATGTAATGGCTGTTTCTTTCAATGACATTATTTGTTTTATTGATCTTGCCAAGCTGGGGCAAAAAACAACTTTTGTCACACCGCTTATTTCGTCTGTTAAGATATTCGAAAACGAAATACCTTATGTAGCAGAAAAGCCAGTAGTACACCTGGGTTACAATCAAAATTTTTTTTCAATTAATTTTTCTTCTTTGCAACACAATGACATAAGCTCGTTGCAATATGCTTATATGCTGGAGGGTTTTAATAAAGATTGGATATACAGCGATCGCCAGCACACCGCTTCCTATACGAATGTACCTAACGGGAAATACACTTTCAGAGTTAAAAGCACGGATGAAAAGGGAAACTGGATGGATAAAGAAACGATGATCACTTTTATTATTGATCCTCCCTTCTGGAAACAACCTTGGTTTATTGGCCTCCTTGCCCTTTTGATTGTGGTGCTGTCGTATTCCCTGTACAAACGATACAATACACGCAAGCAAAAATCAGTAATAGATAAAACGATCGATTACTTTGCTAATTCGGTGTATGGAGAAAATTCAGTGAATGAAATCTGCTGGGATATTGCCCGCAACTGTATTTCACAATTGCAATTTGAAGATTGCGTGGTTTACCTGTATGACGAAAAGAAAAAAAGGTTAGTGCAAAAAGCGGCCTATGGTCCGAAGAATGCAAAAGGACATGAAATTATAAATCCTTTGGAGATTGAACCTGGTAAAGGTATAGTAGGTACGGTGGCAGAATCCGGGAAACCCTTATTGATACCGGATACATCAAAAGACAAGCGTTATATCATAGATGATGAGGTCCGTCTTTCAGAATTGGCCGTTCCTATTCTGCATGATAACAAGGTGATCGGTGTAATAGATTCCGAACACAGCCGGAGAAATTTTTTTAGCAAGACTCATATAAAAACGCTCAGCACTATTGCATCGATCAGCGCTAACAAAATAGCTGAAGCACAGGCTGAGGCACAGGCAAGAGATAATGAGATAAAATTACTGGAGATCAATAAAATGCTGGCAGAAAGTAAACTCATGGCGTTGCGGGCGCAGATGAATCCGCATTTTGTTTTTAACTGCCTTAATAGTATCCAGGAATGTATCGTAACACAGAAATATGCGGAAGCAAGTAATTACTTAAACAAATTTTCCAAACTTTTCAGGCTGGTATTAAATAATTCTGGAAGACATTTTGTGAGTATCCAGGAGGAAAAAGAAATATTAGCGCTCTATCTTGAATTAGAATACATGCGGTTTGAAAATAAATTTGAATTCAAAATAACGCTTGACGAGACACTCAATAACGATGAAACGCTGATCCCTTCCATGCTGTTGCAGCCTTTTGTAGAGAATGCTCTCTGGCATGGGCTAATGCATAAGACGGATGGTCGCGGTTGCTTAACAATTCAATTCAAAAAAATAAGTAACGATGTTTTTAGTTGCGTGATCGAGGACAACGGTATTGGCCGTGAGAAGGCAGCAGCGATCAAACAACAACAAAGCCTTGCAAAAAAACACGAATCAAAAGGATTAAAAATAACGACCGACCGGATAGAAGTGCTAAAGAAACAGGGATATCATGCTTTCGTTAACATCGTTGATAAACAAAATGGACAAGGT
>JGI24751J29686_10000530_pt1 | contig 10844 bp, 10 predicted proteins | sample KBSSwiS6_FD_29686 | JGI IMG/M metagenome (IMG submission 29686)
CTGTTCCGTCTGGAGAAGCCGACGGTCCAGATCGGGGAGCCGGTGCTGCGGGTCCAGGACCTCACCGGCGAGGGGAAGCTGAACGGCGTGAGTTTCGAGGTTCACGCGGGGGAGATCCTGGGCGTCGCCGGCGTCGAGGGCAACGGGCAGCGCGAGCTGGCGGAGTCTCTGATCGGGCTGCGCACGCCGGCATCCGGCACGATCGAGCTCCAGGGGGCGGCGATTGCGGGGGGTGCGGTATTCGACATCCGGAACGCCGGGGTCGGCTACATCCCCGAAGACCGGCACGAGCAGGGCCTGGTCCTCAACATGTCGCTGTGGGAGAACGCCGTGCTCGGGCGCCAGGACGACGTCGAGTTCTCCGGGGCGCTCGGTGTCCTGTTCATCAAGAAGATCAAGGAGCTGGCCGCGCGGTTGGTCAGGACGTTCGACATCCGAACGCGCAGCGTCGACGTGGCGGTGTCGACGCTCTCGGGAGGTAACCAGCAGAAGCTCATCCTCGCGCGGGAGCTCGAGACCGATCCGAAGCTCCTCATCGCGGCACAACCGACGCGCGGGTTGGACGTCGGGGCGATCGAGTTCGTGTGGAAGCAGATCCTCGATCAGAAGGCCGCAGGCCGGGGTGTGTTGCTCATCTCGGCCGAGCTCGACGAGATCTACGCGCTCTCGGACCGGATCGTGACGTTGTACGAGGGCAAGATCACCGGCGAGTTCCCGCCTGACGCCCCGCCCGAGCAGATCGGGATCGGCATGCTCGGGCGGGCGCCCGAGGAAGCGGCGTAATGGCCACCGAGGGCCTCGCGCCTCCGATCGCGGTCACCCGCACGCGGCCCGCGTGGCTGGAGAGCTTCGCCGGCCAGCTCCTCGCGTTGCTCGCCTCGTTCGGGATCGCCCTGCTCGCCGGGTCGCTCCTGATCGTCGCGTACGGCGAGAACCCGATCGACGTGTACACGTCGATCTTCGACGCCTCGCTCGGATCGGCCGACGGCATCGGGTACGTCCTGGCGATCGCGACCCCGCTGATCTTCGCCGCCCTCGCCGTGTCCGTCTGCTTCAAGGGTGGGCTGTTCAACATCGGCGTCGAGGGTCAGTACCTCGTCGCGATGATCACGGCAACGGTGGCAGAGCTCAACCTCGATTTCCTCCCCGGCCCGCTGCTGGTGCCCGCTGTGCTGATCGCCGCGATGATCGGAGGGATGATCTGGGCCGCCGTCCCCGGCATCCTGAAGGTCAGGACCGGGGCGCACGAGGTGGTCACGACGATCATGATGAACGGGATCGCGATCAGCCTCGTCGGGTGGGCGCTCAACGGCCCGCTCCACCAAAACGACGCGCCCGAGGGTGCTTTCGTCGACCTGCGGACCAACGTTTTCCCCGCAAAGGGTCTGGCCGGCGATCTGGGCGCGATGTTCGGCGTCACCCCGGGGGCGCACCTGTCGTGGTTGCTGTTCCTCGCGATCGTGGCCGCGATCGTCGTGTGGTTCCTGATCCGGCGAACACGATTGGGCTACGAGGCCCGGGCGGTCGGCTCATCGCCCGGATCGGCCAGGGCCGGAGGCGTGTCGATCGGCGCGACGCAGTTGCGGCTGTTCCTGATCTCGGGCGCGCTGGCCGGCCTGATCGGGATGCAGCTGATCTTGGCCGACCGCGGCTACCTGCCCCTCAACTACGTCGTCGGTCTCGGCTTCACGGGGATCCTCGTGGCCTTCCTGGGCCAGAACAACCCGATCGGCATCGTCTTCGCCGCGATCGTGTGGGCGATCCTGTCGCGGGGCGAGGTGGCGCTGCAGGTCTCCAGCCAGGTGCCGCGCGAGTTCATCATCGTCCTGCAGGGGCTGCTGATCCTGACCGTCGTGATCACGTACCAGATCGCCAAGCGCCGGCTGGCTGCCCGCCAGCTCCAACGGGCCGGCCTGGCCGGCGAGCTGGAGGACTCGGACGCGCCGGACGAAAGCGCGGGTCCGCGCGGTCCGGAGGGGTCGGGCTCCGAGACGTTCGAACCTGCCGACGAGAAGAGGGCCTGATGCCGTTCACGGACATCGCCGTCGCGATCCAGATCTCGTTCACGTACTTCACGATCATCTACCTGACCGGTCTGGGCGGCCTGTTCAGCGAGCGCTCGGGCATCGTGAACATCGGCCTGGAGGGGCTGATGATCATCGGGACCGTGACCGGTGCGTTCGGCGCGCGCTTCTTCACCGACACGGTCGGACTGGGAACCGTGTGGGGTCCGATCCTTGGTCTGCTCTTCGGGGCGTTGTGCGGCGCGATCTTCGCCAGCGTGCACGCCGTCGCGACGATCACGTTCCGGGTGGACCACATCGTGTCCGGGGTCGTGATCAACCTGGTCGCGATCGGTCTGGCCCGGTTCCTGTCCTACGCCTTCTTCAACGGGCAGTCGACGCAGTCCGACCCGGGCGGACCGCACCTGGCGCGGCTGGACGTCCCCGGGTTGTCGTCCCTACCGGGAGGTCTCGATCGAGCGTTCGAGCGCTTATCGCCGATGGTCGTCGTCGCCGCCCTCATGGTCATCCCCGTGTGGTACTCGCTGTACCGCACCCGGTGGGGTTTGAGGCTGCGCTCGTGCGGCGAGAACCCCGAGGCGACCAGGTCGCTCGGGGTCAGCGTGCCGAGGTACCGCTATCAGGGCGTGTTGCTCTCGGGGGCGTTCGCGGGGCTGTCGGGCGCCTTCCTGGCGGCCGAGGTGATCGGGAGCTGGCGGGAGGGCCAGACGCTGGGGCTGGGGTTCATCGCCCTCGCCGCGCTCATCATCTCGAATTGGAATCCGATCCGGCTGATGTTCTTCGCGTGGTTGTTCGGGTTCGCCGTCGCGATCCCGCTCCGGTTGCAAGACGCCCCCGTGATCTCGTTGCTCCCCGAGCAGTTCATCCGGATGATCCCGTACGTCGTCACGATCGTGGCGATCGCGGGCTTCGTCGGTCGCGTGCGACCCCCGGCGGCCGCCGGCCGGGCGTACGAGGGCGGCGGGGGGACCTAGCGGGCTACTCGGTCCCGAACAGCCGGTCCCCGAAGTCGCCGAGTCCCGGCACGATGTACCCGCGCTCGTTCAGCTGGCGATCGATCGCCGCGGTGAAGATCGGCACGTCGGGGTGATCGGCCTCCATCTTCCGGATCCCCTCGGGTGCNGCCACNACNCAGACGAAGCGGATCGACGCGGGCCCGCCCTCCTTGACCGCCGACGTCGCCGCNGAACCCGAGCCGCCCGTCGCGAGCATCGGGTCCAGGACCAGGACGTGCCGGCCATCGACCGGCGGGAGCTTGCGGTAGTACGACTGCGGCTCGAGCGACGCCTCGTCTCGCTCGAGGCCGATGTACCCGACGGCGACCTCGGGGAACAGCTCGGTCACCGCCTCCAGCATCCCGAGCCCCGCGCGCAGGATCGGCACGGCGACGAGGTCGTCGAGCACCTGTCCGGTCGTCTCCTCGAGCGGGGTCCGCACCGTGATCTCCGTCGTCGGCAGATCGCGGATCGCCTCGAGCGCGAGGGTCAAGGCCAGACGCTTGGCCAGCGTTCGGAACACCGGGGGCGCCGTCTCCTCGGATCGGAGCTGCGCCAAGAGGTGGCCGGCGAGCGCGTGGTCTACGACGGTCACGGACACGCGCGCATCCTACCGGGGGTTGCCGAGCGTCGGCTCACGCCGGACGCCGTCGGTCCGCCCGATGGGTTGCCAGAGTTTGGCGGGGCTGCCACGATGGCGCTCTGATGCGGGAGACCTTCGGCTTCTGGTTCTACGGCGGGCGGTGCCCGGCCTAGTCGCCTGAACCGAAGGGAACAGGGACCCCGGGCCGGGAGCCCGGGGTTTCGTCGTTCCCGAGGCCGTCACAGGAAGCGCGAGGACCGGGCGGGTGGGCCGCTCGGGGAGACACCAGAGGAGGCGAAGGAACGCNATGGTCGTGGTCATGAAGCGCGAGGCCACCGAGGCCGACATCGAGGCGGTCTCCGAACGCGTCCGAGCCGCCGGCGGCGAGGCGTTCGTCTCGCGGGGCGCGGTCCACACGATCATCGGCCTCGTNGGCGACACCGAGCGGTTCCAGGCGATCCCCTTCAACCAGCTCCCGGGCGTCGACCACGTGATCCAGGTCGGCAAGCCCTACAAGATGGTGGCCGCCGACCTGCACCCGACCCCNACCACCGTGTTCGTGGGCTCGNCGCCGGTCGGTCGCGGNACGTTCACNCTGATCGCCGGTCCGTGCGCGGTCGAGAGCGAGGAGCAGGCGCTGCTCGCGACCAAGGCCGCCAGGGCCGCCGGTGCGACGATCCTGCGGGGGGACGTCTACAAGCCGCGGACGTCGCCGTACTCGTTCCAGGGCTTGGGGGAACGGGGGCTCGAGGTCCTGCAGGAGTGCCGGCACCAGACCGGGCTCCCGATCGTCGTGGAGGTNGTGGACGTGTCGCAGGTGGAGCATGTCGCNGCGGTGGCCGACTGCATCCGCGTCGGNACNCGGAACGCCCAGAACTTCGAGCTGCTCAAAGAGGTCGGACTCTCGCGCAAGCCGGTGATGCTCAAGCGCGGCCTCGCGATGACGATCGAGGAGTGGCTGCAGGCNGCNGAGTACGTCGCGCAACGNGGCAACTCCGAGATCATCCTGTGCGAGCGCGGGATCCGCACGTTCGAGCCGGCNACGCGGAACACCCTCGACCTCGCCGGGATGGCGGTCGCGCAGACCGAGTCCCACCTACCCGTGATCGTCGATCCGTCGCACGCCGTCGGGAAGCGGCACCTCGTCGCCCCGATGTCGCGCGCGGCGCTCGCCGCCGGCGCGGACGCGGTGATGATCGACGTGCACCCNGATCCCGAGAGCGCNCTGTGCGACGGCCCNCANGCCCTCACCCCGGACGAGATCCTCGATCTCGGGCGCGATCTCGAGCGGCTCGCCGCGGCGCTCGGCCGCCCGTTCAANCGCGCCGAGTAGCGCTATCCCGGGAGTACGGGAGTGAGCTCGGCGATGTCGCACGAGCCGCGCCAGCGGGCGAGCCACTCGCTCGGAGCACCCACCCGACTCTTGCGCTTGTCGACGAGGAGCTTGGCCGCCTCTTCCCACTCCGGCCCCTGTAGCACGCGCGAGGCGGCGTGGAACTCGCTCGCCGCGGTCTCGCGGCCCTTGCGCCGTGTCACGACCACGAGTTCGGATGCGCCGGGGATGCCCGGCACGGTCTGATCCTCGGGGCCGGGCTCCCGCTGGGACAGCACGAGGATCTTCCCGTTGCGGTAGACGAACCACGACGGGATCAGCTTGCGCCGCCCGCCGGCTTCGACGCCGACCCAGATCACGTCCGAACGCTTGAGGCCGTCCTCGATCGCCTTGGGGAGCTTCGTGGACCCGAGTTGGACCAGGACCGGCACCTCGATCTCGCCGACGATCTCGTGGTCGATGACGAACGAGACGACGTAGGTCCCGGTCTCGTCGAACCGGGCGTCCGCGATCGTGTCCGTCTCGACGGTGAGATCCATCGTCCCGACCATGCGGCGGACCGCCGGACCCCAACGGTGCACCAGACGACCGGTGGGTCCGTAGAAGTGGATCTCCTCGCTCACCGTCCCCGTCCCGATCTTCCACGCACGGGTGACGACGAACGGGAGCGCCGTGCCGGGCATGCCGAGCAGGTAGACGCCCGAAGGACCCTGTTCGCCGGACGTGTCCCAGACCCGCAGGTCCACGACGTTGGCCGAAACGAGCTCGCCGACGGTCATCGCCGCGTGAGGATACCCGACACCTGCCCGCTCACGCGCCGTCGCTCGAGCGTCTCGGGCGCGTCAGCGGTTCAGGCGCTGCGAGCGAGCCACAGGCGTGGTTCCTCGAGCTCGGGCATCGACGGGAGCGCCTCGGCCGAGTCCCACATCCTCGCCAGCGTCGCCTCGTCGGTGAGCTCGACGACCGTGTCGCAGAAGGTCCGCCCCAGCCGGTACTGCTCGCGCTTGACCTCGATCCCGAGCAGCCGTTCGAACACCGGGTCGACCTGTTCGGTCTCGCGGTAGCGCCGCATCGCCTCGTCGATCCGGGCGTAGGAGGGCAGCATCTGCGCCCCGAGCGCGTGCATCACGTGGTCGCCGTAGCCCTCGGCGGCGGTCATGAACGCCTGCACCCGGCGGAGCTTGAGCCGCTGCTCGTCGTCCATCACGGCGCCGAACATCGAATCCTCCCCCGCGAGCATCTCCTGCATGCTCTCCGGGTTGGAGGGATCGAGCGACGCGAGCCGCTGCTGGAGCTCGCCGACGTCGAGCGTGAGCGTCGAGGTGAAGTCGTCGATCAGCTCCCGGAACCTCGTGAGCGCCCACGGCCGCGCGAACTCGAACCGGTGCGTCACCTCGTGGATCGCGATCCAGGTCCGGAAGTCGGTCGGGTCCAGGCTCCACTCCTTCTCGAAGCGGGCGATGTTCGGGACGACGAACAGTAGCGCGCCCGAGGCGTCGGGCCGCGGCACGGCGATGTCGTACTGCCCCAGCACCTGCTGGGCGAGCGTCCCCAGGACGGTGCCGACCTGCGCCCCGAGCAGCAGCGGCGAGAGCTGCCCCAGAACCTGCGCGACCCCGGCCTGCGACGGCTCCGGGATCGAGTCCTGCTGCGCGGCGGCGATCGCGTCGCCGATCTTCGCGGCCGCCGGTTCGAGCACGGCCCGCAGCCCTTCGATGTTCGCCTGGACCCACTGCCCGCGCCGAACGGCCTCGACCTTCGGGATGTCGGATGGCGCCTGTAGGCCGGTGAGCCCGGCGACCTGGAGCTCGGCGACCCGAACGGCCTCCTCGAACCCGCGACGGTCCGCCTCGCCGGGGGCGGGGTCCTCGGTGCCCCAGGACGCCGACGCGATCCCGACCTGCCTGGCGAGCTCCCAGTTCACCGGTCCGCTGGAGGACATCAGCACCCGCTGGATCTCGCGGAACAGCGGGACGTCGTTCCAGACGTCGCCGGGCGGGACGCCGAACGGTTGCTCCTCGGGCGTGGGGCTCATCCGGTCATCCTACGGCCGGGCCGGCCGAACGCCGCCCCGGGGGGAAGCGGCCCTCGCCTCGACGTCCCGGGACCCTCGCTACGATGGGTCCGTGCGACCCGACCTGCTCGTGCGCGTCACGGCGGACCCGATCGGGGCCGANGAGGCGGTCGGGTTCGTGAGCGACCCCGCGGCGGGTGGAACCTGCGTCTTCCTGGGGACCGTGCGCGACCANTCCGACGCCGGCGTGGTGACCGGTCTCACGTACGAGGCGTGGGTTGACCAGGCCGAGCGACGGCTCNAGGAGCTCGNGCAGGAGCTGTTCGAGCGCTGGCCGCTGCGCAAGGTCGCGTTCCTGCACCGGTTCGGCGAGCTCGGGCTCGGCGACGTCTCCGTCGTGGTCGCCTGCTCGTCCGCGCACCGTGCCGAGGCCTTCGATGCCTGCCGCCACGGTATCGAGCAGCTCAAGACGGACGTGCCGATCTGGAAGAAGGAACACCTCGCNACCGGCGTCTCGAGCTGGGTNATGGGGTCGTGAGGCGCGGCGCCGCCGTGACGTTCGGGACCTCGGGCCACTGATGGGACGCGATCTCGCGATCGACCTCGGGACCGCGAACACGCTCGTCTACCGCCAGGGCGAGGGGATCGTGTTCAACGAGCCGACGGTCGTGGCGATGAACTCGTCCACCGGCAAGGTCGAGGCGATGGGCGACGAGGCCTGGCAGATGATCGGCGGGCGTTCGGGCAACGTGGTCGCGCTCCGNCCGCTCCGCCACGGGGTGATGACCGAGTTCGACATCACCCAGCGNATGATCGAGGTGGTGCTGCGCCGCGTCGGCGTCTCCCGGTTCCCGAAACCNCGGGTGCTGGCCTGCGTGGCGAGCGAGTCCTCAGAGGTGGAACGCCGTGCCGTCCGCGAGGCCGTGAAGTTCGCNGGCGGGCGCGANGTCGTGCTGGTCGAGGAGCCGCTCGCCGCGGCGGTGGGGGCGCGGCTCCCGATCCACGAGCCGATCGGGAACCTAATCGTCGACATCGGCGGCGGCATGACCGAGATGGCGGTCGTCTCCATGGGCGGCGTCGTCTCCGGGGGGTCGAAGCGCCTGGGCGGGTTCGATCTGGACACCGCGATCCAGGATCACCTGCGTCGCGCCTACGACGTCGCGATCGGGGAGAAGTCCGCCGAGGAGATCAAGATCGCGATCGGGTCGGCGTTCCCCGCTCCCCGCGGGCGCGCCGCCATCGTGACCGGCAGGGCGCTCGCGACCGGCGCCCCCACCGAGATCCGCGTCACCGAGGACGAGATCCGGCAAGCGATGTCCGAGCCCGTCCACCAGATCGTCGAGTCCGTGAGACGGACGATCGCCGAGGCGCCCCCCGAGCTCACCCACGACGTGCTCGAAGCGGGGATGTTCCTCACCGGTGGCGGCGGCCTGCTCCGGGGGCTCGACCTGCTCCTGTCGCAAGAGTGCGAGGTGCCGGTGCACCTCACCGAACGGCCGCTCGAAACCGTGGTCCTCGGCCTCGGCGCGATGCTCGAACACCTCGACGACTACCGGACCTCGTTCCAGCTCGTGCGCAAGCGCTGAACCTCAACGCGTCGACAGACGCGCGCTAGTCCAGGAAGGCCTCGATCATCCGGTTGATCAGGTGGCCGAACTCGTACAGCGCGAACGCGAGAGCCGCGGCGCCCACCGCGAGCAGCATGATGACGCCGACGAGCCCCTGCAGCCGGTCGCGGAGCCCCGGACCCTGCGTCGAGACCTGGAGGTAGGCGTACCCGGGCGGCGGAGCGCCCGGCTCGATCGCCTCGACGGCCTGGTCCTGCTCCGGCTCGCCGAACCCGGTCGCCGACGGCGGCCGCTGGCCTCGGACCGTCCCGAGGTATACGGCGCACCCAACGAGCACCGAGAGCACGGCCACGAACATGAGCGGCATCCCGGGGGGAGCGTACCTCCGCTTCCACCTCGTATGCGCGACCTGCCCGTACCATCGCTGCATGCTGCGCTGGAAGCGTGTGGTGCTCTACGTCGCGATCGGAGCGATCGCGGGTCTGGCCGTCACCGTCTACTTGCCGTGGTACGCCGTCGGCCCGGGCCCGGCACGCGCGGTCCAACCGCTGATCCGGTTCGAGGATCGGACCCGGTACGAATCGCAGGGCAACTTCGTGATGACCTCGGTGCGGTACACGCGGCTGACCGGGTTCGACATGCTCCTNGCCTGGCTCGACCCCGATCGCGCCATCGTCGCTCGTTCGGTCCTGTACCCGGACGGCGAGGACGTCCAGGTGGAGCGCGACCGCGCGATCTCGCAGATGGACTCGAGCAAGCTCGACGCGTCGGCCGTGGTGCTGAAGACCCTCGAGGGCTACCCGAAGGACCACGGGGACGGCGTGCTGATCGAGAGCGTCGTGACGGGGTGCGCCGCGGACGGCGAGCTGTTCCCCGGCGACCGGATACTTTCGATCGACGGGGCACCGACCGACAGCTACCGTCAGGCCAGCCGGGCGATCGAGGCTGCCCCGTCGGGATCCACGCTCACGTTCGACCTGTCGGTGGACGGCGATCCCGAGACCGTGGACCTCGTCCGTGAACCGTGCGGTGACAGCGCGAAGCCGTTGGTCGGGGTCCGGATGATCAACAGCTTCCCCTTCGACGTGCAGATCTCGAGCGGTGAGATCGGCGGCCCCTCGGCCGGCCTGATGTGGGCGCTCGGTCTGTACGACCTGCTCACGCCGGGCGACCTGACGGGCGGCCGGACGATCGCCGGCACGGGGCAGATCGCGCTCGACGGCACGGTGATCCCGATCGGCGGGATCGAGGAGAAGCTCACGGCGGCGGCCGACGCCGGCGCGACCGTCTTCCTGGTCCCGCAGGGCAACATGGAAGCGGCAAGGGCCTCGGGCGGCCACGGCCTCGAGCTCGTTCCGGTCGCCACCTTCGACGACGCGCGCGCGTACCTCGCAGGTCGCTAGCCCCGATCCGTTCTCCGCGAGGACCGGTGATAGGCTTGCGCCGCTTTCCCCATCGACCGGAAAGACGGGCACCAGGGACCTATGGTCGTACGCGTTCCGACAGCAACACCCGCGCCGGGACGGCGTCGGCTCATCATCATCGTCGTCGCGGTGGTGGCCGGTCTCCTCGTGGCCTTCACCGCGCTCTCGGGGTTCTTCGTCGACGTCCTGTGGTTCCGCGAGGTCGACCTGTCCGCGGTGTTCTGGACGGTCCTTCGGACCAAGGTCCTGCTCGGGGTCGCGTTCGGGCTCACGTTCTTCGTGCTCCTGTTCTCGAACCTGTGGATCGTCCGTCGCATCACGCCGCGCTTCCACGCGCTGACGCCCGAGCAGGAGATCATCGAGCGCTACCGGATGCAGTTCGAGCCCTACATCCGCTGGCTCCTGCCGTTGTTCGCGCTGGTGATCGCGGTCTTCGTGGGGCTGGGGGTCACGACCCAGTGGCAAACGTACCTGCTGTGGCGCAACGGCTCCGGGTTGTCGTTCGGGAACCCCGAGCCGCTGTTCGGGCGCGATCCCGCCTTCTACGTGTTCACGTTGCCATGGCTGAAGTTCATGCAGGGGTGGCTGTTCTCGGCGCTGGTCGGCGTGACGTTCCTGACCGCGCTCGCGCACTACCTCTGGGGCGGGATCCGGCCGCAGGCGCCGGGCTTCGTCGACAAGGTGACGCCGCAGGTCAAGGCGCACATGTCGGTGCTCCTGGGCCTGATCATGCTCGTCAAGGCGTGGGGCTACTACCTCGGGCAGTTCGACCTGTTGACCTCCACCCGTGGGGTCGTGGTCGGCGCCTCCTACACGGACGTGAACGCGCAGCTGCCCGCGCTCCGGATCCTGGTGGTGATCGCGATCGCCTGCGCGATCCTGTTCCTGGTCAACATCCGGCTC
>JGI24751J29686_10000532_pt1 | contig 10795 bp, 5 predicted proteins | sample KBSSwiS6_FD_29686 | JGI IMG/M metagenome (IMG submission 29686)
TCTCTTTTATTACCTGTAAACTGATCAAACATACCTTGCTTGATCAATGAAAACTCAAAAGCGCCGCGGGTGTTGTTATAGTTTTTAAGGGTGGAGACAGTAGCATCATAGGTAAATGTAAAAGTCAAATCTTTATATCCAAGACCAATCAATGGAATGATTGCATCTTTTGAACGATAATAGAGTCCGGCAATAAGGATCTTTTCTCCGTCACCGCTTAGATTATAATGCGCATTCGCACCGATGTTTAATTGCCAGCTTTTTGCCTGCATTGTAAAATAGGCATTCGGATTAACGAGCCATTGATCATTCAATTTAAAAACACCATTCAAAAATGCGATATGTCTCCTGGCAATTCTGTTACTATCGGACAGGTTATTGAAAAACGATTCACGGGGTCTGTTCACATGATGCACGGAATATCCTGCATTCACATAAATATTATCAGTGGGGAACAATGCATAATTCATTCCCACCTGCATATCAAGATAGCTGATATTGGTAGAAGATAAAATTGCCGCAGTTGGTAATTTATTATCAAAAAAATGTCCATCAAACTGGTCAGGAAATTTTAAATTACCTGTATTGATCTGTTTATTTACCCAGCCTGTATTAAATCCAAGACTTAACAAACTTGTATAACCTAATGGCTGATGATAGGCAATGGATCCATAAATCTTCGTTGAAGTAAGATTACCGCTACCCGCTACATCTCTTAAAATGATTGCACCAAGACCTAACCACCCTCTATCATTTTCCTGGTCACCGGCTTTCATTACCTGGAAATCGCCAAATGCACTCATCGTTTTATAAGGTAATGTCATTACAGATGACCATTGATTGCGATAATTCACCCCTAACCTATAGTCTCCTTCGGGAATAAACCCTGTATTAGCAGGATTAGTTGATAACGGCGAATTGAAGAATTGAGAGAAATGCAGGTCCTGCGCCTTTGTGGAAGTTGCAAAAAACAAATTCAAAACCCCAATCACTATGAATACTCTAAATTTCATTTTCAAATTTTAACATGATCCTCTCATTCACACATTGGCGCATTGGTTAGTTATCTTATTAACGTTATATCCCCCTTCTTAGTTGTTTTAGTTCCGTCAAAAAACTCTACATCAAGTGTATAAGCGTAAACATCCATAGGTTGTACGATCCCTTTATACCTGCCATCCCAACCCTGTAAGCGACTATTTGTTTCAAAAACTTTTTGTCCCCAGCGGTTCCAAATAATAAATCTCATTTTACTAATGCCAAATCCTCTTGCATATACAACACTGTTTCCATCATTTGTATTGGGTGTAAATGCATTCGGCACATCCACCAGAGGATTAATGATGGTTTGCACCTGTTGACAGGTATCATCAAAACACCCTGCTACATTATAAGCCCGCAGGCATGCAGTAAATGTACCGGTGGCATTATATTGGTGTGTCACATTTGCACGGGATGAAGTAAGTAATGTATCGCCGTCACCAAAATCCCAACGGAATAACACAGCATCGGGCGACGATTGATTGGTAAAAATATTCGGTGTATTCTCAATTGGAGTTGTTGGTGTATAAGAAAAACTTGCGACAGGATTATCGTACACAGTTATAGTAAATCGGGCTGTATCTGTTAGATTACATGTATTGGGATCGTTGGCAATCATGACTATATTATAAGTCCCGGCATTATAGACGTGTGTTGGATTAACTGCATTTGAGGTAGTGCCATCACCAAAATCCCATGAAAAAGTCAATCCTCCAATTGAAGTGTTAGTGAATCCCGCCGTATAGGGTGCGCATCCGGTAGGAGGTGTTGTGAATTGTGCATCCAGGATTGCAGAAACTCTTAATTGAATTGTATCGGACTGCGGGGCATTACAATAATTGGTGTCTATTAATTGCAAAATGACATTATAAGTACCAGCGGCATGGTAACTGTGAAATACACTGCCTGGTCCTGTTGTATCTGTTGGGGAACCATCGCCATAGTCCCATACGAATGATCGGGGTCCAAATGGTGTAGATGGCGGAGCTACCGATAAATTATCAAACCGGTATTTAAAGGAATCGCAGGGACTTAATTTCACTGGTTGAAAATCGACTATAGCCTGCAGATTACTTACACGAATATGGATATAAGATGTATCCCGAATATTGCAAGTAGTAGAATCAATAGCAATCATCATGACCTGGTAAAACCCTACGCTATTATAAGTATGCGTTTGTGTATACCCGGTCGCTGCAGGTAGCGGACCAACAGTTGGGGAGCCATCGCCAAAATTCCATTCATACCGAACTGCGTTTCTTATAGAATCAGTAAATACTACGGTTAATGGAACACAGCCTGCTGTATCCATTTGCACTCCATTGATAGCGGATAGCACATGACCTTTTACACCAGCAAGATTCATTGCGATCTTCAACATTGTCAAATTACATCCGCCACCTTCATTTGTGTTATTTGTAGTTGACCACGCCCCCGGTGTTACCGGGTAAGGGATAGGTGGAGCACCTAATTTGCAATTACCACAAATAGCCTGGTATATCACGCCATTTTGATCAAATCTGCTGGTCCCTCCATCCACATGATCCGTACCACCGGTATTTGGCTGAAGATTATTATTCTCTCCAAAAAAGCTTCCAAATAAAATTGCAGTTGCATCTTTTTTTAATACAAAAAAATAAAGGTCTTTTCCATCAGTCGTGGTTTTTATTGCGTCCGGAGTTACAGGAAGACCTGAAGTGCCGGCACTATTAAAATTATTGGATGTAAAAAAATGTCCTCCCCATCCGGATATGTAAACATTTTCACAACGATCAACCAGGAATGCAATTGGAGATATATTGGGAGTACTTGCACCCGACCCAAACACAGTGGAATAAACAAAGGCTGAAAGATCCGGCTGAAGTTTAGCGATAAACTGTCTGCCGTTTGCATTACTATAGGCTGCATTGATAACCGGCCATGCGCCAGTAGTCTGCCCCATTACATAAGGGAATCCGAAACGATCGAATTGTACTCCATATACCTGGTCAATACCGCTGGTACCTAAATAAGTAGAACGAATGATTGATGAACCATCATTTGCAATAACAGCAAGATAACCGTCTATCGGGGAATTGCCCGGACCATTATTGGCAGGCCCTAATGTACCCGCTTTATTGCCGGGAAAATTAGTGCTCGCCGTACCTCCTGCAACATAAATATCCCCGTTACCTGCCAGGGATAAAACATAACCAGCATCATCGCCACTTCCACCAAGATAACTGCTGAATAAGAGCGTAGACAAATTTGAATTTAACTTTAATACTACCGCATCCTGGTTCCCACCAAATGTTGATTGAAAACCGCCAACTATGGGGAAGTTTGAGGATTTTGTACTGGACGCAACATATATATTACCTGCACCATCAAGATTTACTTCACTTCTTCCATCATCTCCATAATTACGCATCAGGCTTGTAGTGCCCGAGCCCCGGTTTGTTGTAATATTTACCCCATCATCTGCAGCTCCACCAATTCTTTTTGAACCAACTAATCCATTACCCAAAGCATTAAGCTTTGTAACAATAATATCCATATTCCCGCCTCCTCCAATTACTCCTGCTGCACCACCCGTAACCGGATAATTTGATGAACTTGTTCTGCCGGCTACAATTAAATTACCTGCCGGATCACAAATAAGACTATGAGGTTGTTCGTCTCCACTACCACCAAGATAAGTTGCATATCTTCTGTTTTTGCCGTCTGGTGATAATTTGATGATTCCAATATCTACAGGACCTTCCGGTGAGCCACCGCCGCCCTGGAATGTAGTTTGGAAAGCACCGGGAGAAGCAGGGAAACCATTCGCCGGTATACTAAATACAATTCCACCTCCGAAGAAACTGCCATCAGGACCATACGTAGCAGTAAAACCCCAGTTGTCTGCGGCGCTGCCGCTAAAAGAACAAAAGATCAGTTGAGGATCGATCACAACTGTGGTGTTCGGATCATAGTTTTTCAATTCAAACCTTACTACATCTCCGCTTACGATGTATTTACAATTCACTTCCTCTCTTCCATGTCCTTTATTCTGATAAGTATAAGGGGATGATTCCCTCATCTCGCCAAGCGATGTACTTGTAATAAGTTCTCTATTCTTTAAACCCAGTTTGCTTACACCTGAATAACGCATTGCTATCCGGCTGATATTAGCGCCGGGTTTGGCTACGATATCATATTTTAATGTGCCATTATTCGTATAATATCTAACATCAACATTAGGATAAACATCCTGCAATGTTATAGCCTGGAAGACCCGGCAATTGCTTGCCCACTTTAAAGGATCATCGCCAATAAAATAATTATTATAGCTATCCAGTGATTTTTCAGCAACAATCTTCATATTTGGATTCGCCCCAACAAAATCTATATTCCAGGAATGTGAATTCACAATGACCGGACTTGCTTTTGCAACGCTATTCGTTGCAGTGCTTTGACCGTGCATTATAGCGTACAGGTTACCTATATCATTCGCATTATGCTGTAAAACAGTAACCCCGCCTTTACGAATATAAAAGGCACCATTATTTACAGTCCCCCGGTATTTTACCCGGCTATCCCATTGGCCCCTGTTTTCTACAAATTCAATTACGCCCTGGCTTTTTGCTACGGATATCAGGAAGAAGTAAGTAATTGAAATAAGTGTGAGGTGTCTTTTCAAAATCTGGCTATTTCTTTATTAAAATAACGAAAATTAATTGTTTATTGTTTGAAATCTTGTGTTAAGTTATAACCGTCAGCGTGGTTTTACCAGTAAGTGACAAATTAATAACCACAAGTGATCATGAAATTCGGCTCCACACTCTGCCACCATGCTGTTGCTGCAAGTAACTTTTCAAACGCAAATTTTCGGCCGAATTAAGGTCCGGATCTTTTTCAATTAAATCATTAGCAGTGTTACGGGCAACGTCGAGCAGCGGACGGTCTTTGACTATGTTTGCCAGCTTAAAGTTTAACATTCCGCTTTGTCTTGTTCCCTCAATATCGCCAGGCCCGCGTAATTCAAGGTCTTTTTCTGCTATCTCAAAACCGTTAGCGGTCGATACCATTATCCTGATGCGTTCACGGGCATCATTACCTAAATTATTTGAGGAAAGAAGAATACAATAACTTTTTTCAACTCCTCTCCCCACCCTGCCACGTAATTGATGAAGCTGCGAAAGACCAAACCGCTCTGTACTTTCAATTACCATTACCGATGCATTCGGGACATCCACCCCTACTTCTATTACCGTGGTTGACACCATAATTTGAGTATCTCCCGAAACAAAACGTTGCATATTAGTTTCTTTTTGTTCGGCTGATTGTCGGCCATGCACCATACTTATCCAATATTTTGGTTCAGGAAAATATGCCTTAACATTTTCATATCCCTTTTCCAAATTTTCATAATCCATTTTCGAACTTTCTTCGATCAGCGGAAAAATAATATAGGCCTGCCGTCCCTTTGAAATTTCTGATTTCAAAAAATCCATTACTTTGCTTCGCTGTGTATCGTAACGGTGTACTGTAGTAATCGGTTGCCGGCCCGGTGGTAATTCATTAATGACACTATAGTCCAGGTCGCCATAAGCAGTCATAGCCAATGTACGGGGTATCGGCGTTGCTGTCATTACCAATACATGTGGCGATGTTTGCGCTTTCTCCCAAAGTTTTGCCCGCTGGGCAACACCAAAACGATGTTGCTCATCAACTATGACTAAACCAAGATTACTAAATTGAACCACTTCTTCTATTACTGCATGTGTTCCCAATAAAATATTTACTGAGCCATCGCTTAAGCCTTTTGTGATCCTTTTTCTCTCAGCTGCTTTAGTGGTACCGGTAAGAATTTCAACTCCTACAGGCAAGTGCTTTAACATTTTTTTGATACCTGCAAAATGTTGTTGAACCAAAATTTCAGTGGGCGCCATCAAACAGGATTGAAATCCATTATCAGCTGCCAGCAACATCGCCAGTAAGGCAACAATTGTCTTACCACTGCCAACATCGCCTTGCAACAAACGATTCATCTGGTGACCTTTTACCGTATCGGTTCTTATTTCTTTCAGCACTCTTTTCTGGGCGTTGGTTAATTCAAACGGCAATTCATTTTTATAAAAGTTATTAAATAAGTCGCCGACCTTTTCAAACACTACCCCTTTTGAATAGCGATGCCTGTTACTTCGCAGCTGGATCATTCGCAATTGTGCTATAAACAGCTCTTCAAATTTTAATCTCATTGCGGCTTGTTCATATTCCTCCAATGATTTTGGAAAATGTATTTTACAGAAAGCTTGATATCTTGAAATAAGCTTGAGTTGTTTGATTATCGGCTCCGGAAGATTCTCAGGGATTTCTTTTTCATTCAACAGCTTTATCAACACTTCAGTTAGTTTACCAATTTGTCTGCCCCCTAAAAATTTTGATTTTAGTTTCTCCGTTGTTGGATAGATAGGTTCTAAAAAACTTTTCCCTTCTTTTTTTGCTTCGGTCAGTGTTTCTATTTCAGGGTGAATGATCTGAGGTCTGCCCTGGTAATATCCCACTTTGCCATAAATAAGATAAGAGGTCCCGACTTCAATTGTTTTTTGTATCCAGCTTACACCCTGGAACCAGGCCAATTCAATTTCGCCGGTCGGATCTTTTAAAATGGCAACTGCCCTTTTATTGAACTTTTGCCCGATCGTATTGAAGCTTGTTATTTTACCAGCTACCTGGATAAAATCCGTCGATGGATTGATATCCCTGACAAGGCCGACTTGCGTTTTATCGATATGCCGAAAAGGAAAATGATTAAGAAGATCACCGAATNTAAATATTCCAAGCTCCTTTTTCAGGAGTTCAGCCCGTTGAGGGCCAACTCCTTTCAGGTATTCAATTGGACTTGATAATATGTTTTGGACCGATGGAATAAAAATAGCTCCTGTGACAAAAATAAAAGAAAGTTTATGGCGTTCCGCTTTTAAATGGACCCGATAGCTATCGGGGATATTTAAAAAATCTGATATTCAACACAATAAATTACCGGTTGTAGATTCAGAATATTCGGGCTACTTTTATTGTCAACCAGGGATGCAAACCAAGAACTAATGAAAAGCCATTTCCACCTTTTGCAGATAAACCTGCAGTTCACGGATTACAAATTCGCTTTATTGTGTCTGGTTACAGCTTTCGTTGTAACGCTTATTGCTATTCCTCCTATCATTCTTTTTATCAAACGATTCAATTTGTTTGATATGCCAAATGACCGGAAGGAACATAACTCACCTATCCCGACCATGGGCGGCATTGCGATCATGGCAGGAATGATCATGGCACTGGCACTTTGGTTTCCATTTAGCACCAATCTTACACAGATCTGTTTTTTCTTTTCCATAATAGTTTTGTTTGGGCTGGGTATTATGGATGATCTGAAAGATCTATCTGCCCGTTATAAGTTTATCATTCAAATTGCGCTGGCAACATTGATCACCACTTCAGGTATTCGTATTACATCCTTCAATGGTTTATTCGGAATTGAAGAGTTATCGATTTCTGCACAATATACAATGACCATACTTGCAATTGTAGGTATTACGAATGCTTTTAACCTGATTGATGGCATTGATGGTTTGGCAGGAGGATTAGGATTTATGAGTTTAATAACGCTTGGGTTATTCCTTACTTTAGGCAGAGATGCAAATACAGCATTGATAGCTTTTGCATTGGCCGGGGGTGTATTGGCTTTCCTCTATTATAATTTCAATCCTGCACGAATTTTCATGGGAGATACGGGCTCATTGGTATTGGGGTTTGTAGTAGCTGTGTTGTGTATCCGGTTCATGCAATTGAGTAATAATAGTGCGAATACAATCATTGCACATGCGCCGGTATTCACATTAGGAATGGTTATGATCCCGGTATTTGATACGCTTCGTGTTTTTGGAACAAGGATCTGGAAGGGAAAATCGCCTTTTGTAGCGGATCGCACACATATTCATCATTTGCTTACTAATGCCGGCATCAGTCATTCTCTGGCAACGCGAATCATTTGCTTTGTTCATGCGCTTATCCTCATTGATGTGTATGCAATGCGTAATATAAAACAGGAATGGACATTAGCATTTTTATTTGCATTTATGATCCTAATAACTTTTATCTTCAGTAATATCTCTCTTATTATTAAGTGGTTTTCTTCTAAATCCAGTTCGGTACAACAGGAGAATTAATTATTCATCGCCCGGTATTTCTTGGGCGACATGCCGATCACGGTTCTGAAACGTTTGGAAAAATAATAGGGATCGTCAAATCCCATACTGAAAGCAATATCTTTCACAGAACGATTCGTAAAATTTAATTGCTGACAGGCTTTTTGCATTTTCATTTGTACAAAATAATCTATCGGCGCATAGCCTGTTTTCTGTTTGAAAAGATTAGAAAATCTTGAGACAGAATAATTATATTGGCTGCTGAGATCGCCTAAAGAAATATTATCATTAAGATGTTCCTGCATGTAAAGGATAGCGCTATCTACGCAATCAATTTTATCATTAGCAGTTGGTTCGTAATGACGGGAATTATAAATGAACAATGTAAGGAATTCTGAAAGGCACATATTGGCAAACAAAAGATTATCGATACTATACCCCAATTCCAATGTTTTATAAATTTTTGAAAAAAGAGAAATGATGTCGCCATTATTTTTTACGTAATGAGGCTTAAAATGGTTTTGAACCGCCTGCACTTTGTTCAGCTCCGGCAAGGAGTCACCTCCAAAATGGATCCAGTAAATACTCCAGGGATGGTTAAAATCACTGCCATATGCATGCTCTGTATTTTGTGGCAAAATAAAAAATTCATTAGGGCCGACCTCATATCGCTGATTTCCTATTTGATACCAGCCATGACCATCTACACAGTAAAAAAGAAAATTTTCCGACAATCCTTTCTTTCGATACGTATAATGGTCTTTTGCTTTGGGATAATAACCAATCGAACAAATATGGAGATGTTTTAGCAATGAATTATTCTGGATCCTTGATTTGAGAATAGTTTTAGGTATTTCAATACGCTGGCGCCCCACTCCATACCATACATTTTTATACGACCCCTCTTTATTTTCCTTATCTTTTATCATACCGGCAAACAATAACGCAGTTAAATTACAGAAAACTTTTATACAAAACCGCCGGCAGACAGTTCAAGACAGTTAGTGAAAGAAGATCATTATTTTTATTGCACTTAACTGGTCATTTATGAAACGATTTGCTCTTCGCCTTTCCCTGTCCATTGCCTTTTACATTCCACTTTTATCAAATGCGAAGGTCACGCTGCCCGCTTTTTTCAGTGATGGTATGGTGTTGCAGCAAAAGACCGAAGCTGCTATTTGGGGTTGGGCAAAACCCAATAGCAATGTTCAATTAACCTCTTCATGGAATAAAAAGAAATATGTAATTCAGTCAGATGCAAATGGAAGATGGAAACTAAAGATAGCCACACCCGAAGCCGGCGGGCCGTTCCAAATACTAATCAGTGATGGCGAAATAATAACCATTCATAATGTTTTGATTGGTGAAGTTTGGTTTTGCAGCGGACAATCGAATATGGAGATGCCCATGAAAGGATTTAGAGATCAACCGGTTAAAGGGTCCAATGAAGCCATATTTAATTCTACAAATGATCAAATACGTATCTATAACATTCCCCGTGCCGTTGAGAAATTCTTAAAAGATACCAGTAAAACATCTGCCTGGAAATCTGCCAACCCTGAAAACATCAGCAATTTTTCAGCAACGGCTTATTATTTTGGCCGCTTATTACAACAGCAATTAAAAGTTCCTGTTGCACTTATCAACGACAGCTATGGCGGTTCGCCTGTGGAAGCTTTTATGAGTGTAGAAGCATTAAAAGCATTTCCTGAAATTAAAATTCATTCGGCAACAGACACATTCAGGCTAAATAATCGAAACGCTACTGCACTATACAATGGTATGATTCACCCGATAGTCGGTTATACGATCAAAGGATGTCTCTGGTACCAGGGCGAGGCTAACGAGGACAGACCTGATCAGTATGAAAGGTTATTTCCAGCAATGGTTGCTCAATGGCGAAGTGAATGGGGACAAGGAGATTTTCCTTTTTATTTTGCCCAAATAGCGCCATTTAACTATTCACAATTCCCCGCTCCCATCCGAACAGAAAAACTAAACTCAGCTTATCTCAGGGATGCGCAGCGTAAAGCGGTTAATATAATTCCAAACAGCGGCATTGTAATATTAATGGATGGAGGCGATGAGCTTGGCATTCATCCCGCCGATAAAGAAACTGTGGGCAAACGATTTGCTTATTTAGCTTTGGCTGATACTTATCAATGGAAAGGCTTTGCCTGTCAAAGTCCTGCTTATGATTCCTTACTTATCAATGGAAATATTGCAACCATCCGGTTTAAAAACGCACCAAATGGATTAACAAGTTATGGTAAGACGTTAAGTCAATTTGAAATGGCAGGAGCTGATAAACGCTTTTATCCTGCAACAGCATTGATCCGCAATGGAACGATACAATTGTCCAGTCCTTCAGTTCCCGCACCGGTTGCTGTACGTTATGCTTTTAAAGATTTTATTATTGGAGAATTATTCAGCACGGAAGGTTTTCCTGTTTCGAGTTTTAGGACGGATGATTGGTAAGGTAATGAACTGGGATTGCGTTCGAATGAGTGATGAATAATGAGTAGCTGCAAATTCATTACTGATAACTCATCTCAACAACAATTCAACATCTTTCTTTCTTTCTT
>JGI24751J29686_10000533_pt1 | contig 10792 bp, 5 predicted proteins | sample KBSSwiS6_FD_29686 | JGI IMG/M metagenome (IMG submission 29686)
CTTCCTTTATATTTCGCTTGAAACGCCCATCACTGAAATTGCTCCAGTTAGCGAAACCACCAATTGATGTAACGGAGGAATTACCGATCATCACTTTATTATTGGTATTCACTTTTACACCAAATCCTAATGCCATTGAGTTGCTTAGATTGGGAAATATTACATCCGTGCCAAAACCTATCATTGTATTGTTTGACCCTCCAGAATTGCTGAAGCCGGCCTGGTATCCGACAAACACATTATTCGAACCGGTCGTNTTTTGCTGACCAGCTTCTGCTCCTTCCATTAAATTTTTCTCACCGGTAGAATTGCCATAACCTGCCCAAACGCCCACAAAATGATTGAAGCCTCCTGTACTGTTACTGGCTCCTGCACTGAGACCACTGAAATAATTATATGAACCGGTAGTGTTAGCATAACCAGCGTTGAAACCGACAAACTGATTATCACTCCCTGTGGTATTATTATATCCTGCACTGTGCCCGATAAATAAATTTTCATAGCCCCAGGTATTTTTATATCCCGACTGATAACCTGCGAACTGATTATCATGCCCGGTGTTATTGCTGTATCCCGCCTGGTACCCATCGAAATAATTATTGCTTCCTGTGGTATTATAGCCTCCCGCTTGAAAACCTTCAAAATGGTTATAAGCCCCTGTGGTATTATTAAACCCTGCCTGGTAGCCAACAAAATGATTTTGATTAGCTGTGTTACTATAGCCTGCTTGTTGACCGGAAAAATGATTTTGTGATCCCGCTGTATTGAAATAGCCACTCCGATATCCTTCAAAGAAATTACCTATACCGGTTATAGTGTTATAACCAGCCTGGTTTCCCTCAATGTGATTATAATTACCTGTTGTATTATTAAATCCTGATTGGAAACCTATAAAGTGGTTATTGAAGCCCGTTGTATTGTTATAACCAGATTTATAGCCAATAAACGTATTATTACTTGCTGTTTTATTCCAATAACCAGATTTATAGCCTGAAAAATGATTAAAGCTTCCTGTTTGATTTTGATGACCAGCGGAGTAGCCTTCAAAATGATTTTCTATTCCTGTGGAATTAAATATACCGGCAGAATTACCGACAAATTGATTGCCATTCCCATTGGCATTATTTTCTCCCGCACTTTGCCCAATGAACAGGTTATCACTTCCTGTGTTCTCTCGTCCTGAAAAATTACCTATGAATAGATTACCACTGCCTAACGTATCCGAGAAACCTGCATGACGACCGATAAATATATTATGGATCCCGGAAACATGATCATGGCCTGCTTCATCACCAATAAATATATTGTACTGGCCTGTTGTATTAGAATAGCCAGCCCGCCATCCCTGGAAGATATTATTTGATCCTATCGTGTTAGAATAACCTGCCTGGTAACCTGTAAAATTATTTGCACCACCGGTAGTATTGGTATATCCTGCCTGGTAACCGTTAAAGTGATTCCATACTCCATTATTATTTTTGCCTGCCTGGTAACCTGTCAGGGTAACGCCATTTGTTGAGGAGAAATAAAAAACCTTTTCTCCATTTACTTTTCCGATCAAAGGTTTGCTGTCTGTTGTACCGATAAAATTTATTGATGAATCAGTTCCTGCATTACCAGTAGTTGACCAGCCAGTTAATGGTAGGGGTGCTCCGGCACTAAATGCAGACCATGCGCCTCCATTATAATAATAGAAACCCGCAGTACCATCAGTTTGCCATACTAATAAACCAGTAGCTGGATTAACGATTGCATTGCGTTGTGCAGTTGTCATTCTTGGAATAAGCAAACCCTTGGATGTTGACTTGATATCAAGGGCCGCACTGCTATGCGGTGAACTGCCATCGGTTGTAATAGCAACTCCCTGTTGTGCTATTGCATTCGACGCATAAATTATAAAAATGATCAGGATAATTTTTTTCATAATGCATTTGTTAAGGCTATGGTTAAATAGGTTTAAAAAACTTTTACCAAAAATGCACTGCAGATAAGCAGAAGAAAAATTTAGCAAACCGTAACGGATAAAATTTAAAGTGGGATGTAAAGATGAATAGGGTGAAATGAAATCGATGAATTATTGAATAAAAAACTCCGGTTGATGATCAAATGCAATGCATTTTCGCTTCAGCGCTTATTTTATACTGTTTAAGGATTGTTTTCGGAGTGCTCGATAAATTTTATTTAAAAATGGCTTTTGGTTGCATCAAATTTGGTTTATTAAGAACCAAAAAATATTTTATGACACAAAAACAAATTGAGCTGGTAAAGTCATCATGGTCGATAATCTCGACTATAGATCCTCTTGTGGTTGGCGGATTATTTTATAATCGGTTATTCGAAATAGAGCCAGAAACAAAAAAGCTGTTTCGGGAATCAATAGCTGAACGTTCAAAAACACTAATGGCAACGCTATCGTATATCGTTTCGAAGTTGGATAAGCTAGAAGATATTATTGGTGAAGTGCACAAGCTGGCGCAAAGACATACAACTTATGGTGTAAAACCAGAACATTACATCATTGCAGGTGATATTCTGATCTGGACATTGGAGCAAGGGTTAGGAAAGAACTGGAACCAGGAATTACAGGAGGCTTGGATTGAATGTTACACAATTCTTTCCAATGCAATGATCTCAGCAGCTGATAATTCTGCAAAAGAAGCTGCATAAACTTTGATTAAAACTGATTACGCTTTGGATATTGTTTTATCCGTTTGGCACGGCGGTATATCAATTTCAGGAACCCGGATTTTTGATTGCCGGGTTTCTTTGTAATTTTCTATTATGTTAGGCAGCTTCAGATCATCTCTATTTTGCCTGAGATCAGGAATACTGATCTTATTCATTCAGTTATTTTATTCTGCGCATTCATTTTCACAGATCACTTCTTATAATTTCAGACATCTTACAAATAATGAGGGTTTAAGTGATGGAATGATCCAGTCGTTTGTACAGGATAAATTCGGATTTATATGGATCGGTACACGCTATGGACTTAATCGTTTTGATGGGATCAATATCAAAAGCTGGTTTTATGATCCTCATGATGATCATTCATTGATGAATAGTTATGTCTATTCATTGTATCGTGATTCAAAAGGAAATTTATGGGTAGGTACAAAGAGCGGATTGTGCCGTTATGATTATTCAAATAATCAGTTTATACGCTATACCTCGTCTCCTGTAACGATTACTGATATTTTGGAAGATAAAAAAGGGAGAATATGGNTGGGTTCCCAAAACGGNTTATGGCTTGTAAATGAGTCCAAACAAACAATTGAAAAATTTATTTTAAAGAATGATACAGTTTTTCAAAAAAAATTTCAATGCGTTATTCATCAAATGATCTCTTCACCTGGTGGTGAATGGTACTTTGCTTCTGACAAGGGGGTAAAAATATTTAACCCTTTGACCTATGCATATGATGAGATCCGGTACAACCCTAATGACAGATTTTCACTTTCACATGACATCGTGTATTCAGTAGCATTCGATGTTCATGGCAATTTATGGGCAGGCTGTTCCTATTTGACTTCTATCCTAAACAAAATTGATTTGAAAAACCATGTTGTCAAATACTATGAACATTTTACAAAGTCCGGTACAAAAAATTTTACAAACACGATCAACAGGATATTTATTGACAAGAAAGGAAGGGTTTGGGTTACTTCTTCAGCCTCCGGGCTATCATTGTATAATGAAGGGAAAGATGATTTTACTGATTATACGAGTAACGCTTTGGTGAGTAATAGCTTACTATCCAATCAGAATGGTATAATGTACCAGGACAGCCAGGGAATAATTTGGATAGGAACAACTGGNTATGGTGCATGCTTTTTCAATCCCGATCGAAGCTTTTTTTCTGTTTTATTTCCTACCCATGATCAAACGAATGCCTTGCCTGATAACTGGTGTCGTTCGGTTTGTGAGGACAAACAGAATAATCTTTGGCTGGGTACCGGCAGAGGTTTGATAAAATATGACCGGCAGACCCAGAAATTTGCTATCATTAAAAATGATAATGAAGAAAATAAAGTTATTCATTACAATTCTATTCGTTCACTGTTACAAGATGATTATGGTGATATCTGGATCGGTACGGCAAGAGGTCTGAATCGTTATCGTTCATCAACCAAGCAAATCGATTTCTTTGATAACAAACAGGGAATACCGCTTGCTTTTTTCTGGATGATGACACAAGATAAAAATGGTGCAGTCTGGTTTGGATCGGCGAGCGGATTATACCGGTATCAACGAAAAGAAAACAGGTTTGATGACCTGTTGCAGGATTCAATACTTTCAAAACATGCGCATCAAAATGTACAAGCATTGTTCCTGGATAGCCAAAATTGTTTATGGATCGGGATTTTAAATAAAGGCCTTGTTATTTACGACATCAATAATAAAACCGAAAAACTTTTGACAATAAAAGATTCATTGATCTCCGATACACGGTTCTCTTCATTTGCCGAAGACAAGAATGGGATCATTTGGATTGGATCGGAGTATGGATTAGCAGCCTATGACCGGAAAAAGAATTGCTCAATGATTTTTACACATGAAGACGGATTGCCTTCAGACCGTACCAATAGCCTGATGGTAGATTCGTTTAACCGGCTTTGGATCGGAACATCAAACGGACTGTGTATGCTAAGCGCAGACAGGAAAAGAATAAAACGGTTTGATATCTATGATGGATTATTGACAACTCAATTTAATGAACAGGCTGCTTATAAGACACATGATGGTTTATTTGTTTATCCTGCTTACAAAGGGTTTCTGGTATTTCGTCCTGAAGAGTACCGCGAAAACGTTTCAAAAGTTCCGGTCTATNTCACATCTTTCAATGTACCTGGCAAAAAGACCATTAATAACACTGAAAACCTTGAACAAATCAGCTTAAGATATAATCAAAATTTTTTTAGTATTGAATTGGCTGGTCTCAATTATATAAACCCTTACCAGTGTGTGTATGCCTATAAGCTGGAACCATTTGAAAAGGACTGGAAGCTTACCAATAAACGTGAGATCAGTTATACCAACGTTCCTGCGGGAAAATATTCTTTCCGGTATAAAGTAATTACCGACGATCCAAATTGGGCGGTGCCGGAAAAAACGCTGGCCGTATCAATAGGCCAAGTCTTTTATAAAACCTGGTGGTTTAGAACATTCCTCCTTTTAATTTTTGCCGGGATTGTTATTTCTTTTTACAGGTACCGGCTGAGCCAAAGAGAAAAGATCCTGGTCCTTCAAAACAAAGCTCAACTATTAGAAAAAGAAAAAACAATGGTGCAGTATGAAAGTTTGAAACAACAATTGAACCCTCATTTTCTTTTTAATTCATTGACATCTTTGCGAAGCCTGATCAAGACGGATACGAAAACAGCAGCCGGTTTCCTGGATGGTTTGAGTAAGGTTTACCGGTATGTATTGAAAAGCGGAGACAATGATATGGTTCCCTTAAAAGATGAATTGGACTTTGTTCGAACTTTTGTTGAACTGCAAAAAACGCGTTTTAAAGAAGGATTACAGGTAAAAATATGTGTGGCAGAAGATAAATATAATAAGTATGTTGCTCCTGTTACGCTCCAGGGACTAATTGAAAATGCTATTAAACATAATACTGCAGACACAGAAAGTCCATTGCTGATCGAAATATTTACGGAAGATAACCGGGTTGTTGTCCGAAACAATCTCCAGCGGTACCGGATTGTGGAGACGAGTAATAAAAAAGGTTTAGCTGGTTTGCAGTCATTGTATCATTACTATTCCGATACCCCGGTTGAAATAACAGATGATGCCAATTACTTTACTGTAAAAATTCCTTTGTTATGAAAGCATTAATTATTGAGGACGAAAGTCTCATCGCCGAAGAAATGAAGAACGCCATCGGCACCATTTCGCCGGATGTGCAGGTGATGGATATATTGCCAAGTTTAAAAGCAGCAAAGAAATGGTTCATGACCAACGCCGAACCGGATCTTCTTTTTATGGATATTAAACTGAGCGATGGGTTGAGCTTCGAATTGTTCGAACAGTTCATGCTGCAATGCCCTGTTATATTTTGTACGGCTTATGAAGAATATGCTATACGGGCCTTCAAAGTAAACGGGGTTGATTATTTATTAAAACCCGTGCAGGAGGAAGAACTGAAAAAAGCGATCAACAAGGTAAGGAGTATGCGGGAAAATAAATCTTTTATTCCCGGCGATCTACAGCAATTAGTGAAATATTTCACTGAACCAGCTTCAGCCCAGGCAAAATATAAGGAACGATTTATTATTAACGCGAATAATAAATGGACGCCTGTAGAAACAAAAGATATCGCTGTTTTTTATAAGGATAATCTGAACTATCTCTATACATTTAATGGCGATAAAATGATCTATGATTTCTCTGCGCTGGAGGATATTGAAGAGGTATTAGATCCTCATTTATTCTTTCGGGCCAACCGGCAGGCCATCATCAATATCAACTCAATTCATTCCGTAAAACCATTCGGCAATCAAAAATTAATGGTGCAATTAAAAGCACCATTAAAGATTGAGATCGATATCAGCCGTGAGAAAGCGCCGTTGTTTAAGAAATGGGTGGATAGATAATGCAGTTGGCAGTCGCCAGCCGGCAGCTCACATTATTAAGCAGCGTTCCTTAATATTCTCATGACCCCGCTTTTCATTCTCCTTGAGANCTCTGCAACAGATGCATCTTTCATAATAATACTGCCTTCCGATGTTATGCAAAGTATATGTTGACGGTTTACCAAATGTGTACGATGAGTTCTAACAAATCCGAATGGTTGCAGTATGGCTTCAAATTCTTTCAGCACTTTTGCGGTGATCATTTTCTTCTTATTGCTGAAATAAATATTGGTGTAATTGCTGCTGGCTTCGAGCCTTACAATTTCATCGGGATTAAAAAAATAAGTACCGGTCGAAGTAGCTAAAGCTAATTTATGCGTTGCGGATTGAATATTTGTTTGCATATAATATGTTTTAATAAGATTATTTGTTAATCTGCTTTTTTAAATCTTCGATTTGCTTTTGCAGGTCTTCTATCATTTTCTGTTGTTCCTGCATTGCCTTGATCATCGGTACTACAAAATCGCTATAGCGCAATGCATAAGTTTGTTTATTATCGTCCTTTGGTTTATCAACACCGCTGAAATTGTATCCTAATTCTTTTGCGGCTTGTTCTACTTCCTGCGCCATAAAACCACTGTATATTTCACTTTTCTTTTCTGGATTTAATAATGCCGCCTTCTTTTCTTTAGAAAGATCTTTTGAATTGAATTCATTGATCGCATCTACATCTAATGTATAAGTAACAGGACGTAATTTTTTAATAAAGGCAATGCCGGGAACGTCTTCTTTTACGTTACGCTTAAATCTTCCGTCGCTGAAGTTGCTCCAGTTAGCATAACCACCGATTGAACTCACTGAGCTATTGCCGATCACAACCTTATTACTGGCATTAACCAAAGCATTATAACCAAGTGCCATTGAATTGGTCAAATTATTAACAGACACATCAGCGTTATAGCCGAGTGCCGTATTAGAAGTTCCGGTTGTATTTACTGAAAGTGCACTATATCCGATGGCTGTATTGCTACCTCCGGTAGAAGAAAACAAGGCCAGTGATCCTAAAGCTGTATTATAAGCTCCAACCGTGTTTGTATATAACGCACTGCGACCAATAGCTGTGTTTTCACCACCAGTAGTTGTATTCAAAAGTGCATTGCTGCCCATAGCTGTATTATCGGCAGCAGTAGTGGCGGATTTAAGCGCATTATAACCCATCGCGGTATTCGCATAGCCTGTTGTGTTTGCACGCAATGCTTTCGAACCAACGGCGGTATTTAATATTGCTTCCAAGGAAGATGTTGCGCCCAGTCCGTTGGAATATAACGCAGAATCGCCAACTGCAACAAGGTTTGAATTACTGTTATGATATAATGTTGCTGTACCAACCGCTACATTACTGTAACCCGCTGTATTGGCATTTAAGGAAAAAGCGCCAATAGCAGTATTAGCCGTTCCTGACAAATTATGGTATGCAGCATTAGTTCCGAAGGCAACATTATTATAGCCATCAATATTATCTAATAATGCACTACTACCAACTGAAGTATTGCTATTGCCTGTAGTGTTTTTCCATAGAGCTCCGTCACCGACAGCAGTATTACCATTACCTGTCGTATTAAAAGTCAGTGTCAATTCACCCATACCGGTGTTTCGCTGGCCGGTTGTATTAAATTGGAGTGACTTATATCCGATGGCTGTATTTCTTTCTCCAATCGTATTCCCGCTTAAGCTCATATAGCCAAGAGCAGAATTTTTGGAACCTGTTGAAGTCGATGCTAATGAACTGTCTCCAACAGCAGTATTTTGGTAACCTGTTGTGTTATTGAATAAGGCTTTTGATCCAATTGCCACATTACTGGTTGCTTGTTCAGCTTGAGATGCCCCCTGTCCATTTTTGAACAATGCGGAATCGCCAATTGCCACAAGGTTTGATCGGGTAGTACTATAAAAGAGTGTATGCGATCCTATTGCTACGTTTGAATGGCCCGTCGTATTGTAGGTGAGTGCCTGGCTTCCTACTACTGTATTGTCACTACCCGTTGTATTTTGTCTTAGTGATCCGTTGCCAACTGCAGTGTTTTCGTTTCCTGTAGTGTTATCAATTAATGCCTGGCGACCCAAAGCTGTATTTGCAGCCCCTGTCGTATTTGAGATAAGTGCATTATAACCTAATGCTGTGTTGCCAAAACCTACAGAGTTTAGAGCAAGCGTTTTGGAACCAACGGCAGTATTTTCAGTTCCTTCAAATGGTTGTGTGGCGCCTATCCCGTTACTATATAAGGCTGAATCACCGATAGCCACCAGAAAACTTTTGTCTTTACTATTTCTAAGAGCCATGTATCCTATAGCAACATTTGCATCTCCCGCTCCATTTTCACGGTTTGCTAAGTAACCAAGAGCAGTATTTCTTGATCCGGTTTTATTTCCCCACAGAGCCGTATTACCGATAGCAGTATTAAAGTTTCCTGTAGTATTACCAGCTGCTGCTGAAGTTCCTATGGCTGTGTTGGATTCACCCGTTGTATTAAGAAATAATGCTCCTGCGCCAACACCTGTGTTCTGAGATCCACCGTTTGTTGAATAAAGTGCAGCCCTTCCGACCGCAACATTTGAATTTCCTCCCTGAGCCAGTGAAAGAGCAAGGGCACCAACAGCTAAATTCCAATACCCGGTGCTATTATTCTTCAATGCTTCATAACCGATTGCAGTGTTTTCATAACCTGTAGTGTTGGCATAAAGCGATTTGGAACCAACAGCTGTTAAACGTGTGGAGTGTTGTGCATCGCTTGCACCAATGCCATTCCAATACAATGCAGAATCACCAATAGCCACGAGGTTTGAAATGTTTGTATTATTTAATAACGCTTTTGACCCTATACCCACATTACTATAAGCAGTATTAGCTTGTCCTGCGAGAGCGCCGAAGAATATACTGTGATTTTTATCCAACCATCCAAATCGTTGACTGTTTACTTTAAACTGCAATGATTGATCATCGGTAGTGCCTATGAAGTTAGTGGCTGGCGTAGTGCCATTGTTTCCTGTTAATCCCCAACCTGCACCAGGCGCTGCTGCTATAGATAAATTTGTCCATCCACTGCCATTATAATACCAAAAACTATTAGTTGTAATATCATAAACCATTAAACCGTTTGCCGGCGATGTAATANCCGTGCGTTGTGCACTGGTCATTCGTGGTGCCAGCAAACCTTTTGAAATGCTGCTTACATCCAATGCAGCACTGGTATTAGGTGTCGTAGTTCCAATGCCAATGCTTTGTGCTGTTGATGAAGAGACGAGTAATAAAGTGATCATCATAGTAGCTAAAAATTTTTTCATACAGTTTGTTTTATTGACTGTAAAATTTATATTTCAAAGAGGCGAATAAAAATTTATGATCGATCAACGGAAAAATTTTATTTGAAATGTGTCAATCAGGAATTGAACCGTAATGATTGAATATGCAGCATTTTTGTACCAATTGTTTTTTTAAAACAGGGAGTACGGGGGATACATTTTAAATCCGGTTCCATACACTTTAAGTTCCATTTTGCAGGAAGCTGCTCTCTTTTTTTTGCCTGCGTAGTTTTTGTTATTATTTTGGATAGGTGAAATTTTTCCGGATTATAATATTGTATTTACCAGTACTGATAACAGGAGCCATATACGGTCAGCCTTCGGATATCAATTTTCATTTTATTACAACTAAAGACGGTTTGAATGATAACTATATCTATAGTATTGTTCAGGATAAATATGGTTATATGTGGTTCAACAGCCTGGGTGGGGTGAACAGGTATAATGGAAAAACGGTAAGACGCTTTACCAATGTACCCGGAGACAGCACTTCTATTCCATCTGGTATTCCCTGGAGTATTTGCAGTGATGCCGCCGGGCGTTTATGGACGGGGTTTGATTTTGGGTTATATGAATATGACTTTAATCAGGATATTTTCATAAAACAGCATCAACTGGACGGCATCTATATACAGGAGATAGCTGCCGGTGCCGACAAAAAGTTATATCTGCTTACCAGTGCAGGGCTGTTCATATATGATCCTCCGTTAAAAACCCTCATAAGAATGGATACCATTAACGATGTGATCAGGGCACATGGGAAAAGCACGCTATGGACATACAAAGACAATTTGTATATCGGGTCATTAAATGGGTATGTACTCTATAATGTGTTTAACAGGAAGGCTGATTTT
>JGI24751J29686_10000534_pt1 | contig 10701 bp, 13 predicted proteins | sample KBSSwiS6_FD_29686 | JGI IMG/M metagenome (IMG submission 29686)
CCCTCCTTCAGCGAGAAGAACGAACGGACGTCGAGGTGGACGAACCCGTCGGGCATCTCACCGCTCCGGTGGGACGTCCGGAGCCGCTACCCGCGCTCCCAGACCTCCGGGTCGTGCGCGAAGTGCACGCGCACCGGCTCCAACGACCTCAGGCGTTCCACCGAGTCCGGGTAGGCGGGGTGCTTCGCGGCCGAGGCGCCGGACGCGCTCGGCTCGGTCGCGCCCTCCCACTCGAGCCGCGACTGCACCGCCTGACCCGCGAGCACGATCGTGCCTTCGGGCGTGTCCACGACGAGCGACTGGTGCCCGGCCGTGTGGCCTGGCGTGGGGATCACCCGCAGACCCGGCGCCACCTCCGCCTCGCCCTGGATCACCTCGTAGGTCAGGCCGGGCGCGTCGACCCACTCGGGGACCGTGTAGTCGGGCTCGTGCACCATCGTCCACTCGGCGCGCTGGACGAAGATCGGGATGCCGGGGAGCCGTACGTTCTGCCCGCAGTGGTCGAAGTGCAGGTGGCAGTTGGCGGCGCCGGTCACATCCGCGATAGAGATCCCGTGTCCGCCGAGCGCATCCTCGATCGTCGTCACGCGCGGCGTGAACGTCTCCTCGACCTCGGCGTTGCCGAACCCCGCACCGTTGTCGAACAGGAAGACGCCGTCGCGATGGATCACCGCATGCGCGTAAGAGGGCCACCATTCCCTGGCGAGCAGCTCCTGCTCGTCGGGCGGCAGGCGCAGTTCGGACACCAGGAACGGCACGACGCGGGCGTCGGTCACGGGGTCGATTCAATCCCACAACCGCTCCATGTGCCAACGGTCGTGGTGGCGGTCGTGGTAAAGGTCCCAGACCGCGCCGCCGCGCGCCTCCACCCGCCAGTACTCGCGATCGCGCCCGTCGGCCCACCACCGGCCCTCGATCCGCCACCGCCCGATCACGTCGGCCACCTCGTACCGGCGCCCGCGCCAGACGAACGCCGAGGGCATCCCCGCGTCGCGCTCGACCCGAACTTCGACCTCCTCGTCGTACCGCTTGGACACCGACGTTCTCCTCAACCACCCCCGGCTTCTCTCAGGGAATCGAACGTATGTTCGAGAGGGGGATGGTGAATGTACGCCCGGTCGCCGACACGAGTCAAGCGGAGGTTCGGGGGCGCGAGGAGCGAGCGTTCGCGCTGGTCAGGCGGGGGTTTCGAGGCGGTCGTACCACTCGCGGTGCAGGACGCACCGGCCGGCGGNGTCGAAGTCGCAGACCAGGATCCCGTCCAGCTCCACCACCCCGCCGGCATCGTGGCGGAACGNCACGCGCCAGTGCGCCACCCCGCGGTCCCCCGACACGGCGATCGGCTCGACGTCGGTCCGCAGCTCGGTGGGGACCCCTCCCTCCACCCACGCCCGAACGATCGCGTCGCGACCGCGGGTCACCTCGCGGAAGGGGCCGTAGGAGTACACGGCGTCCACGGCGAACAGCGACGACACCTCGACCGGGTCGTTCGAGGCCCACGCGTCGAAGTACCGCCGGAGCCAGCCCTGGAACGCGTCGAGGTCCATGCNCCGCATCGTAGGCTTCTGCCTCGATGACCGAGACCGGAGCGCTCGTCGTCTGCGTCCCGAACTTCAGCGAGGGTCGCCGGACCGACGTGATCGACGCGATCTGCGACGCCCTCGCCGGCGGCGCGCGGCTCGTGTACCGGCAGGCCGACCCCGAGCACCACCGCCTCGACACGACGATCGTGGGCTCGCCGGACCAGGTGCGCGCGAGCGCGCTCGCCGGCGCCGCCAAGGCCGTGGAGTTGATCGACATGACGACGCACACCGGCGGGCACCCTCGGATGGGCGCGGCGGACGTGATCCCGTTCGTGCCGCTGTCCGGCATCTCGATGGACGAGGTGATCGAACTGGCGCGAGCGTTCGCGGCCGAGCTCGCCGATGCGCTCGGCATCCCGGTCTACCTGTACGACCGCGCCGCGACCTCGCCCGAGCGCGCGAGCCTGGCCGAGGTCCGCAAGGGNGAGTTCGAGGGTCTGCGCGAGGCGGTGGCGCGCGGCGAGCGCCTGCCGGACTTCGGGCCGCACGAGATCGGCAGGGCCGGCGCGACCGCCGTCGGGGCGCGCAAGCCGCTCGTCGCGTTCAACGTCTATCTGACCGGCGCCGAGGACGACGCGAAGGAGATCGCGCGATCGGTCCGCGAGTCGAGCGGCGGGCTGCCGGCGGTCCGCGCGATCGGATTCGCCGTCCCCGAACGCGGAGCCGTCACGGTCTCGATGAACCTGGTCGACATCGACGTCACCTCGCCGCGAGTGGCGTTCGACGCGGTCCGGGAGCTCGCGACCGAACGCGGCATGGAGGTCCGTTCGTCCGAGATCGTGGGGCTCGTCCCCCGCGCGGCGCTCGACGAGGACGACATCGGGTACCTGAGACTGGAGGGGTTCGATGCTGGTGAACAGATCCTGGAGCGACTCGTGAGCACCGAGGGAGAGCGCCGATGAGCGGGCGGATCGCGGAGCAGACGGTCGAGGCGTACCTGCATGGGCTCGCGTCGGACGACCCCACGCCCGGCGGGGGCGCCGTCGCCGCGATCTCGGGGGCGACGGGCGCCGCGCTGATCTCGATGGTGTGCAACCTCACGATCGGCAAGAAGGGCTACGAGGAGGCCGAGGAGCGGATGCGGTGGATGCTCGAGCAGGCCGAGAAGGCCCGGACCGGGTTCCTCGACCTCGCCGATCGGGACGCGACCGCGTTCGACGGCGTGATGGCCGCCTTCAAGATGCCGAAGGGGACCGACGCCGAGAAGGCGGTCCGCTCCGCGGCGATCCAGGCGGGGTACGGGTCCGCCGCGACGGTCCCGCTCGAGATCGCCAAGCGCGCGGCCGACCTGATGGAGCTCGCGCGCGAGACCACCGAGCTCGGCAACGCGCAGGCCGCGTCGGACGGCGCGTGTGCGGGTCAGGCGCTGTCGGCGGCCGTGTGGTGCGCCACCTACAACGTGGAGATCAACGCGGCGGCGCTGAAGGACCCGGCGAAGGCGCGGGCGCTCCGCGACGAGGTCTCGGCGCTGCGGGCGAGCACCGCGGCGCTCCTGGACGCGACCAACGCGGCGTTCGCCTCGCGCATCGACTGACTACGGTGCGGCGGTTCGAGCCCGGCGAGACCATCGCCCTGCGCCAGACCTGGGGAGGACGTGTCTGGGCGGCGCGTCCCGTCACCGTCGTCGAGGACGCCCCGGAGCAGACGATGCTGTTCGTCCCGAGCGGGACCGGCTGGATGGCGCCGTTCCACGACGGACGACGGCTGAAGATCCCGCAGACCGAGTTCGAGCTCGCCCCACTGCGCTACGAGGACGAGATCCACGTGCTCTCGTTCGCGTGGCCGGACACGTGGTACGCGGTGCTGCTGCTCCTGCACCCCGACTGGTCGCCGCACAGTTGGTACGTGAACCTGGAGGAACCGCTGCGTCGGACAGAGCTCGGCTTCGACACGCTGGATCACGAGCTCGACGTCATCATCGAGCTCGACGGCTCCTGGCGATGGAAGGACGAGGACGATCTCGCCGAATCGATCCGCCGGGGCGTGATCCCCGCCGAGGACGAGCCGCGGCTGCGTGCCGATGGCGAGCGCGCGGTCCGCAGGGTCCTCGACCGCGAGCCGCCCTTCGACCGCGACTGGACGGCCTGGAGCTCCGATCCCTCGTGGGCGGTCCCGATCCTGCCAGAAGGCTGGGATCGGGTCTGACCGGGTTGCCGTCCGACGNCCGGTGCGCGACGCTACGCGCTCCATGACCGAACCCGATCTCGCGCACNTCCGTTCCCGGTTCCCCGCGCTCGCCCGGGAGCTGGACGGGCGNCCCGCCGTGTTCGTCGACGCGCCCGGCGGCTCCCAGGTCCCCGAACCCGTGATCGAGGCGATGGCGGGCTACCTGCGCCGCAGCAACGCCAACGCGCACGGCGCNTTCGCCACCAGCCAGGAGACCGACGAGGTGATCGCGGAGGCCCACCGGGCCGCNGCCGACCTGCTGAACGCGGACGCCGACGAGGTCGTCTTCGGTCCGAACGCGACGACGCTGCTGTTCGCGATCTCGCGGTCGGTGGGACGGACGCTCGAGCCCGGCGACGAGGTGGTGGTGACGCGGCTCGACCACGACGCCAACGTCCGGCCGTGGGTGCTCGCCGCCGAGGACGCCGGCGCCACCGTCAGGTGGGTCGACATCCGCGACGACGACGCGACGCTCGACCCCGCGTCGTTCGAGACCGCGCTGTCCGAACGCACCAAGGTCGTCGCGTTCACGCTCGCATCGAACGCCGTCGGCACGATCACCCCCGCCGCCGAGCTCGCCCGCCTCGTGCACGAGCGCACGCCGGCGATCGTCGCGTGCGACGGGGTCCACCTGGCCCAGCATCGCCGGATCGACGTGCGGGCCGTCGGCGCCGACCTCGTGGTGTGCTCGCCCTACAAGATCTTCGGGCCGCACCTGGGATCCTGTTCGGCCGTCGGGACGTGCTGTCGACGCTCCGCCCCTACAAGGTCCGGCCGGCCGAGGACGCGCTCCCGTTCGCGTTCGAGACCGGGACGCAGAACCACGAGGGGTTCGCCGGCTGGATCGCCGCGGTGGCGTACCTCGCGGAACTGGGCGAGGGCGGTGGCAGGCGGGCCGCCGTGGCGAACGCGTTCGAGCGGGCGATCGTTCCGTATGAGGCCGCCCTGTCCGAACGCTTCCTCGAGGGGATCCACGCGATCGACACCATCCGCCTCTACGGCATCGCGGAGACGGACCGCGTGCTCGAACGCACGCCCACCTTCGCGATCCGCGTCGGCGAACAGCACCCGGCCGAGACCGCGAAGGCGCTCGCCGAGCGCGGGGTCTTCGTGTGGGACGGCAACTACTACGCGCTCGAGATCATGGAGCGACTCGGGCTCCAGGACTCGGGCGGGGCGGTCCGGATCGGGTTCTGCCACTACAACACCCCGGACGAGGTGGACCGGGTGCTCGAGGAGCTCTCGGCCCTGGCGTAGCAGGGCATCTCAGCGGCGCGCGTTGCTAGGATGACGCGGCTTCCCACCCCCGACCGAACCTGGAGCGAGGCAACGGCATGAGGATCTTGATCCTCGGCGGCGACGGCTACCTCGGGTGGCCGACGTCGATGCACTTCGCCCGCACGGGCCACGAGGTGCACGCGATCGACGACTATCTCCGGAGGCGTGCTCACGACGAGGCCGGGACGGATTCGCTCACCCCGATCGGCGCTTCGCTCCCCGCGCGGGCCGAGGCGTTCCGGGAGATCACCGGTCTGGAGATCGGGGTGACCGAGGGCGACCTGACCGATTGGTCCGTCGTCGAGCGCCTGTTCCGTGAGTTCCGGCCCGAGGCGATCGTGCACTACGGCGAGATGCCGAGCGCCCCCTACTCGATGATCGACCGGGAGCACGCCGTGTTCACGCAGACGAACAACGTCGTCAACACNCTGAACGTCCTGTACGCGATGGCCGAGATCACCCCCGACGCGCACCTGGTCAAGCTCGGCACGATGGGCGAGTACGGCACGCCCAACATCGACATCGAGGAGGGGTACCTCGAGGTCGAGCACAACGGGCGCTCAGACACCCTCCCGTTCCCCAANCTGCCCGGGTCGATGTACCACCTGTCGAAGGTGCACGACTCGCACAACGTCCACTTCGCGTGCCGGATCTGGGGCCTGCGCGCGACCGACCTCAACCAAGGGGTCGTGTACGGGATCGAGACCGAGGAGACCAGGCTCGACGAGCGCCTGCTGACGCGGTTCGACTACGACGAGGTGTTCGGGACGGCCCTGAACCGCTTCTGCCTGCAGGCCGTGATCGGACAGCCGTTGACCCCGTANGGCAAGGGTGGCCAGACACGTGGCTACCTGAANATCGTNGACACGCTCCAGTGCGTGGAGCTCGCGGTCCTGCATCCGGCCGAGGCNGGCGAGTTCCGCGTGTTCAACCAGTTCACCGAGCAGTTCTCGGTCGTCGAGCTCGCCGAGCTGGTGCGCCACGCCGGCTCCGAGATCGGGCTCGACGTCCGGATCGAGCATCTGGACAATCCCCGGGTCGAGCTTGAGGAGCACTACTACAACGCCACGCACACCAAGCTGACGGAGCTCGGTCTGCNACCGCACCTGCTCTCCGAGACGCTGATCGGGTCGATGTTCGACGTGATCGAGCGGTACAAGGACCGCGTGATCCCCGATCACATCCTTCCCGCCACACGCTGGCGTGGCGTGCGGGAACGCTCGTCGGGCTGAGCCGTCGAGACGTCGTCGCTCGGCGTCCTCATCGTCAGCGCCGACCGCGACCGCGTCGAGGACAACGTGATCTCGACGAACCGTCCTGCCCGATCATCCCGTTCCACAGTGGGGTCGTGTTGATCCGACTTCGTCGGTCGGGCACCCTCGAACAACTCGATCACGTCCAACGAGCTGATCCGGAACCGTCCGAACGTGTTCTACGACGGCTCGGGCCACGGCAACGACTTGACCGGGAACCACTGCGTGGCGACCTGCTAACGACCGGACGGCCACGTCCCCGCTGATGCGCGGGTGGGTCCGTTCCATCGCGTAGAGTCCAGGGCCATGTCGGCGCTTCGTGTGGTCGGGGGCATCTTCGCCGTCGCGTTCTTCGCGCTCGCTCTGATCCGCTACCAGCGACGCCGGATCAGCCGGCTGAACCTGATCATCTCGTCGCTGATCTCGGCCGTCGTGTTGCTGCTGGCGATCGCGCCGGGGCTGTTCAACCCGTTGTTCGAGGTCTTCAACTTCGAGCCGGGGAACGGACAGCGCCTGACGGCCGTCCTGTTGTTCGCGGTCGCGATCCAGTTCCTGCTGCTGATCCGGATGCAGTCCGAAGTCGACACGAACGAGCGCGGGATCCGCCAGCTCGTCGAGTCCTTCGGGCAGTCCGCGTTCGACTGGGGCGTGGCGGCCGACCTCCCCGCGGGTAAACGGATCGTGGTGCTCTCACCCGCCTTCAACGAGGCCGAGAACGTGGGGGCGGTCATCGACGCGATGCCGCGCGAGGTCGAGGGGTACCACGTCGTCTCGATCGTGGTCGACGACCACTCGGACGACGGGACGGCGGACGCCGCGCGGGAGGCGGGCGCGCTGGCGGCCAGCCTGCCGATCCGGCGGGGCGGGGGGCTCGCGCTGCGGGTGGGCTACGACATCGCGCTCAAGCTCGGCGCCGACATCGTCGTCACGATGGACGCCGACGGCCAGCACCAGCCCGAGGAGCTCCCCACCGTCGTCGGGCCGATCATCGAAGGTCGCGCCGACCACGTGAACGGGTCCAGGATGCTCGGTGACTTCGAGCGCGAGAGCCTGATCCGCCACCTCGGCGTGCACTTCTTCTCGCGCGTCGTGACGATCCTGACCGGACAGCGGGTCACCGACATCTCGAGCGGCTACCGCGCGACCCGGGCCGACACGCTCCAGGCGCTCATCCTGGAGCAGGACCAGTTCTGGACCTCGGAGGTCACGATCGAGGCGCTCCGGCAGCACGCGCGGGTCGTGGAGGTGCCCGTGACCTTCCTCACCCGTCGCGGCGGCGTCTCGAAGAAGCCGAAGTCGTTCCGCTACGCCTGGAACTTCTCGAAGGCGATCGTCAAGACCTGGCTGCGCTAGCCGCAGCGGCGACCTCGCCGGCCAGCCGGGCGTTGGACTCGAGCAGCGCGAGGTTCGCCTCCAGGCTCTCGCCGTCGGTGCGTTCGGACAGGCAGGAGAGCAGGTACGGGGTCACGGCTTTGCCGCGGAGGCCCTCGCGTTCGGCGATCCGCTCGCAGGCCCGAACGGCCTCCTCGACGACGGCCGCGTCCATGGCGAACTTCTCCGGGATCGGGTTGCACAGGAGCACGGCGGCCGCGGCGTCGAGCTCACCGAGGGCCCGGGCGATCCGTGCGGCCTCGGCGGGCTCGTCCACCCGGTCCTCGAGGTCCACGGGCGCCTCGCGCGCCAGGAAGAACGGCAGGCGCCAGCAGGCGTAGCCGACGACTCCGACGCCGAGCTCCTCCAGCCGCTCGGCGGTGGCGACGGGGTCGACGATCGACTTCGGACCCGAGCACACGAGCAGGATCGGGGTCCGGGCGAGCTCGACCAGGTCCGCCGAGACGTCCCCGCCGCCGCCCTCGTTCCTGGGGTGAACCCCCCCGATCCCGCCGGTCGTCCCGACCCGGATCCCGGCTCGGTGGGCCGCCCAGATCGTGCTCGAGACCGTGGTGGCGCCCAGCCCCCCCGAGGCGATCGCCACGGGCAGNTCGCGCCTCGTGACCTTGATCGCGCGCCCGGGCTCGGCGAACACCNGGAGCTCGTCCGCCGAGAGCCCNACCACCACCTCGCCCCGCATCACGCCGATCCACGCGGGGACGGTGCCCGCCGAACGGATCGCGGCGTTCATGCGCTCGACGCACTCGAGGTTGCGGGGCGAGGGGAGGCCCTGGGACACGACGCTCGTCTCGAGCGCGACCACGCCGTCCCCGCCGGCCAGGGCGGCGGCGACCTCGCTCGAAGGCCGGACGACGCTCAACGCCGCCGCCTCCCCGAGGGCTCCTCGACCTCTGCCGGCCTGGGGCGTTCGGGCCAGGTCTCGAAGCTCGCAGCGACGCGGGCCCCCGCGCGGCAGGCCGTGGCGAGCGCNTCGCCCGGGGAGCGGCCGGCGGCGAGCGACGCCAGCAGCACGCCGTTGAACGCGTCCCCGGCGCCGGTGCTGTCCTTCTCGACGACGGCGTCGGTCGCGTTNCGGATCACGAGCCCCTCCCATGACATCAAGGCGCCCTCCTCGCCCTGCTTCACGCAGACGACCTGGAATCGATGAGACAACTCGTCGACCGCGGCGACGTCGCGGCGCCCCGTCAGCTCCTCTGCCTCGCGCTCGTTGGCCAACAGGAGCGTGGCGGGCGCGCAGGCCTCGAGGAACCGCTCGACGCCGAACGAACGGATCATCGGCCAGGACGCCGCGTCGACCGCGACGAAGCGCGCGTGGGCGCGTTCGAGCGCGGCGATCCCGGCCGCCGAGGTCGGCTCGAACAGCAGCGTGTACCCGGACACCAGGACNGCGCCGGCCTCGAGCCGTTCGGGCAGGTCGTCGGGCGAGAGCCGTCCGCCCGCGCCGCGATCCGCCACCATCGAGCGTTCGCGCGGCTCGTGGACCACGAGCATCGTGCCGGTCTCGGCGGTCCGGTCGATCGCCAGGGCGGGTTCGACCCCGCGGGCGATCAGCTCGTCGCGAAGCAACGCGCCAGCCATGTCCGAACCGATCCGGGCGTGGACGCGTGACGTCGCACCGGCCTCGACGGCCCACACGGCCGCGTTGGCCGCGCTCCCCCCNGGCCGAACGAGGACGCGCCCNTGGACGTCGCCGCCCTCCTCGAGCCCGTCCGAGTCGACCCGCACGTCGATCATCACGTCGCCCACCGTCACCACGTCCATCGCGGTGCAGCCTACCGGGTACCGTTTGCGTGATGAGAGGCGGCACGCTCCAGCGCGGCGACCAGGTCTTCCTCCGTCACATGGAGGCGGCCGACGAGGAGGCGTTCCTGCGCGCCGTGCGTTCGAGCCGCAAGCTCCACCGGCCGTGGTCGTACCTGCCCGAGACCAGCGAGGACTTCCGCGACATGCTGGTCCGGCCGCTCGGCGAGTCGTACCTGATCCGCCGCAACGAGGACGGGGCTCTGGCGGGGAGCGCGAGCCTCGGGCACATCGTGTTCGGCAACCTGCGGAGCGCGTACCTGGGGTATTCGGCACTCGTCCCGCACCAGGGCCAGGGGTACATGACGGAGGGGCTCGAGCTGGTGCTGCGGCACGCGTTCGAGACGCTCGCGCTCCACCGCGTCGAGGTCAACGTCCAGCCCGACAACGAGCGCTCGATCGCGCTCGCCGAACGCCTGGGGTTCCGCCGGGAGGGGTTCTCACCGCGCTACCTGAAGATCGGCGGCCGGTGGCGCGACCACGTCCGGTTCGCGATGCTCGCCGACGAGTTCGCGCCGGTCGCGCGCCGGCGTTCGCGCGGCTAGCCGGCGTTCGCGATCCCGGCCGCGTCGGCCGCCCACCGCCCGAACGCCCCCCAGAACGGGTCGAGCCCCGGGTGTTCGAGCGGCCGCTCCCCGTCCGGCGTGACCAGGACCACGCCGGCCGACGCCTCGGTCACCTCGCCCACGATCGCACCCTCGATGCCCGCGGCCGCGAGCGCCTCGACGAACGCATCCGCGCGCCCCGCAACGACGGTCGCGATCAGCGTGCCCTCGCTGATCGAGGTGTAGGGGTCCATCCCGACGTGGTCGCACACGGCGCGGACCTCGCCGCGCACCGGGATCGCCTCGAGCTCGATCCGCAATCCGACAGCTGCAGCCGAGGCGACCTCGGTCAGGCCGCCGAGGACCCCGCCCTCGGTCGCGTCGTGCATCGAGGTCACGCCCTCGTCCCGCAGCCCGAAACCCCGGGCGACGGCCGCCTCGGGCACCACCGTCATCCTCTCGAACAGCGCGTCGGCGCGTTCGACGACGTCGGCGCCGACACCCTCGGCCAGGCGTTCGGGGAACGTGGCCGCGAACAGCGCGGCGGCCTCGATCGCCGCGCCCTTGGTGACGATCACGCGGTCGCCGGGACGTGCCATCGTCGGGGTGACGAACCGATCCTCGGGGCCCGAGGCGATACAGACCGCCCCCCCGACCATGGGCCACGTGCAGCCGTCGTACCGA
>JGI24751J29686_10000540_pt1 | contig 10612 bp, 8 predicted proteins | sample KBSSwiS6_FD_29686 | JGI IMG/M metagenome (IMG submission 29686)
TAATTGTTGGGTTAGGATAGCTTCCGGTTAAATCTCCACCTGCTGTTCCGTTTGGTGGTAATGATGTTGGAATAATTCCCGCTGCAAGTTTTATACTTGTAACTGATCCATCTGCAAGTTTCGGTGTCGTTACTGAAAGGTTTGCAAGCTTTGAAGTTGTTATTGCGTTGTTATTAATTGTCGGGTCAGGATAGCTTCCCGTTAAATCACCACCTGCTGTTCCGTTTGGCGGCAATGATGCAGGAATAACTCCCGCCGCAAGTTTTATACTAGTAACTGAACCATCTGCAAGTTTCGGTGTCGTTACTGCCAGGTTTGCAAGCTTGGCAGTTGTAATTGCATTGGTATTAATTGTTGGGTTGGGATAGCTTCCCGTTAAATCACCACCTGCTGTTCCATTTGGTGGTAATGATGCAGGAATAACTCCTGCTGCAATCATTGATTGCGTAATTGCTCCGTTTGCGATAGAGGGATTTGGATAAGTTCCTGTAAGAACACCACCGGCAGTTCCCGAAAGCACACCGGTTCCTGCAGTCCCGGCATATAAAGCGTACGGCACAGATAATAATTGAGCCGCACCCATATTAATAAAACTAGTTGCCCCGTTCGGGTCAATTTCTACCTGGATGAATTTTTTGTCTGAAGCCCAATCAATGCCGCTTATGCTACCAGTGGAATTATCTGCTCCCGGCCCCCCGATTGCGAGATTAAATAACCCAAAACTATTGGTGGTTATTTTCCTGGTTTCACTATATAAGATAGTTCCATTACCATTCCCTTCCCGGATACTTAAACGAATAGTAATTTTTTTATTGGGCAAAACATTCCCAACTGCATTGCGGGCAACGCCCTGGTAATTGATTTGATCAGGCGCCTGGCCATAAATAAAAGATGAAAAAGCAATCAGTAACAGGAGTAAAAGGTTTTTCATACTTGGTGGTTTAACTAATTGAATTAAGTTTATAGTTGGTTAATGAACCTTAGTGATTTTATAGGTCCCTTGTTTTGAAGTATACCCGTTGTCGGCATCCAGCATAACATAAAGCATATACACATTAGCCGGCAAATGATTTACGGGGATTTTGTAAATCAGGTCTACGCCGTCAGACTGAACACTACCGGTATAAACTATTTTGCCGGATATATCATAGAAATTAAGAGTAACGCGTCCTTTTTGCTTGGTAAAAAAATTTATTTCTACATAATCAGAAGCGGGGTTGGGAAACACTTTGATTTCCTCACTGCTGAAGATGCTATTCGGATTAACCCTGCCCGGGTAAAGGATATAAGGTTGAATAAGTCCGTTGGTGACAATGAGTGCCTTATCAGAGCTGTTCATCTGGCCGATCAATGCCATTTCACCAATACTCCATTCAAATTGATAATAACCAGACTGGGCAGATCCACCGGATGAATTAATAACACTGGGAGTGTTGCCTTGCGAGTAACACTTGTGTAAAAAGAAAAAAATAATAACAACTGTAATTGTTTTTTTCATAGTAATGGACTTTATACATTTCCGATTTGCTTTATCACAATTAAATTTTGAAATAAAGAATAATCGGACCTGAAAAATAAAAATCAATTATTTGTGCTAAAAGTGACTTGGATTAAAAATTTTGGCAAGTAGTAATGATGGGACTCTCCCATTCATCTAAAACCTTATTATATATTGAATTAAAAAAAAGTAATTGATGGTTATAGGAAAAACCCCATGCATTTTTAGCAAAAAAACAGCGATTAATGTCGTTTGAAACAGTAAATTTTGTATCCTGTTTAAACATCAGGTTTTAAGTGTAACTCAACAAATGAATTAGGTGGCTATTAAAGAAACATTACAGGACTCAGCCGGTGGTTGGCGGGAAAAATTTATAGCATCAATAACCAATAATTTTTTTTATTGACTCATCAAGACGGGCTTTTGCAAGGAAGTTTTTCTCTAGTTCAATATTAAACGGAACGGGTGTATCTAAAGAAGCACACCGCAGGACGGGTGCATCCAGCATTGAAAAACAATTTTCAGCGATCCATGCTGCAATCTCTCCGCCGATTCCGCCAATCAATGTGTCTTCATGTAAGATCAAAACTCTTCCTGTTCTTTGTACAGCATCACGGATAGCAAAATAATCAAGCGGCGCCAGTGTTCTTAAATCCAATATATCAATTGAAATCTCAGGATGCTCGGCAGCATAATCTTCTGCCCAATGAACACCACTGCCATAAGTGATAACAGCAATCTCATCGCCTTCTCTTACATGTCTCGCTTTACCAATTTCAATTTCATAATAATTCTCCGGAACTGATCCGCTTATTGAACGATACAGGGCTTTATGTTCGAAATACATTACGGGATTCGGATCATTAATAGCCGCAATCAATAAACCTTTTGCATCAATAGGTGTAGAAGGATAGACAACTTTTAATCCCGGCACTTTGGTGAACCAGGCTTCATTACTTTGTGAATGAAACGGGCCTGCACCAACCCCACCACCAGTTGGCATACGAATTACAACATCTGCGTTCTGTCCCCATCGATAATGAATTTTTGCAAGATTATTTACGATCTGGTTAAAGCCTACTGAAACAAAATCTGCAAACTGCATTTCCATCATACTTTTATACCCTTCTAATGATAATCCTAATGCAGCGCCGACAATTGCGCTTTCACATAAGGGTGTATTCCTCACTCGTTCTTTTCCAAACTGCTGCACAAATCCTTCTGTTATTTTAAATGCGCCCCCATATTCTGCAATATCCTGGCCCATCAATACCAGGCTTGGATGAATCTCCATACTTTGATGAAGACCTTCTTTAATCGCATCGATCAATCTTAGTTCGTGAGTAGTGAGTAGTGAGTGGTGAATTGGGGTCGAATTATCAAGGATTTTCACGTTTGACCTTTCACTTTTCACGGCATATATATCTTCCAATTCCTCTTCTGAATCCGGCAAGGTTATGCTTGTATTAAATCCAATTGCTAATTCACTTTCTATCTTCTCTTTAAATTCATTTCTGATCTCAGCAATTTTCATTTCATTCATTACACCTGATTCGATCAGGTATTGCTCATAATTTTTAATTGGGTCTTTTTGTTCCCATAATCTGAACAGATCCGAGGGAACGTATTTGGTCCCACTTGCTTCTTCATGTCCTCTCATCCGGAAGGTCATGCATTCAATTAAATACGGCTTTTGATTTTTGATACAATATTCTCTTACTCCTTTTATCGTATCATAAACCGCAAGCAGGTTGTTTCCATCAATTGACACCCCTTCCATTCCATACCCTTTTGCTTTATCGACGAGACTAATGCACCGGTATTGTTCATTCGTTGGTGTACTCAGGCCGTAGCCATTATTTTCAATTATAAAAATTACGGGCAGATCCCAAACGGCCGCTACATTTAATGCTTCATGAAAATCTCCTTCACTTGTTCCGCCTTCACCTGTAAATGCCAATGAAACTTTGTTTTCCTTTCTGAGTTTATAGGCTAATGCCACACCATCTGCAATGGCTAATTGCGGACCCAAAATGCCAATGAAACTTTGTTTTCCTTTCTGAGTTTATAGGCTAATGCCACACCATCTGCAATGGCTAATTGCGGACCCAGGTGTGAAATCATTCCGCAGATATGATGCTGCCTGTTACCGAAATGAAAACTTCTTTCTCTTCCTTTACTATATCCTTCCTGTGCTCCCTGCCATTGCATGAATAATTTGTGCAGTGGCATATTACGTGTTGTAAAAACGCCAAGATTGCGATGTAACGGCATGATCCATTCATCTTGCTGTAAAGCAAGTGTTGCCCCAACTGCAATCGCTTCCTGCCCGATTCCGCTAAACCACTTTGAAATTTTTCCCTGGCGCAATAGCACGAGCATTTTTTCTTCAATCATCCGTGGCCAGAGGAGGGAATGATAAAAATGTACAAGCTGTTCGTTGGATAGGTCTTTTTTGTCGAAGGTCATTGAATGTTCAAAAAGTTTAAAGAGTTCAAAAGGTTTAAGAGGGTAGCTCAAAGTTAAGGTCTGAATAAATGTTTCTGAAGGCTTTTGAAATTTTTTAAACCTATTAAACCTCTGAAACATCAGACCACCACTAATTCATAAAACTCTTCTGTATTGAAATATTTTTGAGCAAGCTGTTGTAAATCCTTTGCGGAGATATTCTTAATTACATCAATTGCTTTATAAAAATAATCACCATCCAACCCATTCAGGATGTAATTTTTCCAGCGGGCAATGATCTGGAAGGGTCCATCGAGATCCCCCAGGATGGATCCCATCATATAGTTCTGCACCAGTTTTAGCTCTTCGTCATCAACCAATTCATTTTTGAGTTTATCCATTTCCTTATAAACTTCTGCAATCGTCGCTTCACACACGTCTTTTCCTGCCTCTGTACTGATCATCCAGGCTGTATCCTGTATATGGTTTTGTAAAAAACTGTGTATGCCGTATGTATAGCCTTTGTCCTCGCGGATATTACTCATCAATCGTGATCCAAAGAAACCTCCCAAAAGAATGTTTAATACCTGTGCTTTTAAAAAATCAGGATGGTGGCGATTAGGAAAAGGCCTGGCTATACGAATAGCACCCTGCACGCCGTTCTCATCATTCGTAACCCTGTATTTTTTTTCAGTTGCTAAAACTCTTTTATCAGATGTTAACGTTCTCTTTCCCAAGGGCAGGTCGCCAAATTGTTCATTTAATAATTGCTCAAGGTTGTTGGGAAGCCTGCCTGCAACAAACAGGATAAACTTTCCATTTTTATAATATCGGTCATAAAAATTCAATAGCTCATCCCGGTTCAATGCATCGTATTCTTCTGCACTGGAAAATTTTCCATACGGATGATTAATACCATATAAATAGGCATCGATCAGCCGGCCGGCCACAAAATCGCATTTCTTTAAACTAACCTTTAATCGTTGTTTTTGATTCTGCTTGTAAACATTGATCTCTTCTTCGGGCATTACAGACTCAGTGATCATTTCCCTGACAACAGGCAGTAGTTCATGTACATGTTTTGTCAAAGTATGCAACGTAATGGATGCTGTCATTATAACAGGCACGGTTTACATATGACCCGTAATATTCAAAATGCTCATTGATCTGGAAAGCGGTTTTCTTCGACGTTCCATTGCGCAATAAAAAATTTGCAGATGCTGCCACCAGGTTTTTCTCTTCGTAACAATTACCGGCATAATATACCCATTCCAGCATCATTACTTCTTCAGCGCCGGCATTGATCGTATAAACTTCTACACCATTTTTTAAAACGATCTTTTCGTATGGCTTCAGGGAAAGTTTAAAATCTACTGCATCGACTATCGGTGGAGCAATGGTTCTATTTATCATCTATACTTTGTTTTCCTGTTTTTACTAAGCTGGATATTTACATTCCGTATTCACTCAAGAATTTTATTCGCATCAGCTTTAATTGTTCCCAGGTAAAATTGTGTTCGGCTAATTCATCCAGGGCTACCTGAAGTGATGAGGTTTCGCAGTTTTTAAAATATTCAATGATCTCCTGCTGGTCATATTCATCCAGCAGTTGTTCAATTGCATAATTCAGGTTTAGTTTGGTGCCGCTGGCAGCTATGGTTTCCAGATCTTCCAGCAGCTCATCGAGCTTCATGTCTTTATTCTTTGCGATGGTCTCCAGCGGCATCTTTTTATCTATCTGCTGAATGATGAAAACCTTTAATCCGCTTTTATTCACTACACTCTTCATTACAAAATCATCAGGCCGCTCAATATTATTATCCTCTACATATTGCGCAATCAATTCAACAAATGGCTTACCATAGCGCATGGCCTTGCCTTTACTGACGCCCTGGCATTTTTCCAATTCCGTAATATTGGTAGGATATAATGTTGCCATATCCTGCAATGAAGATTCAAGAAAGATTACGAATGGCGGCAGTGANTTTTTCTTTGCTTCTTTTTGTCTCAGGTCCTTTAGCATTTCAAACAATCTTTCATCGGCTGCCGCACCCGTCGTTGCTTCTCCACCTTCTTCATCATCCGCATTGGCTTCTTCATACAAATTGTTCATCACGATCTTGAATGATTTCGGCTTCTTCAGGTAATCTTCGCCNTTCTTTGTTATTTTGATCACNCCGTATTCTTCAATATCTTTTTTCAGCAGGCATTCCAATAACATTTGGCGTATTAATGAATTCCAAAAATGAACCGGCTGATCATTGCCGCTGGCGAAAGCATCGATCCCTTCATGACGGTACATTTGTATTTGTGGTGTTAGCTTGCCTATAATAATATTAACGACATATTCTGTGGCAAATCTTTCATCCAATGCTTTAATTGCTTTTAAAGCAACAACTACATTTTCTTTTGCTTCTATCTTCTCTTTTGGATGTTTACAATTATCACAGCTGCCGCAATTCTCTTTTGTGTATTCTTCACCAAAATAGCTTAGTAACACTTTCCGGCGACATACGCCACTTTCTGCAAACGCAACTGTTTCATTTATCAATTGTGCTCCAACTTCCCGTTCACTCAAAGGTTTATCACGCATCAGGTGCTCCAGCTTATGCACGTCTTTATGCGAATAATGCAGGATACATCTCCCTTCCATCCCATCACGTCCGGCACGGCCGGTTTCCTGGTAAAAGTTTTCAATCGACTTAGGTATATTATAATGTATCACGAAACGGATATCCGGTTTGTCAATTCCCATTCCAAAGGCGATAGTAGCACAGATCACCTGCACATCTTCATTTAAGAACAGATCCTGTCTCTCTGTTCTCAACTTTCCTTCAATACCTGCATGATAAGCAACCGCTTTAATTCCGTTTGCCACTAAAATATCAGCGAGATCTTCTGTTGTTTTTCTGTTCAATGCATAGATGATCCCGCTTTTAGTTCCCATACTTTTTATAAACCGTACAATATTTTCATCTGTCTGCGATTTCTTGATCTTGGGTTGAATCTCATAATAAAGATTAGAACGATTGAATGATGAGATGAAAACATTCGGATCATGCAGATCCAGGTTCTTGATAATATCACTCTGCACTTTAGGCGTTGCGGTTGCGGTTAATNCGATAACGGGCAGGTCCGGATTTATTTGTATCATCATTTCACGCAATCTNCTGTATTCGGGACGAAAATCATGGCCCCATTCGGATATACAATGCGCCTCATCGACTGCGAAAAAAGAGATCTTCAGGTCAGAAAAAAATTCAAGATTATCCTGTTTGGTCAACGTTTCCGGGGCTACATATAATAGTTTGGTGCGACCCGTCAACAGATCATCATGAACTTCTTTTATTTCCTTTTTGGTTAATGTAGAATTGAGAAAATGCGCTACATCGTCCTTGCTGCTATAGCTGCGTACAAGGTCCACCTGGTTTTTCATTAATGCAATAAGCGGCGATACAATGATCGCAACTCCTTCACTGATCATTGCCGGAAGTTGGTAACATAAACTTTTACCACCACCGGTAGGCATGATCACAAACGTATCATGACCAGCCAGCAATGATTCGATCGCTTTTTCCTGTGTGCCTTTGAATTTATCAAAACCAAAATGTTCCTGTAAAGCCTTATGCAGATCAATCGCCTTAGTAGCTGATTTTGCTGATGCTGATGTTCCGTTTGTTGCCTTAACCGGTTTAGCCCCTTTTGATTTGGCGGCTTTCTTAACTGTAGTTCCCATTACTATAATTTCTTACTCACTATTAATATGTACAATTCTTTAAGATAATCATTTTTATGGTTCCGAAAACAGCCTGTTTAATTTATTAACTCCCGTTTACGAAATTTCTATAAAGCAGAAAAGCAATTTGGCAAAAACAAGCAGTAAATGAAGCGATAAAGAATTGACAAACCCTCCTTCATTTACACAGCAGTTGTTTTTCTTTTGAGGGATGCGAATTTACAATCGAATGGTCAAAAAGAGCAATAAAATAACAAACGTTTTCGCTAAAAGTCTTTTTATAAGTAAATCCTCTAAATTTGTTCGCTTCAATTAAGTTTTTTAACAGGCCAATATGCCGTCAATAAAAGAAATAGCTCTCCGCACCATAGAACAGGAAACGCAGTCAATCAAAGGATTAACTGCTTTTATCAATAATGATTTCGAAAAAACAGTTGAGCTGATTTCAACAACTAAGGGCCGTGTAGTGATCAGTGGCATTGGNAAAAGTGCGATCATNGCTCAAAAAATTGTAGCTACATTAAATTCAACCGGTACGCCTGCTTCATTTCTGCATGCGGCAGATGCCATTCACGGTGATCTCGGCGCTGTGCAGCAAAATGATATCGTTATTATCATCAGCAAAAGCGGGAACAGCCCTGAGATAAAAGTGCTGGTTCCGCTGATAAAAAATTTTGGGAATACGATCATCGCTATGATCGGCAATATTGATTCCTATCTCGCCAAACATGCTGACCTCATTTTAAATACAACAGTAGAACAGGAAGCTTGCCCGAATAATTTAGCGCCAACAACCAGTACTACTGCTCAATTAGTCATGGGAGATGCATTAGCAGTTTGTTTGATGGAATTGAACGGGTTTAGCAGTGATGATTTTGCTAAATTTCATCCGGGTGGTTCACTGGGAAAGAAATTATATTTAAGAGTTGATGATCTGTATAAGGATAATGAAAAGCCGGCGGTGAAAGCAATGCAAACGTTGAAAGAAGTGATCGTTGAAATGACAGGAAAACGATTGGGTGTGACCGCTGTTGTTGACAATGAAAACAAGTTGCTTGGAATTATAACAGATGGTGATCTCCGACGGATGCTGGAAAAAGGAAGTTCATTGGAAAAAGTAAACGCAATGGATGTAATGACAGCCAATCCTAAAACCATTGAAGCAGATGCCCTGGCCGTAGATGCACTGGACCTGATGCGAAAAAAAGAGATCACTCAATTGGTAGTAACCAGCCAGGACCGATATCTTGGCATCATCCATTTACATGACCTGGTTAAAGAAGGACTTATTTAGAATGAGAACAGTTCTATTTATTTTCTGTGCGGTTTGTTTACTGTTACCAGCCTGTGTTAATTACAGTGTAAAAGACAAGGATCCGGCTTCTTTTACACTTGAGTCGTATAAAGCAAAAGAAGATTTTCAAACATTTCGTACGATCCTGGAAAGAGCTCATCCATCTCTCTATTCTTACCAGTCAAAAAAAAGAATGGATCTTATTTTTGACAGTATTGGTAAAACGATTTCCAAAAAAATAACCTACCGCGATTTCTATAATAAACTATGTTTTATCAGCAATGAAATTGGCTGTTCACACACAGCCATTTCTTTACCTTCTTCCATTTATGATAGCTTATACAACCGTGAATTATTTTTCCCTTTGCCGGTATTATTGGTAGAAGGAAAATTACTGGTGAATTCCGATCTTGATCTACCGCACGGAACGGAGATCCTTAAAATAAATAATAAACCGGCAGCAGCTATACTCGACTCACTCATGTTCTATAATGCTGTAGAAGGGCATCACCGGGAAACGCAGCGTTATATGGCCAGTACCGAATTCGGACTTCAGTATTTTTTAAAGTTTGGCGGTCAAAAGAATTTTTTTATAACTATTAAAGACACGTCCGGAGCTACGCAAATGATCACACGCCCCGGCATCAATTTGACTGACATAGAAGCCAACCAGGATAACCGCTATTATTTTGACGCTTCAGATGTTGATTATTCATTCGTTATCGATAATGAATTGAAAAGAGCAGTTTTGCGTTTGTACACTTTCAGTTTTGGGACAACCAATAAGCAAAATGTATTTGAAGCATTTTTAAAAAATTCGTTTGAATTGCTGAAAAAGAAGCCCGATATCAACACGTTGGTGATCGATTTACGTGAGAATGCGGGCGGGCTTTTATATAATTGTTTCCTGTTGAATTCGTATATCGCTCATGCGCCTTTTAAAGAATACAAAAATGTTTATTCAAGAATCAAGAGTATTCCTTTTGGGGAACATTTGTCCGCAAATTTTTCCAGTGAAGACGTAGAAAAAGTAAATGGACAATTAAAAAATGGATTTGAACGGGTCGCTAATAAAGGCTACCGGCTTTCGGATATCGCCATCAAATCATGGGAGCCGAATCAATACAATTTTACAAAGGATGTATATATTATTACCAACTGGCGTGTCAACTCAGCTGCTTCTTATTTTGCTTTTTTAGCAAGAAAAACCGCGGGAGCTAAAACAATCGGGTTTGAAACAGCAGGAGGAACACATTCCGGCAATGGATTTGCTTCTATTAAGTATGAATTGCCCGGCACAGGATTTGAATTTCAATTTCCCTATGCAAAAATGTTTTATACCAATGGTGATTCATTTTCAGGAAATGGATTGGTTCCTGATTATACAGCAAAAGATACCTATGAATCATTTATGAAAAACCAGGACCGGCAGTTAATTTATCTTGAGGATAGTATTAGAATAAACAGATAAGCCACTTCAATATTGGTTTATGTTTATACATTTGAGCGGGTTTAATTTTATCTATTAGAGGAATATTGAATGAAAAAACATCAGTACGTAGCGATTATGGCGGGCGGTATTGGCAGTCGTTTCTGGCCTTACAGCCGCACGGCACATCCCAAGCAGTTTTTGGAT
>JGI24751J29686_10000544_pt1 | contig 10499 bp, 11 predicted proteins | sample KBSSwiS6_FD_29686 | JGI IMG/M metagenome (IMG submission 29686)
CTTCGGCGGGCGCACGAGATCGTGCCACACCGGAGCGCTCGACCTGCCTCGGGGGTAGGACGGGGTCCGCTGATCCCCGAGGCCGTTCGATAGGTGGGGCTCCGGCCCCGGGGGACTGAAGATGTTCGAGCGTTTCACGGACCGAGCCCGCCGCGTCGTGGTCCTCGCCCAAGAAGAAGCGAGGATGCTCAACCACAACTACATCGGGACCGAGCACATCCTGCTCGGCCTGATCCACGAAGGAGAAGGCGTCGCCGCCAAGGCGCTCGAGTCGCTCAACATCTCGCTCGAGGCCGTTCGTCAGCAGGTCGAGGAGATCATCGGCCAGGGCCAGGCAGCGCCGACGGGTCACATCCCGTTCACGCCGCGCGCCAAGAAGGTCCTCGAGCTCTCGCTCCGCGAGGCGCTGCAGCTCGGTCACAACTACATCGGGACCGAGCACATCCTGCTCGGCCTGATCCGCGAGGGCGAGGGCGTCGCCGCGCAGGTGCTGCAGAAGCTCGGCGCCGACCTGAACCGCGTCCGCCAGACCGTGATCCAGCTCCTGTCCGGCTACACCGCCGGCAAGGGTGAGACCACGCCGGGCGGTCAGGGCGAGCAGGCGGGTCAGGGCTCGATGGTGCTCGACCAGTTCGGTCGCAACCTCACGCAGCTCGCGCGCGATACCAAGCTCGACCCGGTGATCGGCCGCGAGAAGGAGATCGAGCGTGTGATGCAGGTGCTGTCGCGCCGGACCAAGAACAACCCGGTGCTGATCGGCGAACCCGGCGTCGGCAAGACCGCGATCGTCGAGGGCCTCGCACAGGACATCGTCCGCGGCGAGGTCCCCGAGACCCTCAAGGGCAAGCAGATCTACACGCTCGATCTCGGCGCGCTCGTCGCAGGCTCGCGATACCGCGGCGACTTCGAGGAACGGCTGAAGAAGGTCCTGAAGGAGATCCGCACGCGCGGCGACATCGTCCTGTTCATCGACGAGCTGCACACGCTCGTCGGCGCCGGGGCGGCCGAGGGCGCGATCGACGCGGCGAGCATCCTCAAGCCGATGCTCGCGCGCGGCGAGCTCCAGACGATCGGCGCGACTACGCGCGACGAGTACCGCAAGCACCTCGAGAAGGACGCGGCGCTCGAGCGGCGGTTCCAGCCGATCAGCGTCGAAGAACCGTCCGTCGCGCACACGATCGAGATCCTGAAGGGCCTGCGCGACCGGTACGAGGCGCACCACCGCGTGTCGTTCACCGACGACGCACTGGTCGCCGCCGCGAACCTGTCGGACCGCTACATCAGCGACCGGTTCCTGCCCGACAAGGCGATCGACCTGATCGACGAGGCGGGCTCGCGGATGCGCATCCGCCGGATGACCGCGCCGCCCGACGTGCGTGAGGTCGACGAGAAGATCGCCGAGGTCCGTCTCCGCAAGGAGAGCGCGATCGACGCGCAGGACTTCGAGAAGGCCGCGTCGCTCCGCGACGAGGAGCGCCAGCTCGTCGAGGAGCGCCAGCGTCGCGAGCGCGAGTGGAAGTCGGGCGAGATGGACGTCCTGTCCGAGGTGGACGAGGAGGAGATCGCCGAGGTGCTCGCCACCTGGACCGGCATCCCCGTCTTCAAGCTCACCGAGGAGGAGACCGAGAAGCTGCTCCGCATGGAGGACGAGCTCCACAAGCGGATCATCAGCCAGGAAGACTCGATCACGGCGGTCAGCAAGGCGATCCGCCGCACGCGGGCAGGCCTGAAGGACCCCAAGCGNCCCTCGGGCTCGTTCATCTTCCTCGGGCCCTCGGGTGTCGGGAAGACCGAGCTCTCCAAGGCGCTGGCCGAGTTCCTGTTCGGCGACGAGGCTGCGCTGATCCAGCTCGACATGTCCGAGTACATGGAGAAGCACACGGTCAGCCGTCTGATCGGCTCGCCCCCCGGCTACGTGGGGTACGAGGAGGGTGGCCAGCTCACCGAGGCCGTTCGCCGCAAGCCGTTCAGCGTGATCTTGTTCGACGAGATCGAGAAGGCGCACCCGGACGTGTTCAACACGCTCCTGCAGATCCTGGAGGACGGCCGCCTGACGGACTCNCAGGGTCACCAGGTCGACTTCAAGAACACGATCATCATCATGACCTCGAACCTCGGGACCCGAGACATCCAGAAGGGACCCGGCATCGGCTTCGCGGCGCGTCCGGACGAGAAGATGACCTACGAGAAGATGAAGGACCGGGTCATGGACGAGCTCAAGAAGTCGTTCCGGCCCGAGTTCCTGAACCGGATCGACGAGGTGATCGTCTTCCACTCGCTCACCCAGGCGGACGTCAAGCAGATCGTGGACCTGCTGATGAAGCGGGTCACCGAGCAGCTGAAGGCCAAAGACCTCGAGATCGAGCTGACCGATGCCGCCAAGGGTGTCCTGGCCGAGAAGGGGTTCGACCCCTCGCTGGGCGCCCGGCCGCTTCGGCGGACGATCCAGCGGCTCGTCGAGGACCCGCTGTCCGAGAAGCTCCTGTGGAAGGAGTTCCGCGCCGGCCAGACGATCATCGTGGACGCGCGCGACGGCGAGATCGTGTTCGAGGGCGCGGGGGTCCCCCCCGACGTCCCGCCTGTCGAGCTCGCGGGTTCGTCGGAGGCCTGAGCGCGTAGGTAACAGATGTGGGTTGGGCGTGACCAGCGCCCAACCCCGAAAGACCGAGGGCCCGGCAACCATTCGGCTGCCGGGCCTTTCGGCGTCTGGAGTTCCTGCGGTTCGCTGCTTCGATCAGCGACGATCGATCTGGATGAGGCAGCCGAACGAGACCGCGTGTGCCGACCTGGGCGTTCTTCCGAACGGCCCACGTGTGGCGGATGACCTAGCCCGTCCAGGGGATTGACCAGACCGCCCCGAGCTTGGTTGGTTGGAGTCGCAACCTGCTCTCGCGGAGGTCGTCAGAGCGCATGCATGAAGAGCCAACGTTGGGATCGCCGCGCCGGGCGAGGGCGTTCCCGATCCTTGGATCGGTCGGCGGTCTCCCCGATGGCGCGGGCGACGACGGTATGANGTCGTACAGCCGGCACGCGGCGCCCGAGGGAGATCTCCCGTGGTCCGGGTCCTCGACCCCGATCGCTCGCGCCCCCGGGGTCGCCGGTGTAGACCCGGCGGATCCGGCGCCGGGTCGGGGTTCCGCCGGGCCGAGCGTGCCGGTCGGCAACGGTGGGCCCGGTTCGTCGCTGACGTTGCTGGGCCTGTTGGCCGCCCTCGCGACGGCCGTTCGCGCGTGGAAGCCTCCGTTCCTTTCGTCGATCGTTCCTCGGGCGGTGCCGATGCTCGGCACCGCTCTCGCTTTGTCGGTCGAACGTCCCGGCTGATCCTGCCCGGGCGACGTTTCGACCGATCCCGCGTCCGACCCTTCGAACGTTCGGGTTGGCCGCATGAGCGAAGGAGCAAGCGATGCGACCGAACAACACACGACCTCTATCGAACGACCTGATCGATGTCCGGTGCGCTCGTTGCGGCGCGAAGGCCTGCGTTCGCAGCGGTCGGGACTACCTGTGCCCGACCTGCGCCGAGCTGAGCGCTGTCGGATCGCCCGATCACGCGCTCGTGATGTGCGATCTCTGTGACCGGGAGTCGCTGGTGCGCCTCGGCGAGCAGTTCCTGTGTGCCTCCTGTGCCATGGACGTTCTCCGCGAGGGCGTGGAGGACCTCGACGCGGTGGCCGGCGCGCGGTCGGCGGACCAGATCGAGATCCTCACGTGGGGCGAACCCGAGACCGTGCTCGCGCACGGGCTCGAGGTGGGCCGGATGGTGCGCGAAGGGACGATGCAGCTGGTCGATGCGGCGGCGGCCCATCACCAGGCGCTCGCGAGATCGATGAAGCGAGCTCGAGAAGCCGCCGAATGCGTTCGGCGTGTCGAGGCGGGCGCGGTCCTGTTCAACGTGTGGGCATTCTCGTTCGACGCCCGGCTGGAGGATCTCGAAGAGCAGAATCGAGCCCTCCGCCTCGTCGTCCGGGAGTTGGAGCGACACGTGGCCCGAATTCCCATAGTCCGCACCCCGGCGTAGGGTCTGGCGTGTGAGCCTCGGGAACGAAGAATGCTGGCTCGTCGAGACCTCGCGGGACGGGGAGAAATGGCGGTCGCTCGGGAGGGCGTGGAAGTCGCCCGGCGAGCCTCTCCTCCTCCACGTCTCGGTCCGATTCGTCCGGTATCGGCAGCTCGTGCCGAGCGAGATCTCCGAGTGGAGCGAGCCGCTGGAATCCGAGGGCGGCCTCCCCATGACGATGGTCCGGGTCGAGGATCGAGCCCGAGAGGACCTGTGGCCGGGTGAGGAGCACCTCGGGCTGCCGATGCTCCTGCCAGGGGGCGAGACTGGACGGCTCCAGGCGTTCGAGCACGCGCCCGACGGGTCGAGCTGGCGCTACACGCTCGAGTTTCGCGGCGCCCGAGAGGGGTAGGCCCGCGGGCCCGGACGATCCCGGACCCGCGAGCCCATCATCCCGCGTCGGCCGTGTTCACGAGCCGTTCCGGGCGCCTGCGGTGCGTGACACCCGCCGCCGCCCGCCGCCCTTCCAGGCGCGCCGCGGTGAAGGCTCCGCCTTCGTCCCAGCGAGCGGCGAACAGCCTGCGCTGCCCGGGGACGCCGCGCAGCTCGTGCAGACCACGGTCGACGAACCTCAGCCCGCTCCCGGCGACGACGTCTCGCACGGTGGAGGACACGAGGACCTCGCCGGGACGCGCCAGGCTCGCCAGGCGGGCGCCGACGTGGACCGCGACGCCTCGGAGCCTGCNGTCCTCGAGCTCGCACTCGCCNGTGTGGACGCCCGTGCGGACCTCGAGACGGAGGTCGACGACGCTCTCGTGGAATGCGCACGCGAACGCCACCGCGTAAGTGGGAACGTCGAACGCCGCCAGGAAGCCGTCGCCCGCGGCATCGACCTCGCGACCGCCGAACAGGCTCAGACGATCGCGGAACCGGGCGTGGTGCGATCGCAGCACGTCGGTCCAGCTCCGGTCACCGAGCTCGCACACCCGACCGGTCGAGTCCACCACGTCCGTGAACAGGACCGTCGTGAGCACGCGACGAGAGAAGGACTCGAGGTCCTCGTACCACCGTCGGTGCCGGTTCGGACGCTCCATCTCGGAATGGCCCTTTCATCCATCGATCGCGGATGCGTCTCCACGATGCGGGCATGGCTTGTGCGTTCGGATCCACGTGTGTTGCCGACCTCCATGTAGTGCTCCAGCGACGCGTGACGATCAACCCAGTTACCACGTTGAGTCGCCTCGTCCACCGATGCGTACTGGGTGGAGCCCGGCTAGGCAGGAAGGAACGCCGGGAGGCACGAGGCGATGACGCTGATGGTGGGATTCACATCCATCGCTTGCCTCCTTCCGACGTCGATGAAACACGGAGGCTACGCCTACTCGCTCCGCGATGCAAGGGGTCGTCCGGTTCGATCNCACGATGGTCACAACTCGAGCGGCGAACGGAGCTCCTCGGGGACCAGCTCGGCGAACTCCCACGCCGTCCACAGGTCGGCCGCGAGGCGGTCCGGCTCCGATCGCACCCCGAACCGCTCGAAGTGCTCGCAGATGCGCCGCACGTCGCGTTCGAGGAGCGCGGGGGCGTGGCGGTTCTTNCGCGGGTCGACGGCCTGCGGGAGGTCGATGACGACCACGAGGCCGTCCCAGACGAGCAGGTTGTAGGCCGACAGGTCGCCGTGGATCACGTTGACGTACAGCATCCGCTCGATCGCGCGCAGGACCTGTTCGAACAGGTCCTGGGCCTCGACGGGGTCCGGCCTGATCGAACGGAGCTGCGGCGCAGCCAGGTCGATGTCGCCCACGTAGCTCATGAGGATCGCGTCGCCGGTCGACGCGATCGCCCGTGGGACGGGCAGCCCTGCCGCCGAGAGCGCTCGGAGCGTCTCCCACTCGCGGCTGACCCACAGGCCGCCCTGGACCTGGCGGCCGAACCTCGTCTTCTTCTCCAGCGCGGCGCGGATCCTGCGCTCCTCGATCCACTCGCCGTCGCGGTAGATCGACTCGTCGCGGAAGTCCCGCCGGTCGAGCGGGTGGTAGACCTTGAGCGCGACGAGGTCCTCGCCCGTCGTCGAACGGTTCCCCCGGCACAGGTGCACCGAGGCCTCCTTGCCGGTCTTCACGATGCGGACGACGTCGGTGATGAGACCTTCGTGCAGGAAGTGATCGAGGGAGCTCGCCTCGACGTCGTCGTCCTCGAGCGGTTCGGTGTCCAACGCGGTGTCCTTTCGATCGGCGTTCGGGTCGGCACGCGCGCGAGCCAGCCGCGCATGCCGGGAACGGAAGAAGCCGCCCCATCGGGGCGGCTCGGCGCGGACGCCGGTCGGTCGGGCTAGCGCCCGATCCCCGAGGGATGCGGCAGAACGACCAGGGCAGTCTCGGCCATCGTGCATCCCTCCTTCGCGATCGCGGTCCTCGTCGAGGACCTCGGACCTGTGCAGTCTACCCGGAGGCGAGGTGCGGTGCGGCCATCGGGTCGGTGGTCTCGACCGACCGCTCGAGGCGGACCATGCGCTCGACGATCGCGAGCGGGATGTGGGTGACGGCGCGCAGGCCCTCGCCGTCCGGCAGGATCTCCTGGGCGAGGGAGACGAACCTCGGGCCTTCTCGCACGAGGAAGCCCACCGTGCGGACCAGGTAGTCGGCCCGAAAGTCCTCCGGCCCCTCCTGCTCGAGGTCGAACCACGCGTCGTGCCACTCGACGAGTGCCAGCGAGTGGTCGGTCGTTGCGCTCCGAACCGCCTTCACGTCGTCCCTTCAGTCGATCGGACCGCGACGGTACACCCCGCCACCGACCCCCCGCGTCGGCGGGATGCGCCGAGGGCCCGGGTGTCGGTGCCGCTCGCTAGGGTCCGGCGATGGGCAAGGTCCGGACGATCCTTTCGTGTCGCGAGTGCGGGCAGCAGTTCGCGCAGTGGGCGGGTCGATGCCCCGGCTGCGGCGCCTGGGGGACGATCGAGGAGGGTGGTGCCCGCCNTGCCTCGACGCGCGTACCCCTCGAGACNCTCGAGCACGAGAACGCGGACGAGCGCAGGGTCTCGACCGGGCTGCCCGGCATCGATCGTGTCCTCGGCGGCGGGCTGGTGCCCTCCACCGTGGCGCTGCTCGCAGGGGAGCCCGGCATCGGCAAGTCGACCCTTCTCCTCCAGGTGGCGGCCAGCCTGTCGGCCGCCGGGCTCCCCTGCCTGTTCGCATCCGGGGAGGAGTCGCGCCGGCAGGTCTCGGCGCGGGCGCACCGGCTCGGGATCGACGGCTCGAGCCTGTCGTTCGTGTCGGGCCGCGAGCTCCCGGCGGTAGTGGAGGCCGCTCGTACCGCGCGGCCCTTCCTGCTGGCGGTCGATTCGATCCAGGCGCTCCGCGATCCCGCGGCGGGCCAGGTGCCGGGGGGACCGTCGCAGGTCCGGGGCTGCGCGGACGCGCTGGTGGGGTTCGCCAAGGCGGAGGGGATCTCGGTCCTGGTGACCGGGCATGTCACCAAGGACGGCGATCTCGCCGGCCCTCGGGCGCTCGAGCACGCCGTGGACGTGGTCCTAGCGTTCGACGGCGATCCCCGTTCGGGGCTGCGGATGCTTTCGGCCGGCAAGAACCGGTTCGGGGCCGAGGGCGAGGTGGCCTGGTTCGAGATGACCGCGTCCGGCCTGCACGAGATCGACCCCGGCGACCTCCTGCTGCCCGGTGGGGGCGAGCCCGGCGCGGCCACGGCCCTGCCGCTCGCGGGTCGCCGAGGGCTCGCGGTCGAGGTTCAGGCGCTCGTCTCCCGGGGCGAGGGCACGGCTAGGCGGCAAGCGAGCGGGCTCGATCTGCGGAGGTTCCAGCTGGTCGGGGCGGTGCTCGACAGCGCCGGCCTGGGCCTCGGGCGCGCGGACGTGTTCGGGGCGGTCGCCGGAGGCGCTCGGCTCGACGATCCCGCCTGTGACCTCGCGGTGGCCGCCGCGGTCGCTTCGGCGGCCGCCGGCGTTCCCGCGCCGACCGCGGCGGCGTTCGTGGGCGAGATCGGGCTGACCGGGGTCGTGCGTCCCGCGCCCGGGATGTCCGCCCGCCTCTCGGCGGCCAAGGCCGCGGGGCTCCTGACGGTGTTCGTGCCGGAAGGGACCCAGGCCGTGGACGGGCTCCGGCCGGTTCGGGTTCGGCACGTGATGCAGGCTCTGACCTGGGCGGCAGGACGCCCGGGAGGGCGGATCGAGGACCTTCCGCCCTAGGTCAACGGCCCCGAAATGCCCGAAAGGGGCCTCTGACCAGGGGTTTTGATTTGCGAGCCAGGATGCCCGCGTGCTACCCTTGATCAGGTTCCGCCCGTCCTCGTCCACCGACGCTTAGGGGGTCTTCGTGTTCCGCAAAGGCGACACGGTTGTGCATCCGGAACACGGAGCGGCAGTCATCGAAGAACTGTGCGTGCGGGAGTTCCTCGGGGAGAAGCGCAAGTACTTCAAGCTGCGGGTCTCCTACGGCGATCTGACCCTCATGGTGCCTATCGACAGCACCGAGGAGGTCGGCCTCCGCTCGGTCGTGGGCAAGAACGAGGTCAAGAAGGTCCTGGCCGTGCTCCGCGAGGACGAGTCGAAGATGGCGGCCAACTGGAGTCGGCGCTTCAAGAACAACATCGAGAAGCTGCGCTCCGGCGACATCTACCAGGTCGCCGAGGTCGTGCGGAACCTCTCGATCCGCGAGCGCGAGCGCGGCCTGTCCGCGGGCGAGAAGCGCATGATCAACAAGGCCCGGCAGATCCTGATCTCCGAGCTCACCTACGCCACCGGCGGGGGCGAGGAGAAGGCCGAGGCGATGATCGACAAGGTGCTCGACGAGTCCCACGGCGCCCGCGTGATGGCGGAGGCCTAGGCAGGCTCGCAGGCACCCGAACCCCAGAACCACCCGCCCGGCTCAGGCACGCCCGGTTCAAGTCGCCTGCCCGCGGCGACCGGCAGGATGGTGTTCGCGAACCTCCAGTAACCTCGGCCCGTGGACGGGGCCGTTGCGATCGTGCTCGCCGCGGGACGGGGCGAGCGGATGGACTCTCCGATCCCCAAGGCCCTGATGCCGTTCGACGGCGCGACAGTGGTCGCCCGCGCCGTGGAACGCGCCGCCGCGGCCGCGTCGGTTACCGGCGTGATCGTGGTCGCGCCCCCGGGGTTCGAGGACCGGATGAAGGAAGCGGTCGAGGGGCTCGGCGTCGACGAGGTCCTCTCTGGCGGCGAGACCAGGCAGGCCTCGGTGCGCGCCGGGCTCTCGGCCGTGGCGCTCGGCGTCCAACGCATCCTGTGTCACGACGCGGCGCGCCCGCTCGCGTCCTCCCGGCTGTTCGAGCGCGCGCTCGAGGCGCTCCAGGGGTGGGACGGGGTGGTCCCGGTGCTCCGGGTGATCGACACGGTCAAACGCGTGCAGGACGGCAGGGTCGAGGGGACCGAGCCACGGGACGCGCTCGCGCTCGCGCAGACGCCGCAGGTGTTCCGAGCGGCCGCGCTCCGCGACGCGCACCAGCGCGCCGCCGCGGACGGGTTCGAGGGTTCCGACGACGCCCTGTTGCTCGAGCGTGCGGACTACCGCGTGCGGGCGATCGAGGGCGAGCGCACGAACCTGAAGATCACGACGCCGGACGACATCCGGCTCGCGGAGGCGCTCGCTCGGTGACCGAACCGCTCGTGGGTCTCGGATTCGACCTGCACGCGTTCGCGGCGGGGCGAGCCCTGCTGCTCGGAGGGATCGCTTTCGAGGGGGAGGGGCTTGCGGGGCATTCGGACGGCGACGTGGTGTGTCACGCGCTCGCGGACGCGATGCTCGGGGCGGTCGCGCTCGGCGACGTGGGGGAGCACTTCCCCGACACCGATCCGGCGTTCGCGGGCATCGGCGGACTCGACCTACTCGGACGCGTCGTGGCGATGGTTCGGGGCGCGGGCGCGAACCCTGTCTCGGCCGACCTCACGATCGTCGCCGAACGCCCGTCGATCGCGCCCGCCCGCGAGGAGATGCGGCGGGCGTTGGGTGCCGCCCTCGGGGTCACGAGCGAGCGGGTCTCGGTCAAGGCGACGCGCCCGGAGGGATTGGGACTCACCGGCGACGGCGTCGGCTGTCTCGCGCTCGTCGTTCTGGCGCGATCGTGACCACCTCCGTCGTCGGAGGTCGGCGAGCGGTCCTGGAGGCCGTGCGCGCGGGCACGGCGCAGGAAGTGCTCGTCTCCCGGGATGCGCGCTCGACCGCCGGCCTTCGGGACGTGCTGGAGGCCTGTCGCGAGTCGGGGCTCCAGGTGCGCGAGGTCGCTCGGTCCGAGCTCGACGGGCTCGCGGCCGACCACCGCGGCGTCGTGGCGATCACCGGGAAGCCGACGACGATCGGCGAGCGGGAGCTCGCTGCGTGGTCGTTCGGTCCCGACGATCTGGTGGTCGTCCTCGACGGGATCACCGACCCGCAGAACCTGGGTGCCGCCGCGCGGTCGGCAGAGGCCGCCGGCGCGACGATCCTCGTCACGCGCACGCGGCGGGCGGCCGACGTCACGCCGGCCGCGATCCGAG
>JGI24751J29686_10000545_pt1 | contig 10495 bp, 8 predicted proteins | sample KBSSwiS6_FD_29686 | JGI IMG/M metagenome (IMG submission 29686)
CTCTACCATAATGCGGCTATGACCCGAACCAAATACATGCACTACTCTTTCCGCCAATATGCTTTCAGAAAACCATTGCGCCGCCCTTTGAATTTGATCCTGCTGCGATCTGATCTTTTCAATAATCCCTTCGCATTTTTTTAAATATGTTTTTGTTAAACTCATAGTCTTATTTTTCCATAGCAAAACATGCAGCGCCGATAGCTCCGGCCAGGTCGCCATGTATTGCCTTTACAATTTCCACCTTGTTACCACCCGCTCTCCATTCAAATTTTCCCATATAGTTATTCAATGGTCCGAACAGATCATCACCCGCTTCTGTTATCCCGCCNCCTAACACAATTATTTCAGGTGACAGAATATTGGTGAGGCTTGCTAAACCCATCGCTAATTGTTTTACTGATCTTAACCATATTTGTTTTGCGAATTCATCTTTATTCCTGTATGCCTCAAGCAATTCATGTGTTGATTTGAATTTCCCTTTACTTCTTTTTTCAATTGTACAATTGCCGATACATTCTTCCAGGCTTCCCGGCATACCTGTTACATCAGGATCACCTTCATCATCGATAACCATATGACCAACATGCCCTGCTTTATTGAATGCTCCCTGGTAAGGTTTTCCATCGATCAGTATAGCACCGCCGACTCCTGTTCCTAAAGTAAGCATCACAACGTGCTTTTTACTTTTTGCTGCGCCAAATTTTGCCTCGGCCATCATCGCTGCTACCGCATCATTCAGTATATAACTTTCCTGGTTCAAAAATTCTGACCAATTAAAATTTTCCAGACCTTGCATTCTGCCTGGCATAAAAGCAATAGCCGTATTATCGTTATTAGGCAAGCCAGGTGCAGAAATACCGATCACGGTTTTACCATTCGATTTTTTTCTTAGCTCTTTTGCCGTTTCTCCAACCACATTTTTCCAAACAGCTCCATCCCCATCATTTGTAGGCGTGTATAGTTGATGCAGAATGTTTCCTGCTTTATCTATAACAACTCCCTTGATTCGTGTACCCCCTAAATCAATTCCTATTGCGATTTGTTTACTCAATTATTAATTCTTAATTATTCATTATTAATTTGACCTTCACTAACACTCCATCCACCATCCACAGCTACTACTTGTCCTGTTGTGAATCTTGACTGCTCGCTCATAAAATAAACAGCTATTCCGTCACAATCTCCTGCTTTACCAATCCTTCCACCATCCAACGGTTGTTTTGTTTTTATAAATGATAAAATGTTTTCATCATTAGCAGCTCTCTGTGCCATNGGCGTTTCCACCAANGCCGGTGCAATGACATTAATACGTATATCATTTTTTGCATAATAACCCGCAATAGATCTGCTAAAACCAATGATCGCCGCTTTTGCTGCTGCATAAGCATGCGTGGAAAAATATTTGGGTGAAGACGAAAAACCCAACACCGATCCCATATTCAATATTGTTCCGCTTTTTTTCAATTCTAAAAACTTTTTAATTGCAGCCTGGTTGGATAACATGANTGATGTAAGATTTAATTCCAATGTTTTATTCCATCCGTCTACTGTTAATTCATGTAATGGTCCATCGCCCATTTTCCTACCACTTCCACCTGCCACATGATAGAGTCCGTCAAAACTTCCAAATTCTTCAATGCAGGTAAGAATACAATTAGTGGCTGTTTCGGGATGAGTAGCATCTGCAGCAAGCAATTCGGCATTTTTACCCAGGATTTTTTTTGCTTCCGAAACGCTTTCTTCATCCTTTCCTGCAATAACCAATTTTGCTCCTTCTGCAATAAATGCTTTGGCAGCAGATAAACCAATACCTGTTGTTCCGCCGATGACAACTATGTTTTTATTTTTTAATTGACCGCTCATTTAACTATTGGCCATGGAAATTTACTCTTTAATTTTATCCGCATGCCTGTTTGTTGTGATTTTCTTGCTGCTTCAATGATCTCCAGCACATGCAATGCATGTTCTACATTTATCCGGGGTTCAGTACCATTCACAATGCTTTCACCGGTTACTCTTGCACCCTCCTGCCATTCATAACCGCCTTTATCAGTGCAAAGCAGTTGTGGCGGTTGCGTTGTTACAGTATCAAGCACAACACCATTGGTTTCCCAATCGTAACCTATTAATCGCATATTTCCTTCGCTGCCAAAAATTTGAATGGAGTGCAGCGATTGTGTACCTGCTTCATGACCATGTGTATCAAAAAAATTAAACCCACACATTACATGATTTATAACATTGTTATCATGTTCCAAAAGCAGATGCGCATTATCTTCTGCTTCTACTTTTATTTTGCCTTTATCGTCAACAGTGCGTTCAGGGGTTACAACGCTCAACATTGCCATCACACTTTTTGCCGGGCCTAATAAACCGGTGAGTGTTGCCATATTATATACACCAAGATCGGGCATGCTGCCTCCGCCTTTTTCATAAAAGAAGGCTGACCAGGTTGGACCTGTATGTCCATATTGACCATGTGCACTGGCAATGCGTCCAAGTTTTCCTTCCTGGAGGGTTTTACTCATGAATGCAAATTGTGGACTGTTCACAACTGCCGGTGCTCCCCATAATCTTAGCTTTTTACTTCTTGCGAGGTCAAGCAATGCTTTTCCCTCCGCATATGTATTGGCCATCGGCTTTTCACTCCATACATGTTTACCTGCCAATAGTGCTTTCTTATTTAACTCACCATGCACCTGCATGTCAGTTGTTGTGACCATCATATCGAATGGAACACCGGCTAACATTTTATCAATATGCGGATAGGTTTGCGCATTTACTTTATACTCTTTATTTTGATTTACGGCTCTTTCATACCTGATATCACAAAGACTGACTACCTCAATCAGTTTTGAAGAAAGCAACTGGGGCAGATAACGATTACTTACACTGCCGCAACCGATCAATGCAACACGCAATTTTTTTTGAGGTGTCTCTAATGCGAAGCTTTCCAATGAAGAAAGCAATACGGCTGCACTTGCCGTAGCTGTGTACTGCAGGAATTTTTGCCTTGAAATGTTGTTACTCATATAACAAGTTTTTTATTTATTAAACCAAGGGCTTGTAAAACCTAGTCTCTTTAAACCATTTTGTATATCAGGAATTTTCATAAAAAGTTTCCACAATAACCCTGTCCGGTAATTTTCAACCATGGTGACAATCGGTCCCTGGTCAATGGCTAAATGTGACTTTGCATACCAGTTATGATGAATGCTGAACCCATCAACAAAACCATATTTGCTCCAGATCTTATTTCCCAGCTCTTCATAAAAATATCTCAGGGCCTGCATACTTTCTTTAGGTGTGTAAGGCATTGAAGCAATTGCAGCAGTCGGCTGAATAACCCCTTTATCATTATCGGGATGCGGGCTATGTGCTACATAACCTTTATAACTATCACCGGCTGTCAGCCCCCAGCATTTACCAGAATAACCGTTATACTTTTTTGGATTTTCTATACAATAGGCCCGGTTGATAAGCGTATGATTTTTTCCCTGCAAAAAATAATCATTACCCAAAGAATCTTTTAATCCATTGGGGTCAATTCCCTGGAAAGTATATTGTTCAAAAAATAATGGGCCGCCTTTATCTTCACCATAATTACCCAGTGGTAAAACATACCCATAATATTCTTTTCCATTTTTAAAACCCGGGCTGCCTGCCCATGTACCATCATAAGCTTCTTTTGATATTGCTTTATTGGGTGACGAAGCTGCCATGATATAAGTAATGAGGCATTCATTCCAGCCCCATATCGGAAAGTTCATATCAAATCCATTGTTAGGGCTCCAGTGCCAGAATAATTTGTTTTGTCCATTGGTGTGCCAGTTCCAGTTAGCAGCGCCCCACATCTGGTTGATGCGTTTGCGTAAATAAATTTCTCTTGGTGTTTCTTTATTGAAATATTCTCTTGCACATAAAAAACCCATGAGCAGATAAGATGTCTCTACAATATCTGCTGCGTCATCTAATCTATCAAAACGAATTGTTTTACCCGTTCTTCCATTCATGAAGTGCGGATAAATGCCGTGATAACAATCTGCATTGATCAGGAAGTCAGCGATCTTTATTAATCTTCTTANAGCCGTNTCTCTTCCGATCCAGCCTCTTTCTACAGCGACAATGGTACTCATGATACCAAAACCTGTTCCACCAATTGCACCNGCATCAGGACCAAATGTTGTCTTACTGAAGTTTGGTTCATCCCATGCTTCATTGATATAATCCCAATAGTGTTCTGCGAAAACTGTATTGCTTCTTTCCAATGCCAGGCCGCTTACCGGATGTGCGCCATGCCAGAAGAACCGGAAGGTTTGTTTTTGTACAGTTTCTAATAACTGTTCATCCGATAATCCTTTGATTACACCGGCAACAGGAATATCGTCGGGGCCATCACCATATTTTCCTTTTTTGGTGTTTTGAGCAAATGAAAAATTGATAACCGATAAAGTCAATAAAAGCCAAGTCAATCTTTTCATATTGGTTATTTCTATCAAATTATTTTTTAACTATGATCCACCTGTTCAAAAAATTATAGGGTAATTCAACAACTATCTTATAAAAGTTCGATGGAATATCTTTTATGTTTATTTCTGCTGAGCCACTGGCAACAGGCGCCCCGCCCATTAATTTATATTCATCTTTACCGCCTGTCTTGAAATTATTAGTAGTTGCCAGCCATATTTTTGCTTTGCCTTCTTTATTCATAACATTCCATTTTACTTCTATTGTCCCATCTTTCAATTCTGCCTTTGCATCAGTTCCGGAAAGCTTTCCTGTCAATGAAATGCCATCAATCTCCATCAGGTTATCTTTTGGAATACTGATATCCAGGAAAGAAGCAATCGAGGGCATGATGTCAACAATACCGGGTTGTTGTTTTTTAAATCTTTCATTTAATCCTTTTGCATTGGTAACGATCCATGTTGTTCTTTCCCGTTCGCTTTGCCCGCCATGTCCGTAGCCGTTCTGTTCCCTTCCGTGATCAGTAGTGATCCATACCTGCCATTCTTCTTTGAAATTCTTTTCGCGGTATTGGATGGCCTCCCATATTGTTTGAATTTGCTTATTCATTTTGATCACCGCATCATCCATTTGTTTACCATCTCCATGGCGATGTCCCATCTCATCGGTATATTCCAGATACACCCAGGTGAGATCAGGAGCAACCCGTTTAATATTTGCTGCTGTCGTATCCGCAACGGCTTCATCAATGATATGATAAAAAAAGCCGGCCGTATCATGCGGATAATGAATTGTATCCAATTCCATTCCATCGAAATAGTAATCTGGCTGAAGACCTGCCTGTCCGGTAGGCAGGTTCCCGGCTTCTTTTGCTTCACTGCCTACCAGTTTTGTCCGGTTATCCAACCAGGTGGAAAACACAGCGGTTGTTTTGTTTGGATATTGTTTTTTTAAGAGCCGGAAAATATTCCAATAGTTATAATTCGGCGCTGCAATATCATTATCCCATACATTATGTTTGTTTACCCATGTTCCGGTGAGCAAGCTATTATATCCTACAGCAGAAATTGTTGGCGTTTGCGAATAATTCTCTTTCTCACCTCCCACATAAGCTCTTGCGTATCCGCCTTGTTTGCTGATCGCTTCTAAAGCAGGAGGATTTAATCGTTCAATTACATCAGCAGGTATGCCGTCGGCAATAATAAAGATTGCTTTCTTTTGTTTTTGTGCAGCTGATTGTGTGCACGAGAACAATACTATGGAAAGAAGACAAGCTGTTATTGCCTTTACAATTTTTCCTGTATAAACAGTAGTTTGCATACTCATCATTTAATCCATGGGCTTTCGAATCCCAGTTTTTTTAATCCGTTTTGTATTTCAGGACAGCTCATAAATAGTTTCCATAATAAACCGCTTCGATAGTTTTCAATCATCACGGGTATGGGGCCCTGGTCAATTGCCAAATATTTTAAAGGAAACCAATTCTCTGTCTCGCTAAATGCATCATAAAATCCAAAAGGTCCCCAGAGTTTATCGTTCATTTCATTGTACCAATGTTTCATTGCGCCCATTGATTGTTTCGGTGAATAAGGAAAAGATGACAGCGCCGCAGTTGGTGTTATCACTCCGCGATCATTCATCGAGTCGGGCGCATGAGCCGCATAAAATTTGACGGAATAGCTGGCTGTCAATCCCCAGTTATTTTCTCCATAGCCCTGATATTTCTTTGGATTGTTTTTACACCATGTATAGTTGATCAGCGTTTGATTGGTGTTTTCTTTCCAGTAATCGGTATATCGATCTTTTAATCCGCGTGGATCCAAACCAAGATATGAATATTGAGACCAGAATAAGGGAGCTCCGTTTGGTGGATTTCCCTGGTAACGTAATTCCAACTGATAGCCAAGCGCCTGGTGAGGATATTTTATTTTGCCGTTTTCTGCCCAACCTTCGTGATAAACCTCAGCAGGAACAGCATGAGTCGGAGATGATGCAGCGAGGATATACATTATTAAACATTCATTATAACCCCGTACCGGAAAGTTCATTTGCCATTCATAATTCGGGCTCCAATGCCAGTACAAAACGTTCTTTCCATTACGGAACCAATCAAACTCAATTTCTTTCCATAGTTTATCGATACGTTGTGCCAATGTTTTTTCTTTTTCATTGCCATCTTTGAAGTATTGACGAACACACAACAATCCCTGCATCATGTAAGATGTTTCAACCAAATCGCCACCGTCATCTTTTTTGCTGAAGGGTTTTACCTTACCCGTTTCACCATTCCACCAATGCGGCCATGCACCATGAAAACGGTCAGCAGTTTCTAAAAAGTGAACGATCTTTTCCAAACGTTGCAGTCCTTCTTCTCTTGAAATAAATTTTCTTTCCATTGCAACGATCAAACACATTACGCCAAAACCACTTCCCCCGCTTGTAATAATATTTTTATCTTTTTCAGGGTAATCATTATCCGTATGAAACCGCTCACGGGCCATCCCGCTTACAGGTTCCGCTCCTTCCGTAAAATATTTTATGGTTTGTTGCTGTACCAGGTCCAATAATGCTGAATCGGGTAAATTTTTCTTTTGAGAACAGGCTATACCAGTACAGGTCAAACAAACAGTGAGTATAATTATCCGGGTCATTTTTTTTGTTTTTGATACACTCTTACATAATCAATTTCCATTCGTATGGGAAATATAGTATCATCAATTCCCTTTTGTCCGCCCCAATTTCCACCGATAGCTATATTTAAGATCAGGAACATTTTATTATCAAAAGGCCAGTACTCATATCCCTTGTGTTCATTAGCAAATGTGAAATATGGTTTTCCATCAACCGCAACATGGAGTTTTGTACTATCCCATTCTAATGAATATATATGAAAAGCCGTTGAACAATCGGGCATCAACACCGTATCCGTTTTCTGCGTACCGATCGTATGATTATATTTTTTACAATGGATAGAGCCGTGAATATAACCCTGGTGAAAACCCACATGCTCCATGATATCGATCTCGCCATCGTCGGGCCATGTCTTCATATTATCAGCCAATGTCCATATAGCCGGCCACGATCCCCTCCCTGCAGGTATTTTTGCCTTTACTTCTATTTTTCCATATTGCCAGGCAGCCTTGCCCTTTGTAAGCAAACGTGCAGAAGTATAATTAAAATCACCAGTCTTTTCTTTTCTTGCTTCAATGATCAGTTTATCATTTTCTACTCTTGCATTCTCAATTCTTTTATAAGTATAATATTCTAATTCATTGTTACCCCAGCCCCCATTACTTCCTGTATCGTAATTCCATTTGGTTTCGTCGGGTAATCCATTATAATTAAATTCATCACTCCAAACTAATTTCCAGTCATCCGTCTTTTTTTGCGAGCATCCTAAACCAATCACCATCGATGTCATTGTTATAAATAAAAACCTTTTAAGCATTTTCTCTTTATTAAATCTGTTTTATACTCTATAAATAAGGCGCTGTAAAACCAAGTGATAACATTCCGGTTTTTATTTCCGGGCAACTGGTTAATAAGTTCCAGATCAGTTGGCTTCGATAATTTTCTATCATCACAATGATCGGCCCCTGGTCGATTGCCAAATAAGAATTGGCGAACCAGATATCTTTCAATGAGAATGCATCTGCAAAACCATACTGCCCAAATATTTTATCACCCAGTTTATAATAGAAAAACTTTAATGCATTCATGCTTTCCGCTGGAGTGTACGGAAAAGAAGATAAAGCGGCTGTGGGTGATATTATACCAATATCATTATTTGGCTCATTAGCATTATATCCATTAGGCACATCACTCGCGGTTAGGCCCCAGCATAAATTACTGTAGCCAAAGTATTGTTTCGGATTTGCTTTGCAATATTCATAGTTGATCTTAGTATGATTGGACGTCTGTGTTTGATAGTTTGCATAAGCATCATTTAATCCATTTGGATTAATTCCTAAAAAGGAATAATGCGCCCAAAATAAAGGTCCGCCATAAGCAGGACCCAATGGCAAAAGATAACCATAGTAACTGTTTCCGTTTTTCATTGCACCATTTCGTGCAAATCCATTTTGGTAAACAACAGCAGGAATAGAATAGGTTGGCGAAGATGCGGCCATAATGTAAGTTATTAAGCATTCGTTCCAGCCTTCGATCTTATGATCCATCTGCCATGCATATACCGGGCTCCAATGCCAGTATAATACATTTTGATTATTTTGACGAAACCAATTCCATTCTACAGCATTCCAAAGTGCACTAATATCACTACGCAGATTTGTTTCATTTGCATCTGCACCGTTAAAATATTGCCTTGCTGCAAGCAAGCCCGCCATGAGGTAAGATGTTTCCACGAGGTCGGCTCCATCATCTTTTTGACTAAATGGGATAACAACCCCGGTCGTACCATTTAACCAATGCGGAAAAGCTCCATGAAATTTTTGAGCTGTATTTTTTAAAAATGAAACAATGGTTTGCATACGTTGCAAACCCTGGGTCCGTGTGATGAAATTCCGGTTAATAGCAACAGGTATTGTCATAATACCAAAACCCGAACCTCCGGACGTAACAGTCTCGGGAGTGGCATTACTTCTTTCTCTTGCCAAACCCGAAACAGGGTGTCCGAAATCCCAAAAATATTTAAAGGTCCTTTTTTGAATTGTATCCAGTAATGCATTGTCACTGATCACAGGGAATTTATCTGATGAATCTATTTGGGTAATAAATTGGATATTAAGTTCCGTGTTTAATTTTCCGTTATCCGCTGATTGCAATAACGTAGTTGCTTTAAGTGAATAACGTGTCAAGGCTTTAAATGGACTTGCAGGAGTTATTACAAGAACATTGTCGCTATTTTCATATGAAAAACTAACTGGAAAGTTGGAACCATTACTTTCTGTGATCGATACATTCGCTGCAACTGAAGTCCTTTCAAGTTTTTTGTCAAATGAGATTTTAATGATAGCGGTCATTCCCACATTATAATTGATCGTGGTGACTGATGCATCTGTATTATCAAATTTGGCACTATTGAAATGCAAAACAGGTGTTACAATTGGAGGAGCAGGTTCATCATTTTTCTTGCATTTTATTGACAGCAAAGCTGGTCCAAATAAAACTAATATGTAATAAAATCTTTGTTTCATTCACATTTAGAAAATCAATGTTGAAATGGAATGAGGTAGAGCTGTTAAATCCGCAGCAGTACCATTGATCCATAGAAAATAAGGTGTTTTTTTGCTGCTTTGATTCATGACGATCACCACTACTTTTCCATCAGGGTTTATAAAACCTGTTGTCAAAAACTGGCTACGGCTTGCACTGCTCACAATTCTTTTTGCCCGGGGTTGAATAAATTTTGAAAAATGCCCGATATAATAGTATTCATTTGTATAGATCAGCTCACCGGTTTTTGTGTTGCCATGTATCGGTGCAAAGCAAAAATTTTGTACATGGTTGGGCCCTCCCGTCTCATCTAATAAAATATTCCAGTCCGTAAAGCCAACCATGCCATTATTAAAATCATGGATCATATTTACGCCATATTTTTCGCCGAGCTGCCAATTATTGGTTTTATTCAGATCAAATGCCTCCTTACAACCTTCTGTAAAAAATAAATTTGTATTAGGAAATGACTCATTCACCAATTTTACATTATCGTACATCGGTTCACCTCCGCTCCAGGGTTCGTACCAATGAAAACCAATGCCCCATAAATATTTTGCAGCATCCTTATCCTTTAACAACGTACTGGCACGTTGATACAGCAAATCCCGGTTGTGATCCCATCCAATAATTTTCTTTTCTGAAAGCCCTTCTTTATTCATTGTGGGCCCTAAATAATTTTTTAAAAAATCTCTTTCTTCTTCACCAGTATAAATACAACTTTCCCAGCGCTGGGTTGCCATAGGCTCATTTTGTATGCTGATGCCCCACAGTGGCACTCCTTCCTTCTCATAAGCATTGATAAATTTTGTGTAGTAGGTTGCCCAGGGTTGATAAAATTCTTTTTTCA
>JGI24751J29686_10000547_pt1 | contig 10470 bp, 6 predicted proteins | sample KBSSwiS6_FD_29686 | JGI IMG/M metagenome (IMG submission 29686)
CCTGAAGCGTACAACATTTTTTCATCGCTTGTAAATTTTAAGCCATACCAGGCTCTTTTTATTTCGGTTGTTGACAAAATCTTGTCATTTACTGCATCAATCAATTGAAGCGATTGAATACTCTGGCCATTATTAGTAACAGCAATTAATTTTTTAGAAGGCGATACGATCATATTTAATGGCAGATCACCCAGTGGCAGGCTTTTACCAACTGGTGTAAGGCTCCAGCCATTCGGCAGGTTCACTCTTTTTGTCTCAAGCTGCTGAACGGTTTGCGAAAAAATAATTTGCGCTAATAACAATACGGGGATAAATAAAAGTTTTCTCATAAATGTTTCAGGCTGAAAGATACGAAGCTCTTTAAAATACGCTTAAAGTCGTATTGAATCGCTGTTAAGTCTTGTTTACCTTTTCAGTATGTCAAGGCCACCGATCTATATCTGGAAGAATGCACCTTTTATCCGGTTGCTGGTTCCCCTGATAGCGGGTATTATTTTACAATGGTATTTACAAATAACTCCTTTAATTCTCTGGGCATTATTGGGTATTTCAATTACCATTTTACTTACCTTCTTTTCTATTCCTTTTTTCCAAAAGTATAAGCTCCCGGCTGTTAATGGAGTTGCAATAACTGCATTGTTTCTTTCGATAGGTGGTTTACTCACATGGAATAAAGATACCAGGCACGATAGGGATTGGTTCGGCAAAAATTACATCCCTGGTGATGCAATAAAAATTACAATCACTGAAAAGCCAATTGAAAAAACAAATTCTTATAAAGTAAATGCATCCGTTGATTTTCTTTTGAAAAATGGTTCTGCTATTAAGACAACAGGGATGATCATTCTTTATTTTAAGAAAGATAGCTTGACCAGATCGTTGGACTATGGCTCACAATTCATCATCAGTAAAGATTTGCAGCAAATAAAAAATTCAGGTAACCCCGGCGGGTTTGATTATCAACGTTATTCACTTTTCCAGGGCATCACCCACCAGGTTTATTTAAAACCAAATGAGTTCAGGGTGATACAAGGTGATAACAAAAAGTTGATTACGCAATTTATTTTTTCTANCCGGCTAAAAGTTTTGAATATTCTTAGGGCAAATATNAAAGGAGATAAAGAACGGGGATTAGCAGAAGCATTATTGATCGGTTATAAAGATGACCTGGATAAAACGTTGGTCCAATCGTATTCTAATACGGGTGTAGTGCATGTCATCGCTATCTCAGGGCTGCACCTGGGTTTAATTTATTGGTTGCTGTTAAACTTATTTAAGCCATTAGGAAAAAGAAAGAACCTGGAATGGCTTAAACCCGTTTTTATTATTGCAGGTTTGTGGCTATTTAGTTTGCTGGCAGGAGCACAGGCATCCGTCATTCGTTCAGCCGTTATGTTTACCTGTATTGCATTAGCAGAAACGGTAGCCAGGAAGACCTCGATTTATAACACTCTTGCATTTTCTGCATTTCTTTTATTGTGTTATAATCCTTACTGGCTTTGGGATGTCGGTTTCCAACTTTCTTATCTGGCAGTGTTAAGTATTGTAATTTTTATGCACCCTATTTATAATTGGTTTTATTGTAAGAACAAAGCTCTTGATTTTATATGGAAGCTGACTGCTGTTTCGTTGGCCGCACAAATTCTCACTATACCGGTAAGTATCTACCATTTTCATCAATTCCCGGCTTCATTCGTATTCACTAATTTCCTGGCAGTGCCTTTGTCGAGTATCATCATTTTAGGGGAAATACTGCTTTGTGGTATTTCATTCATTCCTTCAATTGCAATGCTGGCAGGNAANATCTTATACGGGTTGATATGGCTTATGAATAGTTATATAGAGAGAATTGAAATGCTTCCTTATTCANTGTGGGATGGGTTGCAGATTGATATCACACAAGCGATACTTTTACTTTTAGCGGCTGCAAGCATCGGTTATTGGCTAATGGAGAAAAATAAAACTGCTTTTAAACTTGGATTGGCAAGCTTATTTGCATTCTGCAGTTTACGTACCATTTCTTTTATGAAGGCCTCGCGTCAACAAAAAATCATTGTTTATAATGTACCGCAGAAAATGGCAATCGATTTCATTGACGGGAGGCATTATTCATTTATTGGTGATAGTGACCTGGTAGCGGATGATTTTATCCGCAACTTTCATATTAAACCGTCGCGGGTAAAGCATCGGATCGGAACAGAATCAACGATCCAAAATTATTGCTGTTGTAAAAACCTGGTCCAGTTTAATGGCAAACGAATAATGATACTTGACAGATCAACCCGTTTTAATGTTCTTCCTGGTAAATTATCAATTGATCTTCTTATAATTTCAGGAAATCCAAAACTCTACCTCACAAAATTTATTCAAACCTTCGCGGTTAAACAGATCGCCTTCGATGGCTCTGTATCCCGCTGGAAAATGCGATACTGGAAAAAAGATTGTGATTCACTGCACATAGCTTATCATAATGTAACTGAGGATGGAGCTTTGGTGTTGAATGTGCAGTAAAACTGATTTATACATTAAGTTTCTTTTTTCGAAACAATATTATTGTGTCATGATTGGTGATTAATGTAGATTTGCGCCTTCTTATTCCGCCGTAGCGGGAAGCCTGCCTTAATTTTTAGATAAGCTATGAACAAAAAGATCCAGTCCGCACTCATCTCTGTTTTTTACAAAGATGGTCTTGAGCCTATTGTAAAATTGTTATCCGAACTCGGGATTACAATTTATTCAACAGGAGGTACGCAAACATTTATTGAAAAGTTGGGAATAAAAGTTATTCCCGTTGAAAATCTCACTTCTTATCCTTCTATTTTAGGTGGCAGAGTGAAGACATTGCATCCATCTGTGTTTGGTGGCATATTGGGCAAAAGAGATGATGCAACGCATCTCGCGGAAATGAAACAATACGATATTCCGGAGATCGACCTCGTAATTGTTGACCTATATCCGTTTGAAGAAACAGTAGCCTCCACTACTGATGAAAAAGCGATCATTGAGAAAATTGATATTGGCGGCCCCTCGATGATCAGGGGCGCTGCAAAGAATCATAAAGATGTTGCAGTAGTAGCGAACAAAGCTGATTATACTTTGCTGGAAAAAATATTGAGTGAACAAAAAGGGGAAACGACATTAGAACAAAGAAGAATGTTCGCTATCAAAGCATTTGATGTATGCACAGCTTATGACACTGCTATTTCTAATTATTTTCATCAATTAACTATCACTACTCCTTTCAATAAAGAAGAGAAAATAATGCGCTATGGAGAAAACCCGCATCAGAAAGCGGCATTCTTCGGAAACTTAAACGAATTATTTGATCAGCTGAATGGCAAAGAGCTTTCTTACAATAACCTTGTTGATGTGGATGCAGCAGTCCAGTTGATCAATGAATTTACTGATACAACTTTTGCAATCATCAAGCACACCAATGTTTGCGGTGTTGCACAACGATCAACTGTGAAAGAAAGCTGGGATGCAGCATTAGCGGGCGATCCCGAATCTGCATTTGGAGGTGTATTGGTTTGCAATGCAACAGTTGATAAAACTACAGCTGATGCCATTAACGAAATATTTTTTGAAGTATTGATTGCTCCGTCCTTTAATGAAGATACCCTGACAGTTTTAAAATCAAAAAAGAACAGGATCTTGTTAAAGTCAAACGTGAAAAGTCAAACGCCAAAAGAAATGTACCGATCTCTTTTAAATGGCGTATTAATACAGGGATCCGATGAAGGGAGTTATTCCGAATGGAAAGAAGCGGGTGGCAGAGAAACTACTTCACCTGAAAAAGATGATCTGAAATTCGCCAACCTGGTTTGTAAACACCTTAAATCGAATGCGATTGCATTGATCAAAAACAAGCAGCTGATCGGAAAAGGTTGTGGCCAAACAAGCCGTATCGATTCGTTAAGACAGGCTGTTGAAAAAGCAAGACAATTTAATTTTGATCTGAAAGGCGCTGTAATGGCAAGTGATGCTTTTTTTCCATTTAATGATTGTGTGAAGATGGGACACGAGGCCGGCATTACTGCTTTTATTCAACCCGGTGGTTCTATCCGCGATAAGGATTCGATCGATTATTGTGTTGAAAATAAACTGGCGATGGTGATTACGGGGATGAGACACTTTAAACATTAAACCCCCAAACCCCCTAAAGGGGGCTTAAGGATATTTCTTTATAGAAATAGTTTTCAAACAATTTCAAACTATAAAGTCTCACTTAGGGAGATTTGAGGGTATGTCCTTATTCGATTTTTATAAAACCTTATCTACATCAACCGATGCTTTAAAAAGTTTATCGGTGCTTAATCCTTTGACCATTCGGAAAAAAGGAACAAGAGCCAAGGCGATCTTTGCATTGGCATTAGTTTGCATTTTATGGGGTACTACATGGCTTGCCAGTAAACAGGGGGTAATGCATATTCCTGATGCATTACAAATGGCAGGCATTCGTCAATTGTTGGGCGGTATTTGCTATGTGAGTTTCTTTTTATATAAAAGAGTTCCTTTACCAAAAGGCAAAGAGTGGATTCCCATACTTGTGTTATGTTTTCTAAACTTCATCATGAGTAATGGTCTGAGCACCCTGGCTTTGCAATACAATATCTCCGCAGGTCTTGGCTCTATCATCGGCGCTATATTTCCTTTATGGCTTGTGGTGATCGGGTTGTTTTCTTCCAAAACAAAAATGCCGGCTATGGCTATTACCGGTCTATTACTGGGTTTCAGTGGTGTATGCGTCATTTTTTATGATCATTTAAATGAATTCCTCGATCCCAAATTTCGTTGGGGTATTCTTTTTTCAGTCATTGCCACCTGGACATGGGCCATCGCGACTTTATATACCAAAAAACAAGCAACACATTTCAATCCCTATTTCAGTCTCGGCTTACAAATGGTCATTGGTGGTGTGTCTCTTTACACTTTCTCTGCTGCAACCGGTCGTGCAGTAAATATCACTGCCATTCCCTGGCAATCATGGGCAGCTATTGCTTATCTCGTCATCTTTGGTTCACTCATCGCATTTGTTTGCTACTTATATGCATTACAAAATTTACCGACAGAACAGGCATCTGTTTATGCCTATATCAATCCTATCGTTGCTGTAGTGCTCGGTTCAATGGTATTTGATGAAAGTCTTACTGTTTATTTAGCCATCGGTGGATTGGTTACTTTACTGGGTGTATATTTGGTTAACCGTGCATTTAAGATCACTACAGCCGAACAACCCGAAGCCGAAGGAGTATAATTTCATTTTTTATCTGCCGCGTATCCATTTTTACAAACCTTATAAACGATAATTCGGTTAATTTGTATTTTGAATTTTGCCACATGAAAAAACTTATTTTTTCTTTATTCCTTTTCACCGGAACAACCAGTGTTTTATTTTCCCAATACAACAGTAAGCTTACATCAGAACAATGGACAGACAGTGTATTTAATTCATTGAATGACGATGAAAAGATCGCCCAGTTAATGGTGATCCGTGCACACTCCAATTTAGGTGCAGACCATATTGCCAAGGTTGAAAGCGATATTAAAAAATATAATGTAGGCGCTTTGTGTTTTTTCCAGGGTGGGCCGGTTCGCCAGGCCAATCTTACCAACTATTATCAAAGCATTGCAAAAACACCGCTGATGATCACGATTGATGGTGAATGGGGGTTAGGCATGCGGCTCGATAGTGTAATAAAATTTCCTTACCAGCTAACACTTGGAGCCATGAATAATGATGCATTGGTGTATGAAATGGGAAAAGCCGTTGGCGAACAATGCAGGCGTTTGGGTGTGCATGTAAATTATGCCCCGGTAGTGGATGTAAATAATAACCCCAACAACCCGGTCATCGGCTATCGTTCATTTGGCCAGGATAAGTATAAAGTTGCAAAGCTTGGGGTTGCCTATATGAAAGGGATGCAGGATGCCGGCATTATGGCTTGTGCTAAACATTTTCCTGGACATGGCGATGTGGATGTTGATTCTCATCTTGATCTGCCCGTGATAAATAAGAACCGGGAACAGCTGGATTCAATGGAGCTTTATCCTTTTCGTGAACTTTTTAAGGCAGGTGTTGGAAGCGTAATGGTTGCTCACCTATCTATCCCTGCTATCGATGCAACAGAACATGTTGCTACGTCTATTTCAAAAAATAATGTAACAGGACTTTTGCGGGATGATCTGAAATATCAGGGCCTCACATTCACAGATGCATTAGAGATGAAAGGTGTTGCCAAATATTTTCCCGGTGGCACCATTGCTGTGCAGGCTTTGATTGCAGGGAATGATATGCTTTGTTTGCCGGAAGATGTAGGAATGGCGATTACAGAAATTAAAAAAGCGATCAGTGACAAACAACTAAGCTGGAAGGATATTAATGCGAAAGTGAAAAAAGTGTTACTGGCCAAATATCAACTGGGCTTAAATAAAAATCAAACGATCAGTTTAAATAACCTGATAAATGATTTAAACAGTAAAACAAATTCGATCAACTATAAAATCGCTAAAGAAACAATTACTGTGCTTTCAGGAACGAATCCAATCAAGGCGTCCATGAAAATAGCTTATGTGGGAATTGGAGCAGCAGAACCTACTTTATTTGGTAAAAGCATGAAAGATGACCTGGATGCTGATACAATCTATTATTCATGGAAGGATGGTGATGATAAGGCAGAACAGATCTTTGAAAAAATAACAGCCGCTAAATACGATGCGATCGTGGCAGGCATTCATAATTTCAGTAACCGTCCTGCAAACAATTATGGAATAACCAATACGTCACTGGCTTTGTGGCGCAAGTTAAATTCACTCAATACTGTCACCATTGTTTTTGGCAATGTGCTGGCCGCACAGAATTATTGTGCTGCTAATAATCTTGTCGTCGCCCACCAGGATGATAATATTTTACAGGATGTAACAGCAGAATTTATCGAAGGTAAAATAGGATCAAATGGTGTTTTGCCTATGAGGGTTTGTGATTATCCAACTGGTTTTGGTATTCACACAGCAGCGACTGAAGAAAAATTTGCAGAAAATGAAAGTCCGGGTAAATTTTATACAGTTGATTCAATTGTAAAGGATGCCATCGCTCAAAAAGCTTTTCCCGGTTGCGTAGTGTTGGCTGTAAAGGATGGTGAGATCATTTATGATAAAGCTTTTGGCAACACCGAGTTCGATAAGGGTTCACCTGTTTCATTGGAAAGTATTTATGACCTGGCTTCTGTAACAAAAATTTCGGCGACCACTATTTCTGTAATGAAATTATATGAGCAAGGCAAGCTTGATCTGGCTAAAACATTGGGTGATTATTTACCGTGGGTGAAAGGGACTAATAAAGCAGACCTCAAGATCGCGGATATTTTATTACACCAGGCGGGTCTTGTTCCCTTCATTGCATTTTACAGGGAAACCATTGATACAGCAACAGGCATTCCGAACCCTGCGTTGTATTCATCCACTTACAGTTCTCAATTTTCAATTCCCGTTGCGAAAAATTTATACCTGCGCAGGGATTGGAATGATACGATGTTCAGCCGGATCTTACATAGCCCGTTAACGGCACATGGCAAATACGTTTACAGTGATAATGATTTTATTTTTCTTGGAAAAATTGTAGAACAATTAACCGGGATGACGCTGGATGAATATGTAAGTCAAAATTTTTACAATAAGCTGGGATTGAATACGACAGGGTTCAATCCGTCCAGGCGATTTGCAATGAACAGGATCGTTCCTACTGAAGAAGAAAAACATTTTCGCCGGCAATTGATTCAGGGATATGTGCACGATGAGGGTGCCAGCATGTTCGGTGGTGTTGCTGGTCATGCAGGACTGTTTTCTTCTGCTTATGATCTTGCGATGTTATATCAAATGCTATTAAATGGTGGCGAAATAAATGGTGTAAGATTTTTACAACCCGAAACAATAAAATTCTTTGCAGCCTATCATAGTGAGAACAGCCGCCGTGGTTACGGGTTTGATAAACCTGAAAAAGATAATGCGACAAGAAAGGAACCTTATCCAAGTGCATTGGCATCATCCGAGACTTTTGGTCACACAGGTTTTACCGGTACTTGTGTATGGGTTGATCCCAAAGTAAACCTGGTATATGTTTTTCTCAGCAACCGGGTCAACCCGACAAGAAATAATAACAAAATCTCGCAAATGCTTATCAGGGGTAAAATTCAGGATGAGTTTTATAAGGCAATTGAAAGAGAAAATTCCAAGGATCAAATTACAAGAACCAAATAAATTACCCGGATCTGTTTCTTGTTATTTGAGATTTAATAATACTTCCTTAATCTCGTTATACTGCTCCCAGGGAATAAAATGCCTGGCACCTGGTAATATTTTTACAAATACGTTTTGATTGGTACTTAACTTCTTTTTTGCATAATTTACATTACTCACCGGAACAAATGTATCCTTATCACCATGCACGATCCAAACAGGGCACGTTATTTTATCCCAATGCTTATCCAGTTCCTTCAGATCTTTCTTCAAATACCACAGCTCTTTATTACTTGGTCTGAAAGCGCCGGGTAAAAAATAGTTTAAAGGAGTTTTATATAAAACAGGTCTCCATTTTTCCGGTTTCTCAGCATCAGGATCAACTGAACCTGCCAGTACCACAAGTCCTGTAAATATTCCGGGATTATCCATTTGCAGCTTTACGATCATCGGTCCGCCTAATGAATGACCCACCGCATACATAGCCTTGCCATTTTGAAATTGCCTGATCAAAGGAGTAATTAATTCAGACTGCTCATCAAGATTTTTTGATTTATTAAAATTACTATACCCAAAACCTGGTCTGTCTATCGATATCATCCTGTATTTACCGAGCAGATCTTTATCCTGCATATATTTCTCAAATGCATTCCAGCTGCCGGGTGAACCATGCACAAAAAATAAAGTGGGTAAACTGTCATCCCCGGTCTTTGCATAATGCATCGTAAATCCGTCAATTTCCATAGTTGCAGTTGTCAATTCCACGCCGGATCTTGAAAACTTTTCTTTGGCTTCACTATCACTAATGCGAAACTTCATACAGCTCTGGGCAAATATGAGCCATGCCAAAAGAAAAATACCAATGATGCGAAAAGTAATTCTTAGTCGCTTTCGTTTCATTATTTAAACTTACAACAATTGTCTTGTGCAAAGATGATACATGCTGTAATTGTACAAGCTTCCCGACAAGTTTGATTATTTTTTCCCTGGTTGATTAGGTGGACGCTGATTTCGTTGATGGGGATTCTGCTGCTGTCCGCCTTTCTGTTGTGGAGGTTGATTACGCTGTTGCCCCTGTTGCTTTTGCTGTTGGCGGGGTTGCGGCTTTTGTTGCTGTTGTTGTTTACGTTTACGGTCAGCTTTTTCTAATGAACGTAAACTGATTTGTCCAACCACATCAACAAATTCCGGCTCTACTTCCTTTTGCTTTGTGCTTGTTATTTCAACAGCTTCGAGTTCTTCAGGAAAAACGCCCTGCGCATTGAGTGATCTGATCTTCCGCACTCTCTCGATCGTGACGGGATAATGCTTTGTGCTATCAGGAAGGATATACCACATCAGGTTCTTAAATATATCTTTCTTGATCAGAATTGCATTGCCCTTTGCGATCTTGAGCATATCACAATCTTCGGGGAAATGTTGTAAGGCGTCCAAATAGGTATCCAGCTCATAATTNAAACAACACTTTAACCTTCCGCACTGACCACTGAGTTTGGATTGATTGATCGATAAATTCTGGTAACGTGCCGCGGTTGTATTTACACTTTTAAAATCACTCAGCCAGGTAGCGCAACATAACTCACGACCACAGCTGCCAATACCACCCACTTTTGCACTTTCCTGCCTGGCCCCGATCTGGCGCATTTCAACTTTTACTTTGAATTCGCTTGCATAAACTTTGATCAACTCGCGAAAATCAACCCGGCCTTCAGCGATGTAAAAAAAAGTTGCTTTTCTACCATCAGCCTGTATCTCCACTTCACTGATCTTCATATCGAGCTTCAGTTGCTTCGCAATGGCCCGGCTGCGAATCACTGCATCTTTTTCCCTGGTCTTTGTACTGCGCCATGTATCAATATCACGGTCATTTGCCCTTCGCAATACTTTTTTCATTTCAGGATCATGCTCTTCAACTCCTTGTTTCTTCATTTGCAGGCGAACGATTTCCCCGGTTAGTGATATTTCGCCTACATCAAACCCACTGATTCCTTCTACAGCGATAAGGTCGCCTTTATCAAAATGGTGCAATGTTGGATTGCGGAAAAAGTCTTTGCGGCTTCCCCTGTTAAAGCTTACTTCTACCACCCGGCATTCGTCGCCTGCATCAGCCACAGGCATATTACGAAGCCAGTCATGTGCATTCATACGGTTACATCCGCCGGAACTACACCCGCCATTACTTTTACACCCATTTGGCTTTGTGCCACAACTACTGCATCCCATCTGGTTAAACTA
>JGI24751J29686_10000548_pt1 | contig 10419 bp, 12 predicted proteins | sample KBSSwiS6_FD_29686 | JGI IMG/M metagenome (IMG submission 29686)
ACTCGCGACTTGTGGACTCGCGACTTGTGGACTCGCGACTCGCGACTTGTGGACTGGCGACTCTTCCGACGTTGGCCCGTCGGTTCATGTCGGGCGACCGACACATCGCCTCCCTCGCTCGGCGCACTTTTACACCTGAATTCTCACAATCGACGCCGCGGACGAGGTGGGCACCTGTCTTGCTCAACACGTGGTGTTCGCCTCTGCCCGGTTCTACCTTCGCGCCACGCGCTTCGGTGGACTCGGCGGAGGCCGGTTGACGCACGGACGAGAACACGACGCGAGATCGACGAGGAGCACCACGATGAACGAAATCAGCGACGGCGCCATCATGGCCGCACTCGGTCGCCAGATGACGGCGGCAGTGGCGAAGCAAGTCGTGTCCGCCGGCAACCTGGCGAACCTCGACACGCCGGGCTACCGGGCGCGCGAAGTCTCGTTCGGCGATCTGCTCGACGGCGAGGTCAAAAAGCTCGGACTCGCCACCACCACGACCAACCAACTGCCGGGCGCCGGAGCCCCCGATGGATCGCAGACCTCCGAAGTCGAAGGTCTCGACTCACGGCGTGACGGCAACAACGTGCAACTCGATCGCGAACTCTTCACGATGACGCGGGCGTCGTCGGACTTTGCCGCGGCGGAAGCCGCGCTGGCCGCGAAGTTTCGTTTGATCCGGTTCGCCATCAACGAAGGTCGCTGATGTCTAACTTGAACGCCGCCCTGAGCGTCAGTGCCAGCGCACTCACCGCCGAACGGACCCGCATCGAAGCCGCGGTTTCGAACCTGGCCAACGCCGAATCGACGCGCGGTCCCGACGGCCAGCCCTATCGTCGGCGCGACGTCGTCCTGGCCGCCGACCCTCACAATACGTTCGAACAGGCGCTGGGACAGGCCAGTGCCGTCGGCGTGAAGGTTGCGGCGGTCGTCGAGGATCAGACGCCGCCCAAGCGCCGCTACGACCCGTCGCATCCCGATGCCGATACCGAAGGATTCGTCGCGCTGCCGAACATCGACACTCCAGAAGAAATGGTCAACATGCTGTCGGCGAGTCGCGCTTATCAGGCGAACCTGACGGCCATCGGACTGATCCGCGAACTGGTGCAGAAATCACTGGAACTGGGGAAATAACCTGTGGCGATTCCGATTGGATCAATCACGCCCGCGATTTCGTCACCCGTTGCGCGGCCCGCGGCCGGGGCAGCGTCGAGCGGAGCGCCCGCCGCGTCGGGCAGCTTTGGCGAATCGCTGTCCAAGCTGGTGAATTCGGTTGAGACGACCGACCAGGCTGCCAACAGCGCCGTGGCCCAGATGATCGACGGCACCGGCGACGTTCACGACGCGATGATCGCCCTCCAGCGCGCCGAGCTGACCTTGCAGTTGACGGTACAGATGCGCAACAAGCTCGTGCAGGCATATCAGGACATCATGCGGATGCCGGTGTAATGCGGGCCTGAAGGTCCGCACGACTTCATGAGATGAACATCGAACAGTTTTTCGCTCGTCTGAAAGCTGGCGCCGAAGCGCTCTCCGGCAAACAGCTGGTCTCGCTGGCGCTGGCGTTTCTGGCCGTGATCGGTCTGACCATCGGGTCGGCGTACTGGCTCAACACGCCCAACTATGGCGTGCTGTTCTCCGACATGGATACCGAATCGGCGTCCGCCGTCGTCTCGAAGCTCAAAGAACAGAAAGTGCAGTACGTCATCGACGGCAACACCATTCGGGTCCCGACGACGCGGATTGACGAGTTGCGATTGGAGTTCGCCGGCCAGGGCATGCCCGGGTCCGGCCACATTGGATTCGAGATCTTCGACAAAACCGCGTTCGGCGTCACCGACTTCCTCGAGCACGTCAACTATCGCCGCGCCCTCGAAGGCGAGCTGGCTCGAACCATTTCGACGATTTCCGAAGTCGCCGGCGCGCGTGTGCACATCGCGATGCCGCAGCCGTCGCTCTTTTCCGGCCGCGATCAGCCGACCAAGGCCTCGGTCATNCTGAAATTACGCAACAAGAGCCAGCTGGCTCCGCAAACCGTCACTGCCATCACCGGCCTGGTGTCGGCGAGCGTCGAATCGCTCAAGCCGGAATCGGTGGTCATCATCGACAACTTCGGGCGGCCGCTGTCGCGCCCGGAGGATCCCGACGAAGTCGCCGGCGCGGTCGGGCTCGAGCGCCAGCAACGAATCGAGCACGAACTGTCGGCCCGGGTGATCAACCTGCTCGAACCGATCGTCGGTACCGGACGGGTGCGGGTCAACGTCACCGCCAAGCTCAATTCGGACTCGAACGAGGAAACCGAAGAGAAGTGGGATCCCACGCCGGTGGTGCGCAGCCAGCAGACGGTCACGCAGACCGCCAACGGCGCCGCAGGCGGCGCCCAAGGCGTGGCGGGAAGCCGCTCCAACCTGCCCCCCGATCCCGCGAAACCCGAAGCCACCGCCGCTGCGGCCAGCCTGACCAACGCGCCGGCTGGCGCCGCGCACACCGCCGAGACAACCAACTACGAAATCAGCAAGCTGACGCGGCACAGTCTGCAGCCCCGTGGCGAGGTCACCAAACTCTCGGTCGCGGTGCTTCTCGACGACGACCATCCGATGGTGCCGGCGGCGGCTGCCAACGCCGACCAGCAACAGCAGCAACAGGCATCGGCCCCGAAGGCGAGGTCGGCTGAAGACATCCAGAAGATTCACGGCCTGGTGGCGGCGGCCGTCGGCTTCGACGCCGATCGCGGCGACCAGCTGACGGTGGAGAACATTGCATTCGAAGAAACGCCAGTCGAAACCATCGTCGCGCCGGGCGCCTGGCAGAAGTACGGTCCGCAAGTGATGGAAGCGTTGCGTGTGGTCGGCATCGTCGCCCTCGGGGCGCTGGCGCTGTTCGGCGTCATTCGGCCGCTGGTCAAGGGCTCACTCGCGGCCGGCACTCCCGGAACGGCCATCGCCAGAGGCCACGCCGCCGCCGCGGTCGCCAAGGGCGGCGTCGGAGGTGCGCGCACCGTTCAGGATCTCGAAGCCGAAATGGACGCGCAACTCGCCGTGGCCGGACCGCAGCGCATGCCCGTGCTGACCAAACGCGTCGCGGCGCTCACCCAGCGCGAACCGGAAAACGCCGCGCACTTGCTGCGCACGTGGCTCGCGGAAGACGAGCGCTGAGATATGCCAGTTCAAGTCGCCATGTCGGGCGCGCGCAAGGCCGCCATTCTTTTGCTGACCCTCGGCGAGGACCCGTCGAGCGAGGTGTGCAAGCACCTTCGTGAAGAAGAAATCGAAGCGATCGTCAAGGAGCTGACGTCGCTCGGCACCGTGCCCGCCGAGACCGGCGAGCGCGTGCTCGACGAATTCAACGCGCTGGCGTCGAAGAATGGCTACGCCGGGCAGGGCAGCGTCGAGTACGCGCGGCGCATTCTCGATCGCGCCAAGGGCACCGACACCTCCAAGCGGATTCTCGACCGGCTGACCACGAAGGTGAAGACCACCGCGGGCTTCCTGTCGCTCGAACGCGCCGATCCTCAACAGCTGTCCAAATTCATTCTCGCCGAGCATCCGCAGACGATCGCGCTGATCCTGGCGCATCTCAATGCCGCCAATGCGGCGCAGCTGGTCTCGCTGCTGCCGTACACGCTGCGCGCCGACGTGCTGACGCGAATGGCCAACCTCGACGAGATTTCACCGGACGTGATCACGCAGATCTCCGCGCTCATCGAGCAACGGCTGAAGACGCTGGGTGTCGCCAACCGCGAGCAGCACGGCGGCGTGCGTGCGGTCGCCGAGCTCTTCAATCGGATGGAACGCAACGTCAGCAAATCCGTACTCGAGGCCATCGAGACCGATTCGCCCGATCTCGCGGTCTCGATCCGCAATTTGATGTTCGTCTTCGACGATCTCCGTCATCTCGAGGACAACGGGCTGCGCGAAATCATTCAGCGCGCCGACAAGAAGGTGCTGACCATCGCGCTCAAGGGCTCGAGCGAGGACATCCGCACCCGCTTCTTCGCGAACATGTCCAAGCGCGCCGCCGACCTGCTCAAGGAAGAAATGGACGTGCTCGGCGCGATCCGGCTGCGCGAGGTCGAAAAGGCGCAGCAGGAAGTCGTGGCCATCGCGCGCAAGCTCGAAGAGGAAGGTCTCATCGTGACCGGCGCGGCCTCGGGCGAAGCCTATGTCGTTTAAGGCGCGCCGNGTCGACGACGCCAATCTGGCGGCGGTGCAGCCGTTCTCGTGGGAACACACCTCCACGCGTCCGGTGCAGGCCGCGCTTGCCGCCGGAGGGCCGGTCAAGCCGGCGAGCGGTCCTGAGCCGATTGATACCGCCGCCGTCGAGCGCGACGCCTTTGCCAAGGGTTACGCGCAAGGGGAGCGGGCCGGCATGGACGCCGCCGCCACCCGCGCCGACGCCATGCTGCGGCGGCTCGCCCAGACGATCGAAGAGCTGGGCGCGCTGCGCAGCGAGATGATCCATCGCACCGAGCGCCAGGCCGTCCAGCTGGTGCTGGCGATTGCCGAGCGGATCGTGCAGCGCGAGATCACGCTCGACCGCACGATTCTGCTCGGGATGGCGCGGGTCGCCCTCGATCGCCTCGGCGAATACGGCGTCGCCACGATTCGGCTGCACCCCGACGACTATCAGGCCATTGGCGCGAAACCGTCGATTGAAAACGGCGCCGTCGAAGTCGTCGCCGATTCGTCGGTGAGTCGCGGCGGCTGCCACGTGCAGTCGGACTTCGGCTTCATGGACGTTTCTCCCGATTCGCAGTTCCGCGAGCTGGCGCGGGCGCTGCTGCTCGACGCCGACGAGACGCCCTCGGACGGCCCTTCCGATTCGTCCCATGCCATCGTCCTCAAATAGCGGCTTCTCGCTCGATCACTGCTTCAACGCCCTTCAGGAAACGCAGCTCACGCCGCTCAGCGGCAAGGTCGTGCGCGCGGTCGGCCTGCTGATCGAATCGCAGGGGCCGCATGCCCGCGTCGGCGAAGTCTGTGAAGTGCTCGGCGCGCCCGGCGACAAGCCGCTGTCGGTCGAAGTGGTCGGATTCCAGGACGGCAAGCTGCTGTCGGTGCCGCTCGGCGACACCGCCGGTGTCCGGCCTGGTGCCCGTCTCGTCGCTCGCGGACGTTTTGCGTCGGTGCCGGTCGGCGACGAGCTGCTCGGCCGCGTGATCGATGCGTTCGGCCGCCCGATCGACGGCCGCGGCCCGCTGCGCACGCCGGAGCAGGCACCGCTCTACCGCGGCGCGGTCAATCCGCTGTCGCGCCAGCCGATCAGCGTGCCGCTCGGAACCGGGGTCCGCAGCATCGACGCGCTGCTGACCTGCGGCCGCGGTCAGCGTGTCGGCCTCTTTGGCGGCAGCGGCGTCGGCAAGAGCACGCTGCTCGGCATGATGGCGCGCGGCACCGCAGCCGACGTCGTGGTGCTCGCGCTCGTCGGCGAACGAGGCCGCGAAGTGCGCGCGTTCCTCGACAACGACATCGGTCCTGAAGGTCTGGCGCGATCGGTCATCGTGGTGTCGACCTCGGACAACCCGGCGCTGGTGCGGATGCGGGCCGCGTATGCGGCCACGACCATCGCCGAGCATTTTCGCGATCAGGGATTGAACGTTCTCCTGATGATGGATTCGATCACGCGGTTCGCGACCGCGCAGCGCGAGGTCGGTCTCGCCGCGGGTGAGCCGCCGACCGCCAAAGGCTATCCGCCATCGGTGTTTGCGCTGTTGCCGACCTTGCTCGAACGCGCCGGTAACGGATCGCGCGGCAGCATCACCGCCCTCTACACCGTCCTGGTCGAAGGCGACGACCACAACGAACCGATCGCCGACGCCGTCCGCGCCATTCTCGACGGCCACATCGTGCTGTCGCGCGATCTGGCCGGCCGCAACCACTATCCGGCCATCGACGTGCTGCAGAGCGTGAGCCGGACGATCGGCGACGTCACCGACGCGGCGCACCGTGCGCGCGTGGCCCGGGTCCGCGAGTGGCTGGCGATGATTCGCGACAGCGAAGATCTGGTCAGCGTCGGCGCCTACGCGCGCGGCGCCAATCCACGCCTCGACACCGCACTGGACCGTCGTGAGACACTCAACGCCTTCCTCTGTCAACGCCCCGATACGCCGTGTCGATTTTCCGACGCTCTCGACAGCCTCGCCAAAGTCACTGAGGGTGCCGTTTCGTGACATTTCGTTTCCGCGGCAGCCGCATTCTCGAATGGCGCCGCATCCAGGCTGATACGGCGCGCGTGGCATTTGTGCGCGCGGCCGAGTCGGTCCGTGAAGCGGTGGCGCGCGTCGCCGCCGCCGACGCGTCGTGCGAGCGCGCCGATCGTGAATTCCGGACGGCGATGGCCAGCCTCTGCGACGTCGGCACCGTGCTCAGGTACCGGAATTGGATTCACAAACTGCGGGAACACGCGGCCGTGTGCCGCCGGCAGCACGACGAACTCCGTGCGGTGGCCGACAAGGCAGCGGGCGTGCTCCAGATCGCGATGCGCCACGTGAAAGTGATGGAGCGATTGCGCGATCGGGCATGGCGGCGGCACCTCGATGCCGAACGCCAGCGCGAAATGAAAGACATCGATCAGCTCGCCACNCTGCAGTACGCGAGGCGGAAGGCTGACCAAGGAGCAGACCGTGAGTATTGACGCAACCCAGGGAACCAACGCGACGACCGCGACGCCACAGGCCGGGACCAGCCGCGCGGATTCGATGGGCAGCGACGCCTTCCTGAAGCTGCTGGTGGTGCAGTTGCAGAACCAGGATCCGACCAGTCCGCAATCGAATACGGAATTCATCGCGCAGCTGGCGACGTTCAGCTCGCTCGAGCAGCTCACGTCCATCAATAAGGCTGTGACGTCGATGGCCCAGTTCCTGGGCGACGTGAACACCACTATCGCGGACAACCAGTCCGCCTAACGAAGGGCAGGTCTTTCATGGCAGTCGGATCCTTCTCGGCAGCGCTGTCGGGCTTGAATGCCAACTCGCAGGCACTCGCCGTCGTCGGCAACAACCTCGCGAACGTCAACACCGTCGGCTTCAAGGCGAGCCAGGTGACGTTTCGAGATCTCGTCTATGAACTCGCCGGCAGCGACAGCCAGAACCCGGCGCAAGTCGGCCTTGGCGTCGGCATCGCCGCCATCACCCCGACCTTCAGCCAGGGCGCGATCGAATCGAGCCGGTCGGCGACCAATGCCGCCATTCAGGGCAGCGGCTTCTTCATGTTGAACGGTTCCGAAGGGCCGTCGTACACGCGTGCCGGCGCCTTTAACTTCGACGCCAGCGGCACCCTCATTTCACCCGACGGTCAGAGAGTGCAGGGCTACACGGCCATCGATCCGCTGACCAAGCAGCTCATCACGACGGGAGAGCCCGGCGATATCGTCGTGCCGCCCGGCGTGCTCCACGCCCCGATCGCAACCGGACAGTTCTCCGCCATCTCGAACCTGAACGCGCAGGCGCTTGTCGGAGACACCTTCACGACATCGATTCAAATCTACGACTCGCTCGGCGAGCCGCACGTGACGACGATGACGTACACGAACACCGCGCCGGGCGCCTGGAACTATGAGTTGACGGTCGACGGCGGGCAAGTGAGCGGCGGGACCGCGGGCACGCCATTTCAGCTGGCGACCGGCACGTTGTCGTTCGACGGCAGCGGCGTGCTGACGCAAGTCGACGGTGCGGCGCCGGCCGATGTCGCGATTACCACACCGACGTGGACCAACGGGGCGATCGCAAGCACCATGACCTGGAAGGTCGTCGATGCCAGCAACAGTCCGCTTCTGACCGGCTACGCCTCCCCCTCCGCCACCTCGTCGATCACCCAGAACGGCACGGCCGCGGGCACGGTGACCAATATCACGATCAATCCGGATGGATCGATCACCGCCACCATCGGCGCCGGGCAGAGCATGACGATCGCCCAGCTCGCGCTCGTCAGCTTCAACAACCCGCAAGGTCTGACCAAGATCGGATCGAACCGCTACATCGACAGTCCGGAGGCGGGAACCAGAAACGTCGGTCTGGCCGGCACTGGCGGACGAGGCACGTTGATCGGCGGCGCGCTCGAGCAATCGAACGTCGATATGGCGCAGGAGCTCACGCAGATGATCCTCGCGCAGCGCGGGTACCAGGCAAACGGCAAGATGATCACCGTGTCCGACCAGTTGCTCGTCGACACGCTGAATCTCAAGCAGTAACTAGGTGCACTGGGTGCAACGGGTGCTTAAGGTGCTTAGGGTGCGATGACAAGGAATCCACGTGTCGTTATCGATTAGTAGTTCGCCGGCCGGGCCGTCGGTGGATGGTTCGGCCGGACACATTGCAGGTCGCAAAGGCGGAGCCGGCAACGAAGCCGACGCCGCTACTGAGGTTGATAGCTGGTTCGGCACTGCGCTCGAGCAGGCCGAAGGCCCGACTACGACGCCGCGGGTTGCCAATCCTCTGGCTGCTCAGCCCGGCGGCCTTGGCAGGCGCCGCTTGTTCTCCGGTACCGAGGAAATCGGCAGCGACGGTCCAAGCTTGAACGCGCTCGCGAAGGACAAGCCGGCGAACGAGGCGGCGCTCTTCCTGCTCGCGGCGCACGANGTGCTGCAGCGCCTCGAATCGCAGCAGTTCGCGGCTGGCACTCCGGCATGGTCGGCCAACGCGCGGACCGATTCGGCGGCGACCGAGGATCAGCTGCCGCCGAACCTCCTGGCCCGATTCAACGACGCGGAATCGGCCGCGCCCGCCGCCGACAACGGGATTCCGACTTCAACCGACTCCTCGACATCGCAAGCCGGTTCTTCGACGACGCTCGAAGATGTGCTGGCGAAACTCGCGGCACAGAACGGGCCGGATCAGGCGCGCCTGCCCGACCAGGCGCTCTCGCGGCCGACGGTGCCGGGCCTGGTGCTCGCGGACGCGATCCACGCCGCCCTCGGCAAGGGCGCGTTCGCAGACCAGAACCAGGGGTTCGACCAATCGTCGACGATGACCGGATTCGATCGACGCAGCGCGAAAGGCGCCGCGCCCGCCATCCAGGTTGCCCAGTCGGTGGCGACGTTCGACTCGACGCTCAANACCGCATCGACCGCCGCACCAGCGGCGCCGGCGCCGCTCCCCAACGAGGATGGCGTGGTCTCGTCAATCGTGCAGTCGATCCGCCTGCAGATGCGCGACGGCGTCGGCACGGCAATCGTCAATCTCGAGCCCGACTATCTGGGCGTGGTGTCCATTGCGCTTCGTGTCGAAAACGGCACGGTCACGGCGACGATGCACGCCGAGAATCCGCAGGTCCGCGCGTGGATGGAAGCCAACCAGGGCATGCTGCGCGAAAGCCTCGCCGGACAGGGACTCTCGCTCGATCGACTGCTCATCACCGACGAGCGCATCGCCGACGAGCGATCCTCGGATCGGCGTCATCAACAGGAACAGGAACAGCACGCGCGGCAGCGTCCGCGACGTGACGATGCTTCGACGTTCGAAGTGATTGTGTAAGGGTCTGGAGGATCTATGTCTACGAGTTCTAATGCCATTGATAACGTGTCGGTGCTGGCGAGCACGATTTTCAAGCGCATCGACGCCAATGGCGACGGCAAATTGAACGGGACCGAATTTCAGTCGTTCCTGCAGAACCTGCTCGGCAAGGTAGGCACCGGCACGCCTGGTCTCGGCAGCGAGGCGACCGCGGCTGCGCCGCGCTCGGCAACCGCCGAAGCGAAGGTCTACGAGCCGATGATGGGCTTCGATTATGTGAAGCTCAATACCTTGACCCATACGACGCCGAAGTACGTGTTCGCGCGCGCTACCCAGAACGTCAGCCTGGCGTTTGATCGCCTCTCGCGGTCCAGCGGTCTCCAGCAGATCGTCGACATCGTGAAACAGAACGGTTATCCCGACGCGAAGGTCACCGGTAAGGACAGCATCGATTTCGGCGACGGCTACGGCGACATCGACGTCCTCACCAGCGAAGGCACCTGGTGGTGGGGGCCTAAGAACTGACGCTGGAAATTCAGGATTTGAGGATTTGAGGATCGAAGGATTTGGAGAGGATTTGNAGAGGATTTGNAGAGGATTTNGANAGGATTTNGANAGNNTTCAGCGGAGCCGCAGCGAACTAGTGGTCAAATCCGCTCATTCCTCAATTCCTCTAAATCCTCATATCCTCAAATCCTTAAGTCCTCAATTCCACTATCACATGTCGTTCCTCCGACATGTCCGTCCGTCCCGCCGTCGATTCCCTCTGTGCAACCCCCGAACGTTTAGCGCAAATCTGGCGTAAATCGCCGGAAAGTCTCCGGCATGTCGCTTGCCACGGTTGTGTTGGGTATCGCCCATTTCAGGCGGAGACCAAGACGCACATGGCAGACAAACAACCGACACCGACCGACGCTACGGCGCCCGCCAAGAAGAAGGGCGGCAAAGGCAAATTCATCATCATTCTCGGCGTCCTC